>Ga0209405_1000115_pt1 | contig 68652 bp, 79 predicted proteins | sample COGITO_mtgs_1105_6_FD_184803 | JGI IMG/M metagenome (GOLD analysis project Ga0209405, IMG submission 184803) | Pelagic marine microbial communities from North Sea - COGITO_mtgs_110516 (SPAdes) (version 2) | ecosystem: Environmental > Aquatic > Marine > Epipelagic ...
ATCACCTTATTTTGCTCTACAAGCATCTAAACCCAACCGAGACTATCATGCGTGTATGATAAGCGACGATTTAAATAAGACAATGAAATATGGAGAACGTCCCGATAGGCGATGTCCAACACGTCCTTATAGTGATAGTTATGGACCAGTTGGTTCTAGATGGACAAATGCAGTATATGCATTAGATAAAACGGATTATCAAAAAGTTGAAGAAAAGGCAAAAAATATTGGGGATACGATTGATACTTATACAGGTGGTTCAATTGCTGATTGTATGAATGAATGTGAAAAAACAGGACAATGTAACGCAATTGAATATGACCCCGATTTTTTAACAGAAATGGGTGAAAAAGCTCTGTATGTTGGTCGAAATTCTGGTAATGGTGTTGTTCGTGTAAACAAAAATGTTGATAAATATTTTAACATGGATGGCTATGAAATTATAAGTAAAGTACGCGTTACACGTAATCATGGACGTTGGCGAAATATCTATCATTATGGAAATAATAATCGCGAACGTTCACCGGCATTGTGGTTATACCCTAACTTTTCTTCAAGAAATTGGAAGTTTCATTTTAGAATTCGAACAAAGCGTAATTGGAATGATGGTATCAATTTTGAGGTACCTCATCATTTAAGAAAATTAAATACCACATGGACAATTCGAATTGTTATAGATGCTACACAGCCATTAAAGATTAATGCTTACATAAACGATATGCCAGTAGGTTCTAAAAAATTTGATTATGGATTAGATAGATTGAATAATCGCAAATTTTATATAAAATGCCCTTGGTATGGCGGAAGAAATACTTACAAGGTTGATTCAATTGTATTAAAAGATGCTTTCGCTAAAATAGAAAAGGGGAAATGTGAAACTAAAACAAGTCAAGAATTAACACAGGCACCTGGTTCAAATACAATAATTTACAATAAACTATCTGAGCGTCCATTTACACATGGAACAGATAACCTCGGAAAAATAGGTTACGTTGACGAAAAAGGAGTTTTACATGAATATCCAGCAAGTATGACACCATTAAAAAATAATTATTCATTAATAAGAGATGTAGATAGTCCAGGTAATGATATATTTAATAAAGTTACAGAAAGTATTGAAGAAGCAAGAAGAATTGCTAGTTCAAGAAATGATGTTGCTGGGTTTGTTCGTTTACCAAATGGAAGAACATGGTTTAAAAATAGAAATATGTATCCTGTAAATCCAAATGGGTCCCAACGATATTACAGAAATATGCAGTTATATCACAAAGAAACTACATTTAAACATCATACAACATGTACGGATGATTTCAGTGAAATAAATAGTTTTGAGTGGAATAATTATACAAAAGGTCAAAATATGACGATGAATACAAAATGTACTATTTCCAATTATACCGATGATAAATTTAATCAAAAAAATAACGTAGCTACAAGATTAAATGAATTAAATCAAAAAATCAAAGAAAAAATAGAACGTATCAAAAATAGAAATTCGCGATTGAACCCTTATTTAGAAAAAAGTTATCAAAAAATTGGCGAAGTAGTAACTGAAACAGAGAGTAATGATAATACCAGAAGCGAACTATTAGGAAATCGACAAGAAGGAATGACAAATATGAAAAATGCATACAATAATAATATTAGTCGTAATCTACCATCGTATCAAGAAGAACAGGATTCAGGCTCTGCATTATTGGGTCTACTGGGAGTAGCAGGTTTAATCATGGGTGTTTCCTATATGAAAAAATAAGTAATTGTTATTTTTATTAATGAAAATAAGTAATAGTTTAGATAATATTTATTTTCATTAACAAATATTATCATTATATATTATATATAATGACCGATATGAACAATCCATTTGAAGGTGAACAAAAAATGGCAACTAGTAATTTAGAAGAAACTCTAAATAATTTAACTGGCTATATTCGCCAACTTCAAGGTGTTGAAGAAAGCATGTATAAAGTATTGCGAAACAACCCAAATATTACAGATTTAGAAAAAGAAGAAGCAGTTTCACAGATTAATGAATTATCTGCAAAACGCGAAGCTCTTAATCAAGAAATCGCTTCTTTAGGTGAACGAGCTAAAGTCGATTTAAAAGTTGATTTCCAAGCTTTCCAACAACAAATGCGTATTGTAGAAGCAGCGGAACGTCAATTAAATGAATCGAAAATTAAATTAAAGCTTTTAAACGATGAGAAGTTAAATAAATTGCGTCTAGTTCAAATTAATACATATTATCACAAACGTTATGATGCATTAAGTTCATTAGTAAAAAAATTCGTTTTATTTCTTGCTCTTGCAATTATTATAGCAGTTCTTATGCAAAGAGGTATATTACCTGCTTCCATTGGTTCAATTATTATGGCTGTTTACTTTGCTTTAGGATTTGTATATTTTTACATTGGATATGCTGATATTTCACAGAGAAGCAAACGTAATTTTGATGAATACGAATGGCCATTTGATCGTAATATGGACTCTAGTGAATTAGGCGAATATGATTCTTCAGAAGAATGTGCTTTTACAGGAAATTGTGAAAATACAGAAACATGTGTTGGTGAAGAATGTTGCACAACTGGAATGAGTTACGATGAAACGGCAGGAAAATGTATACCTGATGGCAAGTGTGGAACAGAAGAAGGAATGACTAATGCTTTAACACAAAACATGTTTAGTTCTAGACCCGACGTGGTTCAAGTGGCTGATAATGGTCCTGTAAAACCATTTAGTAATAACTTCGAAAATTTCGCTTCATTTTAAATCCATTAATTATAGTATATATTTATAAAATTTATAATCATATACTATATGAGCGTAACAAATATAAAAGATAAAATAGATCCAACATTTTATTTAAATAGATATCCTGATTTAAAAAATGCATATGGAAACAATCATAAAGCAGCAATACGACATTATATGAACCATGGTGTTTACGAAAAAAGGTTTTTTAATAGTGAATATGAGGAAGTACAGAAAGGTATTGCTGCAAATACTACAACTAGTGGACAAGTATATCCATATACAAGTGAATACATTAAATTTAATAATTTAAATACTGATCCTCGCAATACTTCTTCGATGGGTACTATTCGAAACACGAATTCAAATGTGTGTCGTTTAAAATGCAATGAAAATAGTGAATGTGGGGGGTTTTCAATTAAAAAAGGTAAACATTGTACTTTATGGAATACTAACGTTTATCCAGATGTAGGAATGAAAAAAGAAAAAAAAACAGATTTTTACATGCGTAAACGTGAAATGCGCAGATTTTGCGATGATGAATGTATGAATCAAAAACAATTAGAAGATTTGGAAAGTAAATTTGATGAAATCATTAGTGATGTTAAAACAGCTCCTGAAAAATTTAACGAAGTATCTAAAAAATTAATTATTGGACGTCAGGGAGAAGATTATTATAATCGATTAAAAGATAGTGAATATCAAAATATGAGTGAAAAGGTTATTAATAAAGTAAAGGAACTTTATAGCAAAGAAAACAATATTAAATTGAGCATTTCTGAAAATTATAAAAGGAAATTAGACTATTATAGTTTTTTAGAAGATTATTTGAACATTTATAAAGAGAAAAATGACAAATTAAGAAATGATATAGATAGAATAGCGAATGAAAAAAATATTGATGCTCGCAAAACCTATTATGAGGATAATGAAACGGAAAAAATAGATAATTACACTGAATTGTTTATTTATTTTTATTACTCTGTGTTTGCCGTATATACATACATTTTCATTACCCAAGCCGTTTATACTGATAAAAAACAGATATTCTTATACATATTCTTTCTCTTCTTTCCATATTTGATGTATTACTATTTTATTCATTATATCAAAGTAGTTGCTGATTTCATTAGTAACAACAAACCAAAAAATGTATATTTCTCTAAAGAGAACTGATAAATAATTTACTAAAAAATATTAAATTATTTATTATTTATTCTTCATTTACTTCATCATCTATTTCTTCTTCGTTATCATCATTACTTTCGTTAATAACTACTCGCACATTTTTCCAACATTTAGAAGAGGAATAGCTGCCAAACATTTTGTTCATTTTTTCTTTCAGTTCACTCTGTTTTAACATTTTTTGGTCACCTTGTGTTTGCATCCATAATTGATAATCACGCCACAATCCAGTTACCTTGATATTGCTTCCTTCACATTCACGAACGCATGTAGTAATAAATTTCAATACTGAATTTTGACTTGCCTCGTATTCAAAGCTTGCATCTCGAATCGTTTTGCATTCACTAACAAGACCATTTGTTTTAAAAGCAATATCTACCAACATGGACAACATAACTTCCTTCCAATCTTCGAATTTTCGTTCCAAGAATTTATCTTTTGGAAAAATGTATTTATGGTGCTTCCACTTAGGATCATTCGGGTTATCATCAAATTTAGATACAAACTGGATAACATCAATACGACGCCATGTACCTTCGCTAGTATCTTCAATATCATAAAGTGTATTTGCACAAACTACCAAATCAAACTGAGGGTCATATGTTACTTGGTCTTGATACAATTTACGACCTGTAATGGAGTCACCACCAGTTAATTCTTTCATTGGACCATCATTTAATTTATCACCTTTAGAAGGTTCTTGAATTACTGCCAAACGAACACCCATTAGATTCATTAGTTCAGGAGATGCATTACCTACACCAATTCTTTTCTGTGAAACAACAGAACCGGATAATACACCTTGATAACCACCACGTTCACGAGTATTTAATAACTTCGACATAAGCTTAATCAAAATGGATTTGCCGTTTGAACCAGTACCAAGGAAAATGCGAAACTTATGATTTAGATTTGTACCAATTAGTGAAGAAGCGAGAAACTCCCACATATATTTATTAACATCTTCAATTGGAAATAATGTTCTCATAAAGGCTTTAATATCTTCGATCTTTCCTGCTTCATTCTCTTCATAATAAGACAATGGTTTGTATTCAACACTTGTTGTTAGTGTCAAATAATCTTCAGCTGCTCCATGACGAAATTCTTTATTTTTAAAATCGACAACACCATTCTTAAAAACCATAAGGTCGGGATTTTTATCCATCTTGTGAACAAAGTATCGGTCATAGAACAATTCACGCGCAGCTTTAAAAATACCACCTTTTTTATTACTATCTTTAAGCTTAATGCAAATATTACTGACTTTTTCTAGCTGTTTTTCGTACATATCATAATCTTGATCACTTTTATCGATTGTATTTATCTTTCCTAATATTTCAATGGATTTGCTGTGATAAATTTTATACATTTGCGTTGAAAACAACAAATTTAATTCAACGGCACCTTCTATTTCGACCCACCTATGTTCCTCGAATTTATACCAAAGATTTTTTTGTGAATTTGCACATTTATAATCATCCTTGAAACGTTGATACATAACCATGGCCAAATCAAAATCTACACCACTGCTAATAATCGATTGTTGCACATAATATTCAACTGATGTTTCAATAATTTTCTTGTATAAATTTTCTTTACCACTTTGCTCTTCCTGGTAATAATATGATTTTGCCCATAATGATATTGACCTATCTGATAAACAATTAGGACCCTCTTTAAAATTGCACCAATCTACATATCGTTGGGATATATCATTAATATCAAAGGATGGTGATTTACTACTAAAAAGTATCCATGTAAAGAATAACCTAAAATCAGCATTACGTAAAGCCCAACCTACACGAATCCATTTATCATATGGATTGTAAAAGCTTTCGGGTAAAATCATTGTTAAATCATGTGTTTCTTTAATCTTATAATCATCACTGCGAATTAAATTATTATTGAATATTTGGTCAACAACACGCTTCAAATCTTCAACACAACGGATCTTTGACAAATATTTTTCTATTCCAAAACCACTTTCACCAAGCTGATATAATGCAGGCGTTATTTCTTGAATAGATCGCGTGTTGCTCTTTTCATTTGATTTAATGCATTCGATTAATTCAGGCTGCACATCATAACGGATATGTTCATCGTATTGTGCAGATAGTGTCTTAAAATTATCAAAATTTGACGCATAATCACTGGCATTTTCTGGTTGTAATTCATTAAAATCGTCAGTATTTATGCGGTATAAATATGTCAGTTTATAAGCTTCACTATCTGCTTTTTGAGAACCATATAAAGTCCAATTTGTCTTGCCTGTAGTAATTCCTTCATCAAAAATATCTTCCACAGAATTTGTTAATGGTAAATCTTCAGAAATCGAAGCAAAATCGTACATGACTTGCTTTCGCAAATATTGTTGTAAAGGTCTACTTAATTGTACTCCTATTATAATGTGAATTCCATCTTTAGTTTTATCGTCTAACACTTTTACGTTTGGTTTTTCAAAAATAAAGATGGGAAATGATGTATTTTCCTGGAATATTAAAATGTCCTGTAATTTTTCTAGGTATAAAAAGATAATATTTTGTATGAATTCTTCATTATGACATCGATCTTTAATATTGTCAGGATAACGGAAATCCAAATCTATCACAATCGGTGAATTATCACTTGATAACTGACGCTCTGTCAAATATTCTTTTTGACGCAAAGTAAAAACATGGTTCCAATATACTTTATAAAACTCATCCAAATCTTTACCTGGTAAAATTGAATAAGAACCTCCTGTAACCTTATATTGTTCATTTTTCATACGTGTATGAGTATATTTTTCATTTTGTTTTATATAATGTTGCTTCAAAAACAAAGGAAATTTTGATTTTGACATATTTCGGTATATATAATTCTAAATATAATTAATCTTTATTTCAATTTTAGTCATTAATTATTTTTCCTTTTTAGTTGTATTATGCTTTAAAATAGTTTCGATTAATGTAGAATAGTCACTAGACGATGTAGTAAAAGCACCTGGGATAATTGCATGAAAAAAAGCAAATATAGATGCTAAAAAAAATTGTAACGATAAAGTCATGGAAAATAAACAATGTTCAAAATAATCCATATTGACTTCCTGTAAATGTTGGTTACTTTTTTGTACTATTTCCATTTATATTTATTCAATATTTAAATTTTATAATTTGAATTTGTGTACTTAAGTAAGTACGGAGATTGTTTATTCCCCCAAGTTGGATCTCTTTTCTTTAAAGCTGATATTTCCCATTCATCCAGTAACCATTCATAATATTGTTCACTTTCGTATTGTTCCACCTTAAGATTGTATTCATTTAATTCTTGTATTATATTCGTCATATGTTCTTTTGCAGTATTGTCATAATCACCAATATATTTTATTATGTCTATAGGTAATATGCTATACAACTCTTTATAATTCATATTTTATTCTTTACTATCATTCAATTCAAAATAGTAAATAAAATCAATTTATATATTTTTAGAGAAAAATGGAACCAATTTTTTATTGGTCAATAAATTATGGACGGATTTTTTTCTAATAATATAACAATGGAGATTTCAAAACAATTATTATATATTATTATTTGCATTAAAGTGTTGTTTCTAGCAATGTTTTTATATTATAAATTCGCATACTATACAGATGACGACGAAGCAAAATTAGATAAAATAGAGGAAAAAAAAGATTTTTTACACGAAATGTTTACTTTTTTCATGTATTTTTTATTGGTTATATTATTTAATCCATATCATAAAGATGTTATTCTTCATAAAAATCGTAGTGATAGTTATCATTTTCAAGTAATTATTTTTACTTTGGGATTAATTCAGCTTATCAATTTCGATTATAGTGTATTTTTAAAAATTCCTGAAAATTTGCTATACTAAATTTAAATTTAAATGTAAAACTATTAAACATAAATATTCATGTTAATAAAAACACTATAATGACGTCATTACCCAGAAGCAATGCTTTAAGATTAGCCAAAGATGTACGCGAAATAATGAAAAATCCTCTCGAAGATAATGGTATTTACTATAAACACGACGAATCAAATATGTTACATGGATATGCATGCATTATTGGACCTTCAGATACACCTTATCAATATGGTTTTTATTTTTTCAAATTAGAATTTACAACTAATTATCCAAGTGAACCACCAAAAGTGACTTATTATACACAAGGTGATAAAATACGCTTTCATCCAAATTTGTATCGAAGTGGAAAAGTATGTGTATCCATTTTAAATACTTGGCGTGGTGAACAATGGTCATCTTGTCAAACAATCTCATCTATATTATTAACTCTTACTACATTATTTCATAATAAGCCTTTATTAAATGAACCGGGTATTACTGAAAGCCATATTGACTTTGAAAAATATAATGAAATAATTAGTTACAAAGCACTAGAGCATGCAATTTTAAAAATGACTGATAAAGAATATTTCGATAAAGAATATCACATGTTTACATCATTTTATGATATCGTTGTTGATAATCTAAAAAAAAATAAAAAACATATTGAAAAAATAATAAAAGGTCTTTATGAAAATCATAAAAAACAATCTAGCAAAAACATTAGAACAAATATTTATTCGATGAGTGTTTTTTTAGACTATAAAGAGCTGAAAAATTCTGCAAAAAAAATACTTACTGAATATTAATTTAAAAATTGAATTAAATATTGCTTAAAATTATATTATTAATATAAAGTATGTACTTCTGCGAGAAATGTCAAAACATGTACTATTTGCGTTTGTCAACAAATAATGACGACGCATTGGTTTATTATTGTCGTAATTGCGGTTATGAAGATAAAAATTTACATCAAGAAATGATTTGTGTTTCAACTGAACATATCCAAAAGAAAACAGAAACATTTGACAATATTCTCAATCCTTATATAAAATACGACCCAACCTTACCTAGAGTATTTCATTTATCATGCATTAATACCGAATGTGCTAGTAATAGAGATAAAAATCCTGAACAAAAGCACATCTTGTATATTCGTTACGACGAAAGTTCAATGAAATATATCTATATGTGTGGTTTATGTGATAGTCATTGGAAAAGTGATATTAAAGCAAATAAATAATTAATGCGTGAATATGCTATTTTTTTATTCATAAAATTGAAATAAAATAATATATTAAAACTATTGTATTAGTATATTATAATGAGTGATAACGAAGATAATGTTTCAATCGCCTCTTTGGACGATAATGAGAGTATAAATGAAGAAGAAGAAGAAGATTCTGTATTGGAAAGCATTAATATTGAAGATGAAATTGATGAAAATGAATTGGAATATGAAGACGTTGATTTAGAAGCACTTGAGGAACAGGTACAAACGAAAAAAAGCAAAACACAAAAGACTAATAATAAACCCATTGATGAAGATATTGATAACTTATCAATTGATAGTGATTCTAGTGATATTAGTGACGATGAAGACGACGAGGAGGAAGATGATGATTATGTTAAACGTTTTGAAAAATTAGATAGACAAATGAAGGAAGACCATGTTGCGAACTATCATCCTACATCACTTCAAGAAAATTATCAGGAAATCGCTACATTATCTCTTGTAGTTAGAAATGACAAAGGTGAAATTATTGACCCACTACATAAAACGATTCCTATAATGACTAAATATGAAAAGGCGCGCATGTTAGGCCAACGTGCAAAGCAAATTAACAATGGGGCAAATATTTTTGTTCAACCAAAACAAGAAACGTTTGATGGCTATTTGATTGCTCTTCAAGAATTAGAAGAAAAAAAACTACCATTTATTATTAGACGTCCTTTGCCAAATGGTCATAGTGAGTATTGGAAAGCTAGTGATTTAGAATATTTGCATGAAATTGCATACTAAAATATATTCAAATTAAATTTAAATATTAACGTTTAATAAGATTATGATATTTTCTTTCATTGATAAACTTGATAAACTATTCGAAATAACTAGTCATTATTTATGTGTTATAGGATTTTCTTTTATTACTTCAAATTATTTATATAATAAGCTTACTAATAAATTTGGAATAACTATTGAGCGAATGTTTGATTTACAATATATTTTTCTATTTTTTTCTATTACAAAAGTATCATTATATCTCGTTTAATTATTATTTATTGCACGAAAAACATCTGATGGTGCAGATGGTAAAGGTGGTTCTACCAATGTTGCAATAATCGGTTCAGCATGCTGAACTTGTGCTTGTTGCATTGGTTGGTTTTCTAGTTGCCGATGATAATCCGTATAAATATTATTCGCCCTATAGTGTGTTTCAAGATAACGCATTTTAGCTATATATTTATTATAGAATTCCATTTTTATTTTTTCATTTTTCGACCTTGAAAAATAATGCCATCTACTTTTTGATTTTTCCGCATATTCATTGAATTTAGTTTTGTAATAATTATACTCTAATACATCTTTCTCAAGAATTAAAATAGAAAAACGATTATTATTATCCATATATTAAATAAATAATATAATATATAGATTTTCACCAATTAACATTTCCATCTATTTCCACAATTTATGCAACTAATAAATGTAGTCATCGGTTCATCTGCCGAACGTGTTTGCATTTGATAATAGTTGCATTCTTTTGATTTGCATTTACGACATGTAAACGAATCTGTTGCCGCTGCCAACTTTGTTTCATATTTTGATTTATCGCGTTTGATTTTTCTCTGAATTAATTCATCCCATTTTTCTGGTGCTATTTCTTGATGAGTCATAAAAACAAAGACATCAGGTTTTAGCTTACCTGAATTTATATCATCACATAATTTTTTATTTGAATTAAGGTTGTGATGTATTGTTTTGAAGCGATTTGTATAAATTTGTACAAAATATGGATTATTCCATTTTCGCAGTTCTTTATTATTTGTTGCTTCTTTTAGAGCATAATTATAGATACCCTTTTCAATATTTATTCTAGTTTTATCATTGTTTACTAATTTAGTAAAAGTATTTGAAATATTTTTGCGAAATGTTTCGTGATCTTCGATAACTCTCATGGTCATTATTATTAATTATTATCTAGTGCATATTTTTATATCAATTTTTAAAAATATCTAAACATCGTATTATTATATAATATAATAATAATATAAGAATAATATAAGAATATGCAAAACGATATTTATTTAAAAAATTTAATTTCTGTTCCACGTTCAGGACAGCATATGACAGAAAAGGCACTCAGATTTTACTATAAATTATTACAAAAAGATTTTGCGTATTGCGAATACTACACTTGCTGTAAATGTCGACCTTGCAAAAAATGTCCTTTAGCATATCAAAAAAATCATGATTTTGATATAGGAACCGATAATGAAATTAAAATAAATCATATTGAAAAATATATATTTTTTTACCGCGATAATATTTTACAACAAATGGAATCACATTATCGACTAACTCTTGCAGATTCAAAAAAAATACCACATACTAATTTAAAAATAGATTATAATAATGAAATTAAAAAGATTAATTTTAAAAAATTTATTATACAAAATGCTAGTTATTATAAAAAAATATACTCAAAATATTTAAATTATAAAGAAAAAAATATATTGCATATTGAATACGATAATTACATAAAAAATTTCACAAGTGCGTTTAAAACAATTTTGCAATTTTTTGATTTACCTATAAATGAAGATTATATTCAATACGTCAAAAATAATATTCAACCTGAATTATTCCATAAAATTTCAAGCGAAGATAATTATTATATCGAGTTAAATATTTTTATTCAAGAACAAATCAATAAAATTGATTAAAATATTAATAATATAAAAATTATATTATTAATGAAAAATAAATTAAAATCCGTTAATTATTTTTATGAAACACAATATTCATCGCATACTTGTAATGGTATAATGAATATATACAAGGAAGTGAAAAATAGATTTAGATGTAATAATTGTCTTGAAAATCAAGTTGATGATAAAATTAAAGTAACAGATACATATTATCCTACGTTTACTATTATCCGTGAAAACATATGTCTTTCATGTTGGTTGGATTCTATGAAATCTTAATTTTCATCATCGTCGTCTGAATATATATAACATTCTTCGCTTAGTTCAGATTCCATATCTAATATATCCAGGTCGTCTTCGTCAAAATCTTCGTCATCATCATCATCTATTTCTTCTTCGTCATCAACCACAAAATCATCTTTAAGATAACCTTGTTTGGTTTTCATTTCGTCTGGAACATCAGCTAATTCGTCCTCTTCTTCTTCGTCTTCCGAACCTAAATCTTCAAATCCACCAAATAACTTTTCATAAATTTTGTTCCATTTTTCAAGAGTTAAGTCTACATATTTATTTTCTTCTTGTGATTCCATAATTAATAACATATTTCCAAAAAATAAATCACTATCTACAGGAGGTGGCAAATCATATTTATTTTCACTATTTGCACGTCCAGTTTTTTTTCCATACAAATAAATTTTGTTTTTATCTTCATCGATTAACCATGATGCTTGGCAAAAAAAATCCTTGCTACTCTTAAAACCACATTTCTTATAGAAATCTTCTATTTTTACATCCTTCATTTTTGTCTCGCTCAAGTTAGCATTTTTTTCAATAATAACACATTTCAATGACATCTTAAATTGTTATTATCAATAGGTTTAAATACTTTATACATATAATATTTAGTAATGAAATTATACGATAAAAACTTAGTTATACAACATATCAATATTGATAAATTAAAAGAATTTCTAATTAAAACCCGTTATATTAGCTATATATTAAGTAGTGAAGGAATGTTTCGAATATACGATAATAAAGACCTACATAAAATAAATATTCACGATGGCAAATTAGAACATTTAGATAATTACGTAAATCAACATAATTATGTTATAGACCACACAATTGTAAAAAAAGTAAAAAATGTTATCAGTCATATTCCAAATCAACATATAAAAAATGATTACAAGGTATCATATTATTCTTTAAGAACAAAATCACCTATTATGTTAGTAGTCGAACAAAATTTAGACAACTCAGTTTACGATGTATATTTTATGTTACGCGAGACATATGCAGCTTATAGTAATGCTGATATTCATAATCCATTTATTATAGAAGATATTGGTAATTTTAGTGATTTAATGAAACAATAGATTTAAAAATATATTTTTTTTTTCATATAATAATAATGTTATATACAATTCAAATTATATTTTATTCATTTATAATAATTTTTATTTGTCATTATCTGTATTTATTTTATGCTGATAATTTTATTGATAAAACACATCACAATATAATACCATCAGTAAGTGAAAATAATCATAAAAAAATACAGATATACGATAATTTAAAAAACATAGATAAAAAAATGAATCAATTTAACGAACAAGATTCACAATCCATGAAAAATGAATTACAAAATTTTTTAAAATCTCAAATTGCACCATCAAATGAAGATTCATTAAATAATCATCAACAATTAGAAGATGTTACGCAACATGTAGGGACAACAAACATAGATGATATACCTATAACAGCTTAAAGACATATTGTGTATTCATATTATGTCTTATATAGATCAAAGTAACATGAAAAGATTTCCTACTATTGAACTTTCGTATGGTCAGATAGATCATACAAAAGTTCCCTTTGATAATTATTCAATTATACCTTGTGGAAAAAAATTTTACACTTGGTTTACTTATGAAAAAGGAGAATGTGTTTGTTTTTTAATTGACCCAAAAAGTAATATTATTATTGAAAAATGTACATCTGTATTTGATAGCAATTTGTGTTTGAATACTATTTTGTATGGAACTATTATTCGATATGAAAATAATCGATTTTTCGTAGTAGAAGATATTTGTTATTATAAAAATAAAAATACCATAACTATGCGTAATGGCGATAAATTAAAACAATTAAGTTATATGTTTCAATATGAACTTCAAATGACACCTTATTTTTCTAACATGATTACATTTTGCATGCCTATTATAAAAAAATCATTGAATGAAGCCATTGAAGCATCACGTGTTCTGACTTATAATGTTTATGCTATTCAGTGTAGTCAGTTTAAAAATAACCGACGCTACAACAAAGTAATATATAATAAAAATAAAGAAGAAGTTGTCACAGCTATATTAAAAATTATTCCTCAAATACAATGTGACATGTATGAAGTATTTGGGTATTCGGATGGTAAAATTGTTTCACTTGGAAACGCATCAGTTCCTAGTTATAATACAAGTGTTATGTTAAACAAACTATTTCGTAATATTAAAGAAAATGCAAATTTGGATGCATTAGAAGAAAGTGATGATGAAGATGAATTTGAAAATATATGTGATGACAAATTTGTAGATTTAGAAAAAACGTATAATATGGAATGCGTTTATAACAAACGCACACATAAGTGGATTCCTAAAAAAGTAGTAAACACTCATAATTTAACAAATGTAAAACATTTAACATATAATTTGAACAAAAAATTCAAAAATAAAAAATATTAGCTTATATTATATGGGAAACGTAATGGGAGGTAAAAAAACAGCAAAGAGAGTTCGCGTAAGAAAATCTAAAAAAGGAACCAAAAAAGCTAGGGGTAAATCAGCCAAGAAAGCTTCTGGCAAAAAATCGAAAAAAACAAAAGGAACTAAAAAAAACAAACGTAAAATGAAAGGAGGTTTCGGATTCCGTTTTTCACCTGGTGTAGTTCAGGGTGCCTCTTCCAGTGCATTAGCTAACCCTATGCCACATGCATCTTACAACAATTGTGCGAGCAAATAAATTTAATAATATATTATGAATCGATTATAATATATTGTATAACAAAAAATACATTATTCTTGAATAATTAAATTAAACATTTACCACCACTAATCGAATCACTATTCACACATACCTCCTTCTTTTTTTTTGCACTCATACGTTTATCGAGAAATGTCTCATATTTATCCATTAAAGCATTTTCATGATTGGCTCTATTAATTGTATAATTTTGTTTGTTATAAAACCGCCTACGCTGTAGAAACTGCCTTTTAAATACATCATGACTATCTACAATATCGACTACTAATGGCTGTTCGTGTTTTTGACGCAAAATGCGACCAACAGATTGAATAATATCTGTTTTAGGCGTTGCTAATATTAGCGTTGTCAATGTTTTTATATCTAATCCTTCAGATGCCATCGAATAAGTAGCAATAACTATTTGTTTTGTTTCACTTATTTTCAAATCGGCTTCTTTCATTCCTCCAACATAGTATCCAACACTTGTACCATTCTCTTTTAATGCATCATGAATATAAGTCAACAGATTTTTATTGTGGGCTAAAACCATAATTTGCTCATTTGTTTCTGTTTGCAATAAAACATGAATCAGCGAAACAATAAAATCACTTCTTGGTTGAAAACTACATAAGGTAGTAATCATAGAACTATATTGTACATTTCCACGCATATCCAATTTTACTTTATTATATTGAGGTGCATCATGACTATAGTCAATTACATTTACCAACACATCCAATGAACTAGTATCTCGTTTTTCTGTATGAATCACATCGCCCAAATACATTTTGAATACTTTAGATAAACCATCTTTTCGATTCATTGTGGCAGATAATCCCAATGTATAATGCGTAACAACTTTACCGAATGCTTGTGAAAATACTTCTGCACCCATGTGATGCACTTCATCAATAATCGTTAAACCAAAACATTGAAACATTGTTGGCGCATAATCTTTGCTGCACAATGTTTGTAGCATCGCCAAAACAATGTCTTTATTTTCAATATCCAATATTTTTCCTTGAATTTTACCTACTCGTGCATCTGGTATAAATTCTTCAATCCGCTCAATCCATTGATTCATTAAAAATTCTTTGTGAACAATAATAATCGTCTTTACATTTAGTTTGCTCAAAATATTCAATGCCATCACAGTTTTACCCATACCTGTATCTATTTCAAGTAACCCTCCTTTTGCGTCTCGTTCAACACTAGATATGTATTTAGAAACAATATTGTCTTGATAAGGCCGCAACTCACCTTTAAACGTTAGTTTAGGGTCGCATGTTTCATATTTTGATAGGTTATTTTCGATATTATTTTGAAAATTTTGCAAGCCATAAAATTTGGGCAAATAATATTTAGTTCCTGATTCTCTATAAATAGGAAAAGGATTTACTTTTTGATTTGTTAATTTAGGAACATAAGGTTTAACGCATAAATCTGTTTTTATTTTCGTTTCTTCTTCTTCTGTTAATGTATTTTTAAATATTGTATAACCTCGATTTCCAATATAACTACTCATATTATTAATTAAATATGATTAATATATTTAATTAATTTTCAATTTTCCTTTTATAAAAAAAAATGTACTGATATGTATATGGACTTATTTCGTAAAATGAAGAAAAATGACTTACTATTAGTTGCTTTATTTGCTGTTTATTTAATCACTAACATGCATTTACCTGAAGGATTAAATGAATTAATCGACAATAGCATTGGTAATATTGTTATTATTTTAGGAGCATTAATACTATTTTTAAATAGTAATTCTGTTGTTGGTATTTTAGGATTTTTAGTAGCTTATGAATTAATACGTCGTGCATCTACATCAACTGGAACTGATGCCATTGTAAAATATATAGACACAGAAGAAAAAAAAATGAATAAAATGAAAAGTTATCAACCACCAGTACCTGATGTAACTCTTGAAGAAGAAGTCATTGATAATATGGTTGAATTTACAGATAGTGATTTACCTCCTTCTAATGTAAAACCTGTATTAGAACAATCACATAATGCCGAACAACTTTAAAAATATGGAATGCATATTCACTAATTATTTACAATAAATATTCTATGATTTTATTGTAAATGATAATAATTATCTAATTAAATAATAATAATGTCTTCCGTAGAAAATTGGTATTATAAAAGACCAAAACAATATTATCCCGATTGTGTTAACATGTTTGGTAAACCTACCGCAAAATCCAATACAAAATATGGTTTTGCTTTGTGGAAAACACGCGGTTTATTCAATGAACATATTTTACGCGACGAAGACGTTTTACATTGCGTTCCTCGCCCCCATCATGATTATTTTTATAGTAGTATTCGATTTTATATTCCAAAAAATAAAGTTATAGATGTATTGAAAATTACTGGTTCTATAAATTATGATGGTTTGAAGAAAATGATGACAGCGCGTTGTGGTGGTATTGGAGCGAATTATGCAACATTGTATTTAGGTATGCTGGTTGCTTCTGGAAAGTTAACAATTGAACAGGTAAAATCAAATGATTTGTATCCAAAATTAATTCGCGGTGAAGAATTAACTCATGATGAAATGAAAAGTAAAATGTATAAAATGAAATTAGCAAATAAGAAAAAATATTCAAAGGAATTAAAACTGGATTTTGCACCATATGCTTTTACAAAATGCTATAAATCTAAACATCGTAAAAATAGTACTCGTAAAAAACGTTCAACAAAAAAAAATAAAAAAAAATAATACACTCTATAAAGGTTGCATCCTATCAGTTATTAACTAATTTTTTTAGCAAATCATATGTATCATGTTTACTATTTACTTTATGACCTTTTACTGATTTATGATGTATAAGACCATAATCATTACCACCTTCTTCATATTTATCACCGAAAAAATGTATTTCTTTGTATTGTGATAAACTAGATAGTACTTGAATTTTATCCCATTCACAGGGATAAATAGCTATACCTACCGAACCTCCTTCTAATACACTTACTTTGTCTTCAATATTCAAAGATTTTGCTATTTGATTTAATAATATAAGCAATTGTTCACGAATTTTATATGTTTTATCATATTCTTTAAAATATTCACGCTCACTTTCATTTGCAGACATGCCAATGAGCGATATGTATATTATACCGGTGCGTAAATCTATAAAATTTCCTGTAATGGTGTATTCTACTTTGGATAAAAAATCCAATGCTTTTTTGATTAATATATTAATATAATGATATAATTCATGGTTGCGAATATTTTTTTCATATACTTTTTCCAATGCTAATTTATCATTTATCATATTTTTATAATATACGCACCCACATTCACTGAAATAATGTTCAAATGAAATTTCGCTTTTCATTTGATTTAATATTTTATCGATGCTTCCTCCACCTGCAATTCCAATATGATAGCCATTTTTTTTTAATTCTTTTAAAACTGAAACCATATAACTATCTATTTCTTTACCAGAATCTACCAAAGTTCCATCGACATCAAATAATAATAATTTATCCATATTCATATTATTATTATTATTTTAAATTGTTAAATGTATCTAATATTCATCATCACATGAATCTTCTTCATCACAAGCATTTCCACAAAGAAATTGTCCAGTCCCTTTCATTTGAACTATATCATTATCCTTTCCACATAGATCACATTGAGCACTTTTATTATTTGGTTCTTCTTCAATAAATAAAATATCTCCTAATCCATCATCATTAAAATAACCATCACATAGACAACATTTTGCCCATTGTCGTCCACGTCCATATCCATAATTTTCTTCTGTATCTTCTTCAAAATCCCAGCCAGGTGGGTATCTTTCACAATCCATATTTTCACATAATTTAAGCTTTTCGATTTGTTTTGTTTCTTCTATTGCTTGATGTGCGCCAATACTCGCATTTTCAACTTCCAAATTGTTATTTTTGATTTCGTTCATTATTATGATATTCTATAATAGTAAAGATATATTTATATCAATTTATTATATTTTGTGTGAATATAAATGTCAAATGGTGTAAATAAAATGTTTTTTATTTTCTTAATGCTTCATGATTGATATTGCTATAAGTACGATTTAAAATAGAACAATCTTCGCTAATTTTATTCACTTTTTTTACCATACTCTCTTTAACATGTTCTTCTATATTGTTATTCCAAAGAATATCCTTATGCAATCTAGCTATTTTATTATTTGGATGTAAAGTTTCCATATATACGTTTTGCACTTTTATAAAACGATAGGTTTCTAATAGAATATTGTACAAAACTTCACCATTATATGGTATTTTGCTTATTTTATGATTGCCGATATTCAATAAGTCGTAAGCCTTTTTTGTTTCACCATTTATATTAATTTTATGTGAACGTGTTACAATTATATCTTTGGAAGGCACATTCTTTCGAAATGCGTTCTTTTTTATTTGTATGAGATGATTAATATTGTTGTTGATTGTTTTAGTAATACCTGTTACTTCTATATTATCAATTGTATCATTCGTTGTAATATCCTGTATTTTTTTCAAACCAGCATCTGTTTGTATCATCGTATCTTTTACAAAACAAATGTTACTTACTGGTTTAGTGCCTTCATAACTTGTATCATCATGTGTATGGTGATAATGGTGTGTATCGTGTCTACTAGCATCTTCGTAATATACTTCGTTTGGAATATTTTCACTCGCCTCGTCTGTTTTTTCTTTTTCAGCATTTCTATATTTATCTTCAATAGGATCGTCATAAGGTTCTAAAAATTCGTTATTATTTTCTTCTTCCTCTTCTTCTTCTTCTTCTTCTTCTTCTTCTTCTTCTTCTTCTTCTATATCATACTCTTCGATTTCTTCAATATTATCATCGATTGATGGAAAAATCGATTCTTCTTCAAAATTGTCATCATCATTATTTGGTTCATCAAAAAAATTGTCATCATCATTATTTGGTTCGTTATTAGATGTGTTTTCTGGTGGGCTCACAAAATCATCATCATCATCATCTACGGGTGGTTCTACGGGTGGTTCTACGGGTGGTTCTACAGGTGGTTCTACAGGTGGTTGCATTAAAGAACTAGTTAACACAGGCATTGCATAATAACCAATAAAATCTTCATATTCGTAATCAACTAATTTTGGTTCTGTTTCGTTTATTGGAAAGTAAAAATAACTAATACTTTTTTTTAACATTTGTGATTTTTCATCAAATTTTGTTTGATTAAATACAAAGCGAACCTCTTCTATTTTATTTTTTTCTTCAATAGCATTATAAATATCTATCACTTGCTCATGAGCCGCTAATTTTTCAGCTAAATAGCGTGATGAAAATTGATCTCCAAAACCATAAATATTAATAATTGGTGTATCTAAATCTAAATTATAGTAATCTTGAAAGTTAACCTTTGCTTTTGTTCTGAAAATTGTATAATTTTCATTTAAATAATCAAAACTACCTAATTTATATAAATCGTTATCTAAATCAAATATTTTATCCAAACTAAGCTCTACAATATCAGGAAATAAACCATCATTGTCTGTATTATCTTCAAAAAAATAATAGAAATTTTCGGTTAATTCTATTTTATACATACCTTCTTCATAACGCACGGGTGGGTATAAATTATCTTTGGCTTCAAATAAAACACTATTATTGTCTAAATTTGGCAAGTTCTTTACGGTATACTCTTGAGTGGTTAGAAATATTATTTCCCTTTGTGAATCACTTTTTGCTTCAAGCATTGTATTGTTTAATTCATATACTTCCAATGAATCATTTTCAATTGTAATAAAGTATTCTTTAAAACCCTTTTTTGTTTTATAGTAAATATAATTTTCATTATTTTCATTTTTTTTATCTAAAACACCAATACGAAATAAACATGCATCTTCTTTTTCACTAACATAATTTATAACATCATTTTGAATACTTACATATGATTTTTCAAACATATCTTCATCACGATATATATAAAATTCATAACTCATTATAATATATTATATTATAAGAAATTATTATATAATTTTAACTAAATTCTTTTGTTGTATAATAAACCAAAAATAAAAATTGTACCAATGGTAAATGGTATAATATGGTCACTCATACTTAATTCATTACCAGGATTTATCATATAATTATCACTTATATTAGAAAATCCTTCTTTTTTTTGTTTACCTTCTTTCACCGGTTGACATGATATATAAATATCGTCACTTTCGCGACTATGACTTTTTAAACCGCTTAAAAATAATTCGGGACCACTACGGGTTGGAATATTATGTTCTTTTATCATTTTTTTCATTTTATCTAAAATAGGTTTTTTTATTGTATTGAAAGTGTTTGTATGAAATACTACTAAATTATAATTTCCATTGCAAGGAGGAAAAGGTAAAGTAGCTTCGTAAAAAAAATACGACAATTTAGGAACAATATTATTCATATTGTAATTTGAAACGTTTAATGACGCTCTATTTCCTACTTTAGGAGCTAATTTTTCTGTATCATTTATTATTTTTTCCATCATTTTAGAACATTCACTGGTAATTTCACTTTGCATTAAAGGAATACAAACTAATAAATTGCTTCCGCTTCCATTATGCGAAATGATTATTTCAGCTGGCGCACGTTCTCCATTATAAGTATGTAACGAAGGACTATATATGCGTACTTTATAAACTTCATGTGCAATTTCATTAAATGTAACAGGTGCTTTTGAAGAATTGTCATAATCTAGTTCTAAATATGTTTCAGACCTAAATATGTTACAACTACTTCCGTGGTAATCAAACTTTAAATCGCATTTATTAGTACATGAACCAGCTACACTTTGTTTTGAAATATTAATAGGTGCGGTGCTATTTTTACATTCAGTGCTCATTATATTATATAATTATTTTAAAGTTTAGTAAATTAAAATAATTGTATTTATAAATATATATATGGGAATAACTAAAAGAAACAAAACACCAAAAAAACGTTCCAGTAGAAAAAAGATAAAAAACAATAAAAAATCATCTGCTAATAAAAAAGGAGGATTTTTATCATCTTTTTTTAGTGGGAAATCTGAAGATGAAGTAGACAATGAAGCGAACCAAATTATAACCGAAGAATATGAATCTGCTGGAGGTGATATCAATTCACTTTTCGATTCATTAAAAGGTGGCGAAGATGATAGCAAAGAAAATAAAGCAAATGAAGAAAATAAAGAAGGTGAAACTGATAAACCCGAAGAAAATAAAGAAGGTGAAACTGATAAACCCGAAGAAAATAAAGAAGGTGAAACTGATAAACCCGAAGAAAATAAAGAAAGTGAAACTGATAAACCCGAAGAAAATAAAGAAGGTGAAAGCAATAGTGACGATGATAGCAAAAGTGATAGCGATGATGAAAGTGATAGTGATAGTGATAGTGATAGTGATAGTGATAGTGATAGTGATAGTGATAATGGTAATAAAATAGTTTTTGAGTTACACATTGATAACTTATCTCTTAATTTAAGTGGTGAAAGTAATAAAACAGGTAAAATAGAGCTATCACCTGGTTCTGCACAAGAATTATTAGGGCAAATGGTAGATATGATTAATAAGCGCTCACGTAGTTCTAATAAAGAGGAAAGTAAACCATCTTCAGGTGGTACTCGTAAGAATCGTCGTAAATGAAGAATTTAAGCAAATAACTTTTAAAATTGATTTAAAATCATTGTTAAATAGAATATACATATTTAACAATGGAGAACATTCAAATAGTATCAATTGAAGGAAATATTGGGTCAGGAAAGTCCACCTTTTTAAAACAATTGGAGGCATATTTCTTGAATAAAGGACATAGTCATGTTATCTTTGTAGACGAACCTGTAGATGAATGGAATGATATACATGACAAAAAAGGTGACACGATATTGAAAAAATTTTACGAAGATTCAGAAAAATATTCATTTCCTTTTCAGATGATGGCATTTATCACTAGATATACAAAAATTAAAAAGGCGTTTATAAAAGCCATGAATATGAAAGAAGAAACAATTTATAATTCATTTGAAAAATACAATCCAATCATTGTTACAGAACGTTGTTTGTATACAGACAAATATGTTTTCGCACAAATGCTTTACGATGATAAAAAAATAGAAGAAATTAACTATATTATATACAATAAATGGTTTGATGAGTTTGCACGCGAACTCCCTGTTCATAAAATAATTTATATTGATACGAAATCAAATATGTGTCACGAACGTATTGCGAAGCGTAGTCGAAATGGCGAAAGTAATATACCATTGACATATCTTGAAAATTGTGAAAAATATCATAATAGTATGGTTCAAAAAAGGGTTGTAGATGGAACTATACTATATAAAATCGATGGCAATCGTGATATGAATGATAAATTATCATATGATAATCTCCTAGAAATGTCTTACCATTTTATAAATAAGTAGAAATATTAAAAATAATTATTCCACTAATCGTCATTTTTATTTTTCAACGAACGTGATTTAACAGATTTTTTTTTTCTACGGCGTTTTTTTATTGTTTTGAATGTTTTTTTATCTTTTATTTTTGCTTTTTCTAACTTATCCTTTATATATTCGATATCATTCTTTTTAAGATATTCGTTTAAATCAAATTTTGTTATTTCGTTCCTTCTTTGTTCTGTCAAATTACCTTCTCCTTTATCTACTTGATACTCTATTGATTTTTTTTCCTGATTTCCTAGTTTGAAATATTTGACCAAATAATTGTCATTAATAGAATATAGAGGTAAAGAACAGACATCTGGGAATAATGAAAATGTGCGTGTACTTAAAAATTTTTGTGCAGTTTTCAAAGAATTAATAAGTGTTAATGCTAAATCTGTAAGAAAAAATGCTTGTATTTTTTTTAAATCTTCGATTTTATCGTTGTTCACATAAATCACATATGACGAACGCCCACCAACATCCATAATACCTTCTTTATCTAGAATAGGATAACCCATTGAATAATTTGGAAGTAATAATTTTGGCCGACCATTTTGCATGCGCGAATATTGTTTTGAATAACTTACGTATATTTTCTTATGAACATAATTTAATAGCGGATAAGGATGTTGTTGTGAAAATGAATCAAAAAAACTGGTTTCATCTTTCTTTACTTTTGGTGGCGTAAAATGATACAGGTCTTCCATGTTCTCTTTTGATTTATCTAAAACTTTTTTTACTAATTTAATATTTCTATTCGGAATAAACATATGTTTATATAAATCAAATGATACAAATTCATCAAATACATTATCATGTAAAAGTGTATGCGTATAAGGAGATTTATTTTCTATTAAATAATAGCATAATGGTAGCGAACCAGCTTTTTTTTCGAAGATTTTATATGCATTCACAACATCAAAATTTTTAAAAACTAAAATTTGTTTATCCAATATTTTGTCGGATAGTGACGATTTTAATTCAGTCCAACTATTTGGTGTGAAAAATAAACAATAGCCATTTGGTTTCATTAATGTAAGTGATTTTTCAACAAATTTATTCCATATTACAGATAATCCAGGATTACTTCTTCCTTTTCCTCTCATACCATTTTTATTGTATGGTGGATTTCCAAATATAATATCAAATTGTTCAATATTTTTGAAATCATTTTTCCAAACGTTTGATTCGCTTAAAAAATCATTTTCACTTATGTTGATATTGTTTCCAAATATTTGATTTGTAATTTTAACATTATCACTAGATAATTCAATCATATATAACATATTTTTAAGAATGTGGTTACGACGTTTTGTATTGTTTTTTTCCCACGATTTTAATCCTTTATCTAATTTATAAAATAAAATCATTGAAAAATTACCGATACCTGATCCGGCATCCAACCACTTCAAATTCGGATTTTTCCAAACTTTATCAGGTAAATGCTCAAACATCTCCAATATTAGCCATAATGGAGTAAATACTTCTCCATTTGACACCTTGTTTATTTGATTAATATTTAAATTTTCGTTTATTATTTCTTCTATTTCATCTATGTTTTTGTCATATAATAATGGCGTTTCTTTTGTCATTATTATATTTGCATATTATTAATTACAATAATAAATGTATTTTAATAATATATATAAACACTAGTTATTTTATAAAAATAGGATGTTTTTTCGTAATCAAATTCGAGTATTTAACCAGCAAATAAGAAATAATAGTGCTATTATACGTTTTACAAATTCACATGAATATATTAAAAAAAATGACGGATTTTATACACTAGGAATCACTAAATTCTTATCCCGAAAGGTTAATCCAATTATTTATTCCGAACTTTATGCAAAACAAGGTAGTGTTATTAAAAAAAATCAACCATTATTATTACTTGAATCGGCAGCTACAACAAAAACAATAACATCTCCGTTTAATTGCATTATTAAAAGAGTTAACTCTGAAATAGTAAACGACCCATATATTATTAATACCGACCCTTTGGAGAGCGGATGGTTGTTTGAAATTTATATTCAAAAACAATTACTTTATAATAATGATGAAATACTTACCGAAGATGAATATAATAAATTTATTGAAAAACAATAAACAATGTATTTAAAATATTTTTTTATACATTATTAACGATTTTTCTTTTTCTGAATCATAGTCGACGATTGGTTTCACATATACTTTATAATCTTTATGATGGTCATACCATTTGTGTATATGTTTTGCATCTACATTTTGTAATTCACTTACCCACTTTTTTATAAATATTGCTTGCTTATCATATTGTTCTGATTGTAACCAAGGATTGAATATTCTAAAATAAGGTTGGTTATTAGCACCACTTCCTGAAATCCATTGCCAGTTTCCATTATTTGATGCTGGGTCATAATCCACCAACTGCTGTGCAAAATATTTTTCACCTTTGCGCCAATCAATATGTAGTATTTTAACTAAAAAACTTGCTACAATTAAACGCCCTCTGTTATGCATATATCCCGTCGTATTTAATTGTCTCATACAAGCATCAACTACTGGATATCCTGTTTTTCCTTGTTTCCATGCTTCAAAATTAACATTACTAGACGACCATTTAATTTTATCATATTTCTCATTTAATGATTTTTTATAAACTTGTGGATTATGAAACAATACCAACATATAAAATTCTCTCCACATTAATTGTCGAACTATTTCACTATTTTTTCCAAATGCTTTTACAAAATGATAATATACTTCGCGTATAGATACACAACCAAATTTAATAGGAGCTGATAAATGGGATGTTTCAATAAAGAGAAAATCTCTTTCCTTTCCATAGTGCTTCAAATTCTTCACCGCATTTTGCAATATTTTTTTGCCGTTTATTCTACCACCTTCTACATTTAAATTTGTGTTTGGTTTGGTATACTTAGTTGCAATTTTTTGTAGTGATGTTTCATATTTACTTTTACCACTAATAGTATCAAATTTAAAACTGGATAGCTGACTTACTGGTTCTATTTTTGCCTTCATTGTTTTTTCATAAAATGAGTTAAATTTATAATATATTTCTCCTTTTTCAGTCTTTTCACTAAAATGTAAAGGATGAAGCAAATAATAATCTTGTGACACTTCATATTGAATATTTTCTCTTTTACATAAATCATATATTTCTCTATCGCGACTTTGCGCATAAGGAGTAATATCTTCGTTGAAGAAAATGCAATCTATGTCATTTTTTTCCAATATTTCTCTTAACACAACAGAATTTTTTCCGTAATAAAGAGAAAGCTTCCCTTTTTTTTGTGAAATTTTTGTTTCTAACTCCTTCAAACTTTGTATCATAAACAAAATTGCATTATTTGATTTAAAGTCATTTGTGCTACTAATTTGTTCAGGTGTGAATACAAATATGGTGTGGACATTTTTGCATTTTTTATGAGCATCTATCAACGCCTTATTATCTTCTAATCGTAAATCTCTTCGGAAAATAAAAAGTCCGTTTTCGTATTTCATATTTATTACTTATTTTATATGTTTATTATTTATTTTCTTATTAAAAAATTTATTTCCACGAAGAGAAATTATAGTGCAATTAAAACATTATAGACAAAATAAAAAAGGATACTACCCTTTCTCCGTTTGATTATATTATGTTACAAAAAGCATAGTACTATGAACCATGCAGCAAATCCAAACCAAAATGGTTTATTTTTAAAAATCTTATTAAACATCGTTTCAACGAAATATAATAATTATATTGTAAGTGACCAAGTAAATTTCTTTAATATTACTTACAAAATATGTAACAAAATAAATTTCAATTTTTTTAAGAGGGTTTCTTTTTTATTTAATATTAAATATATCAACCTATATTAAATATTAATGAGCAATTTATTAAGCTTACCTACCGAATCTTCACTTTACAAAAGACAATATAGTGTTTTTTTAAGAACACCAAAATATAAAATACCTTCGGCACATCGAAAACAGGAAATCTGGCGTCAAAAACAAATTTACATATATTATTCGAGTGGACGTCCATTATACGGAAACTTCACAAGTTATTACAATCCATCCATATTTCGATTTTAGAGAACAGGTATATATTGCATGGTATTATTCTCATACATAGTTACTCTGAAGACATCTTGATATCCTTCTACATAAATGGAATCACCATTATTCAAACTATTGCATCCGTATTCGTTGGTGCAGCTTTTTCCTTGAAAACTAATAGGTAATTTAACAGCATTATTTTTATCATTCATTGAATAATATTGCCATTTATCACGACTTGTATGTAATGGTCGCCCCATTAGAGGCAATATGGTTTCACTATTTCCACCACGTGTTAAAATTCCGACTTGATTATAACTAGTATTCGCGCCTTGTGTTGCTACATTAATTGGAATTGCACCACGAACATCTTGACTAAAATGAGGTAATAAAAAATCCATATTATTTTTTAAAGGAGGACGATAAGGATTTTCATACATATCTTGTTGAGATGTTTGGCTGGGAGGACTAATATATATATTTGTATTTGGGTTTTCTTCTTGTTTCACCCTACGATTTTGATGTATATGGTAAATTATATAAATAATAGGAAGTACAACTAAAAATAACATAAACATGGATACATTTTCAATGCATATTACACCAGGAGGACATTTTGACATATATATATATGTGAAAATATTTTTCAAAAATACTTATGAGTATAGGTTTATTTACCAACAAGCGTTGTTGTGAGTTTATTGATATTTTCTAAATTCATAGACCCCATCATCTCTTTGTATTGACCAATTAGAGGACCCATATTCTTTAAGTTTTCAAACATTTTATTTTGTTTATCCATTAATCGTGAGGTATCTTCTGTTAATTTACTAATACCTCCTTTACCGACAATATTTTCTAAATTATCGTAAGCTTGTTCAACTGTTGTTGCGTAATCGACACGTTCTTCTTCTTTTTTTACACGTTTTGCTTGTTTAGCAAGATTTTTCTTATTCATACCGCCCAACGATTCTTTTTTTGAACCTTTTTTATTTCCGGATGAAGTCATACCTTCGACTACTTGTGTAGTTGTACGGCCAACAAGGAAAAAGTTTGTTGCAAGCATTGCACTTCCCAAAACAATTATCATATTTTTACTAAATTTAGATACAACAAAACCCACCAAAGCAAAAAACGCAAGAACGCGAATATCACCCATCATTAAATAACCAAGTAAATTTGTTACAGCAAAAAATAGGACAATATATAGAACGTATTTGTTTTCTAAACCTTTTGAAATACTTTGTTTAATTTTGCTACTACTAATTTTCATTAATATATAATTAGATAACATTTTATTTGAATCCATTTAAAGTGTATTTCATATGTAAATAAAATGAGTGATTCAGCAGTGTCGGAAAAACAAATTTCAGTTAAGTCAAATAGACGTTCTTCTTTTGTAGAAACGCGCGAAATGTTAGAAAGTCAAGATTGTCAACAAATGATGAACATGTCTACAACTTTACTCCTTGAAATATATCGTGTTTTAATGGGAACATTACTTATATTTGTTGTTCCACAAGATTGTAATGGTGAAGCATGCAGCATGCAAGAGCGTTTTGATTTTAACGATGGATATTCACAATTTTCTATTGGATTTAATTTTTTTACGTTGCTTGCATTTCTAATGCTATATGTTGTCGAAGTAAAACGCGAACATAAAATGATTACCTATTTAGAAGTGAATCGTTTCAAGTCTCGCGATAACGAATCTGTTGGTGAAGCGCTCAAACTAATCCATCCTGATCGTCTTGCAACATTACTAAATTACGATAAGACATATATGTATGCTGGTTACGCATGCATTGCTACATATATTTTAAACACTGGTTTTAGTTTAGGTGTTATTGGGCAACGAGTATTAAATTCTACCACATACACAGTTCTTCTAACAAATGTTCTTTTTATGGGTTCAAAATTGGGAAATGTTTACGAAGTAGCACATACCAAATCAAATGTATTTCTATCATCTTATTTAACTCGTAAAATTCAATATAATGATGTTGACCCCGATAAAGTAGAACTAATGATTAGTGATAACAAAGATGTTGAAAAAAATAATGAAAGCGTTAGTTCAGATGATGCCGACCGAAGTTTGGTAAATTCAAACGATACTACTATTGAATCTTAAATAACTAAACTATTATTTTAACATAAAATTGAATTTAATATAGAACGTTAATTTTATCTATATTAAACATGACGAACTATGAATTAAGTTACATTGAATTATATAATACATCTAGGCATGGTGATTTGAGTGATTTAACGGAAAAAAAACAAAATTATATCCTAAACAATTATTTATTAATGCATTCAATTAAACCAGAATCATTTTTGAAACAACCCGAAAGAGTAACAAAACTAATCGAAAAAGCACAGAAATATTATACGCAAGTAATTCAGCAAACGAATACAGATTATAATTTTCAAAATAATCATGCATCGTTGGATATTATCAAACGCGTTAATAATGACGAATATACATTTGCCATTGTAAAAACATTTTGGTTAAAATTATTTCAACGAAGATGGAAAAAAGTTTACCAAAATAAACAACATATAACAGAAAAAATGAAGAACCCGCAAAATTTATTTCATCGGCAAACGCACGGAAAATGGCCATTTAATACAAATATATATCATATTTAGGTATTAAATCTATCTGCGTTTTGTTGTTCTTCTGAGCGTAACAAAACCTCCTCTTTTTCTTGTAGATGATTTTCTTTTTTTACTTGTTTTTCGTCTGCGACTAGATGAACGTCTTTTTGTTGTTCTATAACCACCTCTTCTCATTCCAGGTCTAAATGATGGTGCATTAGGATTCATTCCTTGTTTAGATGATGCTGGTGTAAATGGTTTAGCTCCAGGATTTAAACCAGGTTTAGCAGCAGCTTGGGCATAGGTTGCAGGTGCAGCAGGTGTACCACTATTTAATTGAGCTGAAATTTTATCAATAATTTGGTCCAATGCAGTAATTGTTTGTTCGGAACCAGTATTATTAGATAATGCACTGCTCATTGAACCAACAGATTTTGATAATTCATTAACTTTATCGATTACCTTTTTTTTTTCGGCTTCGCTTCCAGTTTTTAATTTACTAATTTCATTTTCTAAAGATTGCGCCTTTGCTTGAGCATCAGCATTTAATTTAGTTAACTTGGCCTGTAAACTTGTATTTGCAGTTTCTGCTTTGGCCTTTGCTTTATTGACTGATTCGGCAATTTTACTTAATTTTCCTTTTAATGCATTTTCTAAATTAGTAATGCCAGATGTTAAACCAGCAAAATCTGCTTCACCTTGTCCCATTGCATTTGCTATAGCGTTCATATAATATTATAAAATATAAAAAAATAATATCAAAGGTTCATTCCAAAATTACGTATTTACTTTCTAGTTTTACGCTTTCCGGAGTGTTTACGTTTTCTAGATTTTTTGCGGGTTTTTCTTCTTCGTCTCTTTCCACCCGCCTGATCATTATTATCGCCGTCTTTTGTATTGGCTTCCTTTTCACCAATTGTTTTTTCTAAACCTTCTATTTCATCTTCCAATGCTTTGAGTGAATCACTGATACTATCGTCACTTTCCATATTGCTTAATATATTATCCAATGTCTTAATAGAAGCTTCCAATTCACTTTCGATTTTTGGAATATCGTTGTTATCAATAACGCGCTGAAGGTCGTCATTGTCTTTCGTTAAGCCATCTATTTTTAAACGCAACTCATCATTTGACTTTCGCATGTTTTCTAATTCTTCGCGTGCTTTACCAGCACCAACATTTAATGATTTGACACGTTCGATTAAACTTCCTAAACTTGTTTTAATTTTGTCAACGCGAACACGAACATTGCCTTGAATAGAACGATTCGCACTTGTTAATTTGGTGATTCGACTATTTAGCTCATCGATTTTTCCTTGTACGTTACTCATATATATATAAAATGAGACATAATTATTTTCTATAAAAATATTCTACTAAATTACAAAGATATTGCATAAATATAATTATGAGTGACCCATTAAAATTGTTTCTTGCAAAACTATTACAATTATCTTTTACAATAATACATTTTTCTGCATTATCATCTTCGAAATTATTATTTTCGTCTAGATATACAAATTGTCCGTAATCTGATTCCATTGTAACCTTGGTCTATTAATATTATAATATTTTATTATATTAAAAAAAATCAATTTTCATGTGTTCTAAAATATTGAATATTTTAATCTATTTTTTTAGTTAAATCATTTATTTCTTCATCCAAATTATTTAATTGTTCAAGCATATCTTTTTGTTCATGTTTAATTTTATTAATATTTTCATGACTTAATTCTTTATTATTTAATAAGTTGTCCAAATGGCCGTTTATATTTTTCATATTCATTAATTGGTCTTCCTTTTTATGAAGTTGTTCAGTATAATATTTTTTGTAGTTATTTACTATTTCGATTAATTCACTATTCATATTTTCGCATTTTGGTTGTTCTACATGAGCCAATGGGACATCAACATTCTCTCGAATACAACCTTTGCACATTCGATAATGCTGAAACATTTGTTCTTTGCGTTGTTTTAATAATTTTTGCATAAAATCTATTTTTTTATCTCTTTCACCAATTTCAAGAACAATAATTTTTGGTTTATTACTTAATACGTCACCATTCGTAAATTGCATTGATATATACTTAAAGGAAAAGATTTTTTCGAAAATATATAAAATCTAAACTATATATTATTTAGGATGTCGAAAACTATCACGGAACCTTTACTAACACCTGACGATAATCGCTTTGTCATGTTTCCTATTCAAGACAATACCATATGGGAAATGTACAAAAAACAAGTAGATTGCTTTTGGCGAGCGGAAGAAGTCGATTTATCGAAAGATATCACACATTGGCAAACCTTACACAAAGACGAAAAACATTTTATAAAAATGATTCTGGCTTTTTTTGCTGCAAGTGATGGGATTGTATTAGAAAATCTAGGTTTGCGTTTCATGAATGAAGTTCAATTATCTGAAGCAAGAGCATTTTATGGTTTCCAAATAGCAATGGAAAATATTCATTCACAAATGTATAGTCAGTTGATAGATACATACATTGAAGACCGCGAAGAAAAAAATAATGTCTTTCATGCATTGGAAAATTTTGATTGCATAAAAAAAAAAGCTGATTGGTCTAAAAAATGGATTCATGATAATCGAAGCACTTTTGCTACACGTTTAGTTGCATTTGCATGTGTAGAAGGAATTTTTTTTTCGGGCGCGTTTTGTAGTATTTTTTGGTTAAAAAAACGTGGTTTGATGCCTGGGTTAACATTCTCCAATGAATTAATTTCACGCGATGAAGCATTGCATACTGAATTTGCTGTACATTTATATTCCAAACTTCAAAAGAAGATTAATAAAACGCGCATTGTTGATATTATCAAAGAAGCTGTTGAAATAGAAAAAGAATTTATTATTGAAGCATTACCATGCCGATTAATAGGGATGAATTCAAATTTAATGACTCAATACATTGAGTTTATTGCTGATCGTTTAAGCGTACAATTAGGATATGATAAAATATACAATTCTACAAACCCCTTTGAATTTATGGAATTAATTAGTGTAGAATCTAAAACTAATTTTTTTGAAAAGCGTGTAAGTGAATATGCTTTAGCCGATAAAACAAAAACAGATAATGTTTTCGACTTAAATGAAGATTTTTAATTTTTTTCTACTTAAAATATAATAATGGTAGCTGATTTAAATAAAACTCAACCATCTAAAATAAATAAAAATATTCGCGTTACAGAAATATTACCACAAGAATTATATCGCGGTGATAGTAATAAATATAATGAATATGATATTGATAATTTATTGCATGGCGAATACAAGTTTTTTGGATTAACAAAAGAAGAAGTTGAAGAGTATGGCGTTATCTTTAAATTTACATTAAAACGTCCATTATATCTAGTTCGTTTAGATGATAAAAACACTCGCAATGAATTATATAAAATCGGTGATGTTAAAATAAAAAAAATATTAGAAAGGAATTATGGTCATAATAAAGGCGAATTTAGAGATTCGGAAGAAAGAGCTGATTATGAAATGTCATCTTTTATTTGTAAAAATTATGATGGATATATTACTGATAAAATGAAATCTTACCATTTTGGTGGTAATTTTCATCGCGAAGTCATGATTTGCAATCCAAAAGATAAATTTAGCGAAGTTGAACAAATAACTAAACCTGAACAAGCAAACAAAATGCGCACTGAATATTCACTAAAACTACACGAATTGAAAGAAGCAAAAACGCGTAAAAAGAAAAAATCACGTTCGTATTTCGATGAAGATGATGAAGAAAATATACCTGCAACAAAAATGAATGCATTCAGCTATGCAAGTCCCCTGAAAACAAACAATATATCAGATTTTTCAACACCAACCAAAAGTCCAAATACAGCAAATCGCGCATTGTCTTTTGCAACTCCGGGTGGAAGTAGACGTAAATCGCGTAAAAGACGTAAATCAAAAACCAAAAAAAGAAAAACAAAACAAAGAAAAACAAAAAAGTATGGAGGAAATTCATACGAAACAGGTTCTTGGGTACCATTTAAAAATATAAAACCAGACGAGCTCTGTGCTATATGTCAAGACCCTTTACAAAGTTCTGAACAAATAGCAGATAAAGGGCTTATATATCAGCTTTCATGTGGTCATCAATTTCATAATAATTGTTTAAGTGGGTGGTGTGACAACAGAATAAAAAGTGTTAAATTGCCCAATAGAAACGAAGAAATTCATAGACCGGCTACTTTATTCAAATGTCCCGTATGTAATCAAACAACACTTCATGAAGAAGATGATTGCACATCGATGGAATCATATAGGGATGATTTTTTAGGAGATAGAGAAAAATATACAACTGAAGAATATACTGGCATTAAATCTGAACCTGAATCTGAACCTGAATCTAAAACTAAACCTAGAAACATGTTTAATTTTTTCAAAAAGGGAGGAAAAACAAAAAAACACAGAACAAAACAAAAAGGAAGTGGTGTTGGAAATAGTAAACCTGCAAAACCCTCATCACCTCCAACAAACACGCGCAAAAATGTAAATTTCTCACCTACTGCAAAACCTCCATCCAGTCCAAAACATAATAAAACAAAAAAAATGTTTATATCTCGAAACAAAGCGAGACAAAAAGCTGTAACACAATATGAAAATAAACAACAACAAATAGATTTAATGGATATGGCATTAGGAAGAAAACCGCTAGAAGGTGGAAAAAAAAACAGAAAGAAAAAATAAAATCATTGCATTTTTTGCGATTAAAAAAAATTGATTTATTTACTATTTATAATAAATAGTATATAAAAATCAAACAACAACAAAAGCAGCAAGATGATGAAGATTAAAATTCAAATCCCCAATATCAACGCAGTCCCGTTAAATGTAAAAGGTGAGTATAAATTAAAAATTACCATTCCTAGATTGGTACTTAGTAAAAAAGTGCATCATAACTCACGTTACATGTCTTATAACGACGAAATGCATAGTCAAAAGTAAATCATAAAAATTACATTTGTATATTTGTATGATTTTTTACTCGTTTTTATTATTTATGTAAAGGATTATTCATATTGTTTTTATTGCTATCGTCATTGTTATTATAAATATCATACATGTTGTATTCATCTTCGCTATTTGCAGAATTGCTTGAACGTCTTCTCATTGAACTTTGCCTAGTTGAATATTTTCTAACTGGAGTTTGTTTTCTTACATCGTCAACAAAAGATTTTCTAGGTGGAGGAGGTGGCGGCGGCAAAGGAGGTGGTTTTGATAAATTTCCTTGTTGACTTTGCATATTATTAAAAGGTGAGTGTGTAGAATGAGCAGAATGAATAAATGTTGGATTTTCATAACTGGACATCCATTTTTCATAGGGAGTTAATTCAGGAGTTTCTTTCCTTTTTTTTCTATATAAAACGCAGCCAAATAGAATGCATACAAAGGATATTATAAATCCTAATATGTAATATCCTATATTATCATAATAAAATATATTTCTTATATCTGCATTTGATAATTCTTTCAATATTTCTATTTCTGTTGGTGAAGAAGTGGGTTGTGAATTTGGTTTACTTGATGGAATATTTGTAGGTATGCTGGTTGGTTGTCCAGATGGTTGTCCACTTGGTACAATAGTTGGTCTTCCAGACGGCATACTACTAGGAATACTTGTTGGAATGCTAGTAGGAACACTGGTAGGTTCACTTGTTGGAACACTTGTTGGATTGGAATTACAAAACCCCCATCCTTCCGCAGAATATTTTCCATTTGGACATTTTATACATATGGAAGCACCTATATGTGAATAATAATTTGGTTCGCATTTTATACATTCATCTGAACCAATATTACTTTGATACATACCAGCTTCGCATAATACACATTGACTATTAGGATAATTAATTAACGAATATTTTCCTAATTGACAATCATCACAATAACTACTTCCGCTATTTAGTTGATATTTTCCTCCAGGACAATTATTACATGACGATGATGCCATTAATGAATATTTTCCAGTAATACATTCAATGCACTCATTATTCGCTACAATATCATTATATTTACCAGCAGGACAATCTAAACAATCTGTACTGCCTGCATTTTTATTATATTTACCCAAATCACAATTATTACACATTGTATCACCAACTTGACTATTATACTTACCTACTTCACATAGTAAACAATATGACATACCATGTTCGTTATTATATTTTCCTTTTTCACATGCAATACATGTGGAATATTTTGTTAGTGAATATGTACCTTTTGAACAATCTAAACATTGCTTTTCACCTTTTGCGTTTTGATATTTCCCTGCAGGACAATCAATGCATGTTGAAGCACCATCAATAGTATTATAAGTACCAACATTGCATAAATTGCATGATGTTTGACCTACTTTGTTTTGATATGTTCCTTTCAAACATTCTACACATTCAGATACACCAGCAGTAGAATATTTTCCAATTGGGCAATCAATGCAGGTGTGAGAACCAGTATCTGAATATTTACCAGAACTGCATGTACCACATCCACCTTGACCATAATCAGTCGCATATGAACCACTAGGGCAATCACTACATTTAGTATTGGATGTACCGGTTGCATATTTTCCCGGTGCACAAGCAAGACATTTTGATTGCCCATCTAATGATTGATAATAACCTTCTTGACATGAAATGCATTGAATTGAACCACTAGATGAATAACTTCCGGGTGAACAAGTAGCGCATGTTGATTGTCCATCTAAAGATTGATAAGTTCCTTCTTTACAATTGGTACATGTATCTGCACCTAAAGTAGAATATTTACCAGGATTACAATTATTACAACTACAACTCCCCAATACATTATTATATGTTCCTGCTTTACATTGTATACATGTTTCAGAACCTAATCCTGAGTATTTACCCTTTGCACAATTAGTACAACTAGCTGATCCTTGTGAAGAATATTTTCCACATGCACAATTATTACACGAGGTTTTACCTGCATAAGCTTGATATTTACCACTTTCACATACTAAACAATTCCCGTTACTATAATACTTTCCTTCACTACAACCGCTACATTGCGATACATCCCATGCACCAGACGATGATGTTTTTCCAGAAGGACAATTTGTACAGCTACAATAAAAACTGCCCGAACGTCGGCATGAACTAGGCGAACAATATTTTCCGGATGAACAATAACCAGAGCAATATTGGTTAGGATGACCATCAATATTTCTTATGAATAACGCAAATAGCCACAAATACAATATCATCGCTCTTTTTAATCTAACATAATTTATATTAAAGTAGTTTATTTATTAATACATGTATCTAGTGACATATATAGTTTCGCAAGCGGAAATCATTGTTTTAGTTATATCGATTGGTTAATTTTCATATTCATATTCATTTTCATAATAGGATTCTTATAATTATTCATAATTACATTTCCTTTTGCCAAATCATGTGTTTGAAAAATTTCTGTTGTTGGGTCGTGTTCACAATCAAAACCAGATACATGAACCATAAATATATAATCACTTATCAAGTGTTCTTCTTTTAATTTATAATTTGATAGCGTTTTTATACCATGTAAAGATTTATCTGTTTGTACACGTTCCATGTTTTTTGCATTAAATATTTTGAATCGCTCATCTTGAAAATGATGAATATTTTTATCATTTATTTTATAAAATTGTTTTCTATCTATTTTCATATTATATTTTAAACATCTATCTTGAAAAACATTGTCTTCAAAACCCCATCCCCAATAATTAGGGAACCCATTTATTGTTTCAAAATCCTTTCCTTTTATAGAAACAATACCACCTAATGTATGTTGAAAACCATAAAAATGTTTTACGATTTTTTCATGAGTACTATATTTAAGGAGTAAACTACTTTTTGGAAACGTGTCTACATCATGAAAAATAAGCGTAATCGATTTATAATCATGTGGATACTTATTCTTTATATGTATAAAACCCATATTTTTCATAGCACCTCGATTAAATATACGATTATCATTTTGATGAATAAAATAAACTTCAAAAAAAGGGATAATATTTGCTAAACGTTCTATATTTTTAATAAACCATTTTTTTTGATTGTCTCTGTCACGATATGGAATTAAAAAAACTATTTTGGGAATGGAAGAATTATATTGTTCATTTTTTACTATATCTATTTTCATTAAGTTATCTAAAAAAAGGTTATTATGGTCCATATAATATTTTATTAAAAATATTTAATGATTTAATTTATTTAATGTATTTATTGATAATTGCTTTTGGAAGTAATTCATTTCGAATAGCATCTAATTTTTTGTAACATTTATTAATTGTCACCTCACTAATTTCACTTATGTTATGAATATCCTTTTTATTAATATTTAATTCACAATTCATGCAGACAAAATAAATAACACCTGATGCAATGGAATGCGGTGTGTTCTCAGGCATAACATTGTTTTTTTCGATTCGAACAGCAATAAATTTGCATAATTTTGTTAATTCGCTATTCATATTCAATCGACTACAATATCTATCAATAAAATCACATGGATTTGTTGTCCCTAAGTTCGTTTTATTTTCATTATTGACATCTACCTCCATTGTATTAATTATAGAAGTTGCATTTTTACATCCTTTAGTTGCAGATGTTGTATCCAAATGAAATATTGTTGCTATCTCTTTTGCAGTTCTAGGATGGTCATTAATACGACAAGAAATGTAAATAGATGCTGCAATAATCCCGTCACGATTTAAACCTCTAAATGTTTTTTGTTCCGATATCATTTTGTGGTAACGAACAGCATCATCTATAATGAGTTTTGAAATACCTGAATTATGTGCCATTGTAGTAATTCTTTGAAATTCATCATATTGAGATTTTTCTTTGTATGGCATGGATTGCCATTCTGTATAACGTCTAATTTTTCTCATTTCGTAACTAGAACGCCCATCACATATTACTTTGCAGCCAAATGAAGATTCTTTTAATAATGGATTTATTGGCATTCCACAACGTGTAGGGTCAGAAGATTGATTATCGTCTGCCCCATAGAATCTCCATTCAGCAGAACTATCTAAAACATCTTTATATACGATACAACATTGTTTATTTGTACATTCTAAAAAACCTTGCTCAGTAAAAGCCAAACTACTTTGACATGTATCACAATATTCACGTTCACCACTATTTCTATAAATACATTCTATTTGTTGTTTTTCAGTTCCCATTTCGCTATCAAACATATTCCATAGTTTTGTCTTATTTACATGGTGTTTTTTCTTTTTTGTTACCTTCTTTTCATATTCCATGATGTGTAATATTATTAAAATATTGTATTTTTAATTCAATTTTAATTTTTATTTTGTAATAATATAATAATGGGAAATGCTCAAGGAAAATCAAGTGTAAGCGATAATAGTGACCAAAAAGAAATTAATAAATATTTAATTCAAATGGATATGATTGCAGCCAATTATGCAACTACTTTAAATTTGCACCAAATGACACATTTAACAAATCCTGATTATTGCAATAATCTTACAATCATTTCTTCAGACAATATTGCTAAAAATTTATCTTCTACGGAAATCGATTTTTTAGAGCAACGTTTAGAAAAAGGGATTCCTATTGATAAAATGTCTAAGGATAAAATTATTCACTTTAAAAAAAGTAATAATTTAGATATTGCAAATCCAACAAAAAAACGTCGTATGTGCATTGGCATTGCTGAATTTTATATTAAATTATCACACATATATGGTGCTATTTTTAAAACAATACAACCAATGTATGTATATAAAGATAATGATGGTTCGCTAATAACATTCACTTTGGAAGAAAAAGAAAAAATTCCTAAACATGTTAAATATGAAACAACCTACGTAAATTTTTGCAATCAACGTTTACAGGCTTTAATTAACAAAAACGAATATAATGAAAATGCTGAAGTAATTGATGTTCAACCAGAATTTTGCAATATCAATGTAAATCAAAAAGATGGTTCGACTAAAAATATAACACAATTAATCGGAATGACTGAATTTGAAAAATTATTTTATGATATTTATGATTATGATAAAGGTGCATACAGATCAATGAGTGCAACAATGCAAAAAGAATATAACGAAGCACTGCAATCTTTTTATGAAACATTTACAGGGAATAAAGAGAAAATGCCTGAAAATATAAAACGTTTTAAAGATATTACTTTGAAAGATTATCACAACGGAAAGGGATGTAAAGAAGATGGTACATTAAAACAAAAAATGACGGGTTCGTTTAAAAATAAATCATTTAAAGAATATGCTTTGCATTTGAAAAAAATGCTTGATGATAGTAACAAAAAACAAGAAGAAATATTAAATATTATTGGTGAATTATTTTCATTTATTAAAGATGAAAATACTGATAAAGAAATGGTTGTTGTGCAACCTACATTAACAAAAGAAGGTTTAGACAAAATAGGATTAAAAGCACGTAATTTAATTAAACAAATGTATATTGATTGTGAAACTAATTTTTTTAATGCTTTAGTTAAATATCAAACAATTATTGTTGAAAGAGGAAAAGAACTACAAGAAAAACAAATACATAGTTTAGAAGCAGAAATAGAAAACACTATTTTGGAATAATTATAATTTAGGCTCAAAAATATGGAAATAATTTATTTCTCTTGATATATCATAATGCCTGGATGTTCAGCTAATATGTTTCAAGAAGGTGGTGGTTCTACTCTTGCTAGTTTAGCTTCTAAAGTAGGTCTATCTGGTGGAAGTGCCGGAGGTATGCGTGTAGGTACAAATAGTGATAGTTTTATGGGTGGTAAAAGACGTAGACCACGCAAAGTACGTGGCAGCAAAAAAGCTAAAAAATCACGCAAATCAAAAAAAGCTAAAAAATCACGTAAATCCCGTAAATCCCGTAAATCCCGTAAATCAAGACGTTAAGTTATTCAAAACTTCTATCATAAAATATAATAATTTTATTTATTATTATATTTCATGTTAACTATAATCTATTATGCATGTAATATTTTTATAATTTATCATGTAATTGTTTCATTGCCTCTTTGTTATAAACAATATGACTGGAAGGTGTATAAGAAGATGTTGATTTAAATGGTGATGCCTTGTCATCGTTTTTCTTACTTTTTACTCCTGATTTAGTTAAAATAGATAATGGATTATCATCATCTTTCTTTTTATCTTCTTCATTAACTAAATTTCCATATCCATCAATTGCTACACCTGTTCGTTTTTTTATTTCAGTCCTTACATACCCGGGAACCCAATGTTTCCAACTTATAAACAACATATTCGGATGTGTATATGTAACAGCAAACCCGTTTTCATCTAGTTTTTCCATTACATATGCAATACAAGCTCCTTGGTCATATTTAGGAACACCTAAAATAACCTCTGGTATAACATACCAACAAAACTGAGCATCGTTTTTTTGACGTGATGTAAGTCTAATACGATGATGAATTCGTGATAATATTTTTTTATAATTTGATAATTTAGATAAATCGTCTTCCTTCTTTCTTTCATATAAATCATCTAAATTTATTTTATCATTATAATCGTCGTTATCATCGTTTCCACCATTAATATTAAATATTGTTGACATTATTACAATATGTAATATTATTATTATTTTTTTCTTACTTGTTTCCAATAAATGAATATAAAACATATTGTATTATCTGGAGGTGCACAAATTGGTTTTAGTATTTATTCTGCTTTAACACGATTAGTAGAGAATGAATTTGTAGATATGTCTAAAATAGAAACTATGTATGCCACATCTGCTGGAACATTTGTTTCTGTTATTTCTTCGTTACCTATTTCCAATGAAGATGTTTACAATTATATGATAAATCGCCCGTGGGAAAATATTTTTCCGTTGCATCCAACAGATATCTTAAATATATATTCTACAAAAGGTTTGTATGATAGTTCTTTTATTCATGAATTATTTAAACCTTTGTTTGCATGTTGTGATTTAAGTTTAGATATTACTATGAAAGAATTTTATGATTTCACCAGTATTGAACATCATTTTTTCAGTGTCGATTTAAATAAAATGGAAATTATAAATATTTCTTATAAAACACATCCCGAATTATCTTTATTAACAGCTATACACATGAGTAGCGCTATTCCATATATAATTCAGCCAGTGTTTTATCAAGATAAATGTTGTATAGATGGAGGCGCAATGTCCAATTTCCCTATTAATTTTTGTCTAGAAGATACAAAATGCAATAGAAACGAGGTTTTAGGAATTAAATCAACTAGCATCTACAATAATCCTAAAGTAGATGCTAATAGTAATTTATTTGATGTTACATATACTTTTTTATATCATTCCATTAATGCTGTAAGACTAAAACCAACTGAAGATATTGATTATTTAATGAACATTCCTTCTAATGGTATTGAAATATCTGCTTTACGAGAAACTATTATTTCTAAAGAAGCAAGAGAAAAATTATTTGACGACGGAAATAAAATTTGTGACGATTTTATTTTAGAACACTTAAGCTAAAGCTGTTGCCAAAAATTGCTCCAAATTAGATTTAGTTACTTTAGCGTCAAATTCTATTACACGTCCTTCTACTTTTAATTTAATAGTTGGGAATCCTTCAATCTTATATGTTTCCATTTTTTTTGTTGTTTCTTCACTTTCTTCAGTGCAATTATATTCCATGAAAATTATTTTATGACCATTTACCTTTTTATTTGCATACTCTTGTTTTAGCTTTTCCCATTCAGGTAAAGCTGTTTTACAATGAGGACACCAATCTACATGAAATAACATTAATTCTGCTTCACTTCCATCATTGTTATCCATTTCTTCATAAATATCATCGGTAATTGTTTCGGAATTGCTTGAATTTGCATAATTACGATACAAAAAATATGCTGATACTACAAATATTAATACAATAATTGCTATCATCACATATTTATTGTTAAATAACTCTTGAATGCTAAAACTCATTATAATATAACAATATAAATTAGTTCATTTAGATATTACGAATATCACCTAAAGATATATTCTTTAATTCTAATAATGTTATTCAGAAGTAAAGATGGTAAATTAATTGAACTAAATAAAATCTCTTTTAAAAATGATAAATTATACTTTCAAAAAATTATTTCATTGTTTGAAAATAAACAATTATCAACTACTAATAATAGTGAACAGCTAATGCAAAGCATATTAAGCAAACTATAATGTGAATACTTATGTTTTCAATATAGAAATTATAAATAATATTATTGTACAATTTTTTTTTGTGCGTTTTTTATATGACTACTAAAAAAAACAAAAAAACAATAACTAAACCAAAAAAAACAATGAAGCATAGGAAAAAAAATAAATCTTCAAAAAAAGTGATTGATTTAAGCAATGATAATAATAATCGATACTTTGTAGAAGAAGATTATGTTAGTGGTGATGGAATGCTTACTACTGTATGGGGACCTAGTTTATGGCATTCATTGCATACGATGAGCTTTAATTATCCTGTTAAACCTAGTAATCAAGACAAGAAAAGTTATAGAAATTTTATATTGAATTTAGAAAATGTATTACCATGCAAATATTGCAGGATGAATTTAAAAAAAAATTTTAAACGTTTGCCTCTTACTCCTCATCATATGAAGTCGCGTGCGACTTTTTCGCGATATATATATGATTTACACGAAGAAATTAATACAATGTTAAATAAAAAATCGAATTTGACTTATGAAGATGTACGTGAACGTTATGAACATTTTCGCGCTCGTTGTGGAAAAAGGCAAAAAATCAAGGTATTAAAAACACGCAAAAAGAAACACAAGGGATGTACTGAACCTTTATATAAAATTAAAAGTAAGGGTATTGTCCAAATTGTTCCTCAAACAGAAAAATGTGATTCTATTATTATTGACGACAAATGTCTCATGAAAAAATAACAAACATGTTTGCTTTCTTTCGTTCATATTTTTATTTTGTAATTTTTTCAAACTCTACTTTAAATTCATTGTTCCTTTCTACCAAATCATATTCCAGTATTATTTGTACAAAGCATCGTAAACACACTAAATTGTCGTGATATGCATCATGTAAATTGCAAATACTTTGATTGAATAAAGTACTATGCAATTCCTCTAGTTTCGGCCATTTGAAATATTTTCTTCCATTTTTGGATTCCTTCTCTATTTTACATATATCAATACCTTTTTTCATCGTGCAGTAAAACGTTTTGCGGGGGTCAAACTTGTGAATAACTGGCGAAATGTTGTTACGCACACATTCGTAGTTTACCATTCGTTCATCAAAATCTAGATTATGCGCAACAATATAATCACACTCTTTGTAATGTTCGCTAAAATAGAAGAGTGCTTCTTGAATTTCGATTCCACTTTCATCAATCTTATTGCGTGTTATGCCATGAACGTTAATTGAACCCTGTGATATAACAACATCACTTGGTATGCGAATATAGTTGCTTCGCGATTCTATCATATTTGTTACATTATCGTATACAATGTAAGATAACTGAAGTATATGAGGAATACATTCCAATGTGGTGATGCGTTTAGGCAAAAGACCTGTAGTCTCGGTGTCAAAAATTAAAAACTTCATTCTTCTCTTCCTGTCTTGTTTCATTTATGCATAGTATGCATAAATTAAATCAATTTTTTTACATAACAACACACATACTACATTCTATTCCTTCATGACTCGTGGGTTCTACATAATTACCATGATTACTATACCACACTTTTGCATTCTTTAGTTTCACAATATGTCCATCATAATCATAAACTTCGTGATTACTCCCTCGTATAGTAATATCTTCTTCACGTGTTTTCGCTAGGTATATTTTACTAGTTCTTTCAATCATATATATATATACTTAATTATTTTTATTTTTATATCTTTATATCTATAATGTGCCAAGTTACAAAAATAGCACACCGCGGTTATAGTGATATTTATAAGGATAACACCATGGAAGCATTTAAAAAGGCAGTTGAACGTGAATTCGATATGATTGAAATGGATTTACAATTGTGTAAGCATGATATTATTATTATTTATCATGACCAATATATTCAAAAAAAATTAATTTCAGACCTAACTATTGAGGAAATAAAACATATAGATAACGATATTATGACGTTTGAAGAATTCATATATAAATTCGATTATACAAAGACAAATCTTTATTTAGATTTGAAAGGTGGAAATAAATTAGCTGAAAAATTACATCAATTCATCGATGTTCACAATTTGCAATACCATAACATACATTTTGCAAGTTTTAATTTATATCACTTAGAAATATTGTTTAATTTTAATAAATCATATAAACTCGGACTAATTACTTATAATCACTTGACAAATGATATGTTAGATTTTATGATTAAAAAATACAAATTATATTTTGTTGCTCTAAGTTGGAATTCACTTGAAGAGACTAGTATCGAATATATTAAATCTTTACATGTCAAAGTATATACATATACCGCCGATAAACCATGTGTATTGGAATTCATAAAAAAATACAATGTAGATGGTATTGTTTCTAATATAAGATTTTAATTCCATATGCGTTCAGCATTTTCTTTACAAATTCCGAAAGATAGCCTATGCCATTTACTTATACCATGTTTTTTGATTCCTTCACAATGTTTTAATACACCATAACCTTTATTTGTAGTCATTCCGTAATACTCGTCTAACAAAGGATTTTCATCACATAATTTTTCAATATATTCATCTCGTGCAACTTTAGCCAAAATTGATGCAGCAGCAATGGATGCATATGTGTTATCACCACTTGTTACACATGTATGCGGTATACTTATAAATTCGTCATCATCGTTAATAATATAACTTTTAAAGTTATTACCATCTACCAGTAATTCGCAATTTATTTTATCGTTCATTTTGCTAGTAACTTCTTTAATACAATCGTGCATGGATTTAAATGTTGCTTGCAATATATTTATTTTATCAATACATTTTTCGTCTTCATAACATACTGCGTATGCTAATGCATGATTTTTAATATAATCTTCTGTTAGTTTTAATTTTTCTTTATTCGAAAATTTTTTACTATCTTTCATCCAATCATGTCGAAAACTATTGTCTTTAGGCAATACAACGGCTGCACTATATACACGACCAATTAATGGTCCACGACCTGCTTCATCGATTCCTATTTCATATATGTTTTCATCATCATTATGACAAATTTTCAATGGTTTAGGATTTGCCTTTACTCGTCGATCTAATAAAGAATAATCTGTCATTGTCGTTAATATTTTGAATATTTGTTATTATTTAATAAATATTCAATTTTATGAATAATATATTTTCGCCATATAGAATATACTGATGAAATTAACACATATACATTTGTTTCTTATATTATTGGCTGCTTTAGTATTGTGTAGCTTTTTAGGAGGCGTTGGATGTACACGTGAAGGGATGGAAGATGGTTCCGACGATGCGGAAGACAATGATTATGATAACGAAGACAATGAAAATGAAACAAATAACGACGAAGAAGTTAAAATTGTTTTAGTGAATAAAAATGGAAAAGTAAGCGGAAGCATTCAAGATAATAACTACGATAATTATTACTCTGGTTCCGGTTCTGTAAATACTTATTATGGACCATATGGAAATAAAGTTGTTGCTGTTAAAGGACCATATGGAAATGAAATTTTAGTAGATGCGGATTACAACCAAAATACTAATTATTCACAAACTACAACTACTTCAAATAATGCGTCTTCAACTACTTATTCTAATGACAATGGTTCATTAAATGCTACTACTGGTCCACAAGGAAATACTTTAGTAACTACTTCTAATAATAATGGAGCTTTAGTTTCTACAAATGGAGTGAAACAAATACCACCCGGTGATGAAGATTTGTATATTTTGAAATCGCAAATTGTTCCTCCCGTATGTCCAGCTTGTCCTGGAATAACACCTGCTTCTTTAAATGGAAATGATGATGTTGATGTTGGCGATACTTCTAATACAACAACTACCATAACAGGACCCCGCGGCAATAGTGTCAGTAAAACAACAAGCACTTCTGGAAATGGCAATGGCACATGCTCTTCATGTAACGACAAAAAACAATGCCCTCCCTGCCCTTCTTGTGCTCGCTGCCCTGAACCTTCATTCGATTGTAAAAAAGTTCCATCCTATAAACAAGGTTCAAGTAATGCCTACTTACCTAGACCAGTATTATCCGACTTTAGTACATTTGGTATGTAAATAATATAAACATTTCATAATATACTATATAACTATACTATGAAAATTCAAAATAGACAGATAATGAAAATGGCGACATCATACGTAATTATGAATATTGGGCTGATGTATGAGAATATACGTTATTGTCAAGAAAAAGACAATTACAATAAAACTATGAATAAAACACAAGAAATGACAAGTGCAGAATTTGCTTTACGCATGATATAAAAGATAAAAGATAATGGATAAAGGGTATAAATAGTTACTATTTTATTAGTATAATAATGTCTGAAGCACCTACATGTATTTTAGAATACGTATGGATTGATGGAAAACAAAATATGCGCAGTAAAATACGCGTTTTTAATAAAATACCGCAAACTATTTGCGACGTCCCAGTATGGAATTACGATGGTAGTTCTACATATCAAGCTACTACCGAAGATTCGGAAATAATTTTGAAACCATGTGCTATGTTTGATTATTTTGAAAATTGGCATAGATGCAAGCAAATACCTATTCCTCCTAAAAAAAAAGATGATAGTTCTCTAAAACGACCTCCTGTACCCTCACGTAAATATAACCCACCTAAAAAAGCTACCAAAATAATTTCACTTCACAAACTAATTCTATGTGACACATACTATACAAATGGTACACATACAGAAACAAACAATCGGTATTTGGCTAACAAAATTTTTAATAAAATGTTAGACGAAGAACCTTGGTTCGGTTTAGAGCAAGAATATTTTATGATAAATCCACAAACTATGAAACCTATTGGATTTCCGGATGATAGTGAAAATGAAAATGCAACGCAAGGTCAGTATTATTGTAGTGTTGGTGCAAATAATTCATTTGGACGAGGTTTAGCCGAAGAGCATATGAATTCATGTATTGCATCTGGTATAAAAATATCCGGAATTAATGCAGAAGTTGCTCCAGGTCAATGGGAATTTCAAATTGGTCCGTGTACTGGAATTGAACAAGGGGACCATCTATGGATGGCGCGCTATTTATTGCAAAAAATAGCTGAAAAATACAATATTATTATCGATTTTTCTCCAAAACCCGTTTCCGGCGAATGGAATGGTTCTGGTTGTCACGCAAATTATAGTACAAAAAAAATGCGTGAAGGAACTAAAAACAAAAAGGGAATTACTTACATTGAAAATGCAATCAAAGAATTATCTACCAAACATTCCGAACATATGAAAGTGTATGGCGAAGATAATGATTTGCGTATGACTGGAAAATGCGAAACAGCTTCATACGATGTATTTAGCGATGGTGTCAGTAATCGAGGTGCGTCTATTCGCAGAGGTTTTGGAACAATAGAAAATGAATGTGGTTATTTTGAAGACCGCCGTCCTTCTTCGAATTGTGACCCCTATTTAGTAACAAGTAAAATTTTTGAAACAACCATGAAGATTTCTCCATAAAAATATTATTATATTTTTTCTTAATAAAATATATAATAATGTCAACCAATGAAAATTATATGAATGATGTAATAAAAGGTATTTTCCTTTTAGTTTTAGCAGTTGCAGGTAATTTTGTCGCTGAAACTCTTGGATGTAAAACGCAAAAATTATTAAGTGAAAATATGTATGCGAAACACCTCGTTATTTTACTTATTTTATATTTTGCTATTGGTTTTACCAGTAGCGATGAACCACAACATCCTAGTTTTGTTCTGAAAATGGCATTGGGGATTTACGTATTGTTTTTACTTTTCACTAAAATGGATTTACGCTTCACACTTATTGTATTTGGACTATTGGCCTTTACATATGTTAATTCTACTTACATTAGTTATTACAAACAAGTCACTCCCGAAGAAGAAGAAACCATTGCATTATTGCAAAAAATACAAAAAACCATGTACGTTTCGATGACAGGCCTTATTTTGATTGGTTTTAGTTTATATTTCCGCAAACAATACAACGAATATTACAAAACATGGTCAACATCTACATTCTTATTCGGTGTAAATAAATGTAAATCCATGCAATAGCTTACTAATTTTATGTAACAAAAATATTATTACATAAATTTATTTTTTTAGATATTATATAACTCTAATATTTGCAACTTTTGTAAAATACAGGAAATGGAATTACGTCTTTAATATTTTGAATTCCTGTAACTAACATTAATAGTCGGTCAAAACCCAGTCCGAAACCACCATGAGGACAACTTCCATATTTACGCAAATCCGTATAAAATTCCATACTTTTTTCATCCACATTTTTAACTTTCATTATTTCAATTAATTTACCATAATCATCTTCGCGTTGCGATGCTCCAATTAATTCACCAATACCAAATGGCATTAACAAATCAAAACATTCACATAGTCCGTTATCGCATTGTTTCATATAGAAACTTTTAATGCTAATTGGCCAATGAGTTACAAATACAGCGGTACCATATTTTTTTGTAATATAATTTTCATGAAGCGAGCTTAAATCATCACCACTAATTATTTTTTCTAATTTTACATGACCATGCACAATATCATAATTGATTTCATCAACGATATCTTCATATTTAATACGTTCAAACTTATAATTTGCAATTGAATGTATCTGTTCAACTATTCCCTTACTTACAAATTTATTCAAATTTTCAAGGTCTTCCATATTACGTTTCATAATTTCATTCATACTATATTTTATCATTTCTTCACCAATGTCCATTAAATCGTCCAAGTTATTGTTTACCATTTCTATTTCCAAATGTGTAAATTCTGATACATGTTTGCTTGTTGAAGAATGTTCGCTTCTAAAACTCTTGTTTGTAGTATATACGTTTCCTAATGAACATGCAAGCGCTTCCAATTGAAGTTGTGATGATACAGTTAAATAGGTTGGACAATTAAAATGGTCTTTTGACCAATCATATTTGTTCATTTCATTAACATGATGGTTTACTTTACTTGTTACTCCGTCAAAAATATTTGCTGCACAATCTACCAAATGACCGATTTTTTCTTCTACAGGTGCATTATCGGTTTGTTTTATTTTTTCGGCACTATTCTTAATGTTTGTCCCAAGCATTTCAAATGCAGTGCCAATTTTATCAGCAACCTCTTGACCATTCATACCCAATGGATGAATTTGCTTTCTTGGTAATTTATCCATCTCAGTCAAATCATTTTCAGTTACTTGGAATACTCCCGCGCCACCCTCACACTCATTCGTAGTAATAATATTTGGGTCTAAATGCAAAAAACCCTTTTCATGATAAAAGTCATGCAATATTTTCATGAGCGAAGAACGAATACGCATGACACTACCAAAAGTATTAGTACGATTGCGCAAATGAATATGATTTCTCAACGTGTCTAAATTCATTTTTGATTTGCAAAGCGGATAATCTTCTTCAACATCACCTTTAATTTCATATTTTTCCAACATTATTTCATATTTTTGCCCTTTGGCAGGCGATTCTACCAATTTACCTGAACAATTTAAAAAACAGCCAATTTTTACAGATTTAAAAAATTCTTCAATTTTGCCTTCACTAAAATGTTCACTTGATATAATAATTTGCAATCCTGATACATTGGAACCATCGTTAATATTACAAAATCCCAATGTGGAACCAGAAGTTCGCGTCGTCCGAACCCAACCATAAGCATCAATCATATCCCCTACATGTGATTTTTCGAATAACGTTTTAATATTCATTAGTTATATCTAGCAAAATAACTTTATATAGTTGTTATTAATATTTTCTATAGTTGTTAAAATGTAATGTAAATATAGTAATGAAATTAAAATTGATATATTTTTTGAATGCATTCAGTCATTTATCAACAAAAAGAACAATGAATAGTATGTCCACGCTACCTACGATTATTAACAGCCAAAATATTAAAAACTTCACAAAGATTGGAACGTGTGCTATCAGGAATGATGGTAAAACAAACCAATTGTGGAAAATGGAATGGAATAAAGAACACGATGCGTTAATTAAACAAAATAACGGGCGTATTTACTTGATTGTAAAGAAAAATGAATATGGTATTGATGAAATTATGAAAATTGGCAAGTCCGAGTGCAAAGGAGGTATGAAAAATACGTTTGCGTTCTACCAGGGAGGGCTTGGAGGAAGTCCATCTATCCGAACATTTGGAATTCACCATCTTATTTATAATGAGTTGGTTGCCAACAATTCCATTGAAATATATGGAATATGGAATAGTCCCGTGGAGGTACAAGTACCAGGGCTTTTTGGTGTGACAACTGAATTTATTTGCCCGTCGATTCATGCCATGGAAGAAAAATGTCGCAATGATTATAAAAGTGTTTATGGTAAATATCCACCTTGGAATTTTCAAGAAAATGCTATTAGCTGGCCAAATGAAATTCTTGAGAAGTATAAGGCACAAGTTCAAAATAGAGGCACAACAACGCAGAATAATAATACACAAGAGATAACAAGTGATAAAGCTCATACGGATAATCAAAATAATACCAATACATTGATGACCGATATTGCATTCATGTAAAAAATAAAAAAAACAAAGAAAAACTAATCCTCATTATCAATAATTACGTGTTTTGAAACATTTTTTATTACCTTGCTAATATTTTTGTCATTCGTAATAATGGTTTGATTTAAAATATCTGTATACATTTTATTCAAAGGACTATCCATATTTTCGCATTCAGGATTAGCAATTACCCATTCAGCCAATTTGCGAACATTGTTTTGCTTTATATGTTGTATTGCCTCCTTGATTTTTTCTTTATTGTTGTCTTGCTCCCATATTTCATTATCTTTTACATATAATGTCTCTTTTTTACTATCAGTGCAATGAATCGGTCTCTTTGTTACATCTAATCCTTGTATTGCTTTTACAATAATATTAGACATACCTTCCACAAAACCACGAGACCCTGTATTTTCCAAATCTTTCATTTCTATTGTAAGAGAATTGACAAAGTCCATTATATTCAATGCATCCTTGCATTTTTCATTCAAAAACAAATTTATGCTGTAATTATTATTCATTGTGTTATTGGTTGTGTTACTGATAACTGGTGTAATCGAATTTATTTTTTCTGTTAAATTTTTATTGTGTTTTTCTTGTTGCTCTATAAAAGTTGAATTCTGATTGATGATTGTTTTCTGCAACTCCTTGTTTTCTTTGATTAATTGTATGATTAGTTCATTTTTGTCCATGGATTCCGCGCTGTCAACTATATCTTTATCATCGATTATACTTATAATTTCGTTATTTCCGGATATATCCATTTTTTCGTGTTTTTCGTGTTTTTCGTGTTTTTCGTGTTTTTCATTTTCACGGAAAAAATCAATAAATTCACAATTTTTCTTATGTTTTGACAATGATGACAAATGTTTATATTTTTTCCCACAAATACAATCGTATATGATGTCACTTTTGAGCGACTTTTTATTAGCCGTGAAAGTTAGTCGTTTGTGTTTTGCAGTCAAAACATGTTTATTAAAGTCATTCTGTTTACTTGTAATATAGTTGCACTTTTCGCATAAAAATTTCTGTGCGACTTTTTGCGACTTTTGGTTAGCCATAGAGACTAACCAAAAAGTCGCCTTAAATCGTATTTTTTTCAAAAAATATGTGAAAAAAAGGGAAAAATGGTGAAAAATGAAAAATAATAAAAAAACTTCAGTCACAACATTTGAATGATTTTTTTTGAAATTAGATGGTATATCTAGCAATTTCGCTTTTTCACGTTTTTTAGGGTCGTAAGTTTTTTTACGAATTTTTACTTTTTTTCAAAAATTTTTTGGTTTTCAGGAAAAAGTTTCAAAAAAGGGCTTATATGTGAATCTTTGAAAATATACAACTTTATAATATAATTTCTTATTTACTAGTTATATGAAGGATTTGGTATAATTAAATAACATATATGCGCATCTACATTAAAGGTGATAATATTACATTTTCAAATATTGTAATATTATTATATTTTGCGAATTTACATTCCATTTTCAAACATGTCGGAAATCAAATCGTCTAGACCTGTTTTTGGAACCCAACCCAATTGTTTTTCAGCTTTTCCTGCATAACCTAGCAAATATTCTACTTCACTAGGGCGGAAATATTTACTATCGATTTCTAGTACAACTTCACCTGTTTCTTTATTAATCGCCTTTTCGTCTAATCCCTCACCAGACCATTCCAATTCAATATTTTTATATTTGAAACACTTAATGATAAAATCTTTAACCAGTGTTGTTTTATTGGTGGATAATACATAATCGTCAGGTTTCTCTTGTTGAAGCATCAACCACATACCTTCAACATAATCTTTTGCGTGTCCCCAATCACGATGACTATAAATATTTCCCAATTTAAGAGTTTTTTGTTTACCATTGACAATGTCTTTAACTCCGTTTACAATTTTCATGGTTACAAAATTAGCTCCGCGTCGAGGACTTTCGTGATTAAATAGAATACCATTACAAGCAAATAAGTTATATGATTCCCTATAATTGCGAACTAAATAATGCGCATAGACTTTTGCACAAGCGTAAGGTGATTGGGGACGAAAAGGTGTAGTTTCTGTTTGTGGTTTTTCAAGAACATCGCCAAACATTTCACTGGTTCCGGCTTGATAAAAACGTGTTTTTTCTTGTATTTCTTTTGGAAAGGAACGGATTGCTTCTAGAAGTTTTAATACACCAATACCATCTACCATGGATGTATATTCGGGAATTTCAAATGAAATTTGTACGTGACTCTGCGCGCCCAAATTATAAACTTCAAATACTTCAAAATCGCGATTATGTGTGATTTCAAAAAAAAGCTGGTTTAATGCCGAACCATCAGTTAAATCTCCATAATGCAATTGAACATTTTTACGAATATGGTCAAGTCGGTCACTAGAAAACATGAGCGATGTTCTGCGAACAATTCCATGTACTTCATAACCTTTTGAAACCAAAAGTTCGCTTAAATAAGAACCATCTTGACCTGTAATGCCAGTGATAAATGCAATTTTCACCATAATAATAATAATAATAATAATAATAATAACTTTAAATTATTATTATTACATTTATCTTTTTTTACGTGTTTCTTTTTTTCCGCCATTTCTTTTTCGTGTAAACATACCTTTAAATTTCGATAGCATTCGTCTTTTTGGTGGTTGTGAAGTTAATGATTTATCACTAGATGGACTAACGTATGATTTGACATTTCGTTTGTGACTATTTGGAGTATTCTCTTGTATAGATGCAAAACGTTGTTCACTTATAAAATTGTCGATACTTTTTTTTCTAATATTGTCTATATTTTTTGGGGGTTTCATTAAATAATAGAGTATTTCGATAATATCCAAATATTTATTTTGTTGAAATTCATTGTCTTTTGTTTCATATATTTGCATTTTCATATCTTCTAATCCTTCATTAACAATATGTATAATTTTGAGGTATTTAAAAACACTAGACGATTGTATTAAGTCTACGCCAAAATTCTGTTTGTTGTAACTTCTATCAGCATTCAAAATAATCATGAATAATGTTTTTAATGAGTAAATTAAACTCCCTTTTTTCTCATTTTTTATTTCATCTTTTGTAGTATCGTTAATATAAATTTCGTAATCTTTTATGAATGTATCAACAATCACTGATTCGCCTGGAGGTTTATGAAAAATCATATTTTTTAAATAATAAATCATTTGAGGCGGAAATTTTTTAGTATAAAAAGGAAATGATAAATCATCATATACATTAATAAATCTACCAAAATCGATTAATTTCACATCCATGGAACTAGGATTTTTTGCACCTGCTCGTTTATGTGTTATATTACGTGTTGTCAGAATATTACCGCCATGTGCATCACAATGAACTATACCCGTTTGCAAAAAAAGACGTACCATTTGTGCAATTGTTGACATTGCTGCGTGTTTACGTTCTTCTAGAGTAAAATTGCCTGAAAATGCATCTGCAATTTGAACATAGGAAGAAGCATTTTCCATGGATATCATGGATAATTTATAGCCATCACTCTCGTTTGGATAATTTGGATGTTCTGATAAACGCATTTTTAAATATTGTAATACTTTTTTTGATTCAGCATTCTTGCAATGCTCTACTAATTTGTCAAGTATAATAAAAGCATTTTCAGTATTAAAATAAGAAAAATCAGCAATGCCCGGAACGATTGGTTTTCCGGTATTTTGTATACTTTCTAAATATATTTTTTGTTGAATATATACTTCATCTATAACATCTTCGTCGCGATCTGTTTGTTTTTTATGGTCGTAAGCTTGAAAATTTAATTCTGGTTCTATGTTTTCAACATTTTTGCTAGTTAATGCAAATTTTAATATAAGTGAATTTACTTTTTTATCTAATTTAGTTTTTTCTTCATTTAATGTATAGAAGAGACTATCGTTTTCATCAATATTCAATACAAACACAAATCCTTTTAATGAAGACATATACAAAGGTTTAATTTCCTTGGCATTTTCAATCATTTTATATATGGCATTAAACGTAGATGGAAATTTTTGCGTTAATAATAAGCCACCATTTTGCAAATATTTCATATATTACATAAATATAAAATAATTATATTGTAAAAAAATATCTACAATATTATATCATTCGATTACATATTTTATACAATCCCTTTATAGGCGTTGTCTTTCTTCACGTACCAAAGATACGAATAAGAGTACACAAACAACAAAGGCTGCAATTACGATAAACCCCATACTATATTACGATTTTTTAACTAATTCCATCTTTATTAGTTGAAAAAAATTCAATTTTTTTTAACTGGAAATAAATTATACAAATAAATTGAATTATATTAAATACATTATTATATAATATAAAAATGATGTATTTGAAAATTTACGTAAAAAGCGACAACTTGCGCATGTTTTACATTGATGCAGTTAAAAAGCACAATGAAAAAATGACGAAACCTTATCCTGATTCCGGGTTTGATTTATTTGTCCCTGAAGCAAAAAATGTTCCGGCACATAGTACTCAAAAAATAGACTTGGAAGTAAAATGCGAAGCATATTATGAAAGTAAAGACAATCACTGGATTAGTTATTATGATAATGATGCAACTATTTATTATGATATCGTTAATAGAATTCGAACTCTTGAAAAGCCACCTAATTATGATAATATGAAAATTCCAACAGGTTTCTATATGTATCCTAGAAGTAGTGCTAGCAAAACTCCATTGCGTCTATCGAATAGTGTGGGTATCATTGACGCAGGGTATCGTGGAAATTTGGGGGCGTTTGTAGATAATATTTCTGCAAATAATTATAATGTAGAAAAGGGAACACGATTGTTTCAAATATGCGCTCCAAATCTAGAACCAATTCATGTAGAACTAGTTAGTAGTGAAAATGATTTGGGTAATAGTGAACGAGGAACAGGGGGGTTTGGTTCAACAGGAAAATAAATTATTGTAATATATAAAAAATGTAAACACCATATGGATATATTTTACATTTTTTGAACCTAATTCCTACTTACAATAGGGGAATATATATTATAGTTTTTTTCGCTTAACACATATGGTTTCACTGGTTTCACTTTTTTCACTTTTTTTTTTATTTTCTTCAACGGAACCAATTTTGCATTGATTGAATTATAACAATCAATGCAAACAAACATTTCACTATTGTTTATCTCATTGAAACTCAAACTGCACGAGAAAGGTTTTACACAAACTTCTTCATTGCAGTGACTACAAACAACTATATTTTCCAATGTTTTGCATACTTTGCAGTTATGACTTAGTTCTAAAAGTGGTTTATAGATTTCTTCCATATTTACTCTGATATTTCATTTTTTATATTTTTACATAAACTATGTTTTTTTTTCAATTTTTATTTGGTCACAAATGACAAACTATACTTTAGTTTTCATCAATAGTTGATATATGCTTTTATCTAGTATATAATATTTATCTGTTCCGTGTATTCCAATGACTTTATCAAAATTACCCAATGTTTCAATAGAAAAATCGTTACAATCTGCTATACTAGGTAGTTTAAAAAGTTCATTGTGTTTTCGCATTAATTTTGTAAAAATAACATCTTCTGGTAATCCATGATAACTATCATCTATTAATTTGCACGCAAAAAGCATTGCTTTTTTAGAACGATAAGATAGACCACCATTAATAATAAATTCATTTTCGCGATTTAATTTTCCACATACAGCTCCATTATAGTCATATTGTATATGTTGCTCTGTTGGATTGCGTAAAAATAACGTGTCCAATTGAAAAATAATAATATGTTCCTCTTTTATTTGTTCCCAAAAATCAGAACTTGTTAACAACTGATTATATTCTTGAATGTTTCGCATGTAGGCGTTGATTGTTATATTATAATATTCTCCTTCTAAAGTATGACGCAAAAACTGATTTACATTCGGTGTACCAAAAACATACAAATTATAACCAGGGCATTTATCTATAGCGTTTTTTATTACTAATGGTAACCAAAATGAAGGTCTCGTTTCAATTATTACTAAACATTTATTACTAGTGTTGTCTAAAACAATGGGAACTTTTTTATCATAATATTGCATTAAATAATGCCCACATGCATATTCCATAAACAATAAATAGAAAAAATTTATTGTTTATTTACATAATATTACAACCAGAACCATAATGCATTTCCATTTGCTTAAATTCCTTGTTATTTTTTTCATATTGTAGATTTCTACTAATATCTTCTAATTCACTAATAATTTCGGGGTCATCCATTTTAATTTCATTAATAATAGTTTCTATTTCTTCCTTTGTTTTTTTATTTTGTTTTGTTTCTTGTTGTTCTTCTTCTAGACGAATTCTTTTTTGTGCTCTTGTTTCCATTTATTTTCCTTGTTCTTTTATGTTTAAGTATTTTTCGTTTTTTTGTTTTATTATTTTGGTTGTTACTTTGCGATAATTGTTTTTTAAAATGAGTAAAATCTAATTTTGGCAGTTTAATAAAGTTTTTTTTGTTAATGTTGTATTTATTCTTATATAATTCGTGAACACCTTCATAATAAACATGTTTTTTATCAATATCAAACATTTTAATTGCTTTTTGAAGGTTTTTTTCATTTTCGCAATCGATTTCCATATATGGTTCTATTCCCGGCCAGTGGTCTATTACAATTTCTTTTACTAGAGGATGACTCCATTTTTCTCTTTTTGTTTCTATATATGATTTTTGTTTCAGTCCGCAATTTAATAAAAAATGATACGCGTCATCAAAATCGGCTTTCAATTCTATTTCGTCTTCTTTGGGATATTTCGATTGTGAATTAAATATTTTGCATGTTAACGTAACTCTATCGCGTCCCTCGCTTCGTAAACGTATAAATCCATTATGATTTTTATTTGGTAAATGAAATAAATAACGACGGAATAAAACACTACTATGGATACGTTTGCCACCATTTTTCTCTATTTTATTTCTTAATTCTGTTATAGGGACATTGATTATTTTACATTCATATTCATAAAGCATTGTATAATATAACATTAGACAATGTTTTACAGCAAAAAAATAAAATTTATTCAAATATATAATTAAGTTATTCTTCAATATTAATTTTGGGGAGGTCTTCATCGCTACTTGGTTTAAAGTCTTTTGGAACAATTATTTCAGCAATAACTGAAATAAATTTATCGTTCAATTCGTAACGTTGTCCAATGACACGAATGTGAATAATATCACTTTCATTAATGTTGTTAAAATACGCATTTTGAAAATGATGGTCACGAGCAATAAATATAACCAATGGTGATGGGTCGTATTTATGCACTTCAGCGCGAATACCTGCTTTTGTTATATTTTTTGCTTGACACTCAATAATCATTCCTTCTGTTGGCAAACAAGCAAACATTTCAATTGTACATGTGAATTGAATAAAATCATTTAGAATCACTCCAGCGGAAAAATTAATAATGTTCAACGAATCGGGTTTTATATATCCATGACTACAACATGAACCTTCTAAACGATATGCTAATTTTTTTCTCAACGTTTCTTTTGTGTTTCGGTCAACATATTGTATACCTAATTCTACCTTTTCTGTACTGACAACAGGCGTGAATATATCAATTATCTTTAATTTTCTTTTATTAGAGACAAGTTCTTTCGATTTTGGCTGGTTTGTATTAATAGTATTATTATCCATATTAACTTGTTCTGTTTTGGAAGCCATGTTATTATTATATTATTGCGATATAATCTTTAATTCAATTTTCAAATTAAAATTTCAACACTTTGTGGTATAATTTATTATATAGACTTTGTTCCGGGTTCATAAACCATGTATAATTGTTATCATTTTTTAATTGTTTGTATCTAAAATATAATTGAATAAATAAACACATGCGTTCTGAATTAAATGATTTATAGAATTTGCTTTCGTATTTGTTATCTGTTATATTTTGTATAATATCTAACCTAAAATGTTCCTTGTATGTTTTACAAACAGCGCTTGCATTACGAATTTTGTTCGTTTCTTTAATTTTAAATACAAATATTTTCTTCTTTGTACTTTTTTCAGTTTTAGAAAATAGAAGTCCACTATATTTTGGCATATTTTTTTCGTCATAATAATATTTATCGTGTATAATATTTTCAAATTCCTTAAAATGTATTATATTTGCTTTTTCCCATTTATTATCTTTATATATTAAACCTTCTAAATTATCACCATTCACAATAACATAATATTTTAAATCATTTTTTGTAAATACATTTTTCTCTATTATTCTTTTCATATTATGGTCAAGCGATTTTGTATTAGTAATATTTTCATTCATAATTTGAAAAAATAATTTGTATTTTGTTTCATATGGTAAATTATCATAAAAATATTCTAATAAAATTTCATCCATTATTGTTTGCGAAATATCAAATTTACTAGTTAGTACATTAGACACATTATCTAATTCATTGCTAGTATTGTTTTTCATATCGTCAAACATGGTACCATACATTATTTCATCTGGTTCATCATTTTCTAATATTTGCTCATTAGATTTAGTTTTTTGATTATTTACTTCAATGTTAAGTGAATTTATTTTAATGTCTATTGGTTTTATTCTTTCTTCCATTGTAATATGATTATTGTTTATCTCGTGAGGTTGAAATAAGAAAATATTATTTGTTTCAATTAAACGTCCCTTGGAGCCATATTCGTCATAGAGGAAATCGATTGTATTTACATCTTTCATGTCTTCAATTGCTTTTAATATTTGCATTTTAGGATAATGTTTTTTTAATTGTAATAGTTGAAATAATTCTTCTTTCGTATATAAATATTTATTTTGAAATAATTGTTTTATTGTTTCTTTTAAACTATCTAAATTGGTTTGCAAAAACTTTTCATTATAAGTATCATTTTTTACCTGCAATTCTTCAATACTATTACTATCATGAATCTTATTATTTTTAATGGCACCACATTTATAGGCACATGTTTTCATATAATCGCAATTTGAACTATATGATTGATTTTCTAGATTATAATCAATGGTTAAATCATTTGCCAATGTCAATGAAAAAACTTTTGGAACATCCATGTGATTACGATTTGGACTTTGTAAAATGCAGTCAATTGCGTTATTTTTCATAACACGTGAAACTTTTCCAATCTGCATCGCTTTTTTCTCGGCAAGACGATATACGTACATATCAGCACCTTCTTTGTTATCATAATGCGTTCCATATAAATAAATAAGAACATTGCGGTCTTTTAATTCTAATTGTTTATGACTACAATTGCGAACTCCTCTACCAATAATTTGCTCAATGCGATTCATATTATACCATGGTTCCAATACATGAATAGAACGTATGTTTTTTAAATCTATACCTTCTGAACCAGCTTTAGTAATCAAAATAACATTAATTACACTTCCATCTTTATTATCTTCATTTGTTGCCGCGTTTATTTCGATATTATTATTATTTGAAAAAATTGCGTTTGAAGTAATCATTGAATACGTTGCCTGTTTTCCATTAATCAAAAAAGGTGTTATACTATTGTTACGTTTATAGGAATCGCTCAAAAAAGATTTATGGTCGCCGTATCTTATAAATCCCAATTCTTCCAACATAATAGCAACGGGAACAATACCTCCGTAAATATATTGACTGAAGATAAGTGAAATTCCCTTATTTTCTTGAATAGATTTATTTATTTGCTTTAACTTTGAACTATAATTTTCGATATTTTCTGAAGAAAATATTGTTCTAGAATTAGTAAAATAACTACTATTAAATTCATATGGTATTGAATCTACATTACTAACTATTCTTTGTAAGCCTTTTTTTCCAACATATTGATTTAATTCGTCTTCATTGTTTTCGCTTGGAAAAATAATATTTAATGCCTCAAGTGGTTCTTGAAGAGAATTATAACCAAACCTTTTTTCTTTTTTTGAATCATTACCATCTTCTGGTTCTTCTAAACGCAATTCGCTTTCATCATCATTTTCGACGTTTTTTGATTCTTCTTTACTTAATATTGTAGTTTGAATAATTTTTTCATATATTTCTTTTTGAAAACCTTGTATAGTTACAGGATAAACATCAACGTGTTCCAATGGAGTTAATATAACTGAATTATTTAATTGATATTTTGGATAAGGTACATTATTTTTAAATGATATTTCACTAGCAAATAATTTGGGAAAAATGCGAAAAGGAAAACTAAATGGATTTTCGCCTTGAACAAATGAAACTAATCCATTTATTTTTCTCATAAATTTAATTTTGCCTGTTTGCTCTCCATTTTCATCTAGTTTAAAATTGCCATTTTTATCAAAAATTTCATTTTCTATTAAAATTTGTTTTTTCTCATTTTTTAAAAGAATATTAATAACATGAATAATTTCACGATAATTATCAAACATTGGTGTGGCTGAAAGTAATAATATTCTCATATTATGTACTTCCTCTACTAGCATATTTAACGAAGACGATACTTTTTTTTGCTTTTGGTCACTAGGACGAATATTATGAGCCTCGTCAATAATCAATAATCGACCTTCGAATGTTTCTTTTAAAACACCCTTTTTCTTTTTACTATTAATTAATGAGGCTAACTTTGTATATCCCATAAATTCATAATATTTATGAATCAACATATTTATTTTTTCTAAAATTTCCTCCTTTTCGATTTTTTCATCATTTAATACATTTACTTCTTTGTATAATGATTGACCAACACATGTTGAAATATTCCAAGAACCATTTTCTAATTTTTTTAATTTGCTTTCATTAAATAATTGCAATTTAAAATTATCCTGGACATTAGGGGATGCAATAATTAATATTTTTTTACGAATATTCATTTGCTGCATATATTGTCGCATTTCTTCAGCCACGCCAATTGCTGAACATGTTTTACCAGTTCCTAACCCATGATATAATAACAAGCTATTATATGGTGTCATTTTTGATAAGAAATTACGAATAAATATTTGGTGGGGCGCTAATTGAAAATCTTGATTGCATATTTTATTAGAAATTTCATTTAATTTTTCGATGTTTTGTTCATATGCTTTCGAGTCGTAAAATTCACGCTTTTCGCTTATTTTTATCATCATGTTTTCGTCGTCCAATGATGGATAACCAAACAAGGATTTAATTTTACTTTCTTGAGGAGTATTATCCTCATTATCATTCTTACTTGATAAATTCGCTGGATTTGATTTATTTTCACTATCAGAATAATATTCTCTTAATCGCTCTTGAGATGTTTTCATATATATTTAATATATAATCTTATAATCTTGCAAACTTTTATGTATTTTTTCTAATACGTGTTTTTTTTCTAAATTATAAGGGCGTATTACTTTAATACATTGTTCGTACGTTTTCCATTCCATTTTTGATACCTCACTTTTTTGAAAATTATCCATATTCGTATAGTCGCTGTCCATGATTGCCAAATAATATTTGTGCTTGTATGATTTTAAATTTGAGCCTGTAAAAACTTCTTCATATGGTAAAATATTATCAAACAAATGTATTTTATTTCTAGATATTCCTGTCTCTTCTTCAAATTCGCGTAAACCACACTCCATATCTTTTTCCATAAAATTACGTCGTCCTTTTGGAAACCCCCATTCAGATTCTTCCCATTTAGTTGAACTATTTTCTACTAAATATTGTATTGATACTTGCTTATTTTCTACTTCGATACCTTTTCTTAACGTTTCCCATTTTGAAATAACTGATTCCTCAATTTTTTTATTTTTAGCTACTTGTGCAATTTCTTTTGTAAAATTGTCATTCATGATTCTATTTTTTTCATCCAATGTAAGTTCGTCTACAATTGTTTGCAACGAAAATAAACATGATGTATAAAATTTTCCTCTTACAAAATCCACATAACCAAAACTATCTTTGCGACGAATCATTAAATATTCCAAGTCTTTATTTTTATTAAAACGTATTAATACAATTCCTATACTGGTTATGGGTAATTGGCAATCTTGGAATATATGTCCATGATTACCACAATTATTACATGTATTATTGATTCTCATTATTAGATATTATTGTAATATTTTTATATTCATTTTGTATAATGAAGTACAATCCAAATATATGGGGACCCCATTATTGGTTCTTTTTATTTTCTGTATCATTATCATATCCTCATAGTCCAAATAACATAACTAAAAAAAAATATTATAATCTAATACGTGATTTTCATTTGTTTATTCCTGATATGAAAATAGGAAACGAATTCAATGAGTTAATAGATATTTATCCTGTTACACCTTATTTAGATAATAGAAATTCGTTTGTTCGGTGGGTAAACTTTATACATAATCAAATAAATTTAAAACTAAATAAACCAAAAGTCGAACTAAAAGATGCACTACATAATTATTATTTGTTATATATTCCCGAAAAAAAACCATTTTGGGACCAATCAAAACTCATGTTTTTAGGTTTCATTATTTTTCTTTTATTAACTGCCTTAGTATTATATCAAAAATAAAATCTAATGAATATTTAAGAAAAGATGCAAATAAAAGGTGGTGAAGCAATAGCCGCTGGTGGTTTTGGTTGCGTATTTCGACCTCCGTTGAAATGCAGTTCAAAAAAAAGTACTCATAATAGTTCGTTAAAAAATAATAATATGGTTTCTAAGTTAATGATTCAAAAATATGGTGAAGAAGAATATTACGAAACTGCTCGTTTTTTAGATATACTTGAAAAAATACCAAAATATGACCATTATTTTTTATTACCACAGGGATTATGTAGCCCATCTGCATTAAAATCAAGGGATTTAATTAATTTTGATAAAAAATGTAATAATTTGACCCGTAAAAATATTACTTCTGCTAACGTTAATGAAAAATTAGAAAAATTGCGCATTATACAATTGTATGATGGTGGAATAGATTTGGAAAAATATATATCAAAGGAAACAATGACAAATGAAAAATTACTATTGATAAATAAACAACTTGTTCGTTTACTAAAAAAAGCCGTTATACCAATGAATCATTTGGGGTTGTATCATTTTGATTTAAAAGCATCCAACATAATGATGAATGAAAAAAACAAAACGAAAATTATAGATTTTGGTTTATCGCAATATATCGAAGATTTTGATGAAATTCCAGAAGATTTAACCTATCGTCCTTGCCAATACAATTTGCCCGCGACGAATATTTTATTTAATAACGAATTCATTGAAGAATATATTAATTTTTTAAAGAAACATCCAATTCCTTCAGTGGGTGAAATATATACCTTTGTTTATAATTTATATTATAGTACATTAGAACTTGAATTAGGTCCAGGACATTTTGATTTTAAAAAACAAGTATTACGTGATTATATTTTAGAACAACCGAAGATGTCAAAAAATATAATTTTTACATATATTTCAGAAAATTTGCATACATATACACAAAATGGAAATTTTGATATTACTAATCTTTTCAAACATTTCCTGCATAATGCGGATGTATATGGTTTATTAATGTCTTATATAGACATGATTCACCAAAATGGCGTAGTTTGGTTAAATAATGATTTGAAAAAAACTATGCAAAGTGAAATACGGATGTTATTGAAAAAATATATAATTAATAGTTCGTACGAATTAATAGATAAAGAAGAATGTATTAAAGATATAGAAAATCTAAATTCAATGATATTATCTAGGTCAAGCAAAAAATCTATAGTTACTGGTAAAAAAAGCAAACATATTAGCGATACATATAGTGCAAATACGTCTAAAGTAAAAATGTCAATTAAACTTAGTAAGATTAAATCTATTACAAAACAAATGTTCACTAAAACATTGAGTGTAAATCAGAATAATATTAGAACTATAACTGAACGAGCATCGTCTAGAAGAAAAACATCTAAGAAATCAACAAAAAGAACTTCTGGAAAAAAAAGTAATTCACAAACATTAAGAACGAACCGCATGTCAAATAACAAAACAAAAAAAAGGAAAAGATGTCCTAATGGAACGCGCAGAAATAAAAAGACCGGCAATTGTGAACCTTACAATAGAAAATAATGAATGTATATATTAATGGGAAAACTTGAACTTATAATATTCGGCGTATCAGGTTTTTTAGCATTTAACGCTTATTATGATAATTATTACATTCAAAAAATAAAAAGTCATAAAAAAATGTTTGAAGTAGCCATGTATTTGTTTTTAGGATTTTCGTTTTATTTATTGATAAAACGTAGTCCGCATCGTTCTAAAGAGATGTTATCACAAGCATCAAATATGGTGAAATATTTACCTATTGATAAAGGTGCATTTTCTATGGTAACTCCTTTTTTAAATTTAACTGGTTCAGGGATGTCTTCAGACAATGATTTTCGCGAACAACGTATATTACAATCAGGTGGTAATAATCATTTACCAGAACAATTTTATGAACAATCACAAACACCTCAACAACCTGGTGCAACAAAAAGAAGTGTAAGTGAAACGAAAAAAAAATGGGTAGCATCGCAGCAAAATTGGACATGCAACCATTGTAATAAACAACTACCTGCATGGTTTGAAGTAGACCATAAAGTTAGATTAGAGTATGGAGGTTCTAACCATGTAGATAATTTAGAAGCCTTATGTAGGGATTGTCACGGAAAAAAAACGGCAATGGAAAAATTTTAAAATAATATGTTTTTATATGAGTACAAACACATTATCTAATTCCATAACCAATTTTTTTGATACTTATAAAAATCCATTACGATATATTTATGCATTGGTGTTGTTTTTATTAATAATGTTTTTATTGAAGCACTTTAAAGCAACACCTGTTTTTGAAGAAAATCATCCTGAAGTATTTTCAGCTACTATTGCAATAAGTGGAATTTTAATATTAGGTTCTATTTTATCATTAAGAAAATTGTTTGTTCAAACGCCCGGTGAAGACGTACCAGTTATGAATCAAATTAAAGATTTTGGAAAAATGATTAGTATTTTCCTTTTGTTTGGTGCTTTAGTTTATGGTATTTTGTATTTATTAATCAGTAATTATGAATTTAGTTCATATATATTATTTTCATTAATTTCAGCAGGAGTAATTATTGGTGGTTTAACATTTTATAAATACAAAGATAATATTTTACCAAAAGAACAAACAAAAACAACACGTATATTTAGATTATTAAAAAATATAATTTTGTATATTCCTTGTTTTTTAACACATATTGTAACACGAATGTATGAAGAACTGAAAACAGCTCCACGCGAAGCATATATTTTACTAGGACTTGAAGGTTTGGCTATAACAATCTATGTTTTTTACGAAGCAATTAAAAATTATATATACAAAAAAGCAATACGCGATGGTAAACAATTGTTGCGTGACCCAATAAACATTGATAAAAATGAAAATATAGGCAGTTATGATAGTCTACATAAAATATCTAGTAAGAACGATACATTTCAATATAATTATAGTATTAGCGCATGGGTATATTTAAATCCTGATAGTACAACTAATAAATATTTATCGATTTTAGATTATGGCGGTAAACCAACAATTGATTATAATCAATATAATCATAAACTGCGTATTCAAATGTTGAATGGCAAAACGAACATGAAAACAATTTATACGAGTGATAAATTTCTTTTGCAAAAATGGAATCATATTGTTATTAACTACAATGGAAGTAGTTTAGATATTTTCATAAATAATAAATTGGTTGCGACAAAATCAAATATAGTTCCATATATGTATTACGATAGTATTGTAACAGGTTCAAATGAAAGTATATCTGGTAAAATATGCAATGTGATTTATTTCACAAAGACATTAAGCAAAAATAACATTCAACAATTGTATTTGATGTATAATAAAAAAAATCCACCAATCTTATAGAAAATATTCTTTCAGTATATTATATAAATGGATATTAAAACTATCGTAATATTTGCTATTGTAGTTTTGCTTGTATTTTTAATTATTCAAGCAATGACTTCTAATTCCGGATTATCATCGTTAGCAGATGCATCCGTTAAACAAACAGTCAAGGCGAGTGATTTAGGAGGAGGAGAATTACCAACAATGAATTTCAGTTATAGTATTTGGTTTTATGTAAAAGATTGGAATTATAAATATGGCGAACCTAAAATCATTTTTGGACGTTTAGATAAAAATAATAAACCAGCCCCTTCTGTTATTTTATCACCAATGCAAAATAATATCCAAGTTTCTATGTCTGTCTATCCTGCCAACAGAGGAAGTACAGAAGTCATTCATAATTGTGACGTAGCTAATATTCCTATTCAAAAATGGGTAAACTTAATGGTAAGTGTATTTAACAAAACCATGGATGTATACGTTGATGGCAAATTAGTAAGAACATGCTTATTGCCCGGATTACCAAGATTAGATAGCAACGCTGATTTAGCAATAACACCTGCTGGAGGATTTTCAGGGTTTACATCTAAATTACAATTTTGGGAAAATGAAGCAGACCCTCAACGTGCTTGGAATACTTACAAAGCAGGATGGAGTGGTAATTGGTTAAGTTCTTTAATGAGAAAATATCAAGTTAAGGTAACTTTATTGGATAATGGAGTCGAAGAAAAAACTTTTACTATTTAGGTGAGTATTTAATCATTTTTCTAATGTTATATTATAAATATGGATGCTCTATATGGAAATGTAAATAATGCAATGCAAAATACAAAAGGTTTTTTTGAATCGAATAGTATGGTTATGAACTTTGCCTTTTTAATTTTGGTACTAATTGTATTTTTACTATTAATGCAAGTAGGTATTAATTTAATTCAATGGATTTTATCTCCTTCAGGTAATCCACACCTAATTGATGGTATGATTGATTCCAAGCAAATGATGATTTATGAACAAGACCCGAATGAAAAAAAATCAAAAACTATTTTACGTTCTTCAAATGAAAACGAAGGTATCGAATTTACATGGTCAGTATGGCTATTTATTGACGATATGGAATATAACAGAGGAAAATTTAGACATATTTTTCATAAAGGTGAAGAAAAATCA
>Ga0209405_1000126_pt1 | contig 65174 bp, 79 predicted proteins | sample COGITO_mtgs_1105_6_FD_184803 | JGI IMG/M metagenome (GOLD analysis project Ga0209405, IMG submission 184803) | Pelagic marine microbial communities from North Sea - COGITO_mtgs_110516 (SPAdes) (version 2) | ecosystem: Environmental > Aquatic > Marine > Epipelagic ...
ATTTAAAAAAGCGTGATTGCTGTTTATAAACTTAACTCTATAACCACCTGCTTCTTGCGGTGAAGATTGAGGCACTTGTTCTAATTGAAAATCACCAGAGACATCAGTACCAGCGAGATTCGTAACAGTCATAACCGCTGTTGTATTTGTAAGATTTACACCTGTATTATTACGAGGGTAAAATATATCTGTTATCCAAGGTGAATCAGCATTGCCTGTAATACCAGTTAATATTAAATTATCAGCCCCATCAAAATTTTGATTTTCCACAAATTTAAAACCTATTGGCGAAAAACCACCTGGTGCATCTGATCCAGCTTCTACATCTTGATTGATGTCTGAAATATAATTCCAACCAGTTGTGCTTTCCCAAAAAATATCTAACAATGAATCTACCGGGGCAGTTTCATATATGCTCAACCAAGGTACCATATCAGCTGCTATAACACCTAGTTTTTGGTTTGTAGAAAACCTAGCTATTATAGGATTTGTTTCTAATTGATATAAGTTTCTAGCTGCGCTACCGTTAAAATTATCTACTGAGTATTGATAAAAACCTAAGTCATCTGCAGTACCTATTGTAGAGGCAATATCAGGTTTTTGCGTAGGGTAATACTGCTCGTTGTCACCATACTCTATTACTATGTTATCAGCGTCTGCTTTAATAGCACCACCTGGGCTAAATGTAACTATTGTTTCATCTTCAACAGCATCGTATTCTACTTTTGTTATTAAAGTAGCATTAGAGAAAAACTGAGGATCTTGGTAAGCGGGAGGATTGCTCGTTGGTGTACAGTTTGGATATGCAACTTCACACTTACCCATTAACAACGCCATGCCTGGTTCTAAAGCTTTTTCTTGACCCGTGCAAGAACCTGTTGGACAAAACACTGTTGTGTTTGTAGGATCGTTAACTCCATCGAATCTAATTTCATTTACCTGATCAGCGCCAGCACCACCAGGTGTGCCACCAGAATGACTCCAGTTTGTTATATTAAATTTACCCTCGTAGTTGTTTACTCTACCAAATAGCTCTACACTACTTCTATATTGTTTTTGATCAGGCCCTACTTCAGATAAATCCCTAGGTATTTTATTTATATTATCATTTATTAAAACAGCATGAGCAGTATCATCTAGCTCACCACCTGGAAATAAAATCTCATTTATACCATTAGCGTTTTGAGCGTAAGAAGTATTAGCCGTGGTGTCTACTACATATTGAATCTCACTTCCTTGAGTCATTTGCTCAGGATATCCATCTAAAAACCCAGGTAGATATGCATTATAATAATCTTGCTCTCTTTGTTTAACTACAATTTTGTAACTATACCAACCTAATGGATTTATAGAGTATGCAAACTTAGTATCAGTATCTGTGTTCTCTATTAAATATAAATAATAGCTATTTGGCTTGTCAAGCGTTGTAATGCTAGTTACTCCGGCTGCGCTACTAATGCTTAGTACTTGAGTGTAGTCTACGTATTCACCTCTTAAATACATGTCTGTTGTAGGTAAAGAACCTATAGTTGGTGTAGAGAAGCTTAGTGTCCATCTATTAGTACCTGCGTTATAGGTTAAAGAATCATTAGTACTATTGTCTACAACCCAAGATGTTTGAGGTTCTCCGTATATACCTGGAGCACCTGTAGCTAAGTTACGATCTGAAGATCCTATTGTAAAATCACCTATTGTTTGATTTAACAAAAGCAAAGCTGCATCACCAAACCAAGACTTTATGTCTAACGAATCATTAGCATCATAGTACGGGTGGAAAACAGTTGATCCGCCAAATATAGTACTACCTTGAGCCGATGAAAGTGTATCATATGTAGATAAAATAACCGAGGATTGTCTTCCAAATTTATCTGACAAAACAAAACCTATTTGATAAGTTCTATTTTGTTTTATTGTGTGATTAGGATATTCTGCCCAAGAAGTATACAAGTCATTTTTTTCTTGCACTGTGCAGTTGTAGTCAAGCGTATCGTAAGGTGTGTGCTTGTCTTTAAAGTTGCCATATATAACTCTATTACCAGCAACAGATTGTGCTAATGCTCTAACTGGTACTTTATCATAAACCCTAGTTGTTTGTCCTTCAGTTAACGTCTTATATGGTTTTTCAGATTGATATTCATAAACATAAATATCTTCGTCCATTTCAGAAGCCATAGTCGTACCTGATATGGTTTTTAAAACCTTAACAACTAAACCATTTGATTCTTTATATAGTATGTCTATGTTTTTTATCTTATATTCTGTAAGTACATTTTTAGAGGTACTACCTCCTAAGTTTACATTTGTACCAACTCCAGGTAAAGATATTCTTAATTTAACATTATCCACGTTGTTCTCGAACCACTTAACAATAGTACTTTCGTAAGCTTGTGTTTCGTTTCCATTTAGAAAAAATCCAGATTGTTGAGGTATAAATGCTATTTGGGTAAAAGGAGACATTAAAGAATATTCGCCATCATCAAATTGAAACCTATACGCAAATCTAACGTATTTATCTTCTAAATATCTAGGATCACCAGGCCAACTAGTATTACCACTTTCGTTTGTCATTGTAGTTTCAATAAACCTAAGCCTTTGCCCGACAACAACAACGGTATTAGGATCTGCATTAATAGTTACAGTGTTTGTAACTGTATCTATAGCTGTTACTCTTATGTATTCACTACCAAGTATGCTTTCTGCTCCTACATTTTGAGCAGCATTAGAAACTACAAACATATCAACAGATATACCAGTAACTGTTTCTAGTATAAAATTCTTAGTATCTGTAACTGTTACAACAGTAGTGTCTACTTCCTTATAAAGCTCAGGCGGGTTTGCTGGCATATATTTAGCAACAGATATTTGATTTTCTTCAGTGTAGTAATTAGGATTACCTATAGCTGTTGTTACGTTTATTTTTCTAGGTTGATTTCTATTATCAGTCCAGAATAATAAATCTTCTACTAAATTTATTCCTGTAACTTGCCAGCATCTGTTTTTAGCAAAATTCAAAAACTTACCTTCAACCAAAGTACTGTAAGTATTGTTGTTAAGATCAAGTACAGTTATTTTCATTTCTACAGTAGTAGATGCTGAGGGATAGTTTATAGTTTGGCAAGTAGCGTCTGTATCAGTGTAGTCTGTTAATATTTGAAATATTCTATTACCAACTTCATCTTCAAACTTACCTATACATTTTAAATTAGCATTACTAGAGGCTGTAGCCGCTATTAAAGAATTACCTAATATATTCTCAAGCGAACCAACATCATTGTCTTCTGATCTACCTACAGATATATTCAGAGCATCTCTATATTCACCGTTAGGCAATATTCTATCATCAAGATCTTTATTCATCTTGGATTTTAGAAAAGTATTTTTAGCTTCTGCCATGTATTATGATTTTATCCATTTAGATTTACCTCTCATTACTTGTACTATTTCTTCAAGCTTTATATTAGATAATCTTATTTTTGCATTACGCAATTTTGAACTTTTATCTCTTCTTAATCTTTGAACTACATACTCTTGTTGATTTGCTCTAGTAGATATTATAGAGTAAAGTATATAAGCATACATTGCTTCTTCAGCAAGTTTAGGTAGTTTAGTGTCTAGATCAGTGGCTAAACCATCTGATATGTATTCTAAAACAATTAATTTGTCTTTTAAGTTTGCTGAAAAAGATACTTTACCTTCTCTTTCGTTCATATTAAACCAACCGTTGTACTGTGAGTACTGAGGATCCATTCCGTACATTTGACCTCTTGTAGCACCAAAGAAAGAACCTGGGTAATCCCAGTTATAAGCCCATAAATCGTTAGTAAAATCTTGCATTGTCCAACTCCCGTTTATTAACTTATCATTAGCACTATGCCATCTTTCTTGAACTATAGAAGTTCCCTCTAAATCATTGCCAAAATTATCTTGTGTAGGTATTCCTTGACTATCTTGCAACTGAGTATTGAAAGGACTTATTGTTAGATTATTAGCTGGATATATAGGTCTTTTTACTCCTTGCCCATCGATCCAAGACATACCCACGTAATTAACGTAGTCTTGAGGAAGAACAAGAGTCAAACCTTCTGGTATTGTTAACTCAGAAGATTTAATACTTTTTAAAGTATCATAACTAAATTCTTGCATACCTCTTTTTGCGTGAAAGATAACATCTGTTCTTTTAGCGTCTGGTAGTAATTTACCAGTACCAACATATCCTACTAAAAAGTTATTTACTATATCAACTAGTTTTACGTATTTGTAACTACCATAATTGTCTTCTACAGTTTGACCATACGCTTTCTCTGCAGGTGTAGAACCATATTTCCCGCCATCTAGTATTTTTAATTGAGCTACTATGTATAATCCATTAGCAGGTATTGCAGTAGCTGGAAAAACAATTGAATTACCTGAAATAGAAAACTCTGTAATATATTCAGACCAAGAGCCTGGTATTCCACTAGTACTCGTGTATACTTTAAAATTATTTAACGCGTAGTTCTCAGTGTTAGGATTCCAATTGCCTAAATATAATTCAGTATCAAAAGTAGTGGTAAAAGTTCTATTAGCTCCATCACCTCTGAAACCTTGAGCACCTTGGTAGTATTGTTGACCAGTTTCATTTATTAATCCGTCATTAGGAGGTTGTATAGCCATTTTTTATATTTTTTCGTTTTGATTATCCATAGCAACTTGCTGAGCAGCGCTTTGTATTAATTGAGGATCTTTAACTATAACCCCAGCATACATTAATATTCTTAACACTATTTCAGTTTGTTCTGTTGGATGTAGTTCAAAGTTTACAGAGCTACTAGCGTTATAAATGTATTGATAAGCTGGAGCTGTTGCTGTAAAGTTCCACATTGGATTTAGTGGTTTTCTTAAGTAAGTACAAGATAAATCACTCTGTATAGTTGATGGTGATACAAATATTTGTCTATCTTTGTATCTGTAAACAGGGAAAGAAGTAGATGGTTTTGTTATAGGTGATAAATTCAATTCTAATAGTTCATTAGGTTGAACGTATTGAACAGGTGTTTCATCTTTATGTATAACAGTTCCTAGTTTGTAGAAATCAAACTCGTTAACTGTCAAAATTAAAGCTCTACCAGCTGTGGGTACATTAGTCAAACTAAGCGTAAGACCAGATATAGTCCAATCAGTAAATTCAGCTAAAGGTTGTTGAACACCGTTTGCGTCTTCTAACGTAACGCTTGGTTGTCCAGCGTCTAATTCATCTGCTGTAATAGTAGTTACTACATACTGCTGAGCTGTTGTTGTGTTAAATGTTTGAGATGTGGTAGTACCTGATACTGTTGGTACGCCAAAATAAGGGCCTACGTAAGGACACGTGCCTGATTCTTGAAAGAGCGCAATTTTTTCTTGCGTGTTTTTTATACGATCCGAGTATTCAGAATCGTTATCTGGCACACGTAATTGTTGATTTAAATCTTCAAAATAAGACTCGAATATTTCAAGCTGCACTTGTGCGCCTATTCTATTAAATTCATCAGGAGTTAAATATCCCCTCTGTTCTTTATTGAGAATAAGTAAAACTGTTTGATAAACTTGATTTACGTTTATTGCCATTATATGTTTTTTTTTAATAATTAGGTGACCACAAAGTGATCACCCATTATTATAATCACCTGTTAAATCATTTTTTTCTCTATTGATTTAAATACTTCTACACCTTCGTCTGTTTTTAAATAAGCAGCAAAAGCTGAATAAGGATTTTCATCAAACGGAACGTTCATTAGTTTTCTACCGTTAGACGCCCAGGATATTTGCCTTTGATCTTGAGACAATAAAATTATTCCAAGTTCAGCTGATCTAACCGCAAAGTTTCTTAACATTACGTTTTCATCATTAGCTAAATCTAAGAATAACTTAGGATTGTTTTTAGCAAATATTAATAAATCTCTTTTAAGTTCTTTAGAACTCATCTTGTTAACCCTAGAGCCAATCTCTACTCTCATGATTGCTTCGGCTTGATCTATTTCTATATCTCTGGCAGCGTTTAATGCGTCTATTTCTATATTTAAATCAGCTAATTGATCTTGAGCGATAGCTTGAGGTTTGTGTTCTAGGTATTTTTTACCTAATAAAGGGTGATATATAGACAGCATTTTTTGTAAAGCTTGTTGTTCCTTTGGAACTTGCAGTACGCCATCAGTAAAAGTTATATGCCCCATTGTTGCTTCACCTTTTTGTTCATCTACAAATACTGAAGCTTGATTTGTAGCATATCTCAATTCTCTTTGAGCTCCTGTTTCCTCATCAAACCATAGTAATGCATGCTTTTTTGTATGCTTGCTAGGTATTGTTAATGTTAGTGGTGAAGAGTTATCTTTTAAAAAATATCTTCTATCTTTTATTTCCCAACCAGTTTGTTGGATTTTTTCATTTTTTGCCATGATATAATATAATAAAATTAATAAAAGTAATAATTACCCCCGTTGATATAACGAGGGTAAGAATTACATTAATGTACTAGATACCTTTGAATAATACAAAGTTGTTTCTAGCTTGTGTTACTAAGCATCTTTCAGATAAGAAGTTAACTTCCATTGCATCTAATGTAGAAGTAAATGCACCACCAACTGAACCAGTTAGCCATGATTTCATTCGTCTATCGTCAGCTTGAGAAGCTCTATATCTTACGTGTAAGAAAGGACGTCTAATGTTTGTACCTAAGATTTGGTCATAAACAGTAGAAGTACCTGCAGGAACTAATACTCCTTCAATTGAAGCAGGACCAGTCATTGCACCACGCGTTGAAGCGTCGTTTAAGTATTTCCAATCTGTCTTATAGAAATCATAAGAACCTCTACGGAATCCTGAGAATCCTAAGTTCAATGCCATTTCTTCAGAGTTTTCGAAAAGACCAAAAGCAGTACCACCTGCATAACCTCCAGAGATAGAAGCTAACATATCGTCAAAATCAAGAGCAGTGTTTCTGTTCAAGAATAACATGTTTTCTTCGATAGCTCCTTGAGTATCTAGGTTTTTAAGTATTGCGTCGAAAGCGTCGATACCAGCAGCAGCAGTAAATCCTACTTCTACGTTACCTCCGTTTTGGATAGCAGCAAATAAACCTTCAGTACCAATGATACCTACACCAGCAGCTCCAGCAATAGGAGATACAGCAGCGTTTTTAAGTTCACCTTCAACCATAGACATTTCTAAGTAATCTTCGAAACGTAGTCTAGTTTCAGACTCAGCTTTTAAATACCATAAGTAACCACCTGTTCCATCTTCAGTAGCAACTTCTACCCAACCGATCTGAGCAGTGTCAGAACCATTGATAGAATATTGGCTTCTAATGATAATAGGATTGTTGCTAAAAGTAGTAAACGCAGGGTTTACAGTAATCATAGGGTTAGCACCTCCAATTGCGTTTGCACCAGAAATAGCTTGAGATGAACTCTGTCCTTTTTGGTAATCAGAACCATATACAAATACTTTAACTAAACCAGTTAGACCGGATAGATCAGCAGCAGTATAAGGTTGTACAGATATAAGACCAGTAGCGCTATTAGAAGCATCTACAAAACATTTTAATTCACCACCAAAGTCGTCCATAACTACAACCGTAGAGGCTGGAGAAACAACGTTTGATACTTGTGTGTTTGCACCACCGTTAGTAATATCAATACCTAGATTTGCACCACCACCAGCGTTAGCAGCGATTGCACAATCAGCATAAGATATGTGTAAACGATTTTGTTCAGACCAAATTACTTGATCAGAAGTCATAGGCATTTCAGCGCCTACCATTCTTAAAAATCCGGATAACGTTCTGTTACCGTATCTTTCTACTTCAGCTTCGTAAAGCTCTGGTAAATATTGCTGAGCAAAATTTCCACCAGCAGCACCATCGAATGTAAGATAGTTCTGTTGAAGTAATTGTTGAGTTTGAGAAGGTACTATACTTCCAAACTGTGGGGATAAAGCCATAATTTTTAATTTTAATTAGTTAAACTTTTTTGTTTTTATTTTTAATTTTGATGAATCTAAACCACTAATCGACTTTACTTTTAATCCATTTATGAAAACATTTCCATCGGCAACTTGCCTAGGTCCATCCTGTGCTGGATTCTTAGAATTTGTAATAACACCTTTGATGCCATCAGCTTTTCCTTGTTCGTAAAAATGATGAGCTAGTTTATCAGCATTCATCGCAGCGTACATAGCTTTGTGATACCCATTTGGATCTGTCATATTTCCGTCTTTGTCTAAATACTTACCTACGAAATTCTGAACGTCCACTTGAGTTTCACCTACCTTAGCCGGATCTTTAACACCATATCTAAATTTCTTATCCCCCACATTGAAATCAAAACCTTTGAATTCTTTATTGAATAATTTTTTAGTACGATCTCTAAAATCACCGTGTTGTGCTTGAGCTTTTTCTTGCTGCTGTTTATATCGGTCATAAAAGCTTAACGCCTCTTGCTGTTCTTGAGTTACACCCGGTCTCAACTTGATCTCGTCGTAATATTTACTCTTAGAACTTTCTAAGTATTGTTTTGCTTTTGCAACTTCTTCTTTATAAGCGAGTTTCTTTTTACGTATAGCTCGCTCTTCATCTACATCCTCATCATACTTAAAATTATCTTCCATTAAGAAAGCTATTTCTTCTAAATCTAAGTGTGGTTTGGATTTAAGATAATATTCTTTTAAAACCTCTGAGCCATTAAGCTTAGAGTAATCTTTGTTTAATGCCACGTAGTCTTCTACGCTTCCACCTGTTTCTTCCATAAAAGAAACTAGTTTTTCTACATTTTCCGGTAAAGGCTTTCCTAAGATCTGTTGATCTCTTACAGCTTCTTGTATTTGAAGATGATGCTCTTTAACTTCTTCATCGGTTATTTCTTGGAGTGGAGTGACTTCTTCAATAGCCTCGCTGGGCTCTTGTACTTGTTTGTCCACTTCAACCAAATCTCCGGTTTGTTTTTCTTCAGGAACATTTCCTGTTTCTCCGATACGAATGGCATTGTCTTCTTTTGGTATTTCAACCTTTACAACATCTGGTGTAATATCACCTGTTGCTTCTGGTTTTGTTAAATCTACTTTTACAGGATCATTACCGCTAAGGTGTCCTAAGTTTTTTGGTGTTTTTTTCTTTTTAATTTTAAAATCACCTTCTTGTTTGACCTCTTCGGTCTTTGTGTTTTCTGACATAATATAATATAATTAAATAATTAAATAATTAAACTTTAGGCATTAACTCTTCTATGTTAAATCCTAGGTTGTTTTCTCCTGTATTTTCAAAATCAACAGGATTAGAGTCATTTTGTCTCTGTTGTATCAATTTACTCTGTTGAGTACCTTGCATTTTTAATCTTTTATCTTTACGATCTTCAATATCTTTTTCCTTAGAACCTTCAGCCCCTGTTTTTATTTGAGCTAGTTGAAATTGATAACCGTACTCTTGCTGCATTAACTTAGCTTTTATCTGCATTTCAGTTTCCATTCTACTTATCTCAAATTGAGACTTAGCTTGTTCTATGCTAACCTTTTGTTGGGTCAACGCTGCTTGTTTTTGAGTTTCTGCTAATGCAGTTTGCTCTGCTGTTTTAGCCGCAGCTTCACCTTGAGCAGCTATCATTCTTTCTTGATTTGCTCTTTCTCTAGCTAATTTCTTTTTACGTTTTTGTTTTAGTAATTGATTTGCTAGCTTTAAATTTTTTATTTGACGAATATCAATTGCGTCTTCTAAATCAATACCTCCAGACTGTAAAGCTACTTGTATGTTTTGTTCTAACTGTGCTTTTTCTTCATCGTCAGGTTCTAACTCTAGGAATATACCGAAATCATGTAGGTTTAAATTAGATACTTCTCTTAATGTTTCTACATTATAAATAGATATACCTTCTACTAAAGCGTTAGCTGTTAAAGGATAACTCAAAGCATCTGCTAGTTTTAACGATATATTTTCACATATTTTTAAAGCAATATATAAACTACCTTGATTTATATGTTTTGTAGCTATGTTGGATTGATTAGCCGCCATTTTTGCAAGACCTACTAGAGCGTCTTTATCTGGCAAACTACCATCTCTAGCTTCGTTAAGGCCCGTTACATCACGTATCATTTGTAAGTAATATTGGTACGTTTGTATTAGCGCTGCTAGTTTTTGACCACCTGCAGATGACTGTAATTCTTGAATAGGTACTTTACCTCTATTAGGATCACCATCTTGTGTGAGTGATCTACCAACAATAGAACCAGTTTGAAAATACATATTTAATGCTTCTGCTGGATTGTAGTTTGTACCATTACCTAGATCAACCTCTGCTAAACCGTCCATGTCTAAGAATACACCGTCTGGCACCATCCTAGCTAATACTTGTTGCATTTTTAAATGCGTTAACTGTATCATGTCTGCAAAACCTGTGCATCTACTTACAATAGATTCTATTCTACCTTTGTACATTCTTGGTGCAACTATAGAATAATTCATTTCTACTTTAGTAGTATCAGCAGCTGGTCTTGTCATGTTTTCTGCTAGCTCCCACTTAAGCATTGTATTTGTTCCTAATACTTTAGCTCCAGTGTATAACACCTCTATACTTCTACCGACTCTTTCAAATCCATCATTTGGTGGAGGATTAAATTCATCTGTTTTTTCTATTATTTTTTCTAACCCGTTTTCAGTTCTTTTTAATTTAAAAACTTGATTCATGTAAGTTTTATATTCAAAATACATTACTTGAACCGTGTTATTGTCATAGTTACCCCACCCAGTTATATATTGTCTATTACCAGGCATTTCTTGAATTCTTTGTAATTCTTCTTCTGGAATATTAGGAAACTGTTTTTTAAGCTCTGGTATAGTTATTGATTTAACTTCACCAACATAATATATGTCTTGAAAATTAGGATCTTCTGTGTAAGAGTATACTAAATAAGAAGGATCAACGTAGTCTAAAGTTATACCATTGGCAACATTAAAATTAGTTTTTGCACAAGCTATACCACATACAACTAAATCTTCATTTAATCTTCTCTTAGTAAGTTCCCATTTATTTTTAGCTAAAGTTTGTGTTATAGCTTCTTCCTCAGCTATTTCAATAGCTTGCTTATAACTTAACTGTAAGTGTAATTCTAATTCTTCTTTTGTTTCTGGTAAGTCTGTTGGAGGAATACTTGTTCTTTGTAGTTGAACTCCTAGTAAATTTTCAGCAGCTTGCATTTGTTCTTTAGCAAACATATCTTCTGCAACAGCAGTCGCATACATGGTTCTTTTTTTGACAGAAGCAGGATCTTGCGAATAAGCTTTTATATCGTATTCTTTACTAGATATACCGTTTACAACAATATCAACAAATTTAGATAATATAGGAACCGGCTTCCAGTCTAGATTTAAGTAGCTTAAGTCACCGTTTATTGATAGTTCGTCTTTGTATTTTTGAACAGGTTGTTCACCTCTAGCGTATAATCTTAAATGATGAAAATTATTAAAACTAGTAAGATATCTATTACCATTAGTTCGGCCTTGATTAAACCACTCTGTCTCAATAGCTTGCGCCACTTGTGAACCATATTCTAACGAAGCTTTTTCATAATCCGGTACTACCTGACTAGGAAAGGCGCTATTTGAGTTAGTGTACATTTTCATTTATTCAATTATTTTTGACATTGTTCCTTTATTATTATATCTTTTAAAACCAAGATCATAAGTTTTCCTTGTAATTGTAGGTATTGGTCTATATTTATTTTTATTGCAGGCCATTATTGCTAGGCCAGAACTTATAGATGCATCATGTTTTGTTCTGTTATTTATATTAAATTTAGACCAATCGTTTAATGTTCTTTGAAAGTAAATATCTCCATATGTTCCATTTTGTTTTAAACCTACAAAATCTTCTATATATGATTCTATAGCAGCCGCGTGAGCTTGTTTAATATCTTCTGATGAATTAGGTATTCCACCTATCTCTCTTTCTGTAATAGATAGTTTTAATTTATCCGGTCTATTCATTGCAAAACCTCTATAACCTCTTCTTTTAAAATGATACAGTAATCTAGGTTTATTATTTTCCGCTAATATAGGCATTCCATAAAAAATACAAGCCATTAAAACATCTTCAAAAAACATTTCAGCGGTTTGAGGTCTTGCTATATATTCTAAAAAGAAATGATTTGCAGGAGCGTTCTCCATGCTAAACTTAGTTAGACCATGTAAAGATCCATTAGAACCTCTGCCATCCACTGTTCCTGATATGTCATAAGAGTCACATCCAAAAGCACCCATGTGTTCATTAGCTGGGTATTTTATACCTCTTTTAATTATAATCTTATTTTGTTGACTAACGTCTGGCACCCATGATAAATAAAATTTACCATTATTTTTAGGTGCAAAAAGAACTCGTGTATCTTTTATTCCGTTTTCCCAGTAAAAATCTCCTCTTGTTACTAGCTTTGTTTTACCAACATCACCATTGTAATCTATTTGCTCATAAATCTTAGTTAAATTAAATAACGAAGATTTAGCTTCGTCTCTGAAAGCATGTTCTTCAGTTCTTGGAAATTGTCTATAGAATTCATTTAAAGCGTCTTGATCTTGCTTTAAACCATCTACTTCATTTTGCCAATATTCTATTACTCCTTGTTTTATTTTTACTCCGTGAGGGTCTTCAATCGGTTTCTTTGGTGTGTCGAATACAGGTACGCCATAAGAATCAATGTATCCTTCGTAGTTCCATTCCATAGGTATGAACAAAGAATAGAGTCCGCTGCGAGTCTGTCCATTGGCGTTTCTTTCTGTAACATCTGAGTCATAGTATAATTTCTTGAAGTTATCACCTCCTTTGTCTAAAGCATTAGATGTTGAACCCATCATACACTTTCCAATAATTCTACTACCTAATCTAAGGGTGGTTTTCGTAACGCGCCAGTTGTTGAGGATGTTGTTCGGCCTTTCCCATTTACCGGATTCATCGTGGACGAGGAGTTTGAGTTTCTCCCCATCGTAGGCATTGTCACCCGTGTTCTTCCAATCGATAGTGGTATCGAGTCCCTCAAGATCGGCCGCGGTCTCGTTGGCGATGAGTTTCCTCCTGGTGAATTTGGACGCTGGTACTCTATAGGCAAGTTCGGTCTTGGGACGGTCCATTCCGTCCTGTATCGGTTTAAAAAAGAACGGATAATTGACCGATATTGGGACGACCTTATCAGTGAACATTGTCTTTGCGTCGGCCCCAGATTTGGACAATATTCCGTACCGTGAATCGGAATTAATAGTTGCAAGATTAACCACCTCTCCTGATGCCATAAAAGAAAATCCCGATCTACGGTTTTTAAGATAGCACATTCCATAACACCTGATGTCGGCTTTACAAGCTTCCCAGAATATAAAGAATAATCTGTTTGCTTCCCTAAAGTCTGGTTTCCCAACATCAATTTTGGACCACTGCAAGTACATATAGTGAGTACCAGTAAGGTAAGTAGCCACACTCTTATTATAGAACCAAAAACCTTGCTCTCTTCTAGTAAATTCTTTATCAATGTAGTCATACCATTTTTCTTTAAAATCAACTGGGTACTCTTCCCAATCAAAAATTGTTTTGATTTTTTTGAAAGCAACTGGTAATGTTTCTCTATTCCATTTGTTGTTTTTAAATTTAACAACATCCTTAGGAACTTCAGGTAATCCTATATATAAATTTTGTATTTTATATATTTCACCTATTCTTCCTGTTTTAGATATAATAACTATATCATGTTCTTCATTGTAACCATACTCCCACTTATTATACCTATTCATTCTTTTTAGAACTTTAGGTTTCACGTGGTCTTCAACAACAGTAAAAAGATCTTGCGTATACATTACTTAGATCTTCCTTCTGCAAAACCTTTAAAAGCTTTTTCTTCTTTAACTTCTTTTGGTTTTTCGTTTATAATATTTTCTTCTTCTTGTATTCTTTGTAATATTTCAAAGGCATCAAATATAGCTAATTTTTTAGTAGCTGCGGCATTCTTAAGTCTATCTGCTGAGATGTCAGGGCCAAAATCTATAATGGGCTCTTTAGCGACCTTTATTAGTTCTTCAACCGCTATTTGCCCAGCTTGGATTATACTCTTCTTGGTTTTCTTTATTTCCATATTTAATTACAATATCATTAGATTTCATACAATATAAACGCTCGTTTTCTACATTAAAATCATATTCCCCATAAGGAGTATAACCAACACAGTCTCCCTCGTTTATTCCTAGCGCTTCTAAGGAACTATTACCTATTTTAAGTATACCAACAAGGTGCTGTTCTTTATTTGTTGTTAATTTGTCTTTAGATTTTAAAGGTTTAACAAAACATCTATTGTTTACAGCTTTCCATTCATTGTTATTTTTACACAAGTATATTTGATCAAGAGCGCAGAAAAACAAATTATCTTTAAAATAAGATCTTGATTTTTTCTTTACACCTTGCATGCTATAAAAAGTTCTAAAAACATTATGGTGTATTAATACTAAATCGCCTTTTTTTATAATAGTTTCATAAGCAGCTGGAGTTTCAATAACCTCTGCTACATTATTTACAAATTTAAAACTTTCAATTTTAGTATTTAATATAAGCTCTTTGTTACCTATTGTTTTTTTATTTTCGTAAGTATCTCCCAAAGGTTTTACTATGAAATCATACAAGCTTTTCATTAATACTCTAGATCGTACTCAATGGATATAGCCATGTTAGAATTAAACTTCTTCCACGGCAATACCTCATTGTTTTTCTTTATGTGAATATTATAAGAATTATCTTTCTGGTCTTGAGTTATATAGGCAATTTCATGACCACCATAGACACTTTGTCCAACAGAGTAGTGCATAGCATCGCTTTTATAATCAGCACCTATACTGATTTTTCTTATTACATTAGTCATTAGTCCTCAGCCTTAACAACAGCTGTTTCACCGTCATCTTTTTCTATTTCAGTGTATTCGCCTGTTTGTATGTTTATATTAATAGAACCGTATTTCTCCTCAAGAGCTTGTTTATTCTCTTCTATTTTAGGAAGTAATAAATCTAACTGAGATAAAAGCGTGTGCTTTCTCACGTCGGATAACCCTAGTTGCTCTATTATTTTTTGATAATTAGCTTGTTGTTCTTGAACAACTTTTAACTCTTCTTCTGTAATTTTAAAGCTTTCTGCCATTTTATTTAATTTAATTTAGTGAATTGTTGAAGCATACCATTCGCTTCTTTTGTTAATATATTATCTTCTAATCTGTACTCAGTAATAAATTTGACATTGTTAACGTTGTCTTCGTATTCTGTTTGGACTAAACCGTTTTTTTCATACAAAAAACTTTCTTTAATATTGAATTGGTCACCTAATCTAAAGTTCCAAAATTTTAAAGATTTAATAATCTTGTCGTGATATACAACTAAAACAGTTTCTTCGTTGTTGATATCTTGCCACACTCCAGCAAATTCTTTTCTATCTTGTGAATACATTAGAATAGAACAGAATAAACATAATGATAATATTAGTTTTTTCATTTTATTAGATTTTATTTAATTTAATTAATACTCTTACTATTTATTATTACTTATAGATTTGAATTTTTCCACGCCTCGTGATCCAAAATAAGCTATATAAACAGTTGTAAGTAACTGCTTTAATAATCCAATCCACTCTTGTTCTACAGTAAAAGATATTTCATGATGACTATCAACCCATATAAAAGCTATAGCCATAATAGATAAAAATATTAAAGCCATAGGTCGTGTGTTTTTAGAAAGCCATGAATCTGATTTCATATCGCTTTCCCAACGCCTCGTTATTTGACTCTCTGCTTCTGCATTAGCTTTATCCATTATTTCTTGGATTTGCTTTTTAATTAGCAGCTTTTCCTCTTTTGTGGTTGTAAGCTTATCAATGACGTCACCAACTTCTTTGATGACGCCACCTGTAAGCCATTGAATTATTTTTTTCAAAATTTATTATTCTTTCTTTTGCCCTTCTCTGTACATGGAAATCGCTTCATCTCTTCCAAAAAGACCGCTGTTAATTCTTGTTAGTGCAGCTGCTCGACCACCCGCTTTGCCAGCATAACTCTGTCCTTGTGGAGTATTTTGTCTAAATCTAGGCAATCTATCTAACGCTTTATTAGCAGCAGTAATAGAATCATTAGTAGCTGTAATATTTGCCTCTTCTCTATCAAAATTAAATCGCTGGTTTCTATTTTCTGCCTGAATATTACCCTGCAGCACCGTTTCAGCCATTGATTTTGGCGATGTAATGATTTCCTCATTATTTGTACTACTACCAGAATTAGTTGTATTAGATGAACTACTAGACGATGTTGCGTTTGCAGTATTAGCTGCGGCTGCGGCTGCGTCTTTCTTTTTCAACTCTGCGACTCTAGCATTAGCGGCTGCTGTTTGTTCTGGTGTTGGTTTAAAATCAGACCCTAAATCTACTAAACCTGCTTGGTAATTTTTCAGATTATCTGTTGATTGCGTAGAGCTAGAACTTCCACCTCCAGTAGTGTTTGAACTAGAAGAAGAACTTCCACCACCACTAGTTGTTCTAGACTTTATCGTTTTTGTAGGATGAGTATGACCTTCTGGTCCACCATGTCCTGTATCTGCCGCTCCGTGTTTCATGTATTTAGAAGCTCCAAAGCTCATTATGTTAGCTACTTTAGCAGCTCCTTTTGCATAACCATTCATTCTTGCAGCTCCAAAAGATTGAGAGTAACCCATTTTTGCAGCACCGTGACCACCTTTTGAGTCGTGACCGTGAGAACCTTTAGACGTGTCATAATCATGAGCACCTTTATATTTAGCAGCGCCTTCTTTTGCTTGGTTTTTTTCTAACTGCTTTCCTGCAGCTGATGAATCTTTAGCTGTTACGCTACCGCCATCTTGATTTGTTTTCATTTTATCCATTACGTTTATTTATTTGTTTTTGCATTAATTTTTTCTCTGCTAATTGAGCATCTTTTTCCCAAGGACCTTTACCGGCTTGCATTACTGAGTAATCATATTCTTTTCCTTTAAACATTACTTTACCAGCTCCTTCAGAATCTACCTCATAATCTAATCCACTACCTGGATTTTTTATTTCACTTTTATATTGATCAACGTGAACTTGTTCATGAGCTAATGTTTTCTGCATTTCTACTGGATCATCTAGTAAATTTTCATTTAAAATAATAACTCCATTTTTAGGTGTTCGCGCATAAACAGGATCATCACCCATATCTCTTTCAAATACAGAAGTGTTAATTTTATTTAAATCGAACGGAGGGTTTATTTTAAATGCCATTGTTATAAGGAAATTTTTTATTAAACCATGATTGTCTTTTATCACAACCACAAGGTATGTTAAGACCGTCTGATATTTTATCTACAACGGTCTTAATACCTGTTTTGTTTGTGAATTTAGCAATGCTATCGCCTAATCCCTTGGATTCCATTTATGCTATTACTTCAGTTGCAATTGCAAAGTCAGAAAAATACATTTGAACCGGGGTTGCTGCTTCATCAAGTCCTAATTGAACTGTTGATTGTACACCTCCTGGATTAGCAGTTAATGCAGCATATACAGCTTTTTGTGGTGACTTAGATCCGTTTATAATTGCTGGAACACCTGCAGCACCATCCTTAGTTGTTGTTACAGTAATGTTTATTACTCTTTGGCTTAGAGTTGTAACTGGTACAGTTGCAGAACCATCATTAGCGATAGCGTATCCTGCTTGGCTACTTACAGCGCCTTTTAATACAAGTGATAACACTCCTGTTCCTACAACGTATGATACGCTTTGGATTTGATCTACGTTGACTAATTCAGTTCCTTGTGTTGCAAGTGCTGACGAGTCAACAATGTTGAATTTTAAAAATTTTGACATTTGTTTTTGTTTTGTGGCTGTTAAGCCTGGTTTGGTTGTTTTTTTTGATTTATCAGTTTACTCTGTTTATTTATTCTTCGGTAAGGATTTTATTTTACCATTATGTGTTCTAGCATATCTATGTGTAGATGTTTCTTTGCTAGGTATTAATTCACCTGAGTATGTAGCATCTCCATATTTCCAACTAACTGTCTTAGCAGCTCCATGATGTTCAGCGCCAGTAGAATTATGACCATCGTAATTGTAACTACCATGAGCATCGTCAAACAAAGCTTCAGCATGTCCTTTGTGGCCTTCAGCCATTTCTTTTCTACCTCTTGCTACATCTTCTTCTTCCCATGAATTAACCATGTGATGTTTTGAGTGTTTAGCGTTTCCGCTGTAATGACCGTAATGTCCTTTATAATTGTATCCCATAATTATGAATTTGCGTGATATGCGGAAAGCATTTTCTTAGCTTCTTCAGCTGAAGAAAAACCTGATTTCCAAACACCACCTTTTTTGTTATTTAAAATAACGTATTTATCGCCACGCTTTACAACGCACCCGCTTCCACCTTCTGACTCTGCGCAACCTTTACCGGCCTTAGCAGCACCTAATCTGTTCATTAGAATATTTGCCATAACTATATGTTTTGTAAAGCTACTATATCAGTTAAAACAGTTGATCCAGTTGATAACACTTTAACCACCAGTAGATCTATTACTTTTCCAGCAGCCACATTATTTAAAGTAACTTGATTACCAGAAACATCTTCAACAACAACATTACCTGTTGTTCCAAAATACAAAGAATAACCGTCGCTAATATTAGCAGCGTTACTTTTATATATTTCATATGTAGCAGCTTGAGTGGGACTGCCACTTAACGTTATTGTATTTGCATCGTCCACACTTACCACGGTAAATATTTCGCCATTAGTGTATACTACGTCTCCTCCAGATATAACATATCCCAGAGGGTTAGTTACTGCTGGTAAAAAATCACTACCAGCATCAATTAATTGATTTGTAGCCCCTGTGTTTGTACCACTAGCTATAACCCCAGGTTGAGGTATATTAATAGTGTCGCTGAGGATAACACTTACCGATGAATTGTATGTACTCATTTTTTTTGTTTTTTATAATTCTCCAACTCTGCCTTGTGCGCAAAGAACTGGATTGATTCCTTTATATTTAACAGGAGCTTTAAGTATTTGCATACCTGTTATTCCATTACTAGCTCCTTGACCATGAACTCTGCCTTCTTGATTTAAAGGCCCGTCCCATATATGAGATTCACCTACTACACCAACTTTTGTTCCTGGTTTTAATTTTTCCATTGCTGGATCGTATTTTTTGTGGTCCATAATTATTTTTTTCTTGATTTATCGTGATTATATCCTTTTTTCTTTAAAGCTAAGTGTTCTTTTTCTGTTTCAGCTGTTTCAACTTTTCCGTCTTTGCTATACATTTTGTGTACCTCAAAGCTATTATTTTTTATTTTTTTTGCTGCTCCGGCGAACAATCCTCCGTAAGATTGACCAAACATATTTCCAGCGTTTGTTATAGCGCTGTTTTTAAAACCTATAGCATTTGTCATAGGTTGCAACTCTTGTCCTAAAGGGTTTCTTAATTTAGATTCAGAAGTTTCTTGCTCACTAGGATTATCTGTATAAGATTGCTGTGCGTCTGATACTAGTTGGTTTTGAGTTGCGTTAACACCATTCCTAACGTTACCGTATTGAGACGTCATATTACCAATACCTAATCTTCTTCCATAACCTCCACCATACTGAGACACTTGATCTTTACTGTATTCCTCTGGAGACATACCTGCTTCTTCTGATTTAAATCTTAATCTAGCCGCGTCTCTCGCTTCTTTAGCAGAATTGAAGGTGTCTCTTAAACCAGCCGACTGAGAGTTTGCTCTTCCACCTGGCCCTTGATTATCCATCATTGCAGAATAAGCATCACTATAAGCTGAATTAGCATCAGATAAGTAACTTGGGTCAGTTGATTCTGGTTCTGCAGCTCCAGCAGCCTGTTGATTGTTAGATCCTAAAGCTTGACCGGCAGCTGCAATTATTCCTCCAGACCTACTTCCTGTAAGTTGAGTAAATCTAGGTGATAAACTTCCTGATGCTGCTGCTGCTGCTGTTATTGTACTCATTTATCTGTTTTTATCTTTATTAACATTATATATAGATTTAGTTAAAACTTTATCTATATATGAATTTCCTTTTATAATCTTGTTTCGCCTTTTACTAATAGGTATATCATCTTCACCTAGCATTATGCGATATATTCTTTTAATAAGTTGTTTGCCTTTAAAAGAAACTTTGTATATGTTGTACTTTTGAGTTGTTCTATTTCTCTGTCTCCAAACAGAAATCCATTCGCCTTTTATTAATCTACTCCATCTTCTATTATCCCAACTGTAAGAGTAAGAACCTGCTTCAAAATCTTTTTTTGTAAACAAGTCTATACAATCTAAATATATCAATAGTTCTAAATCTGCTTCATTTAGATCGTTGTTTTTGGAAGCCCATTTACGTATTATTCGATAATGTTTTAGCAGATTAAGATTTTTTAAATCTCCTGCTTCTAGCTTTTTCACAAAACAACGACCACGTCTGTTGACTTAATAACGTGATATATTTTTTTATTATTCTGTATCTTATGACCAGCATGCTTATCATAAAATATAATATCTTCTTTTTTAACCCCTTCAACATCATTACCTAGGCTTATAATTTTAGCCTTTAAGTATCTAATGTCATCTCGGTGTATTTCTGCTAAAAGTAATCCACCATCAGTTTCCTGAATTTGATCTTCTAGCTTTTCTATAATTAAATTTCTACCTAGTGCTTTCATCTATTCTCATATTATTAATTACACAATCAGTAGAAAGAATAGTTGTTGCCACAGAAGCCGCGTTAATCAAAGCGCTTTTAGTTACGAGCAAAGGATCAATAATCCCTGACTCAACCATATTTACCATTTTTCCTGTAACCACGTTTAATCCAGTACCATCATTTTTACTAAAATCCGGTTCTTTAATATTAGCGTTTTTAAGTATAGTTTTAAAAGGTGACTTTATAGCTTCTAATAATACTTGTTGACCTTTTGTTTTAGGTTTTATTATTGACGAAGCATTTAATAAAGCAATACCACCTCCTGGTACTATACCTTGTTTTATAGCGGCTTTTGTAGCACATATAGCGTCTTCAACCCTATCTGTTTTTTCTTTTAATTCTACATCAGAAAAAGCACCTACTTTTACTATAGCCACTTTAGCACTTAATGTAGCTAATCTTCTTTCTAAATTAACAACAACGTGTGCAGGGTTTTTCTTTTTTAAATCTTTTTTAATTTTTTCTATAAAATCTTTAGCTTCATCAGGTATTTCTTCTACTTGAATTACTGTTTGATTTTCTTGAGAAATTGACTTTACACATTCACCTAAGTAATCTATTTGTATTGCATTTAAATCATCACCTAAATCTTCATTGATTATAGTTGAGTTTGTAAGTAATGCTAAATCATTTAGTATTTCTTTTTTACGTAAGCCATATGCTGGAGGGTCTACAACGTTTACTTTAATATTACCCTTCATTTTATTCATTACTAAAGCAGAAAGAACAGTGGGGTCAACTTCGCCTATTACAAGTAGTGGCTTGTTGTTTTTTATTACATGTTCTAGCACAGGTTGTATTTGTCTAATAGATTCTACTTTTGATTCCATTATTAAAACTAATGGTTTGTCTAACTCCGCCGTACCTTTTTCTTTGTTAGTTATAAAGTTTTGATGGCAGTAACCTTTGTAGTATTCTATGCCATCTACTATCTCTGTTTCTGTTATTCCGTTTTCAGAAACACCCAGTGTCACAATCCCTGTTTCACCTACTTCTCTAAAAGCATCGCCTATTAACTTACCTAGAACTTTATCGTTGTTGGTTGATATAGTTGCTATATCATCTATCATGTCACCTTTAACGGGTATACTTATTGATTCTAAATATTCAACAACTTTATCAACAGCTTTGTTTATACCTTCTTTTAGTTCTCTAGTGTTTACGTCCTTACTACGAGCTTCACTTAGTATAGCGTGAGCTAATACAGTAGCTGTAGTTGTTCCATCGCCAGCTTCATTAACTGTTTTTCTTGCTGCGCCTTTTAACAAAGTTGCACCCATATTTTCAATTGGATCGTGCAATGTTATACAGTTTGCGACAGTAACACCATCCTTTGTTATGACAGGATTACCCTGGTCATCTTCCATTATAACACATTTACCGCTAGCTCCAAGTGTGGAGCTAACAGCATTTGTGAGTTGTTCAATTCCTTTAAATATTTTATCTTTAGCTTTGTCTCCAAAACTAAGATTTTTTACTATAGCGTCTGCCATGATTTAATTAGATTTAATTTGATTTATTTTATTTAAAAGTTTTAACGACTTGTGGTCCGCGAATATGAGCTAATTTTTTCTCATAATGGTTAATAGAAGCATCTATTGCTGATTCAGCACCTTCCATTGTTTCGCGTCTCGTTACATCGATCCATGAATCTTCTTTTTTTGGATCAAGGTATTCAGTTTGGTAAAATCCATTTGGTAGCTGTACAATTCTCCAGTTTTTCTTTTGAACTATATGTTCCCAAATTTTCTTGGTTTCTTCCGTAATTTGTGGTTGACTAGTCCACGTGTTAGTCTGGTAAAATAGTGTCATTGGTTTTGGTTTTAAATTTGACATTGGTTATTGCTCTAACCGAGCAGGTATGTTTATATTATCACTTGTTTGTTATTGTTTTTACTTTAACTATGTTATTGTAATTGTTTGTGTGTTATTAATAATATCATTACCGATGTTTATTTTTTTAACTTTTAATCTTAGATAGTAGTCTCCCGAGCCGCTTTGTGAAGTAACCGAGCTAGCTGTTAGTATTACAGACGCCCTTGCATATGCAGTACCAGTACCCTCTTGTAGTCCTGCGCCTGATACACTTAAAGCACCTGCTGAAACTCCTTGCATAAGCGTTCTTCTTTTTCTTAAATTGGCGTCTCGACTAATGGTAGCTTGTGGAACCACCCAAGCAGTACTCGTTCTTACGGTACCGACTCCTGGCGTGTATTTATAATCAAGTCTCAAATCAGAATTAAAGACTGGCGCTGGATTATTAGAACTCGCGTTGTCTTGAAATACATAGAAATCCTCCACTATGTAAGTGTAGAGTCCGGTATCTTGTGCTATTAACACTCTAGGACTTGTGTCTATAGTAGCCATATTTGCAAATGAAATTTTAAAAGTATAATACCTTGCATCTTCAACCACTTTACCACCACTACCAAAACCTGTTGAGTATTGAGGAGTTCTTGTGGTAGATGTAGACGACCCCCATTCAACACCGGATCCATAGTAACCCATTTTTACATAACCTACAGGATTATCTCCTGTTGTACTAACAAATAAATATTGCTCATTTGTTGAGCCTACATTTAAAGATCCTCTTATTCTTGCATTTTTTCCTACATCTAATGATGCTTCCGGTTCTGTAATAGAGCCAGGATAAGCACTAGTACAAATTCCCAATCTTGCACTATTAGAACTAAGATTTAAAGTTCCCCCATCAGCATCACCACCGCTACCTGTAATGGTCATTCTTGAGGCTACGGTTATTCTTTTAGCGTTTCCTGTACCTATATTCGCCTGACTTATTTGAGAATTTCCCAACGTAGTTCCATTAGGGGTGAACATTGGTATAAAGTTAGTTGTTCCTGAACCTCCTATTCCGCTTGTGTGAGCATCTACATAAGATTTAGAAGCAGCGTCAGTTCCAGCGCTTGGCGTAGTTGGTACAGTAACTTGTCCACCGAAACTTGATTGGCCCGTGCCGTTTACAGTTAGTGTACCAGCTAGAGTAATACTATCGTCTAGATGAAACCTAGTATAGACGCTAGCATTCTCTGTATTTATATTTGTTCCACCTGTAAAATCAATTGTATTTCCGCTTTGTATAATTCTATTGCTACCGGCGTCTGCTGCAGCTGTCCATGTGTAGTCTTCAGCTGCTGGTAATGTTACTGTTTTAGTATTTACAACAGTTACGTGACCTGTGGTGTTTGTGTTTATAGTATCTATAACTGTGAAGCTAGCGCCATAAGCAGGTGAAACGCTACTACTGTTATTTGATCTACTTGTATTGTCGTGGTCTAAAATTACATCTGCTGCGGTTCCAATATTAGTTAAGTAAGTTCCAGCTGTTACGCTAGTCACCGTACCTTGTGGATTACTAAATGATGTAGTTAAAGTACCACCATCTTGTTGTGTAAGAGTTAGCGTTATAGTAGAACTACCAGAATCACTAAATGCAGTAATCATATTATCGTATGATGTATTCCACTCAGTAGATGTACCACCTGGCGCCGTTATAATACCACCGGAAGTTATAATTCCAGTGGTATTTAGCGTTCCATTTATTGATTGGTTACAATATAGTTCTATTGCCATTTGATTTTATTTTATTTTATTTTTATTGTTATGATCCTGAATCAGCTAGAGAAACTAACACTCTTATGTTACCCGCTGGGAAACTACCTCCAGAAATAGCAACTGCGTTAACTGATGTTCTATCAACACAAGCATATATTGTTTCGTAATTACTAGCATCATAAAGTTGAACTATTACATCGTAAGATCCTAAACCGTGTGTTATTGAACCAAAGCTAGATATTGTTGCCGCATAAGTACTTGCTTTTCTAATAGCAGGTGCTAATGATTGAATTGTAGCATATTTGTTTACATCTCCTGTTACGTCATATATAGGTAATCTATCAGTACTAGCAACTCCTGTTCCAATGTCAGTAAGTCCTTTAATATCAAGACCAACTACAGGAACTGGTCCTGTTGAAGATGCTACTTTAATACCAAGTTCATCATTAGCTGTAGAAGCATTTACTCCAGTTACATCACCTTGTGGTATTGTTGGAAAAGTAACTCTATCACCAAGTCCATTCACGTACTCCGAAGCAGTACCTTGCCATATACCGGTCATTGTGCCACTTCCTGTGATCGTGTTTGAGGCTACATTTAATGCTGTACCGTCGGTTTTAAAGTTTACACTTGTTACGCCAGACACTGGTAGAGTTCCTAAAGTTAAATCACCAAGAACAACTTGAGAAGATGTACCGGCTCCTGATATGTTAAAGTCAGGATCAGTAGCAGTTCCAGTTTCCGTAATAGTAAGTGCGGTACCTGTTTCTGTTATATCAATGCTAGTTATAGTACCACCTGAATTTGTAGGTGTTACCCAAGTACCGTCTCCACGTAAAAACGTACTGTTTGAACCACCGGTTGGAACGTGACCTACGTTAGAACCACCATCATAAGCAAATGATTGTAATGACACAGATCCAACACTAGCTGTTTGTGAAGTTATTGCCGAACCAACAGAAGCGGTTAACGCATTGCTAGAGCTAAATTGAGTAACACCTTCATCAGACTGAACAATAACCCAGTCATTTATATCAGATGTTCCTACAGCCGCATCTTGTTTACATATTACAGAATCTCCATCATCTAGTTGTACTGATCCATAAAAACTACCAGAGGTTGTTACCACATAGTAATCACCTACTGATATTGCCACTCTTGAGCTACCTGTTGTAAGGTTACCGCCACCATCTATTGCACCGGATCCAGCATTAAAGCCGTCTTTGAAAGTTAAGCCTCCAGTTACAAGTCCATCTACATAAGCTTTAGAAGCAGCATCTGTTCCAGCACTAACTGTATCAATACCTTGTATACGTCCTGTTCCGCCTAATGTAATATCTCCACCTGAAACCGTTAAGTCTCCAGCAATTACTACATCTGTTGGTAAACCAACTGTAACACTACCGTTGTTTCCTGTAGATTCAGTAATCGCTATTTCACCACCAGTACCATTTATTGTTACAGAAGATTTAATACCAGAACCAGTACCACCAGCTGTTAAATTAAGAACAGCAGAATTAGCGCCTCCAGCGGCAACTGGCAATGTATATGTTTCATTTGTATTAGATGGTGCTGTATATGTTACTCTTTTATTTGTAGAATCAAAAGCAACACTCGCGCCACCTGAAGCAGCAAACTGTAAATCTACCGTATCAGTAACTGTGAACTGCTCGGTTCCACCAGAATTTGCAATACCTAAAGAAGTTGTATTAGCTACGGTGTTTGTAATTGTAACCGCGCCTGTAGAACCATTTACAGAAATACCAGTACCTGCGGCAATACTTGTTACACCTGTGTTTGTTATAGTAAGTGTGTTTGGGGATGCGGCCGCGCCTGCTAAGCCAATACCAGTACTTGAGATAAAATTAAGTATTTCACCATCGATCATATCAATACCTGTTCCACCGTTTACTTTATACTGCCATTTAGTATAAGCTCCAGCGGGTGTTGCCCATGTTCCGTCACCTCTATAAAATTCAGTGTTAGATCCAGTTCCTCCAGCCAATGTACTAGTTAAAGTAACAGCACCAGTAGATACATCAACTGAATTTGTTATATACGTAGATGTTCCTCCAGCTAGTGAAGATACACCTGAACCAGTTCCATCCATTTCAACCCACGCGCTTCCATTATAAAAATACATAATGTTAGTGCTGGTGTTGTAATACATTTGACCTTCTACCTCACTACCTGTCGCTGGTGCAGAGGTTTCATTGTCTATGACCGGAAGCAAAAGCTCGTTACGGTTCATTTCAATATCAGAGCCATTCATTGCAATGGCGCAGTAGTAATTAATAGGCATAGTTTATTTTTTTAAATTTGTTAGTTTAGTATTGACGATCCTGCTACTGTTTTATCAAAATCGACTGTTATTGTTGTTGCGTTTGTGTATGTTACACATCCTTTTATTTCGTTTGGCGGATTTGAATTGTCAGTTAAAGTGACTGAAGGTTCTGCCTTACCTGTTGTATTGTTTATAATCCATTGTGTTGATGAGGTAAAATTTTGTTTTAAGTTTACATCACCACTACTAGTTATGTCAAAATGTATTAATGTATATTGAGTTCCTTGTGGAGCAACAACTCCATTACCACCGATGTAGGTTAAATCAGCTATATAATAAAAAGGATCTGCAGGATCTACAGTGTAAGTGTCTAATGTATAATTACCAAACTGACTTATCTGATCACCTTGACCTAGCAATATGGGTTTACCTGTTATATACTCTAAAAACTTAACTACATTTTGACCGTTTAGTTCTGTTATAGATATTCTTACTTGTGTCAAAGTATCAAGTCCCGTTCCGGATCCACCACCACCGGTTTTAGATATAGTACCATTTCCACCATTTTGCGTATCAGACCATTTAAATGACATTTGACCGCCTATGTTTACCTTAGCATTAAGGTTTAGGTATTTAGCTACTGCTGATGCAGTGAATTGCTTTGTCTGTCTGTTTAATGCGTCAGTTCCTATCCACGCGTCATTATCTGTGACAGTTGTATCAAATGGATACGAACTTATTCTAGCCATGAGTTATTATGTTTGAGGAAATAATCTATATGTTAAATTTATTGTTAGTGTTCCGTTAGGTGTACCAGCAATTACAGGGTCTGCAGCTGTACCAAGTTTTAAATCTCCACCTCTTCTATAATTACCATTTTCAGCCGCTATAGTATAAGGCCCTTGTACAGCTCCGCTACCATTAGGTAGTTGCAATTGTGGTATAATTATCTTATTATTCGTCGCTGCGTCATTCCATGATATAAAAGCACCTGCTGCATCCCAAGTATAACTGCTACCAAGAACGCCTCCACCTTGTAATATCGATGCACTTATTAATTGTAAGTACTCTCCATCTCCACTGCCACCAGCTAAAGTAAGTAAAGTAATATCAGTTGTACCTAGTGTTCTTAACTGAGCATCTGTTACTGTAAAAGTAGTAGTTACTACGTTAGGTGCGTTACCTAAACTTGCTATGCTATCTACTGAAAAATTTCTAGTAGTTGGCATCTCGTCAGAATTAGCCGGTGGTATCGATGTACCAATTATATAATCTCCCTTTTTAGGCGTGCCTTTTGGATAGCTTTGCAGTATAGACATTTAGTTAGTTTTTATTTATTTTCTTTAGTCTATATCATTACAGGTTTTGAAGTGTTTTTACATAAAGTGTGACAATAGGGTGTTACTTATCTATATTATAAGGCTTATGTCACTGTTTTTTAAAAAGTTGTTACAAATATAGGGGTATGGTGTTGCTACTTTAAATTCTAAAAACTTTTCAAAAAGAAAAATGACTTTTAAATTTGGGGGTCCGCGTCCGTTTTAGAATTTTCAACGTCATATATACGACTTTTCAGGGCCCCGAGCGGGGGGTTTAGACTTTTCTACCTAGATTTCATACCTATTATCCTGTCTCGCTCTTCTTTTCCTTGTGAGATTTAGTTGTATGACACATTGACATGACACATATGACTGATTGTCATGACATTACGTCATATATATAATATACTATTGTTAGTGACATAGTGACATAGTGGTATGACATCTTGTCACATTCTACTACTAAACTATTTTACATACTTAATACGAAGTTATAATGATAATATAAATGTAACAAACTAACTATGAAACGAATAACTTACATACAATCAATAGAATTATTTCTACTAAAAAATCCAGAAGTAATTATACAAAATGTTTTACCTCAATGTATACTTGATGAACTATATTACTTTCAAAGATTTCAATATAAGTTATTACAAACATAATACGAATACATAATGATAATAATAATGTAACTAATAAATACTAATAATAATAATAAATACTTTTAACTATGCAAAATTCAATTCAATCAAAAAGATTCGTAATCAGAAAATCTTTAATCGGCAAAAATACTACTATCAATGTAGAATTTAAATCAGGCAAATCATTCACTTACAATCACGATAAAGTGTATGAAATTATGAAAGACAAATTATCTTCTATAAATTGCTTTGAAAAATATGGCTCGTACACTTCTTCAACTAGTGTTCCAGTTGTACTAAGAGATAAAGAGGTAGTATAACCACTACTTCTTTACAAAACGGTGACTATCCGAACCGAGTAGGCAACAGACTAAACTGGATATTATACAGGCGCGTTAAGCTGTGTACATCACCTGTCTAAATAATGTTGAAAACAGCAATGTCACTATGGTATATAAGTGTGTTCGATTCACACTGTGACAACTAATAACTAAATTATAACTATGTCAAATTTCAAATTCAGAGGATTTATTCCTGCAGTAACTAAATATGTAAAATCAAAACCACTAGTAGAAGTAGTGGCGGAAGTAATAGCTTTCGGTTTACTAATGCCATTAGCGTTTGGCGGAATTACTTTCTTCATCTTTATGATGATAACAGGCCAAGTTGATTATTCAGCGATGGATTCTATTAACTGTCAAATCTGCTACTAATGAAAAGTTACTACAGCAAACTACAGCAGAGATTTATAGCTCGTGAAGAATACTTTGACGAGCTACTCTTTGGAACTCTCAATGATGAGAACTACGACAAGCCAATACAAACTAAATACGACTCTAAATCGATAATACAATAAAATACTAACTAATTAAATAATAATATTATGTCTTCAAAATACTTAAATATATCCTTCAGAATATATGGCAAGCACTTCAACTTGTTAACTAAAGAACAAAAATCTAAAGTTATTGAAATATACTACGACTTTTACTAAACTAATATAACTATGCAATATATATTAACTTGCCCTAACGGTAAACAGATAGATATGTCAAGCTACATACTACTGCAACTCGAAAGAAAAATAGAAAGACAAGAAGTCTTAGAACGTATTAACTACTATAAATCAACTAATAAATAATACTATGCAATTTCAAGATACTAAATTCAAAGAGCTAGACGCTCAAGGTCTAATTACTGATAAACTAAATCAAATCAAAGAGTTTGAAACTAAATACAAAGCTTGTACTTCAAGTATAGCTATGTACAAATGGTGTACTGACTACGAATATCGTAAGCGAGAGTGGCAATTCAGACAAGGAATAGCTAATTATGCGCTACATAATGGTCATAAAGCTTTTCAAGGTACAGATAAGTCTATACTGTAATACATACAAAATACGATTAACTATTGATAATATAATAAATTAAACTATGCAAAATATAATCAAACAAGTAGACAAAACTACTATCAAATTAAACAACATAACTTACAAAGGTTATCCAGTCGGCGAATTACCAAACAGATTTGCCTTCATCTACAATAGCGACAAAGACCAAGAAGGTATTAACTCGTGGTTTAATTACAAAGGCTTAACTTATATTGAATATAAACCTACAATCTGGTCTTATGTCTAATCCAACTACAATGAAAGAACTGTGTCTCTATGCAAAACAGGCGCAACAAAATCGTGCAAGCGAGCATAGGCGCAAGCACGCACATGACGGCAGGTGTGGTGGGCTCACAGATGCAGAGTACAATCGCGTACAAATTAATGGCAAGAAATCCTATTCTGCCAAAGCACGAAAGTTCACTCACAACCGTATGTGGAAACATCAATCAAGATATTCAGTAAAACAATTAATAGAAATAGTAAAAACATGAGTGATACAATTAAAAAATGGCACGAAATGCAAGAAAATAAAGAAATAAATCCAGTAGATATTGGATTAATAGCTAAATATATATTCTTACTAGATTTTACAGATGGTAAAGTATATAGATATGACATTAGCGTGTTATGTACAAAAGAAAATAAATGGAATCCTGATACAGAATCATGTGAGTCGTTTTTATATGGCGCAGGTCACAAGTTAAATGACTGTGAGTGGATGGTAACTAATAATAAAGGAATAGAATTTGGAAACTAAAACAACTAATCCATGGGATTTAGCGTGGTCTAAATGGTGGGTACAACAGAACTACAAGAAATGCGAAGTCGATGAAATGACACTAAGCGAAATATATGAACTATTAGAACAAGATTAAATGAGAACACTTAAACTAACAGAAAACGACTGCACTTTTGTACACTATGTACTACGTATGTACGCTCAGCAAACACCTGGGTTAGATCAAGAAGACAAAGATGAAATACGTGAAGTCGCAGCTAAATTTAAATAATATGAAAGAATATATAAATAACGAACTAAGTAAACTAGATCGTGGAATAGTAGCTACGCCTACCGAAGAATACCTTGACAGTTTTGCAGAAGCAAACAACGGAAGTAATGACTTTTTACTAATGCAATTAGCTAAAAACTATGGCTATCAACTAGCTTTACTTAACATTAAAAACAAAATAAATGAGTAAAATGTCAGAACTAGATTTGATTGCACAAGGTGTAGCAGATCATATGAAAGAAATTATTGAAGACAGTGTTGATTGGCAATTAGCTGACCAACCACTTGACGGTGATGAATATATGGAAATGAAAGAATATGTTATTAACTTAGCTTTAAATAAATTGTTAGGTAATTAATTACAAAACAAATACGAATATTAATTGATAATATAATAAACTAAAAATATGTATTGTAGATGCGGAACAAATATACCACGGTTGCGATTAGATATGGGCTACAAAACCTGTGTTAATTGCTCAACAACCCAAACGTACAGCTATGTACCAATTATTGAGCATAAAACCGGTAATACAATACAAATCGTCAGTCAAGAAGTAAGTGCATCTGTGCACAGAGCTTGGCGTAGAAAGTAAGTACAAAGAGTTTTACGGTATATAGCTCTATCTAAATATGAAAACCGACTCCAGCGAATAAATAACAGACCGCGGCGTAAGCAAAGGTAGAAAATGTCTGGAATGGCGAAAGATACGATTAGTGATCACACAATAGCCGGTAAACTAGGTATGGATGTAACAGGTGTTATTAAGTTAAACAGAGTTCATTACTACGACGGTATGAAGGTTCGATTCCTTCACTAGTTACTAAAAATCTTATAAATGTGAAGGGCTCAGTATGGCTGTAGGAACTCAGCGAAGAGATACGTGGTTAAGCTGACGAAGATCCTTTAATTTTATAAGTCGTAGTATCACGGGTTGCAGAGTAATTAACTGCATGCACGGTGGAAGTCCGATCGTTGAAGTGGTGAGGGATCGTTATGAACTCATGGAAACGGAGATAACTACGTAATGGGGGTGACTTGGTATTGACGTGATAGAAAGCCTATATGGAACTATTACGGAAGACAGTTCGAATCTGTCCACCTCCACTAAACTTAATTAATTTAGATGAGCAGGACTAGAAAAAAACCATACACTAAATCAAAAAAGTTTGATAAAACCTGTAGAAACAACGGAAGTTGCCCTTATTGTAGAGACAACCGTTTGTACAAAAATAAAAAACGAGATACACAAACAAAATACGATAACTAATGGATAATATCAATGTAACAAATAAACAATTATAACTATGACAAACCAGTACACATGGCGACAAGAACGTCAAATGCTAGAAGATGCTTACGCACGTAGGCTACTTATCGAGCACAACATCAAGGAAGTAACTACTCAAAGGCAAGCTAAAAACGGCACAAGAGAGTTTGAATTTCCAGTACCTTGCTACTCTAAACAAAGACTAGAGTGGTTTAAGTACAAAAAATACAACTTAAAAGATCTACCAAGATTAAGACTAGCTACGTTTGAATCAGGTATGGTTAGAAAACAAAATGGCGGCGATAGAGCTTACCAAATCAATCCACAGTATAAGCAAAATCAAAGATATGTGTGGCTTAACAGTGACAATGAAGTTACTGTTAAAGAATTTGTAGGCAACGCTAGAGCATTAATACACAATCCACTAACTAGAATGGTGTATATGTTAAATTATTATCTTAAAAACTATAAACAATGAGCAAAAGACTAACAATTTATGAAAGGCTAAAGCCTGAAATCAAAGAGGCATTACATTCCTCTGAAAACAACAAGTATTCTGCTTGTGTTGACAGCATAGTAGAAGCATTATCAAGCACTACATTTTATAGTGACTTAAAAATTAGCGACATTAGCTCGTTATATACATTTACAAACCTCGAACTAATTAGAATTACAGCGTGGGATTTTAAATACGGTGATAACATTTTAATATCTAAAGACTATGAATAAGATACTAACAGAAGAACTAATTGACAAAAGATTAGAAGCACACGGTGTAAAATTTGATATTGAACACGATGAAGCTTTAAAAGTAATACAAGATCATTACGATTTCGAGCTAACAGACAACTGGAATCGTACGCCTGACTATAGTATATACACTGAAACTACAGCTGACGGCTATGAAGTGTGGGTTGCAACATCAGGTGATGGTAGAAACGTATGTATAAATGAAGATGTACATTACTACGAAAACGACTTAAGTGACAGACTGGTTGAGGCTATGACTGACTACAACGAGTTAATATATGTAGATGACCTTGAAGCTTATTATGTAGAAGATGCGGTTAGAGAGGTATATGACTCTTATGTAAATGATATGAAAGAAGAAGTAGAAAACGAATTAATAGAAGAAGGTTATGAGTACGAAAAAGCAGACGAAACAACAAGTTAAACAACAAATACCAAAATGGTTCAATGGAGAAATATACACAAAAGGAGAAACAGTGACAAATCCTTTTTCAAAAGAAGATTTTTATCTAAACGGTTTAGAATTATCCATTTATGATTTTATAATGGGTACACAAGCTGTTTTCGAAATGGGAGTTGAAAACCAAAGGCTAATAAGTGACTTTCAAAAAGCGTTACGCTGGTTTCAAAAAAATAACATAAACGCCTATATGGTCTTATTAGACTAAACTTATACAGAGAGAGGTGGCAGATATGCAGAGATATACTTGTCCAACAAAACAACGGCGGGTTTACGTAAACGAAGCAGCTTCGTGGGCACATCTCTCTCTTAATATTGCGCGGTAGAGCAGTTGGTAGCTCGCTAGCCTCATAAGCTAGAGGTCGGTGGTTCGAATCCACCCTGCGCACCTAAAATTAAATAAATTATGAGTACAAGAAATGTAACAATGGTAGTTCCAAGGTCGGCTGCGGAAGATAATGACCTAGGTTTTGCTTGTAATCCCGACGTGGTCGGTGACAAAAGCCACGTAAATATGTATTTACATCATGATGGATATCCTGAGTATAGAGCTATAGAGCTAGCTAACTGGGTTAAACACATGCAAGAAGATGAGGGTTTTACTAAATTTGGTGATGGATCAAGAATCGCATCTCATTTGGTTAAAGACTTTCATTATAATTCGCAGTATTTATACCCTTCTCACGAGAATATAGATCATAACTACACTTATACAATATGGACAGGTAAACCAGACGTGTGGATAACATGCTGGAATCAGTACAATAACTCCTGTGTATTTGTAAGCAAAGTAAGTGATATATTAAAAAGTGGTTGGTTTCAGCCTGAAAGGTTTGATTACACAGATTGGAAACTTTACAAACAAAATACGAATCAAAAATGATAATAAACATATGACAGACAAAGACATTGAAAAAATTGCACAACGCGTGGCGCAAGTTCTATATGAACGAGCTCACGCGGATTTGTCATTTATACCACCCGATGAAGACGAAGAACAAACATTACTAGCTGAATTAGCAAAGCTTATGACGCTATTGTCTTCGTATTTAGAACAAGAAGAGTATCAAAAATGTGCAGTTATTCAAAATAAAATAAAAAGAATAGAAAATAAATTAAATAAATTATGATAAAACCAATGCTCGCATACAAAGTAGGCAAAAAACCTGTCGACTGGTCCGAGAAAGTGTTCATGCAACCAAAGCTTGACGGCGTACGCTGTATTATACAACTCGACAAAACAGGAAAAGTAATTGCTTATTCACGCACAGGTAAACCTTGGCTTAATATTAGACATATATTAAAAGATCTTAAACCTTGGTTTGCAGAACATCCAGACGTTATACTAGACGGTGAATTATACAATCACGAACTACGTAACGACTTCGAAAAAATTATATCATTAGTTAGAACTCAAAAACCAACAGCTTATATGCGTTCTAAATCTAAAAAATTAGTACAGTTTCATTGCTACGATTATGCTAATGGCAACGATCCTTATTCACAAAGAATGAGAAACTTAAGCGTTAGTGATATGTATTCTTACTGTGTAAAATACGTTCCAACGTGGCAAGTAACATCTAACGGTCATGCTAATCTAAAACACAAAAGTTTTCTAGAAAAAGATTACGAAGGCTCTATCTTACGTCTTGATGGTTCTTATCAGCGTAAACGTTCTTACAACTTACAGAAGTTTAAAGACTTTCATGATGCAGAAGCTACTATCGTAGGTTATGTGCCAGGTAAAGGTAAACGAACAGGTACTCTTGGTAAATTTGTAATGCAAGATGATAAAGGCGTAGAATTTGGTTGCCCTCCAGGTAAAGGTTATAACTATAAAGATCTTGCTAATATACTTGATAATATAGGCGACTATATTGGCCAGCGTGCTACTTTTACTTATTTCGAAAGAACTAAAGCAGGTTCTTACAGACATCCACTTTTCAAAACACTTAGAAATTATGAATAGAGATAGAATGAAAGAATATACAAATAGATACGGCGATAAATTTACCTTTGAGTTAAATGAAAGAGGTAATATAGATTGGAAGGGCAATTTTAAATACGTAAGATGCGGCTTTGGAGATAACCCTGAGGATATTATTATGGTTGATCCATCAGGAGGTCCTTATATTGATATAGGTACTGATATGAAACTATTTGGTCATAAAGGTAAAGTAAATGGGTTTATCAATACAGATGTAGGTTATGAGTTAATATTAGAAAAATCAGGATTATGAGAAAACTTATATATCAACTTTATAATGACAATATGATAAGCGAGGAAGTAGTACACTTATTATTAGACAAATATTATAATAAACCTAGTAAAAGACGATACTAATGAATATATTTTATTTAGATAGAGATCCAGTTAAAGCTGCACAGATACAATATAACAAGCATGTGGTTAAAATGGTCTTAGAATCAGCCCAGATGCTTTGTACTGCGCATCATCATTATGCTGAACTAAATTACCCAATGGTTGAAGTACCTTATAAAAAAGCACACTACAATCATCCGTCTACAATATGGTGTAGACAAAACGCAAAGCAATACATGTGGTTATATGATCACATGATAGCGCTTGGCGAAGAATATACTAAGAGATATAATAAAACACATTTAACAATAACTAAATGCAAAGAACCTTTAAGACAATTACCTCTAGGAATACCGGACAGTACTTTTACAGAACCACCACAATGTATGCCAGAAGAATACAAAGTAGAGGGTGACAGTTTGTCAGCCTATTGGAATTATTACGAACAAGAAAAACAATTAATAAAAGGAAAAAATGAGCAAAAGATTATACGACCAATTAATATTAAGCAATTACAATGGAATTAACGATAAAATTAAATCTTTCAGAAAGCCGAAGAAAAAAGGCGCACAAAAAACAGCTAGAACTCGCAATAGCAGGTATGCATAACGATATAGTTTTGCACACATTAAATGGTAATTATCATTTAGCTGAATTAAAAGCAAAGCTTTTTTTAAAATACAATCGAAGATTGAAATACTTAGGGTTGTGACAACAGCCCTTATAAGTTAAATAAGTAACAAGCAAATGTCACAAGAAAGAAATATAAAATGGTTAAATGATAGACGTGTTGTTTATAGGCAGTTTCCTATAAATGATAAACCTACTATTGAAACTGACAAGTACATGTTCTTTGAAAATGGCACGCACGAGCACTATAGCTTATTTAATACTAAAGCTAAAATAACTACATATAAATCTTTAAAATGGCATTTCTTAGTGCTATATTATTTAAATCAAGAGAATGGTTTACTACCATCACATGTATATGAATTTATAGCAAATAAAGACAATGGATTTGTAACGTTTTTTATTAGTAAAAAAGTATTAAATGACATGATAGACGATGTGTTTAATATAGGTGGTGAACCTCCTATTAATAAAATTCGTAAAGTAATATTTAAAGACTATAGCATGCTAACTATAAGTGAAAAGCTTAGTATAGTAGGTAAATTAATAGGTAGATCATCACGAATTGATGCTGAAGCGATTTACCAATCTATGCTTGATCTTAACGATTTTGGAAAGCATATTTGTATTGGTAGAATAGCTGGACTATTAAACGTGTCTAAAAGAACAATATACCGTCATATAAATGACGAGTTAAAACAAGAAATAAAAATACTAAATGAAGAAATATAACGTACAAAACTATATAAGGTATAAAGAAGATTTAAAATCTTCTATGCCTCCAGATAAGTTTTATGATTACTACTCACGAGATGAACTAATAGTAAAGTTTATGCCATTAGTAGAAAATTTAGCACGTAAGTTTTCAACTACTCAGCAAGCATCAGGCGTATTAACCATAATGGATTTAATACAATGTGGCGGTGAAGGTTTGACAAGAGGTGTAGATAAACTAGACTGGCTTATGTTAGAAGATTCAGAAGACATAGAAAAAACATTAAAATCATTTTTCAGCAAGCGCATAAAGGGAGCAATAAGAAGAAGAATTGATATGGCTAGAGGTGATATACGTATACCAGAGCATAAACTGAATGAAATACGTAAAAATCCAAAAGATAAAGTAGCGGTGGCTATGTTTTTTAATAGTACGTTTTTATCTATAGATAACCAACCTGTCAATGAACATGGTGAAAATATGATGTATCAACTACCAGATAAGTCTGAACCTTATAATATACAATTATTAAATTTATACTTAAAAAGCTTAATGCAAAAACATTTAACACCAATTGAGTATGAGGTTTTAAGGCTTTCGTATGGATTAGACTGTGATAAGCATTCTGGTAACTACATAGCGGATAAACTTAATATTAAAGGCGCAAGTGCTTACGTGCGTGTTTCTGAATTAAAAAGACAAGCAGTACAAAAATTAATAGACAATGTTGATCACTCGCAAGTGCTTGACTATCTTTAAGTTACGTATGTAAATACCAAACAAAACATGTAATTATAATAATAAGCAATTTAAAAACGAACGAATGAATATAAACGAAAAATTAGCTACAATCCAAACAAAGTTTAAATCGAAAAAAAGTAGATTTAACTCCTTCGGCAAATACAACTTCAGATCAGCCGAAGACATCCTAGAAGCAACAAAACCCTTTTTATTAGAATTAGGAGTATCAGTCACAATCAACGAAAAGCTTGATGAAGTAGTAGGTTTACCTATCATGACATCAACAGCTACTATAACAGATGGTAAAGATTTTATGGAAGCTACAGCTATAGTTGGTGTAGACTTAAATCAAAAAGGTATGAATACACCTCAGCAATTTGGCTCAGCATCTTCGTATGCTAAAAAATATGCGTTAGGTAATTTATTCTTAATTGATGATACCGCAGATAGTGATGCAACAAATGATCACGGCAAAAAGAAATTTACGCCACAAAAACCAACTTTAACCTCTAAAAAAGATCCAGCTTACGAAAAAGCGGTTCAATATGTAGCAGCAGGTGGTAAAGTATCAGCTATAAAAGCTAAATATGCTCTATCTCAAGAAATAGAAGGAGCATTAACAACACTATAATATGAATAAAGAAAAAGTAATTGAAAAGCTACGTGATGATGAGCATTACTACGGTGCCTTTGGTAAAAAGTATCTTAGTAACTCAGACATCAGTACTTTGCTTACAAATCCTTTAGCACTAGGTAAAGCCTCTGAGGCTAGACCAGCGTTTTTAGTTGGTGGTTATTTCCACACAGCTATTCTAGAACCTGACAAACTTAAAAAGTTTAAGATTATAGAAGCAACAACTAGAAATACAAAAGTGTATAAAGAGATGTCAGGAGGTGAGCTATGTCTACTGCAACACGAGGTTGATAATATAGAAAAACTAACAGATAAGATGTTAACTAATAAAATATGTTATGATCTTATACGTGAAGGACAATGCGAATATGAAGTGCCTGGCATTACAGAGCTTGAAGGTCACAAGTGGAAAGGTAAAGCAGATATTATAAATCATTCAGAAAAGCTAGTTGTTGACTTAAAAACGACAGCAGATCTTAATAAATTTAAATATTCAGCTTCTAAGTACAATTACGACTCGCAGGCGTATATTTATAGTAAACTATTTGGTTATGAAATGGTATTTATTGCCATTGACAAAAATACAGGCCAAATAGGTATTTTTGACTGCTCACCAGAATTTTATGAACGTGGTAAGGACAAGGTTGAAAGAGCAGTGCAGGCTTATGAATTATTTTATAAGTCTGAAGGCTTTGATCCTACACAATATTTTATTAATAAAACCTTATAATATGGCAAGAACCAGAAAAAACCAAACAAAAGTATGCAGTGTAACAGGATTAGAAACTGATGTAAATAATTTTTACAGGAACCAAACACACGTAAAAGCTGTAGACAATATAAGAAGAACTACTAACGCGACAAAAGATCAGTTAGCTAGAATGTTTAATCAAATAAATCAATACGCATAATGGCAAGTATAATTAAAACTAGTATTAACCTTAACAATATACCTAAAGATAAAATAATTGAAGGTAAAAAAGGTAAATACTTACCGATAACAATAACTATTAATGATGAATTAGATCAATTTGGAAACAATGGCCCTGTGGTTGTAGCACAATCAAAAGAAGAAAGAGAGGCTAAAGTTGCCAAAGTATACTTAGGTAATGTGCAAGTTGTTTGGACTAATGGTGATAATGTATCTCCAGCTCCAAGACAAGATCAACCTGCTCAAGCCGCGCCTGTTGCGGCTGGTGTTGAAGACGATCTGCCTTTCTAATGCACTATAAAAATAATGGCGAGCTGGCGTGTCAAATGTGTCACGCTGGCATGTCTCAAGAAGAATACGATTTTTGCGACATATGCCCTGAATGTAGAGACGAAGAACAATGGTAGATGAAAACGATTACATTAGCATAACTACAGACGGTAATGGTAATGTAACACTAATTGAAGATTAAATTAAATTAAATGCAGACAACAGAGATCAATGGATTTTTGATTGATGAATTCAATCAACATAAGCTTGAAGAGGGAAAAAAGCAGGGCGTATGCCCTCTTTGTTCTCGCGATAGAAAACCCAAGAATCAAAAGGCAAAATGCGCGTCTTATGATTGGGAACGTGGTCTCGGTACTTGTCACAACTGTAATACATCATTTCAGTTACATACTTATCAACGTAAAGGAGCTAGTGAAAAAGAATATGTAAGACCTGTTGGTCCGCCTAGTGATACTGAATATCCTGAGTTTTTAAGTGATAAAGTAATTGATTGGTTTAAAACAAGAGGTATAGGAACTCAGACCCTTTATGATTTAGAAATCAGCGAGGGTGCTGAGTATATGCCGCAAACCGGTAAGTCCGAGAATACAATAAAGTTTAATTATTTCATGGGTGATCAACTAATCAACGTTAAGTATCGCGATGGAAGAAAAAACTTTAAACTATATAAGGGTGCTGAAAAAGTATTCTACAATATAAACAGCATAGTAGGTTATGAGTATTGTATTATAACTGAAGGCGAAATGGACGTGTTGGCTTTTCATGAAGCAGGTGTACCAAATGTTATATCTGTACCTAATGGCGCAACACTAAACAATAACAATTTAGATTATCTTGATAACTGTATTGATTACTTTGAAGACAAGGAAAAAATCATACTAGCAGTTGATTCAGATGAAGCAGGGCAAGCATTACAATCAGAATTAGTCCGTAGACTTGGAGCTGAAGTTTGTTATCTAGCAACGTTTGATGACTGTAAAGATGCTAATGAATACTTACAAAAACATGGCAAGGAAAAACTGGTACAGCGTATTACCTCCGCGAGACCCGTACCACTCGAAAATGTTACAACATTCAAAGATATTGAAGATGAGGTTACTGACTTTGTCCGTAATGGCTTTAAGAAAGGATATCAAGTTGGTTTATCCAATTTTGATGACATATTTTCTACTTATACCGGTCAATTTATTACTGTCACTGGTATACCTAGTAGCGGTAAATCAGACTTCGTTGATCAAATGGTTGTCGGATATAATCGTAACTACGGTTGGAAAACGGCTTTTGCGTCGCCAGAGAATGCGCCGACGTATCTACATGCTCACAAGTTAATGCGTAAAACCTGGGAAGGCATGCCAACATCTGCTGATATACATGGAGACAAATGGAATCAAATAGCAGATCATTGCAATACTAATTATTTCCACATTGATATGGAAAGATACACGTTGGAATCTGTGTTGCGAAAAGGAGCTGAACTTGTTAAACGCAAAGGTATTAAATGTTTAGTTATAGATCCTTTTAATAAAGTAAGAGACATTGATTGTAAAACAGAAGATGTTAATCGTTATACAATGGAATACTTAACTAAAATAGAAGTATTTGCCAAAAAGTTTGATGTATTAGTATTTATAGTAGCACATCCAACTAAAATGTATAAAGATAAAGACGGTAAGATGGAAGAACCAACAATGTACAATATTAAAGGTGGTGGTGAATGGTACGATGCTAGTTATCACGGTATATTAGTTCACAGAGATTACGAAGCAAAAACGGTTAAAGCTAAAGTACTAAAAGTTAAGTTTCAAAACCTTGGTGAAAACGGTGCTGAAGCACATTTTAAATGGGAACATAAATCAGGTTGTTTTATACCTCACGAACCAATAGGTATTAACAACGAGCCAATGCCATGGGAATAGATGCCAGCGAAAAAACAAAAGAACACGATGGGTCAATATACGCAGTCCTCGGAGGACATGAAGGCGTATATTTGGTGTATAAGGAACAAGATATTTATATCCCCATTCGCGACTGGGAACGGGAGCTGGTATATAGAGATCAACAATGGTGGCAAGGTAAATAGATCACCAGAATCATATGGTCCAACAACCATATGGATTAAATTATATGAATTTTATAAATACTACTATAATAAATATGCTAAACAGTTATAAAAACGCAAATGAAGCTTATAAAGACTTGTTACATTATGCCATACAAGATGGTATTGATTTTGACAACACAAAAGCTTTATTTAATTGTGGGTTTTACATACAAAACCCTTTAGATAATCATATAACCGATAAACAACGTAAATGGAGTTTAGAATATGCTGAAGCCGAGTGGCAATGGTATTTGTCTGGTGATCCTAATATAATTAAGTTAGGTCAATTGTACGGTAAAATACCTCCTATATGGGAACGCATGGCAGATAGTAACGGAAATGTTAATAGCAATTACGGTTATCAATGGCAGCGTAATAATCAAATAGATTATGTTGTTGCCAAGCTTAGAGAAAATCCAGATACTAGACACGCAGCGATTAGTATATACGACGCTAAAGAATTTGATAAATATAAGAAAGACACTCCTTGTACTTATGCGATTCAGTTTACAATCATAAACAAAAAGCTTTGTATGTCAGTCTATATGCGTTCTAATGACATCTGGTACGGTTTCTGTAATGATCAGTATCAATTTTCATCATTACAAAAAATGATTGCAGACAGACTGTCTATTGACGTCGGTTGGTATTACCATCACGCACATAATATGCACTTATATAACGATAAACTTTAAAAAAATATGTATTATTTATACCACATACCAGGTAAAAAGATTGGTGTTACACGTGATCTTAATAACAGGGTAACCCTTGTACAAGGATACAAGGAGAATGAGTATGAAGTTCTTGAGCAGTCAGACGATATAGATTATATATCAGACCGCGAAATAGAGCTTCAACAGTCTTATGGCTATAAGAAAGATAGAAAACTATATAAACAATTATTTAATAAAATGAAGATAAACGCAACAGAACAAACCTCAACATTCCCTGTTCCTGTCAATAAATTAAAAGGCAGATTACAGGACAACATTGGTTTAACGTGGAAAACAGAGTTCGGCCAGTTTGAAATAACAAAAGAGAACATCAAGTGGATCATGCAAAACGTAAAAACATCTATGTTTAATGCAGATAGATGTTATATTTATAATAAAGCTTTTTACGAAGCTTATTTTAATACTAAACATAATCCTAATAAATGTATATCTAATGATCTAGACTGTGAAAGATTCGATCTTATTAGAAACTGGGCATTAGTCAGAGGTATATATGATGGAGGTAACTCACATACACAATACGTAAAACTAATGGAAGAAGCTGGTGAATTAGCTAAAGCTTTATTACAAAATGATAAAGAGGAAATACAAGATGCTGTAGGTGATATGGTTGTTGTATTAACTAATTTAGCTGAATTGGAAGGTATGTCTATTGAAGACTGCATTGATTCTGCTTACACTGAGATATCAGCAAGAACTGGTAAAATGATTAACGGAACATTTGTAAAAGATGCAGATTAAAACTAAAGATAAGATAGTACAAAACGTACTAAGGAAGATGGACGAACGTAGCTTAATAGGTCAAAAGAAATATGGCGCTACAATGATGCAAGAAATTGAAGGTCAGAAAAAAGATCTAGGTAGATTTATTGTTGATGTACAAGAAGAATTAATGGATGCAATATTATATCTTGAATCAGCTAGACATTGCCTACGCGATGAAATTGAAGAGGCTTTATTGCATCATCATAAAGTAGACAATGAAGGTATTAATAATATAGATATTTATGATGAAACGATCTTTTAAACGTAAAAAAGGTCCTGTACAGTCTAGAAAAATATTATATGATGGCATAACTTTTGCATCAGGTTTAGAACGTTATATGTATATGGCTTTAAAAAAAGCTAAAATCAAAGCTCTGTATGAAGGAGAAACATTTGAACTTCAAGAAGCATTTGATTTTCCATTTGAATCGTTTGAGCGTTGTGGAAATGGTAAAGGGGATTATAAAAATAGAGGAAATAAAAAAATCCTTAATATTAAATATACTCCTGATTTTGTAGGTAAAGGTTTTATAATAGAAACTAAAGGCCGCGCGAATGAATCATTTCCACTTAGATGGAAAATGTTTAAAAAGCTAATGTCAGAAAGTAAAATAGGTCCTTTTACATTATACAAACCACAAAATCAAAAAGAATGCGACGAAACAATAAGGTTAATCCTAACCTCGCGAAAGTAATTGCAAGACAGAAATACGCTGAACGTAAAATAGATACGTGGTGGAAATGGAGTTTTGAAAACAGGAATAAAGTTATCTACAAAGAGCTTGTAGAGATGCAAAATAAACATGGAATAAAGTGCTATGGATAAAGAAATAAAAAATTGGAGTTTATCATTTGGGTTTTACCCAGGTATATTATTTGGAATAAGATCTTATAATGAAGAGAAACAAGATACACACGTTATGTATATACCGTTTATTGATATAGCTTTAGAAATATATAAGTAATGGGATTATTTGATGAGCGCATAGCGTACAAACCGTTTGATTATCCTGAGTATTATACTGAAGGTTGGTTGAAACAAGCACAGGCTTTTTGGTTACATACAGAAATCTCAATGCAAAGTGATATAAAAGATTGGAATGAAAGACTTAACGAAAAAGAAAAAAACCTTGTTGGGAACATACTTCTTGGATTCGCGCAGACCGAATGCGCTGTTTCAGACTATTGGACCCAGAAGGTCGTATCGTGGTTTCCTAAACACGAAATAAGGCAAATGGCTATGATGTTTGGGTCACAGGAAACTGTGCACGCGGTAGCATATAGTTATTTAAATGAAACTTTAAAACTAGAAGACTATGAAGCGTTTCTTCACGAGCCAGCAACGGCTGAAAGATTTGATAATCTGGTTGCTTACAACGGTAGTGATACTACTGGTATTGCGAAAAGCTTGGCTGTATTTTCAGCCTTCGCTGAAGGAGTTAGTTTGTATAGTGCTTTTGCAGTGCTTTATAGTTTTCAGCTTCGAAATTTACTTAAGGGTATCGGGCAGCAAATGAAATGGTCTGTCCGTGATGAAAGCCTGCATAGTAAGATGGGTTGTCAACTATTTAAGCACATGTGTCAAGAAGACGATAAGCTATTAGAAGCCTGTAGGTCAGATGTAATTACAGCTGCAGAAGCTATGGTAGCTTTAGAAGAAAAGTATATAGATAAAATGTTTGAGATGGGTGATATTGAAGGCATTAAAGCTTATGACTTAAAACAATTTATAAGAAAAAGAACAAATGAAAAACTTATTGAACTGGGCTATATCGATCTTGGATCGTATTTCTCATATGACAAGAAAGCAGCAACTAATCTTGATTGGTTCTATCATCTTACCGGCGGGGTCACTCATACTGATTTTTTCGCGATCAGGCCGACAGACTATTCAAAAGCTGGCGAAGGTGAAGACTTCGAGGACATCTGGTAGTTGGATAAATATAACACAAGAAGATATAGATGATTTATATAGAAGATAATTTTTTAGAAAAAGAACTTTTAGACACGTTGTTGTTAGACAAAAGAGATTATCAGGAGGTAAAAACTCCTGGTAAATCTTTTTGGGTAAAAGAACCTCATAGTCTTTTAGTTGATTATATGGTAAATAAAATATCATATATAGAAAATAGACAAGTTGAAAATATACTATGCTTTTTTAGACAAGCTAAAGAAGGACAGGATAACGATTGGCGTATACACAATGATACAATAATAGAAGGTCAGCAGCCTGAAAAAGCTATAGTTTTATATTTGTCTGAAAATAAAAATAAAGAATTAAATGGTACAGCGTTTTGGTCTCATAAAGATCTTGGAGATACATACCCAGGAGGTTCAACAGATGACTTTAATAAGCTTTTAACATCTGATGCAAATGATACATCAAAATGGGATTTAAAGTCTGTTATAGGTCATAAACAAAATAGACTAATATCTTATCCTTGTAATTATTTTCATAGCAAATATCCTAATGAATTTAAAGAAAGCAGAGAGGTGTTAGTTATGTTTTATAAATTAAAAAAATTAACAGGACCTAGACAAGTGGCTTTCCATGATTTTAAAAAAGCAAAAAACCAATTTGTATTAAAAAATAAAATAGCAAGATCAAATGAAGGAATCAAAACTAATAGAAATGAAAAACAAGATGGATGCGGTTGTAAGGGTGACACAGCATCTTCTTAACGAAATAACACAAGTAAAAGACCTAGCAATAGGAACATTAGAAACAATTAAAAAAATGCCTGGATATGAAAAAGCAATCGAAGAACTTAAAAAGGATGTGGTTGAAAAACCTAGTGAAACAGAGGAAGTTAAGTCCGACTGAAAGATTAGCTAACAGATTAGGATACATGGGGACTGCATTTATGATGACTAGTCCTCATTTACTTCCTGATGAAAGAGGTATGATCACATATATTATAGCAGGTGTTATTTCAATACCTCAAGTATTTGTGGCTAAACAATGGAACCTAGTGTTTGTAAATTTAAACGTAGCAATTGCCTACATAATATTATATTTTTCATAATGTGGAACAATGAATGGATTAAAGGAGAAGACTACCCAGTATGGGGAAATACAGAAGTCTATAAAAAAACAATATCTGGTGGATACTTGCTACAAGATGAAACGCCACGTGATGCTTACATGCGTGTTGCTAAAACTGTGGCTAGAAGATTATACAAGCCGGAAATGGCCCAGACTTTTTTTGATTATATTTGGAACGGCTGGCTTTGTTTGGCTTCGCCGGTCCTTAGCAATACTGGGACAGATCGTGGTCTGCCTATTAGTTGCTTCGGTATTGATGTTGCTGACTCGATACAAGACATAGGGCAAAAAAACCTAGAGATGATGCTACTCGCTAAGCACGGCGGTGGAGTTGGTATCGGTATAAATCAAATTAGACCCGCCGGCGCTAGAATAACAGGAAATGGAACATCAGACGGAGTTGTACCTTTCTGCAAAATATATGACTCAACAATCCTCGCAACTAATCAAGGATCAGTTAGACGAGGAGCTGCGTCAGTTAATATTAACATTGAACACGACGATTTCGAAGAGTGGCTTGAGATCAGAGAACCTAAAGGAGATGTTAACAGACAATCGCTTAATCTACATCAATGCGCAGTTGTTGGTGACAAGTTTATGCGTAAGCTTGAACAAGGAGATGCTACAGCTAGAAATAGATGGAGTAAACTACTTAGAAAGCGAAAATCAACTGGAGAGCCGTATATTATGTTTAAAGGGAATGTTAACAAAAAGAATCCTAAAGCTTATAAAGAAAATGGATTAAAAGTACATATGACAAACATATGTTCAGAAATTACATTACACACAGATGAGAACCACAGTTTTGTATGTTGTTTATCATCTTTAAATTTAGCAAAATATGAAGAGTGGAAAGGCACAAACCTTATTTACGACAGTATATGGTTCCTTGACGGGGTCATGGAAGAGTTTATACAAAGAGCTAAAGGCTTACGAGGCTTTGAAAACGCGGTTAGGTCAGCTACGAAAGGAAGAGCGCTTGGCTTGGGAGTTTTGGGTTGGCACACATACTTACAAGAAAAAGGTATCTCGTTCGAAGGTCTACTTGCTCAGTTTGAGACTAGGAAAATCTTTAGTCAAATTAAAATTGAAAGCGAAAGGGCTAGCATGGCACTTGCAGAAACTTATGGAGAACCTTTGTGGTGTGCTGGAACTGGTTTACGTAATACTCATTTACGTGCTGTTGCTCCTACTGTTAGCAATAGTAAGCTTAGTGGAAATGTTTCGCCTGGTATTGAGCCGTGGGCTGCAAATGTTTTTACAGAGCAAAGTGCGAAAGGGACTTTCATTAGGAAAAACCCGACGTTAGTTAAACTACTTAGAAAACTTAAAATAAATAACAATGAAACGTGGGACAAGATTATGGCTGATGGTGGTAGTGTACAGAACATTGCTGAGCTTGATAGTGTTGTTATGGCCCACGAAACACCCGCAAAAGAGGTATTTAAAACTTTTAAAGAAATCAATCAACTAGAATTAGTTAATCAAGCTGGACTGAGACAGCAATACGTAGATCAGTCTGTTAGTTTAAACTTAGCTTTCCCTAGTATAGCAACGCCAAAGTGGATCAACAAAGTTCATTTTGAAGCTTGGAAAAAAGGTATTAAAACTTTATATTATACAAGGACAGAATCTGTCTTGCGTGGTGATATAGCACAACAAGCTATGAATGAAGATTGTATTGCCTGTGATGGATAGTTATAATAGGAATAATTCGATGAAAGTACTTAAAATAGGTACTTTGCTCAAAACTTTACTAAAGGCTAAAAGTTATAACTATTTAATATATATAAATCAAAAAAGGGCTCTCGTAATGAGGGCCCTTTCTGGTTACAGGAACTTTTGGGTATGGTACGCCCAGTTATCTTTGTTCCTTATTCGTTATATGTTTTTCTATACTCTTCTCTTTTAGGTTTTATTTCTTTTTGATAGCTTTCGATTTTTCTTCTGGCCTTACCTTTCATTTTACCACTTTTTCTATAGTTGTCTTCATTTTTCATAACATCTTCTATGTTATTTATTCCAACTTGTATATCTGCTTTATCATTAAGTTTTTGCCTATCTTCTACAGATATCTCTGTAGAAAATGGAATTTCACCAGCGAAAGGAGTTGGTGACATTCCTGGCATAGCGCTAACAGCCCTTTGAATAGCTTGTCCAAAGTTACTATAATTATTAGCAGCGCCTCTTTTAGCTGCTCCTCTTAAACGGTCTATACTTTTCATTTTTTACAAACACATTTTGCCACTGGACAATCTTTAACATCTACGATTAATTTAGATACTAACCAATTCCATTTGCACATTAGCTTTAACCAACAAGCCTGCATCCATAGTCCTAATTTTACTAATAATTTTCCCATAATTTATTTATTTTTTTTGTTATTAATTTCTATCCATTTTGATATAGTATAACCTATAGTAACTAATAAAAGAACTATTTTTAATCCCATTTCTATTTTTGTAAATGTTGTTACACCTAAAGTTGATCCGTTAATTAAGTAGAGTTTAAATTGTTGTATATCCATTAGTTATTACTTAGTACGTTTTTATTTGTTTTTAAGGTGTTGTAAGCGGTCTTAGCTATTTTTTTAGCTAGTTTTGGATTTTTAATTACCTCTTTTACGCCAGGTATTTTGTTTAATTTTTTAGTAGCTAACGAAACAAAATCACCACTAACAGCATCAGAAACTGTTTGAGCTGTTAAAGCAAACGGCGTCATAGAAGAAACATTATTAAAGACGCTTGATCTATTTAAAGCTTCTTGAGTTTGTTCGTCTGTAGATTCATTAGCTCTTCTTAAATTACTTAAATTAGCATATGGACCACTAGTTATATTATCGTTATCTAAACCTACAGATTCTCTAATACTTGTTCTAGCATCGTTTACTAAAGCTCTAGCACCATCAAACGGACTACTAACAAAGGTTTTAAATTGTTGCCAGGTGCTATCTTCAGGTGTAGGAGCAGATATAGTAGCTTGACTACCTCTAGGCGCATCTTCTCTTCTCAGTTTATCTAAAGGTGTAGGATTAGCTGCACCCATGTGAAAGCCTTTTATTCCTCTAATTTTATCTCTCATTTTTCTTTATGTTTATTACAGAAATTTCTAGCAGCCGCAACGCTACCAAACCCCCATTTTTTTAAAGCCATTGCTTTTTTAGTTGGTTCGCCTTTAGCGTCTTTCATAGCACCCGCCATACCAGCAAATCTACACGCAAAAGAAACTCTGCGCTTGCCAGTTCCAGATGTTTGTCTTGATCCTAGCTTTTTACCAGTTTCAGCAGTGTAATCTTTACGCATTTTTCTGTTTTGCTTTTCGTAAGCTTTTTCTTTTATAGCAGGTCCTTTTACTTTATAAGCCATTTTTATTTTTTATATATTACAATATTCTTTTTTAGCATCAAAGCATGGGCAGCTTTTAGCCGCAAACTCGTTGTGTCCATGTATCGTAGCTTTTGGATGCATCTTCTTTAATGTTTTTAACAACAGTAGTAAACTTTTTTTTTGTTCTGGTGTTCTAGTATCTTTAGCAATCCATTTGCCATTAGAGCCTCGTTTTGATTCGACACCTCCAATGTAACAAATTCCTATAGAACCTTCATTTTCACCTTTAACGTGAGCTCCTTGTTTATATATACTACGACCATACTCTATAATACCATCTAATAAAACTACGTAGTGATAACCTATACCATTCCAGCCTCTTTTTAAATGCCACTTGTTTATCTCTGCAGCATCTAAATCTCTACCTTCTTGAGTGGCTGAGCAATGTACTATTATTTTATTTATTGTTCTCATTCGTTATAAAGTTTATCTAGTTTTTCCATAGCTTTTTCTATAGCACTATCTACTTTTTCCTGAAACTCTTTGTCTTTTTGAAGATCATATTCTAACTTTTGAGAATCACTCATGTTATTATATCTTTCTTCTTCTAGTTTTTTAAGTCTTGCTTTTTCTTCAGCTTTTCTTTTTCTAGTTTCTTTAGCTTTTATTTTACCTTCTTCTTTTCTACGAACTTTAGCATCTGCTTTTATTAAATCAAACTCTTCTATTTTAGAATTAACATCCCAAGTTCTAAAACCTAGAGCTAAAGCTACTCTTTGGTATATAGTATTTCTATTGTCAAAAGCTTCTGTGATAGCATTTATTTCAGCAACCATTCTATCCATTGGTATATTAGCAGCTCCAGAAACTACACTACCAACAACTTGATAGGATGGGCTTAGTTGAAATCTACCATCAATTGTAACGCTAAATCCTTGTTCAGCTATAACGTCTTTTTCAAACTTCTTTGTTTGTATAGCAGAATATATTTTTCTTAATTTAGACCCTAACGCTGGAGATAAATTTGCAAGCTCTAACACAGTGTATGTATGATCAGCTGTAAATCCTTTCTTTTCTTCAAAGTTATATCTTCTTATAGCATTTTTAATTGTAGATATAACAGCTCCACCTACGCCAGAACCTCTTAATATAGTATCTATCATGCCGTTTACTATTCTATCTTCTTTCTTACTTAATACCTCGCCATATTTTTTTAATTGTTCTTCTTCAGTTAACTCATCATCTGGTTCATCAAAACCAGGTATCATAGCAAACAAAGCATTTTGTAATGTTGAGAATATTAAATTCTGAATTATACCATAGTAAGCTATTTTCGATATGTTAGTTTTAGCATCACCTCTACCGTTTACTAAATCAAGTCCAGCTTTTTTCATTAACCTCGTGTACTGCATAGGTGTGTTTTGGAAGTTAAGTAAAAACCTACCTAACATACCAGCTTGCTGTTGCGATATCATAGAAGGATCTGCCGACTGTTGAGACTCTTCAGATGTTCTAGAAAAATCTTCAAACGCTTTAGTCTCTGCTTCTGTTTGACTTAGCCCTTGTTTTTTATACGTATTAATTCTGTTTCTATAAAACGTCGCACCACCAGTTGCTATAGCTACACTATCTGCTACTTGAGTAAATACAAAACCGTTTCTTAGTAATATACTTATAAAGGTACTCATTTTGTTTTTAGAACCTTTAACTGCAGCTGCAATTTCAGCTTCATTAATATCACCTTTTAAACCAGCTCTACGTTGTTTTAATTTATCAGAATTAAATAACATCACTACATCAGACCAGTATTGATTTTGGTTTGCAAAAGCTTTACCAGCCATAAAAGGATTATTATCAGACCAGTTTATGAAGTTAACACTAGATATTAACTGAAGCAAAGCCGATCTTCTGTTAAAAAACATTATAGCTCCTATAGATCTATTTAACCAATTCATCCAAGCGTTTGTTTGCCTGTCACTACCTTTTGGTCTATTAGTTCCGTTTTTCATTCTCCATATAATATTCTCTAAAGACTCTCTAACTCTAGAACCATATACGGCTTCTATTTTAGTTAAGTTTTGTTCGCTAAATATTATATCTACATTCTCATTGAACTCAGATAGATACTCTGCTCTATTTACTTTTGTTGTTATAGTATTTAAATCACCAAGTATTGTTTGGCCTTGCCAATAAGTAGGAGGTTCAACATAAGTATCTTTTTTGGTAATTAAAAGAACTCCATCGGCGAACGATTGTAAGTTAGGATCTTCTCTTACTATTTTAGTTAGTATGTTTCTATCTCTATTAGATATACCTGGTATTTCAAAATCAGCTTGATCCCACAAGTAAACTCTAACAGCTTCATCATAAGTAAATTGTTCACCTGATATTTTACTTCTTAATACTTTTTTAATTTCAGGGAAGTTAGCCATTAAGTTTCTATAATCATTAGACACTCTTTGCTTAGCAGTCTCTATAGCCGCAACAGCAGAAGTGTAAGGTCTTATTAAGGCTTTGTCGAAAAAGTCTTGATCTATTTCACCTTGCTTACCTTTACCAGCAAACATGTAAGATGTCAAACCTTTAAAGTCTTCTGCTGATGGTGGTAAAAACAAATTAAATCTTTTCTTATTTTTACCTAACCTTTGAGCTACAACTTGAGAATATCTAGCCTCTGCTTTAACGCCTTTGTTTCGTTCAATCATTTTATTAAACTCAAAGTCTAAATCTTTTTGAAACTTAACTCTAGCTATTTGAACTCTAGACTTAACGTCTAATACATCTAAAGCATCTTTAACTGCTTTAACATTTTTAGTAGCGTCATCAGTAAAGTAAAAATCATTATAACCTTCCGCGAATTTATTTATAACCCAATCAGCTTTAGCTTGAGCTTTACCGTCAGCTAAACCTGTAATGTTTTGTAAAGGTATATTTAAACCTACCGAAGCTAAAAATTCTTGTATAGGTCCAGCAGCATCTTGAGGTCTAGCTGTTAATACAAATAAATCTTCTGAACCTCTTGTATCTGCTATTTTTTTAGCAACTTCAAACAAAGGTCCTTTTTTACCTTCAACTACTTTACTAAACTCTGCAAAATCAAAATTAGCTCCTTCGCTTTCTAACCTAGCAGCATCTGTAGCAAATTCAGTAGCATTTATTCTAGTGCTGCTACCGTCTGGCATGTTAACTATAACCATACTTTTAGACTGAGCTAGTGTGTCATCAAAATCAAATATTCTAATCTTTTTTATTTTCTTAGAATCCTTAAGACTTAACCTAGCTTTTTCCATTGCTATATCAGCGTTGTTATTTTTGTCAACAACTTGCTGAGCATTTAAAGCAACACCAGTTGTTCCGTTAGTTGAGTTATAAAAGTCTTCAAACTCTTGACCAACAACATCACCACTTTCATAAGACTGTAAACCAAAAGGCATTTTACCTTTTGTAAATATGTTGTAATATCTTTTCCACCACTCTTGTTTTCCTGGTTGATAACCTATAAGCATTGACTGTGTAAATCCTGTATTACCCAGAACATCATCCATTTCTTTAACTGGGATTATAGTAACCCTGTAGTCGTCTTTAAGCAAGTCTAAATCAATTTCTTTGTTACCATTGAATATAGATTCATATGCAAAAAACAAGATAGCTCTAGCAGGTATAGCGTGCTCGTATCTATAAGCAGGCTCATACCTTTGTTCACCATTAGATTTTTTTACAAGTTTACCATTTCTTATCATTGGTATTTTAAGAGTATCATATGGCATTTTAGTAGACCTACCCCATACAGGAGCGGCTAATCTAAGAGCGCTATTGTTACTACCATTCATAACACCCATTAATAAAGCCACTGTATTGTTGTTTAAACCAGATTTTTTTAAAGACTTCATAAACTCTATAAAGAAATTCCAAGCTAAGTCAGCGTCTACTTTATTTTTATCTTGAAGTGCTTGACTGTTTTCGAACTTACCGTTTAAATATTGCATCTGAACATCAGCGCCGGTATTTATATCTATTTTTCTATCAGGTCTTCCATCATTAAACTTTATAACTTTTTTATCAATGCTAACAACAGCTGGATCTATTCTTTGTATTAGCCTAGTAATATCAGTAATGTTTCCAAACACACCAGCTCTAGGCGTTTTATTAGGTCTTTGACCACCTATTAATTCGTTGTTTTTTGTAGCTATAAAATCTCCAAATATAGTAGTTCCATTACTAAAAGAAGCTGGGGTAAAAGCAACCATTAAGTCTAAAGCTTTAGGCTTTCCATATTTTTTAACTAACGCAGGGTATAATGTTTTTTCTACAAACTCTCTAGCTTCCACCATTGTACTAGAGTCTCTCAATGAATTTGCTACAGATTGATCTGCTTTAGTATAAGCTATAACATTTTCTACATTGTCAACATTTGTTATTACAGTTTCTAAATAATCAAACCACTCTTGTTCTGTTTCTAACACACCTGTTTTTCTTTGTGGCACAAGTAAATTACCAAACTGATTTGCTACACCTATGTGCTGTTCATTTGTAAACCTATCACCATAAACAGCTTTGTGAGCGTTTTTTAGTTTTGTTTTAATTTGTGTAGATGTTAACTCTTGTAGATTAAGTCTTTTTACTTCATCATAAAATCTAGTTCTATTATTAAGCCAGTCTGTTCTTTCACCGTCAGTAAATAAAGCTAGTTGATCCTTAACACTTGGTCTTGAAACATCATACATTAATTGCTCTACATAGTTATCTAATATATCAGCTCCAAAAAACTCTTGACGTTCTATAAAGTCTCTTCTTATTTCACTATCAGGATTCTGTATCTGCTCATTAAACATGTCTAATCCTATCTCTTGAGCTATTTGCTTAGCTAAAGCTTCTGTAGGCATTTGAGGTATTTTTAATTTACCATTATCAAGTTTAATATATTTAGATTTAAATTTAGCTAAAGGTATAGCGTTTTTAATATCTTTTACTCTTCGTATTTTTTGATTACCAGCGGTGCTACCAGCCATAGGTCCTAGCTCAGTGGATCTATAGAAATCTATTTGACCATCTTTACTGCCTTTTGTTCTGCCTTTCCACTTATCATATTTAACCCAGCCTAAACCGTTGACGTATTTCTCTACAGCTAAAGGAAAAGCTTTTGCTAGATATGTAGTTGTAAGACCGTTTGGCCCTAGCAGTGTAGCGTAGTTTTCATTTAAAAATTGCTCGTATAGATTTATGGTTTTATTTCTAGCACCCATTGCATCTATAACAACTTTAAAAGATCCTTGCATTCCTTTTCCTAACTCATTTACAAAATCAGTTTTTTGTTTTGTAGTAGTGTCGGCGTTATATTTAGGTAGTCTATATCTAATTTCTTTACCTAGTTTTTCTTCTAGTTTGTTTTCTACTTCTGTTTGATTTGAAAACTTTATTTTTTCTTTTAAAGTAGGTTTTACTTCTTTAGCCTCTACCTCAGCTCTTCTGTTTAAAGTTTCCGTGCTGTCTGTTGACTGCACGTTTTCAGCTGCATTATCTTCACCTATTCTAACATTAGCTTTTCCTTTTGGAACACCTAGCTGCGTAGCAAACGCATTAGCTCTTTGCATACCGGTGTTAGCCATGTAGCTATTAAAAGTTCCTAAATCTGGATTCCATTTTAATGCTATCTCACGAAGCTTACTTTTTGCGTGATCTAAGTAGGTTCTTCTACTATAATGAACCTCTCTTATATTGAGTGGTACTCCACTACCAAATCTAGTCCAAGCTCTATTAGCAACTTTATTAACCATAGTCTCTACGTCTTTAGGTAGAATAGGTTTAAAGTTTTCTTTACCTTCAAATCTAATGTTTATTCTATCAGATATTTGCTTAGAATCATCAACACCTTTTTTAGGTTTAATACCTTCTTTACCTATCTTTGCTCTAACTTGAGAAGTAAATTCACCTCTTCTAAAAGCCGCGTTATTTCCTATTAAATAACTTAAAGCTTTCTCAGGTGTATTCACCTTTAATCCAAAGCCGGCTCTATTAGCTAATTTGCTTAGTATGTTTTGAGTACCATACGTATCTTCTAAGTTTAATTCTTTTTCTAAAGCATAACTAAGTGATTGCATTTCTGCAGCATACTCTGTTTTAAATGTATCACCTCTTTTGTTGAAAGGTAGTAATTCACCTTTATCATTCCTAGCATCATTTGAATACTCTTCATTACTTAACAAAGCGTTTTCAACCTTCATGTTTAAAGATCTTAATATAGGGTTTTCACTAGTTGATGTAGCTTTGTATAAGTTATCTGTATATTTATTAAACTCTTCTTTAGTGTCAAAGTAAGATTCATCTATAGCGTGACTAATCTCATGGTAAACAACCACACCAGCTCTGATGTCTCCGTTTTCCATAGCTTGCTCTGCAGCCTGTCTATTTATTGTAATATATTCGTTATCTACAATAAAACCATTTCCACCTTGCTTTAGCTTATCTGTAAAAAGACTTATGTCTTTAGGGTTTATTTTGCCGTTTTCAGCTAGAGTATATAAGTAACTTATTTGATCTTCTATGTTAGGTATTTCAACAATTTTTAAAGCTCCTATATTTTCATTAGACATTAATTGATCTGCCTTAAAATCTATATCACTAGAAACAGTTACCACTCTAGTGTCTTGATCAAATAAAGCTCTACCACTTTGAGCATAGAAAGCATCTTGTAAAGCGTTTATTTTTTCTTTATATTCTTTTTTTCTTTTATCGCCTTCATACTTAGAAGCCGCATTGTCTTTTAACTCCTCCCATTCTTTCTGTATTTCAGTATCTTCTTTAGCCTTATTAACATAAGACTCAGTTTCCATTCTATGTATTTCTTCTACAACCTGTGCTAACTCTTGTCTTTTATCTAGCTTACCGTTCCAGTTAGGAGTGTTTTCGTCTAAGTTTAGTCTAGCTTTTCTACCTGCATCACCTAGTAACGTTTCTACATTATCATAGTTTTTATTACCTTCTTTTATAGAGTTTATATTTGTATCTAAACTGTTTAGGTTTTGATCAAATCTATCTGCTTCAGTAGTAGTTAGTTTTTCTTTTTTGTAGTTATCAATTTGATTTTGAGCTTGGTTAGAATCCATATCAGGAGTAACACCAGCTTCACTAAGTAAGTTATTTTTTAGTACATTTAAACCTACTAAGTCAACCACGTTTTCAGAACCTAAAGCAATTACATCTACACCCAACGCTGTTTGCTCAGCGCCTATATCTATAAGCTTTTGTTTTATAGCTGCAGTAAATGTTTTTCTTTGATTTTGACTAACACCTGGACCATTCATTAGGTTAACCATTTCTTGTATCTCAGATGTAGCTTTGTTTATTTTTTCTCTAAACTTTTTAGTTGCTGACATTTGAGTTATAGCTGATGTAGCTATTCCAGATGTGTTTGCGAACCCAGCTGTTATAAGAGTAGCTAAAGTGGTATCATCAAACTGAGACCAGTCAGCATCTCTTTGTAGTATTAAGGATTCAGATATACCTTGTGTTCCACCGTATATAAGATTTTCTTCTACAAGCTCGCCACCAATTCTTTTACCACCTTCTATTGCAAAACTACCCCAAGCATTTAAACTTGGTTTGTTAAATAGATTATATATATTAATTTGACCTTGTCCTTTAACATCTTTTAAAAACTTAAAAGTGTTATTAGCAGAACCTATATATCTAGTAACACCACCTTCTATTATACCCGTAGCAACTGAAGCAGCACCTATTTGAAATGGTGTCATTTCACCCATTGCTATAGTTTTTTCCGCATCAAGTAATCCTTGAGAATAATCAAATTGATCTATTCTACCGGCCTCCCATAAGTTATTAAGAGTTTCAACTTGTTTGTTTGCCATGTCTAAAAGATCAGCTTGAACGCTAAGATTTCTATACATGTCTGTACCAGAAGTTATACCAAATGTAGATGCTATAGATGTTTTAACTAAACCATCGCCAAGCTTTAAAGCGTTACCCGCAGATCCAGTACCTATAGCTAGTATAATGTTAGGCGCTTGTTGAAATAAAGTTCTTAAAGAATATAAACCAAATTCACCTTCACCAAACGCGTCGTCATATGCTGCTGATGATTTATAATACTCTTCTTTTCTTTGTAAAGCTTTTTGCTCGTTAATAGCCCATTCAGAATTAAACAATGTAGGTAAAGCTAGAGCTATATTATAACTAGCGTCTGTAAAGTCTTTAGCAACTAAACTACCTATTTCATATTCTTTAAAAACACTACCAAATTCACTTAGTATGTTTCTCTTTATATCCTTACCTTCTTCGTCTTTGCCAACAACAACATCAGTGTCTTCTCTAAATTGAGCAGCTTCAGCAACATGATTAACATAGTTTCCTACTGTTTTTTTGTAATCAGATTCTAATCTTCCTAAAGTATTCTGTAAAGTTATTAAGCGCGCGTTAGCCTCGTCATATAACTGCTGTTGTTCTTCTGTTAATTCTTCTGTAGCTTCTAGATTAAAAAACAAAGTATTATCTACAATACCATCCGTTTTAGTATAAGCTATTTTAGCTGGTATATCTTTTAAACTATTAGCTATTAACTGTATTTCACCTTCTATAATAGAACTTGTTGTATCATTATAGTTTTGAATGATTTTTGTTTCGCTTTTAATTTCATCTTTTATAACGTCGTATCCAGCGTTCTGTACAAGTAAACCTATTCTAACTAGTTCTCTTTCTCTTCTGTCGTAATCATACATGACAGATTCAGCAGCTGTTTGTTTTGCTAAAGCAATTGCTCCTTCTCTTTGTGTTTTAACAGAATAGTCTATAGCGTTAGACCATAAGTTATTATTTAAAAGCTTTTCTTTTAAAGCAGCTTTATCAATTTCAACTCCTTCATAGGCGAACTGCATAGTATCTAAAAAACCTAAATTACGTACATAATCTAACTGCTGTTCAGGCGTAAGCATTACTAGTTCATCTTCTGTAAGCATACTTCCAGAGTCTACATACTCACCTCTTCCTTCGGGGTTAGCAGAAAACTTAAGCATATAGTCTATTGCTTTTTGTTCTGCTTCTGTAAAATACTCTTTGTTTTTTAATATATCCGCAAGCTTAGAAAACTGTCCAGATAAAACATCATAATCAAAAAGCTCTTCATCTGGTTTGCTGTTTACAGCATTAATACGTTTTGTCTCTTCAAGATCTAAAGTTTTTAAATGGGTAGATAACAAAGGATACATGTTAGCCATTGACTTAGATAAATCTTCTTTAGTAAAGTTTTTAGCTATATAGTTTTCTATACTATCCGTACTACCAGTTCTTACTGGACTTTCTATTTCTTGATTAAATATGTCACTAGCTACTACTTGCCCGTTTTGTTTTAATTCATAACCTATTACTAAGCCCTCTTGCTCTACAGGTTCAAACGTATAAGCAGTGTCTTTTAAGTTGTCATTAACATCTTCAACGTTCAAAGCTCCGCTATCAAAAGCATTCATTATATTAGAAAATGCGCCTTGTTCAAAAGCGTTTTTAGCTTTAATTGTTTTTTCGTATTCTTGTATTTTCTTATAATTCTCAAAGAATTCTTTTTCACCTTTCTCAGTAAGTGGATTTAAATCTAATGTAACTTTATTACCACCTAAATTAGCTGTAATTTTGTCATCTAAAAAATAAGATTTATCATCAAAAACAATACCTGAAAATTCATCTTTTAAAGCAAGTATAACTTCTTCGTTACCTTTTCTTATTATAGTCTCAGGTATTTCTAAGTTTATATCTCCTTGCTCTATTTTAGTTTGAGCATCTTTAACTAGTTTTTCTAATTTTTTTCTTTGTACTAAACCTGCTCTAGCATTATTAGGATCAAATACTTCATTATTAAAATAAGCTAGATTAGCCTTAGCTTGTTTTAATTCTTTAAAAGGATCTTCATCAAATACATCTGTGGCTGAAGCCAAAGAAATATTTTCCAAATCTAATTCCGTATTCTCGGGCGCTGGATCTATATCCGTCACTACACTTGCACCCGCATCTGGTACAGTGACTTGTTGAAAATCTATGTTTTCAGTTTCTATTTCTTCAACATCGCCTGCTTCAAATAGACCATTTTGGCTTATATATTGATCAACAAGTTCTACACCACCAGCTAGACCCACTAGCTCGTCATATGTGTATCGTTGTCCCGTTTCTGGGTTTACATACATATTTATTTATTTTTAATTATAAGTCAAGGAAGTTGCTTAACATTGTTCTTTCGTCGTTAGCAAATGAATTTTTTCCTTGCACCTTTGTTCTAGTCCATCGTGGTCTTTTAGTACTAACTCTGTCTCCATCAGATGTGCTTGTGCTAACAGTAGGTGTTTCCCAAGTGTAAGGTATCCACATATTAGTTGTTTGATCCCAATCAATTTTTCTATCGCCAGCTTTAGGTGCAGAAGTTCTAGGGGCCATTGCTTTACTAAATATTTCACCTCTAAATGCTGTATTTACAAAAGAATTTCTTTGTTCTGAAATATCTTGCATTGTTATTTGCTGCTGAGCTGATAGTCCTCTAGGACCTTGAGGTGCATAAGACGTAGATGGATCTGATTCTTTAAAGTAACCATATTCACCAGCCTTGTAATTAGTAAGACCTCTTTCGTTTAGTTGCTTTATATCATCATCTGTTAATTCTCTTCTAACAAAGCCAAAACCAGGTGTTTCACCTACCTCGTCTTCAGCTTCTTCACGAGTATACTTTTTATTAGTATCTGGATTTGTACTTGCCATTAACTGGTCAATATTCATTGTGCTAGTTAATCCGGCATCTTCTCGTATTTTATTTATTTCAGCTAATCTTAACCACGATTTTTGCTGTTCTTCTGTTAGTTGTACAAACTCGTTAATATTAATATCACCCATTTCTAAGCGTTGTTCCATGTAAGCTTTTTTATCTCTTGGTGGTAAAGCGTATAAACCAGCTAATCTTCCCTCTAATTGTTTTTCTAAAGACTTGTCTATGCCTTTCATATCTATAAATTCAGACGCAACTAAAGTTCTAACTTTACCAGCGCCTGTGCTCATAGTGTCTCCAGTAGGAGTCCAAGCTGTTTTAAAACTAGCTGTTATTTCACCTTTTGATTTATCTAGTATGTTAGCGTCTACTAAAGTTTGATTTCCATCAGTAGCTGTTTCAGTTGCTTTTAACAATTGACCGTCCCAGTTTTTCATGTTTTTCTTCCATGTAAAAGTAACACTGCCGTCTTCGTTTACTTTATATGCATTGTTGGCATCTTTGTTTTTAGCTTGTGTTAACCATCCGCCTTCGCCTAAACCACCTTTTAATATTTTAGAACCTTTTGCAACTGTAGTTACAACTTCTACTACTCTATCACCATTACTTAATCTTCTGTAATCTTTACTATCGACAGTCATTCCTTCAGCTGAAATGTTCGATAAACCAAAAGCTGCTAATTGAGTACCTAGTTGTTCTTGAAAATTACCACCTTCCCAATTTGATTCACGACCTGGACCTGGTCCATCTTTATATAATTCTACATCTTGTACGTCTGATAGTATTATACCAGCATCGTCTTGTAGATCTCTTAAGTTTTTATTTGCAGCAGAAACTTTATCATTATATTCTTTCCTATCTTCTTTACTTAAACCCCCTCTAGTTTTTAAAATAGTTTGAGCTTCTATAGAACCCATTACATAATCGTCATCACCAGGTTTACCAACACCTTCCATTAGTCCGACCTGTATTTTTTTAGCTTGATCTATTATAGAGTCTTCTAAACCAGCGTCTTCAACATCTTCATAGATTTTATCAGCGTTTTCGTAAGCTTTTAACGAAGCTTCATTCCAAGCTAAGTCAAATACCTCTTGTTTTTTCTTAGCTGTTTCAGCGTTTTTAATTTTAAAATCTACGTAATTTTGATAGCCTGTAACTACAGATTGAGTAACTTGTTGTGCTGCCGCTGCCCAAGCTAAAGCTGATTTATCGTTTATTAATTTAGGATTGTCGTATGCACTCATAGTTATATATATTTTATTTTTAGCCTGTTGCAGCTTTAAATTGTAAAGCAGACGAAGCCATACTTGTTACACCTGATATAGCAGATCCCCATGCCCCGGCTTCTGCAGCGGCTGCGTTAGATTGTGCTTGCATAGCGTTTGCTAAGTTACCAGCTTCGTATCCTAGATCAGCATTAGACCTAGCTTCGTTCATTTGCATTGTAAATGTTTTACCAGCGGCTTCGCCAGCTTGTAATCTTTGACCTTCTGATATTGCTATACCTTGTAGTCTTTGTTCTTCAGAAACCTTCATAGCTTGAAGTGATGCTTCACCTTGAGCTCTTAGTTGTTCGTTCTTAGCCTCTTGAGCTTCTATATCCGCAGCAACACCTTTCTTACTAGCTAAAGCAGCTTGAGCCAAAGCAGTTGCGCCACCAGCACCAGCACCTGTAGATTTTATTGTGTCTAGTGTATTTGCTAGAGCTATATCAGCTTGTTCCATTTTAATCTCTGCAGCCTGTGTCGCTACACCTAAACTAGCAAATGGATTGTTCATCATACCTGACAAGTTTTCAGCTAATCCAGATAGATTAACTTGATTTGCGTAAGGATTAACTATATCAACTCTAGCAGCTTTAATTGCTGCTATTTCTGCTCTAGCTCTATTAGCATCATTACGAGCTCCTTGACCTGCTTTTTTTGCCTGGTTAGCTGACACTGCTCCTCCAATAAGGGAAACTCCAGCTCCGATTGCTGCTACTGCTGCCATATTATCTTATTTTTTTAATTATTTCGTGTGATGGATTTTCATCCACCGTGTACCCTAATTTCTTGTGTTTATCTATTAGACTTTTGCTTCTACCTATACTAAGTATTAATTTAAAACCTCCATCATAAGCCCATTGCTCTAATGAATCTATTAATAATAATATAGCTTGCTCTCTGTCTTTTTTAATTCTATACTTTGGATTTGATATAATCCATTCCATCCAAGCTATTTTTGAATTTGTTCCGTATAAAAAACCTGCTACTATAGGTTCACCTTCTTTTTCTATTATAATTCCACCTGTACCATTTTCAGGTAACATTTCTTGTGATAAAGGTTCCCACTCCGGCCAAGACTTCCACCACTCTACGATAGTGCTATAGTCTTCTTCGGTTAGTCTTCTTGCTGTTAATTTCATTTAATTGTATTTGATTAATAAGATGATCTATTGAATTCGCTAGAAACTGCGAATAGTTCTCTTTGTGTTGATTGGTTAGTTGTTGGAACAGTAAACTTTACTTCTGAAGTAAAACCTTTAACACCTGTTACAGCTTGTCCAAATAAAACCTCACCTTGTTGCACAGCTGTTAGGTTTAATAAGTTAGCAAAATATTTATTTTCTTTTCTTTTAAAGTTGTTAGTGAATAGAGATGTTTGCAAGTCAGCTAGTGTTGTTGATAGTTGATATTCTGATATTTGCAAAGCTACATCTTGATCAGTTGTTAGTGACTCCATTATCCAACCGCCACTACCTTCGTAGTTAATAGTGTTAAAGTTTTTAACCACCGAAGGCGAGGGATTAAGCACTAAATTAACACTAGACGTGTGAGTTGTATTATAAAACTGAGCTCTGTTTACGCTTGTGGAATAATGCTGCCATATTTCACCTTCAAAGTAAGTATATAAATTATTTCTTAAACTTCCAATTGCATCTGGAAAATAATCAAATCTACTTGTCCAACCTTTTACCGCTTCATCAAACGAAACAGTTTCAGGATCAAAACCAGGTTTAACCTTACCTTCAGCTCCACCTATAGAAACAATGTACTGTTTATTGTGCATATCGTAACCACCAACTATTGGTAAACTACCTGCGCCAGCTAAATTATCTCTAAAGAAATCAATCATACCATACATAGATATTTCAGTAATACCGTCTTGTGATAATCTTAATATTAGATTTTTAGTTCTATCTGCAAAGTATTTTCTATATCCAAACACACCAAAGCTTTCTGGATTTGTACTTATTCCGTATTCACCAGCGTAAGGTACTATACCGCCTATTACTACATTTGAAGCAGCTTGTAGTGGTTGACCTTCTTGAGTGTATATAGCGTCTTTATCTATAAGGGCTTTATTTACTTTTAATTCTTGAAATATAATTAAGTTGGTATCTTCAGCGTACAGCTTTTGTATAGAGCCATAAGATGGGTCTACACTTCTAGTAATATTTTCTGCTACCGAAAATTGATTAGTGTTGTTTACACCTGTTCTAGAGTTAAAAACTCCAGAGTATATCATAGAATTAAATCTATTGTTCTGAGAAGCGTTATCTTCTACTAAGTAAGCTTTTACACCTAAATCTACGTTTGTATTATTGTAACCTCCTCTTATCCTAGCTTCTTCAGCATACCAGTCTGTTGGATCGCTTGAATAAACTCTAGGTATTTCAGTAAACAATTCAATAGGACCAAAAATTAAAACATCAGTGGCCGTTAAATTAACAGCTTCAGACAAAGTAACTGTATAAGGAGATGCACTCATTGAAAAAGATATCAAATAAACTTTACTTGGAAATCCTACTACATCAACTCCATTAGCGTCTTTAGCATAAACTCTTTGTCCATAACCTAATTCAGGGACATAAGTAGTAATTGTTTGAGTAGCACTATTAGCGTTTGCGCTTATTATACCTGTGTTAGGTCTAACCTCTGCTATAGAATCCATCTTCTTTATCCAAAAAGAGTTAAAATAATTTATCTCAATAGTTGCCGCCATATTATATTATCACTTATTTTTTTAATTTATTACTTAGCAAATGTTGCCAGCTGTACCAGACATTCCAGCGAATCGAGTTACTGGTATACCATAATCTTTTACATCTGTAGGTCCATTAACAGAACCTGTACCGTCAAATGATTGTGCTAAAATAACGCTAGCTGTATCACTAGCGTAATTAGTATCAATTATTGTATAGCCATTTATAACTTCACCACTTGCACTAAATTTTCCTTTATAAACCACCTTGCTAGCAGCTTGCATGTTAAAAGGTTCAGATGGTAGACTCCAAGTGCTAACTTGTGAACAAATATCATTTGGATTAGTATAAGAAGTCCAGTATCTTTGCCCAGGTTGGCAAGTACTTCCAGCAACACATACGAAGTTTTGAAACAAGCCTCCTTCGAAAGTGTAGTATAAATCCCCTTCTGTACCTAAACCTGGTTCCCATGGAGTTAATAAAGTTGAATCACTAAAGAATTGTCTAACAGTACTACCATACTTCGCGTGAGCATACACTGTATCAGTTGTCAAGCTAGTACCGATTGGTAGCAAGCTTGTATTCGGAAAAGTGCTAGTAGTTCCACCAAAACGCTGGACTGTGTATGGGTAACTATATAAAACACCTTGATCTTGAGCTGCTCCTGTAAAATCAAAATTAGCATCTTCAGCTGTTATATAAGCGTAACCTTGGTATGTCCCTTGAATTCCAGACATTGCATTACAAG
>Ga0209405_1000127_pt1 | contig 64595 bp, 51 predicted proteins | sample COGITO_mtgs_1105_6_FD_184803 | JGI IMG/M metagenome (GOLD analysis project Ga0209405, IMG submission 184803) | Pelagic marine microbial communities from North Sea - COGITO_mtgs_110516 (SPAdes) (version 2) | ecosystem: Environmental > Aquatic > Marine > Epipelagic ...
ATTAATTTCATTATCATGAATTATATTTTCAGTATCGATATTATTATTAATTTCATTATCATGAATTATATTTTCAGTATCGATATTATTATTAATTTCATTATCATGAATTATATTTTCAGTATCGATATTATTATTAATTTCATTATCATGAATTATATTTTCAGTATCGATATTATTATTAATTTCATTATCATGAATTATATTTTCAGTATCGATATTATTATTAATTTCATTATCATGAATTATATTTTCAGTATCGCTATTATTATTATTATTATAAAAATTATTTACAAAAGTTAGTGTATGTTGTCTTAGACTATTTGTAGAAGTAAAAGAAGAATTATTAGAAAATATATTAGGTATAGAGGTATTATCGTTATTCATATCACGTGTTGATTGAGTAATTCCAAAATTAACTACATTATTTATATGTGAATAAGAATTATTTCTACTGTTATAATACATTCTTCCAAATGTAGGATTATCATTATAAAATTTAGAAAAAATACAATGTAGTTTATTATGATTTGTAACTTTAATAGTAGGAAATAAAGAGTATTCATAGCATAAACTAATAAGTACAGTATGTTCTAATTTGTCTAAGAGTAAATACTGTGGATATCTATCATGAATTTCCAACGGAATAACATTATAATATAAATGGATTGTATGTTTAATTTGTTCATATTTATCATAATTACTCATTGATTGGTAAAAACTTTTAATAGCACACTCGTGTAAATAAGGTTCGTAAAAAATACGTAATGTAGAAAGATAAAAGCCGGATGAAAAGTAATAAAAAAATAATTTGGGGAACGGAATATTATTTTCGATACAACGAATAGCGATATTATATAAACTGGAAAATGATAGCACAATACCGGTATATGGATTTTTAGGAGGGATGGGGTCAACAAACATATTGTCACTATGAGAAATAGAAGTACAAATAATATGTAAAATATCACTAATTTTGAACGTAAATTTTTTATTGTCTTCAATCAGTGTAATTTTTTTGTCTTCGCTAAAAGAATCCAGTTCATTGAAAAATAGGTCATATTTTTGTGGTAGTTCTTTGATGTTTTTCCATAAAATTATTCTATAAAATTTATGAAAAGCACAAATATGTTTCTGGATTAAACAAAAGTAATCTAAAAAACGTTCTTTTACTTTTTTAGTAATAAAAACATTACTTGCCACAAGATCTTTATATACTTTAAATTTATTATTATGAAATAAGCATGAATTTTTGAGTACAGCAATAATAATATCTTTTTCATCTAAATCAGATGAAAGAGTTGGAAATAGTTTAGTAACAAGCAAATGAAAAATAATACTATTCTTATTCATATTATCATATAAATAAGAATATGTTTTTTTATATCTTATTTGATATATCTATATCTTAATTGATATATCGTATTAAGTAGGCCAGTTTTTTTCTAATATTGGAATAAATTATGCATTTGCTACTGTAATGCTCATGGTCGAAAAGATGCTTGCGTTCATTGGGTACCCACGCATGGATGCTGAGCTTGGATTTATGTCATTTTACAATGAAGTGCCCACTTATGTCAACTCGGCGCCTGCCCCTCTCTTACAAAGAGCAAGGTAAACAAATCCTGCTTGAATCGTTCAAGCAGCCTGAAGTTTAAACGCTAAGTTTAAACTATACAAAAATCCACAACAAACAAATCAACGCCACTACCAGCAAGATGACGAACATCTTGCCCCCCGCCGTGGTAAATAATGGTTGTATTATTGGACTAACAAAATCCAATAATGGTTGTTTTTTTTGCCTAAAAAAACCCAATAGAGCCTGGAGGCCCCATAATATCCGTTCATTGTTAATAATAATAATAGATATAACAAATAATGGTAAACCTATCCAGCAAAAAAAGTACAAAAAGTAAGACAAAAAGTAAGGATTATATATTAAACTTGGTGAATAATCTTCTATTTGTTCATTATATAAATTGGTTGAATTCTTATTTTCAAAAAGTCGTACTAATCTATTATTATATATATGAGATTTTTTATAATCGTCAGCACAAAAATCTCTTTCATTTAACCCCGAATAACCACTCCAGAGTACACTATACTCCTTTGCCCAGTTATATTTAGTACAATCGCTATTATCAAGATTAACACTAATATCCCACGATAAATCAAAATCACCAGTATTTACACTATGTTCATTAGGGCTACAATAATTTCCCGAAGAATTCTTTTCATAACTCCATTTATCTGGACAAATATTTTTTCTAAGCTTGATATATTTAGTTTTAAACAAATCTTCGTTATAATACAAAATATATATAGTTGAAATTATTAATACTGAAAAAAATAGAACTAATACAGTATAATAAAACTTCATCATACAGTATAAGAAGAATTAAATATTTTATAGTAATATATATTTTTAAAAAATTAACAATTTAATAATTAATTATTATTATTTCCCATAAATTGCTGTATTAGAGAGATCGTTATCTAGTGGATTATATTTAACTTCATAATTTAATTGTTTAGCCTCTAAATTATTTACGTTATTATCTATCATATCAATAACTTCTCCTTTATACTTATCACTATGAACCATAAATATATTAGTATCAGCTTTTTTAACTGGTGCTGTTATTTTATATGATTCATTAAGAATAAATTTATTGTGAAAAGATAATATAGCAGTATTAGCAAAGTTAATTGGTGTTAAAGAACCACCAGAACCACCTCGTTTAATATTAACACCAGAACCACCTCGTTTAATATTAGAGAAAAATCTTACTTTAGTATTATATTCAGAAGTATAACTTAATTGGTGAATATTATTTATTCGTTGAGGTTCATTATTATGGTTAATTTTATATTTTGTATGTTTATTTGGACAAAAAGAAATCCAAATAAGTTGATATAATTTATTACTTTTCATTAATATCTTTTTATCATTTACAGGTTTTATATAAGGATAATATAAAGCTAATGACTTATCATATACGATAAGTTTGTCACTAATAAATACAAAAGATTTGTCATTTACACTATTAGAGGTTTTAAATGTAAAATTATCATTTTCTTGTGGTGTTATATATGAGATCATAATTTTAATAACATTATTGTCATATTCTGAAGATGTTGTAATTTCGTTTTTATGAATTTCTTTCTTACCTAAATTAGGAAGAAGGAAAACATAATTCGAAAAAAAATAACTCTTTATTAATCTCAAAAAGAAATTATCCTTAGATTTGATACGGTTTATAAAATAATTACCAAAAAAACCTTGAACTTTATAAGACTGTATAAATATTTTATTTACAAAATTAAAATCATCAAGATTAAGTGAAGGTGCCTCTAATCCATAAAATTTACTTTCATCTAATAATCTATCTCTTGTTACTGCATCTGAATAGTCACATACAACATATGATATATCATATGAAAGAAATGTATTGGTCTTATTGGAGTTAGTTACAGTTAATGCTGTTTCATCTAAATCTAAAAACGGAAAATTATTAGTTTGAATTATAATTTTTGCGTAATCATTTTCATGAAATAATGGATAGTCCTTATTATGCTCATCAAAATTGGTAACTCCTGGTATGTGATCAAATTTAGCGTCACATCTATCATGATTATTAAATGGAGAACTATTCATTGAATTAACATAACACATATTATTTTTCTTTATATAACCGTTTTTACATCTTCCATCATTATCTTGTTTAAATTTCGGATATGTACATGAATTTTCCATAAATTCAATATTTTTATATTTTTGGGTAAATATTAAATCAAAAAACACAACTACAATAAGAAAAAAAAGAAAAATAATTTGATAGAGTTTCATTTTGTATTAAGTTATAATAATTATATATAATATAAAAATGCAAAACATACTAAAAAATAAAATAGTACAAACTCCATCACATTTAGGGTTATTTGAACAAATAAAGCCAAATAATTTAAGCAATGACTATAGAGACTGTGCTTTGAACGCAAATAATGAACTTAGAATTTCAACAGAATATTTTAATGTTAATAATATACTTAAAATTAAAAATGAAATAAAACAAAAAATGAAAACAGTACTAGTAGACGATGAAATAATTCATTATCATATGACAAATGTCTACTTTAATAACAGAAAAGCTTCATCCGCAGAAGAGTTAAATAAAATATTGCTAAAAGATATTAATTCTATAAATAAATCGTGTATTAGTCAAGAAAAATACATAAGAGATAGAAGTCGGTTATATACTAACTTAGATAATCCAAAAATGACATCAAATAAAATCGAAAAGCAATTACCTCAATTGAAATTCATATGATAAGTTAAAATTGAAAACAAAGAATATTAAAAAAGAGAGATATTAAAGATATATTTAAAACATATTATGGTGTATGGGAAATGTAACATATGTTATCAGGTGACACCATCAACTATAAAATATATAAAATATATAAATAATTTTGAATCTGGATGTTATTGTAATGTATATTTACATAACGAATGTTTCCTAACATGGTATAAAAATAATAAAAATTGTATTATTTGTAAAAATAATTATGTAAAAAAACAAAAATTATACTTTAATAAAAAGATAGTAAATAAAATAAAATATATATATATAACTTCAAAAGAGATATTATTAAAAATATTAAAAAATATATTAAAAATATTAAAAATAACATTAAAAATATTAAAAGTTATAAATTTAATTATAACAATTATAACTTTTATAACAATTATAACTTTTATAATAATAATAACCGTAGTATGGTGTATATTAATACTAAAAGTAATGGAAAATATACCAGAAGGTGGGATACGTATGGTAAATGGAAAAATAAGAATAACATATTAAACCATTTTAACATGACAAAATTATAATAAATAAATAGATATATAATAAATAAATAGAATAGATATGAAACTTTTAGCATTAACGACTAATTATAATAAAACTATAGAATTAGCAAATCAATTAACCGGTGAATATGATAAATCTGTTATTTTTCATTGTTACTGGAATGGTAATTTAAATAAAAAGCATTTATATTCTGTATTGTCTTGCTATTAATTTAATATATTAAATCGTACACATAAAATTATTTTATGGTTGGAAAACAATACCCCAAATGATACTAATAAAGAAATTAGTAATTATTGTGAAATTAAACAATTTTCACTAAAAAATGAATTGTCTAATACGTTTTTAGAAAATATTAAAATTAAATATGTAGGTGGTTCTTCACGAGGGGTATCTGAAAAAGCAAATTTTTATAGAATGGTTCTTTTATATAATTATGGAGGGTGTTGGTTCGATTTAGATTGTTTTTTTTAAGAAGTTTTGACCCTATTTTCAAAAATTATGAAAAAGAAGTATGTCTTTATCAATGGCGAACTCAAAACTATCCCAATAATGCTATATTTATATCACTTGAGCCTAAATGTCTAAAAATGAAAAATAATATTATTTTTATAATTAATCGTAATAAAGGGTGGGGAGGTGTTCAACGTGCAAAATTAACATATGACTTACCATTAGAAATATTGGTTTTACCCTGTAGTTGGTTTAACCCGGATTGGATACCAAATCCATATCATAATGGAGGTGTGGGTTCTATTTTTTTTAAGAATACAGAAAAAGAATATACTTTTGATAATTTTTTTTATGGAGCATTTTGTTATCACATGCATAATAAATGGAATAAACCAATTGAAGATAATAGTATAATTAAACAATTGGTTAAAATAATAATAAATAGATTATGATATTGTATTTTTTGTAACTTTTAATTTGTTTAAATGTTTTCTTGTTTTTAGTATTTTTTAATTATTTATATACAACTTAATGACTATTTATAGAGAACTTAATGTCTATTTATTATATCTATCATATGGACCAAATTGACTTGGATAATATTTTAAACCGACAGGTTTATAAAGATCAATTACGTGATATTTTATATGATATAATAAATTCCGATGACATTACGATTAAACGTGGGATTTTTTTTTATGGAGATTCTGGTATTGGAAAAACCACCTTTATACTAAATCTACTTAAACAATTAGATTATGATGTTATTTATTACGATGGTAGTGATTTGAGAAATAAAGCGATTATTGAAAATATCGCTGATAATAATATATCAAATTATAACGTTTCTAAGTTGTTATCTGGTGAAAAAAAACGTATCATCATTGTAATGGATGATGTAGAAAGTATGAATACTGGTGATAAAGGTGGTATAAATTCACTAGCTAAATTAATACGTCCTAAAAAAACAAAAAAACAAAAAAAGGAATTGAAATCGACTAATCCTATTATTTGTATTTCAAATCTTCATGTTGATAAAAAAATAAAAGAAATTATGAAAGTTTGTCATACTATTGAACTCAATAAACCTACAAATAATCAAATATATGATATCTATACTAAGCTAATGAATTCGGTAGAAAAACAAAATATTGATAATTTAAATAATATTAATGGCGACTTAAGAAAATTACAACTTATTTTGGGTTGTAAAAATAAATCTTTTTATTTTCAAAAAGAACATATGGATAATTATGATGTTAAATTAATTGTCTCTAAATTATATTTACAGAGTTTTTATTTATCTGAACATAATAATATAATTAATGAAACTGACCGTACCATAATAGGTTTGATTTATCACGAAAATATAATAACAATAATACAAAAATTACCTTTTTTTGAAGCCACGATTTTATATACAAAAATACTTGAAACCATGGCGTATGCGGATTATTTAGACCGTATCACATTTCAAAAACAAATATGGCAATTTAATGAAATAAGTTCTCTTCTAAAAACTATGAATAGTAATTTAATATTACATAAACATTTAAATAATACTAACTCTACTAAAAAAAATATTAATAAGGTAAACACAATTAACTTTACAAAAGTTTTGACAAAATATTCAACAGAATATAATAATCATAGTTTCTTTCAACAATTATGCTTTAAACTTAGTATGGATTATAATGAAGTACTTGTTTATTTTAAATCTATTAGGTATGATATAGATGAATATTATGAATATTTTACAACATTCGATATATCGACGGTCGAAATATCTAGATTATACAGATATATCGATTCTATTGAAAATATCACAGAATTTCAAGAAAATCATCTTTATTTTAATAATAGTATAGATATTTAATAATATTACTATTATTATTACATGAATTTAATAATTTTATATGTAAACAGAAGATTGTATATAGTGTTGATTTTTTTGAGATAGTTGATGGTTGTTTTTTAGATCAACCCGTATATTAAATGCCGACTTTTATTAGTTCTTATAACTCTTTAATGTTCTTCTTTTAGTATATTTTCTCTTATTTGTTTTATTTTTATATATACTAAATAATTACCACTTTCTTTTTATGTATTTGTCCATTGTCTTAAACAAATAATTTACCTCTCACTTTATTATATATATGTTTAAAAATCATTAAATCTTTCAGCATTTACTGCTCTATTTTTGGATAAAAGAAGAATCCGGAATAGAGAAAACACGCTATCATCTCACGTCGTCACAATCGTTTCGATAATATCATCATCACACTCATGTCTTGCGACCATCTTAAACTCATCTCCGTCATCGATTATTAAAAGGCCGAAAAATTAGAGACGATAAAAATATAAGATTTGAGATCCGCGTCTCAAATTAAATTTAGATGCGTTGTTTTCAATAGAAAAAATATAGTTAGAGTTAATAAATTTATTTGTTTTCCAATTAAGTGGTCGTTTTTTTAAGTGAGACTCACCATCAAAAAAGAACCCTTTTTTATCTAATGTTATAAGACAGCCTACATGTTGTTGTTCAATATCCCTTATACAAATAGCATCAAGAATATAGTTTGCGCTATCCCCATTTATGGTAGATTTAATTGTAATAAACATTTTTTTATTATTCAATGTAATACTAGTGGAATCAAATATTTCTAAATAACAAATATGTGGTAGCTTATCTGATATAATATATTGATTTTTAAACGAATTTGTTATATGTATATTATTGTATAGATTTAGATTAAAATAAATAATACCGGATGGATAAATAAATCTAATAAATTTAAAAAAATATTCAACAGGATTTCCGTAATCACCTTTTTTTTTCATCCAATATGTTTTAGTAATAAAACTATCATATATTCCCGAAATAATTTCATTAGTATTCATATTTTTTGCGATTGGAGATCCAGTCAATGATGCTTCAATAGCAATATTGAGAAGCATAAGTGATTGTATAAATAGTTTTTTATCTGTATGTGATAATAAAGTTTGGTCATAATTTTCATTAATAATATTCATACGAATAGGTTTTGTAAAAAGCCTACCTTTATCACTAATAAAATGGATACAAAAAAGTACATTAAACCAACAATTTGACGAACATTGTTTCGGGAAGATAATATTATGCGATGAAACATATTTATTATTTTTCAAATTGGATAACATTATTTTTTTAATAATTTGTTTATCCTCAGGAATCTCCAAATTATATTGAATATTTGTTTTTGGATCAATAAAATTAGTTGTATTACTAAGAGTTTTTTTTGTTTTATTATTTCGTATTATATTATGAATATTTTTGGTTTTTTTACGTTTATTTTTATTCTTGATAGAAGTATTGAGTTCAAGCTTTTTATTAAATGATGGTCTATATGATTGGTACATACTTATATTAGTTTAATATAAAAATATAAAAAATATAAAAAAACAAAAAAACATAAAAGGTATTCTATATTAATACTAATAAATGACAGAAGGTGTTTTGACAACAGGAATATGTCTTAAACTATATAGTAATAAGAATTATCAAACATTTTTAACCGCTGCGAATCTAGTAATAACAAATAATAATATAATTAATATTAAACCAGGAACATATGGATTAATTTATGACGATTTTGATTATAATCCGGAAATCTTAAAAAAATGGAAAAAAGAATATTCAAACATTAGGATATTTACAGTAGCATCACTAAATAAAACCGTACATATGGATTCAAAAATAGCTTTTGGTCGTATTATGAAAAATTCTTTATTTACGCCTATTACATTCAATATATCTAATTTAAATACAATTCCTGAGCTCTATTCAAATGACTTATTTTTTATAAAGAAAAACGGTAGTACAGGTTCACGGCATGTGCATATATCAAAATACGAAGATTTAAGTTTAAATATTAATAAAACGAATGATTCTAAAGAATATATTATTCAAAAATCGATGTCTAATCCGGATTTATACGAAGGTAAGCGGTATAAAATAAGAGTGCATGTTATTTTATTTGATAAAATGGTGTATTTACATAAAAAACCATGGTGTACGGTATCTAAAATACCATATGATATAGATAATGATAATCAGACTGAATTAACAGAAATGAATATTATTTGTCAAGCAAATGCGGATAAATTCTTTATTTTTGACGAAATAGAAAAAAACGATATAATTCTTGATAATATTAGGAAAGCATTGGAAGATTTTATATTTTATTATGAAAATAAAATAAATCTAATTACAAAAGATGAATATGTTATTTTAGGATTTGATTTTGTTAGTGATACTGAAAAAAATGTTCATATTATAGAAATTAATCACCGTTCTAATTATGCTCATCCTAAACATGTGAGTGATTTAACAGATATTATATGTATGCGCGATTTATTTACATTATTATTAACTAATTCTACAGATAATACAAATTTGGAATTAATTACTCGTGAACAATCAACAGAAGGTCAAAATATTTCGCTGATTATCGACAATTGATAATATACTGTTGATTATTTTAATAACTTCTACTTGTGTATGTTTATTTAAATTATTTATAGTAATTTTTCGTAATAAAGTTTCACAGTATTTTGCGACAGTTAAATTACGTTGATTTAGCCAATCAAGTTGATATCCTTGGATAGTTTTATTTTCTAATAAATATTTTTGTTGTCTAAGTATTGTAATATAAATACGACTTGTGCGTTTTTGTAATTTTTTATTTATTGAAACCAAATAATGAATTGATTTATCTGTATATTTAAGACCAATATAAACAGAATTATAATCTAAATATCGCGTAATTTCGAAAATTATGTCACCATTAATATAATTTAAATATTGATAAGTGGACATAATATTATGCTTATATGATATCAATACTTTCTTAAAAGAATTAAAATTATAACAAAATTTCAATTTTTATGTATTAGATATGTATGTAATTTACAAGTTTAAGTATATTATATAGATATAAGATGATATTTTAGCTATAATAAAAAATTGAAATTTAATATAGATTTAAATACATAATAATATAGAGATTAGGTTTAGTATAATAATGGATCTTTCTAAAAAATACCAGAAGAAAACGGATAAAGAACATATTCTGTCGAATCCAGATACATATATTGGATCCGTAGAGTTGATTGAAAACCAAGAATTTATATTTGATGATGAGGGTAAGAAGATTAAATCTGAAATTATTGAATATATCCCAGGATTGTTCAAACTCTTTGATGAAGGTCTTGTAAATTCTCGAGATCATGTTGTTCGTATGTTATCATCTACTGATGATGATAAGTGTATAGTAACAAAGATTGACGTATCGGTAACAGAGGATGGAGTAATAACAATTATGAATGATGGTAATGGTATTGATATTCAAAAACATCCTGATTATGATATTTGGATTCCTGAAATGATTTTCGCACATCTTCGAACAGGTACAAACTACGATAAAGAAGAGAAGAAAATTGTTGGAGGTAAAAATGGATTTGGTGTAAAACTGATTTATATTTGGTCTACATTTGGAGAACTAGAAACCGTTGATCATAAACAAAATCTAAAATATCACCAACAATTTTCGAATAATTTGGACACGATTCATCCACCTACAATCGAAAAAATAAAAAAGAAGACAAAGCCTTATACTAAAATAACATTCAAACCGGATTATACGCGTTTGGGAATTGAGTGTATTTCACCGAATATCCTCGCACTCTTTAAGAAGCGTGTCTATGATATTGCCGCTGTAACAGATAAAAATGTCAAAGTATCATGGAATGGTGAATCAATTCCAGTAAAAGATTTTCCACAATATGTTGAAACATATATTGGTGCTAAGTATGATACACAACGTATCCATGAAGCACCTAATGGTCGATGGGAATATTTGGTGGCTTTATCTAATACGGATGAGTTTCAACAAATATCATTTGTGAATGGTATTGCTACTACAAAGGGAGGAAAACATGTAGAATATATTCTCAACCAAATTGTAAAAAAGGTGATAGCTGTTATTTTGAAGAAAAAGAAAATGGAAGTCAAGCCGGCAGCGATTAAAGACCAACTTATTTTGTTCCTTCGTTGTGATATTGAAAATCCGGCATTTGATAGTCAAACCAAAGACTATATGAATACTCCCGTCAATAAATTTGGTTCAACATGTGTAGTTGGTGATAAATTTATCGATAAAATAATCAAATTAGGTGTGATGGATAATGCGTGTGCTGTTACTACAATAAAAGAAAATAAAACAGCTAAGAAAAGTGATGGAAATAAGAGTAAAAATGTGAGAGGTATTCCAAAACTAGTTGATGCGAACTTTGCCGGTACCGCAAAATCGCATTTATGTACTATTATCTTTTGTGAAGGTGACTCGGCAAAGGCTGGAATTATTTCAGGTCTTTCAAAAGATGATAGGAATATAATTGGTGTCTATCCAATGAAAGGAAAGATTTTTAATGTACGAGGTGAAACATTAAAGAAAATAAGTGAAAATAAAGAAATCATTGAAATTAAACAGATTCTTGGACTTGAAACTGGGGTAGAGTATCAAAGTTTGATAGAAGTTCAATCTAAACTACGTTATGGTCAAATTCTCTTTATGACCGATCAGGATCTAGATGGGTCACATATTAAAGGTCTATGTGTAAATCTCTTTGAAGCACAATGGCACTCTCTTATTAATTTTAGTATTATTGGTTTTATGAATACACCTATTTTAAAAGCTCGTAAGGGAACACAAGAACTCGTATTCTATAATGAGAACGACTACTTAACTTGGAAAGAACATGATATGATAGGAAATTGGCGTATCAAGTATTATAAAGGACTTGGTACTAGTACAAGTAAAGAATTCAAAGAATATTTTCAACATAAGAAAATTATTAACTTCACACACTCACCTAGTTGTGATAATTGTATTGATATGGTTTTCAATAAAAAGCGTGCTGACGATAGAAAGCAATGGCTTGCAACTTATGACAGAACTGATACACTAAACACAAATAATAATACTGTTTCATTTACAGACTTCATTAATAAAGAAATGAAGCATTTCTCTAAATATGATTGTGATAGATCAATCCCAAATCTTATAGATGGGTTAAAAATTAGTCAACGGAAAATTTTATATGCCGCATTCAAGAAACGATTGACAAATGAAATCAAGGTGGCGCAATTCAGTGGTTATGTATCAGAACATTCGTGCTATCATCATGGAGAAGCTAGTCTCAATGGTGCTATTGTTGGACTAGCCCAAGATTATGTTGGCTCTAATAATATCAACTTATTTCAACCAAATGGTCAGTTTGGTACGCGATTGAATGGTGGAAAAGATTCAGCTAGTGAGAGGTATATTTATACACTACTTAATCCAATGACCCGTTATATCTTCCGCGAAGAAGATGACGTCATACTCAAATATTTAGATGATGATGGTACGCCTGTTGAGCCTATATATTATATTCCTATCATACCAATGCTTCTTGTGAATGGTTCTAAGGGAATTGGTACAGGATTCAGTACTGATATTCCTTGTTATAACCAATCAACTATTATTGACTATTTAACAGATTATTTAAATGGGAAAAGCGTGGAAACCTATGAATTCAAACCATTTTATAAAGGTTTCACTGGTAATATTTCTGTTATCGAATCAACACCTTCAAAATATATTGTATGTGGAAGCTATGAAATAATGAATGATACTCAAATCAGAATTACAGAACTTCCAATTGGAACATGGACAGATGATTATAAAAAATTTCTAGAAGATTTATTGGATAAAACTAAATCACCTGTTCGTGATTTTAATGATATGAGCACAGATGTATCTGTTGATATTGTCGTTAAACTCACACCAGGTTCTATTTCATCCATAAAAGGGTCTATTACGGATCCTAACTATGATGGTATTCATAAATACTTTAAATTAGTATCTAGTATTTCAACCACAAATATGAATGCTTTCGATCATGCTGAGCATTTACAACATTATACATCACCAACAGAAATACTAAATCAGTTTATTTCTATTCGTCTCAAATGTTATGAAATTCGTAAACAATATATTATCAAGCAAATAAATACTGATACCATTTTACTACAAAATAAATCTAATTATATTTCAGCTATTTTAAATGATAAGATTGACCTTCGTAAAAAATCTAAAACCACGATTAATCAACTATTAGTAGAGTACGGATTTGCGGTTATTGACGGAGATACTGAATTCAAGTATTTAACTAAGATGCCTATGGATAGTGTATCAGAAGAAAATTATAATGAATTAAATTCTAGATTGGCAGAGAAACAGAAAAATTTACATATTATTGAAAATACTACTATTAAACAATTATGGTTAAAAGATTTGGAAGAACTAAAACAGTTTATTATAACTACTAATAAAAAAAATGTAAAAATCAGCCAACACTAAAAAATCTAAATTTTATCTATCTATTATTTAGTAATTAATATTTTTTTATTAATAATAATTATTTATTCGTATATATATATTTGTAAAACTATTATGTATAATTATACATATGGAGAGATAACATATGACGGTATTAAAAATTTATATCCTACAAAAATAAAATCAGCAAATATAATAGATTTAGGTTGTGGTAAAGGAAAGTCATTGATCTATTTTAAATCATTATATCCAAAATCAAAAGTTTCAGGTGTAGAAATATATGATGATTATTATAATAAAGCAAAAAAAACAACACAAAGTATAGATGTAAATTTAATGCATGATGATTTATTCAATATAGATTTATCACCTTATAATGTAATCTATATATCTAATTTATGTTTCCCAGAAGAAATTAATAATAAAATAGGGGAAAAAATAATAAATGAATGTGTGAAATCTCCATTATATATCGGTTGTTCAACCGGATTAAATATATCATCAAATAGTAAATATCATGTTAACCGTGAAAAAAAAAGTATAAAACAAACATGGTCCGACACTGGGAATGGACATCTATATGTTCTTGAAAAAACAGATAAATCGAAAGATAAATCGAAACTAAAAACTAATAAAGTAAAGAAAAGTAAAACAGCAAAAAAATAAATATATAAAACATAAATTAAAATAGAGTAATTTATTTAACTCAAATAATCACCTCACTCATGTAGTAGGATGAGGATTATATGTACGAACACAAACACTTTTATTTTTTTCAGCATATTCAGTACGACAAATAGGACATTTGATAATATTCGAACGTTCCATATAAGCATCATAACAATCTTCACATAGAGTTGCGTGCTGACAGTCACCACGAACTTCGCATTTTTTTTCTAAACATACAACGCAATGTTTTGGATTAAACATAATAGTAAATGGTTTCATTTCATCACCAAAATCAATTTTAAATGTTTCATCTTCATTAAATCTCATAAAAGACTGATTACCTTCATATTGAATATAATCATCATATATATTTTCACGTTCAATACATCGTGTACCACAAAGTGACCACCCAGATAAGACAAAAAGTTCATTGCGGATTTTAATGACAATGAAATTACATCGCGATACGTGTAAGTTTTCCGGAATATCATCGACTTTGAAAGATGCACCATCAAGTCGCCCAGCTGTAAATACACTATCTGTTTTTTCTTGTAAATAAGGACTACACATTGAGTATTTGAGTGTAAAATTAGTAGAAATAGTGTTAATATCAGTTCCTTCCTTCAAATTATCAAATAAAACTAATTGCGGAACAACTAAATCTACATAAATGATACGGAATTTTTGTTTATAATCAAATAAATCACTATCAAATACTGAACGATAATACTTCCTGAGTAAATTATCCATACTTTTGTCACTACTTGATGTTTCACGAGTAGAAATTGAATCAGCAAGTCTTGTACTAGTTTGTGTTGCTAACTTTTTATTGTCTAAGATAAAATTAATAATATCCATAAAATTTTCATCAGGAGTAAAATCTACTGTGTCATCATCTACACAAAACAGTTCAATATTATATAGTTCATTTTGTAAATATTCCCAAGATAATACAAAGTTGTCTGCTTCATCAAAATCCATTTGAAGTTCATAGAAATCAAACATACTCACAATTTTATCTAGACCAATGTATTTAAAATATTCACGAGGTTTAACAAAATGTGTGAACTTTGATGGGTCAATGTTATCATTACTCGAATTAGCACTGATACTTTGCATTTTGTTATTATAAAAAAATATTTACTTAAGCTATAAATAATAATAAAATAAGATTTCAATTTTACTTTTTTTTACTTTTTTTTACTTTTTTTACTTTTTTTACTTTTTTTACTTTTTTTTACTTTTTTTACTTTTTTTACTTTTTTTACTTTTTTTTGTACTTGTCTTTACTTTTTTAGATGAGTAAAAAACCAGATGCCCTTTTTCCTGTCTAAAATATGTTTTACCTTTATATTCAAAATTATCTAATTTTTTAGACTTGGCTTCTATGCTTTTTTTAAAAAACTCATTTATTTTTCTTTTTACCTTTTTTGTTTGTTTTACCATAACTAAATATATAATAAGGTGAGAAAAAAATATATTAATACTATTTTGTTTAAATATAATTTTTATGACTGAATAATGAATAATGAATAATGAATAATGAATAATGAATAATGAATAATGAATAATGAATAATGAATAAATTTATGACGAATTTTTAGGCTTGCGTCCACGCTTCTTGTGAATTTTTATGTTGTTCACATTTGAATCCATGGGATTTTCTGTCTTAACCCCAACATCATCATCAACCTCAACTTCTGCCTTAACTTCTGCCTTAACTTCTGCCTCATTCACAATATCAGCATCAGTCTGATCCTCACCCTTTGCTTCAACCTCACCCTCACCCTTCGCCTCAACCTCACCCTTCGCCTCAACCTCACCCTTCGCCTCAACCTCACCCTTCGCCTCAACCTCACCCTTCGCCTCAACCTGAGGTTGAGAATCACTATCAGAATGCGATTCATTAGTATTAGACTTTTCATATTTTTCTTCATGAAGTTCTTTGCTAACAAACTTATCAAAATCATCATCTGGCTTACTATTAGAACCTGAAGCGAATGAAGTTTTTTGTTTATCATTTCGTTTTTTTTCCCACGTAGCCTTACGTTTGATAATCGCCTGTTGACGGCGATCTGCTTTTTCCTCATCAGATAGAGGTTTTTTCTCTTTAGGCTCTGAAATAAGACCAGACGCAATTTTTTCTGCGCGTTTACTTGCCATAGTAACCCGACGTTTTTCAATTGAGACCTTCTTGCGTTCCAACTTATCATCCGCAGAAAGAACGATTGGTGTTTTCTTGTCAAGATTACGAATCATCGTGATTAGTTCTTTACGATGGTCAGCCGATAGTTCATTTACCATAGTCATGATTTTGTTGTTGCTATCGAAATCATCCATGATGTTTAGTTGTTATGTTACTAGTAGTGTAAGATGTTATAATAAAAATTATAAATTTATATTTCAATTTTATAAATTTAGCTTATCTATATAATTAGTGATATCTAAGTATTATTCGATATATATGTTTCAATAGTAAGTGGTCCGGTTTGTTTGATATTCATTTTTCCTTGTTTCTTAACATGAGTTTCAATACTTTCATTAACATAAAATGGTATACTATTTGGTCCACCCGAAAAATCTAACATTTCAAAAAGAATTGTATCAAGTTTTCCATTCTTCGTTATCAAATGAAATTTATTTGATTTATTTTTAGTTATCATAGAATTCAAAATATAAATATATTGTTCATTTTTACTAATAACAAGTGGCATAGCAACCTTTTTATTTTCATCATTACCATTAGATAAATTTGATAACATTATCGATGGTATATTATATTTTTTCATTAATATCCAAATATCAATATTAGATAAATAAAAATCATTGATAAAAAATAACGATTTGAGTGATTCTTTATTAAGATAGTCTGTGACAAATTTTACTTTCCCTTGTTTTTTCAAAGTATTTATAAATGATTTACCAAGAGGAATATATATATTAGTATATTCATATAATAAGTCATTTTTAATATCGTCTGTTGATTTTTTTTCAGTGAAAAAAGATTCATATATATCACTGACTAATTGAAATGCTCCACTAGTTTTTGAAGAATAGACTCTTTCGTGGGTTCCGATAGGAAATACCGTAGCTAATTTGTTATTTCCAAGTGGTTTGATAATAACAGATTCTTCTTCATTTACACTATTTTGTATGCTGGTAATATTAGAATATGTAATTGTTTTTGTTGGAATAGTCGTGTCATTTGTTGTATATAATTTGAACGATCTTTCTTTTACAGGAATCAAATTTTCAAAATAAGAATATGTAAGCTGACTATCGAGAATAATGAATTCATCTTCATTCAATAATAATTGTTCATCTGGTAAAAAATTAGATTTAAATGGTTCTAACACTAAATCACGAAATATTTTAAATCGTATTAATTCGTCTGCTAATCGTATAAAATAATGTTTAGAGTTATCGTAATTATAAACTAAATTTATTTTAGGAATCATAAGTCGTTGCACAGTATCGCAATATATGTCTGATTTTTGGTTTGTACATAAAAAAATCTTTTCAAGTGATGTGAGTTCATGCTCTGAATATTCATAAAATTTAATTTTCGAAGTCAATAATTTTTTAATAATAGGTACTAAGATTTTAATTTTGTCACTATCCAAAACACTATTCGGCTTACTAGTATTTAAAATAGTATAGATTTTAATACGCGTTTCACTAGTAATAGATTTACGAAGTAACAATCTAGTTAAATTATAAAATTGGTCCTCGATTTGAATATATTGAATCATTTTATAATTAGTATTTCGGTGCATATTAGATTTATTAAAACCATTATTTATATTTTGATTTTCAAAAATTTGTTGGTCGATGGTGTTATGATTATATGATTTTAATGTTTCAAGTGAGTCTAAAATGTTATTTTGAAGTGGAGGATTTATTTGAATAAACTGATGTGTTTCAGTTAAAATTCCTACGATATATCCATCTTCTTCTATTTTAATAAGGGGTTTACATAGAATATGTGTATTCTGTGACTTTATAAAATGAAGGAATTCGATTGTATCTTTATATGACGTCCAAAGTTCTGGGTCATCAATAAATTTGACCGAAATACTATCTAATATAATATATGATGGATAACACATTAAAACACCACGGTGTTTTATAGAATCCTTATCAGTAATTTCAAGTTGGATACCCACACATTTAGCATCGTAATTAATAATATATGAAATAATTTTATATTTTTTGTTATATTGAGAAGACAATTGAACTATTAGAGTATGTAGATTATTATTTTCTTTAAATAAATATAGATGTGGTAAACTAGGTAAAGAAAAAGGGTTACATTTATCATACAATTTTTTCTTGATTTGTTCGATAATATTTTTTATTTCAGTAGGAAAAAGTGACGAATCATCAAAAATAGGAAATACATTCTTACTAGTACTAGTTTTAGTAAATAAAATAAGAGGTTCAAAATAAGTGTCATTTTTAATTAAAATAATGTTTTTTTTATGAGAATGGTAAAAATGTCTGCTATATTGATTAGATGGGCAAATTAATTGTACATTATTTGTCGAATCATTATTTGTTTGATCAATTATGATAAGATTTATACCATCTTTAAATAGTTTTTTATTAGGTAAACATATGATATCCCATAGATATGTATAGTCGATATATTCATCATCATTTAATAAAAAAGTTTGAAAATTATGAAAGGCTTTGGCGACAAAAAAGAAAAAATTTAAATTGATATGAGCAATCTTTTTATATAATAAAGAAGATTTAAGATGTTTAAACTCGGTTATAAATGATGGGTGTTCTTCATTACTTAAAATAATTTTGTCACTATCCTTAGTTTTTAAAATAGTAATTTTAATGGGTAATTTTCTTAGTATGTGAAATTTATGTTTATTTGGACTAGATGAGTTTTGAAATATTTGAACTAATGTGCCGTTTTGTAAAGATAAGAAAGAGTCAATATCGATTGCATCGGATATTTTTTTCTTAAAAGTTTGATTCGTAATATTTGTTTTATTAATATTGTTAAATATTTTGGTAATAGCTGATATAAATGATTGGTTTTTATTAAATTCAACACCCCATCTCAATATACAAGGTGTATCTTGTTTGATTGATTTATTTTTTTCTGAATTGTAACAAATAGAGGTATCAAAGTTAAGAAAGTATTGAAGTTGTATCGGTAAATATCCAACTTGGTCATTATCTAATGGTTTATATCGTGTTGTGCCAATAATATATGGTCTTATTTCATTTTTTTTAGATATTTTACTATACTTATCATCATCTCCATCATCATCTGTATCATCTTTATCGTCATCTTTATCGTCATCTTTATCGTCATCTTTATCGTCATCTTTATCGTCATCTTTATCGTCATCTTTATCATCTTTATCGTCATCGCCGCCATCTTTCTTGATATTAGAATTTGGAAAAATAACAGCATTACATTGCTTTATTCTTTTATCTTGTTCAGTTGAAATTTCTTCTGTGTAAGTATTTGTATTTTTATTACGAGATATTTTGAAGCAACAAGGCATACATTTTCCAGTAGGATGTTTATCTGGTTTTAAAAGACCGGGATAATGAGGGATATATTTACCATCATTATCTATATGTTCGGCCGGATGAGAAAATTCATATATGGTTTTTCCAGGTGGAATCGTTTTAGCATTTATTGGAATAACCGCATCTAACCCACCACATTTTCCGTCTTCTACTTCTTTACGACTAAGACTAGTATTATTAGCAAAACACCAATAGCGTGGGCAAATATAATAATATTCTTTAGATTTATTAGTTCCGTATTTTAGTGCATAGTTATAAGAATCTGGATGATTTTTTTTAATTTCATTCATTTCATCTTTTGTTAATAAAATAGGTTGACGTTTATAATTTGAAGCGCAACTTAATGAATATGAATTAAATCGGGCATCTTTTTTTATAGGAAATAGGGTAGGTTCACGTTCTTTCATTTTAGCGAAGAATGGTGTTGGATTATGTAGTTTAACACCTTCTAAATCTTTACTACCACCACCTACTTGTTCTTTATCATTATCATCATCATCATCAAAATCACCGAAATCATCAAAATCATCATCACCTAAATCACCGAAATCACCGAAATCATCATTACCTACATCACTGAAATCATCAAAAGTTTTTTTATCAGTTTCGCTTTGTTTCACAAATAAAACATCATTAAGGTCAGAGTTGATAATGATAGGTTTTTCAATTTGTTTGATATCTTCGACTTTTTTAGCTTTTTGTAACGAACAAAGAGATTTTAATTTAGATTCATCAATATTATTTTGTAAATATGAAAATATGAATTTTATATAGGAACTAAGTAGATTAACATAATGAATATTATTTATTTTTGAAATAGAAATAGTGAGATTTTTAGTTAGTTTATTATATTGAAATGAAACCGGAAATCCAGGATGTTTTACGGATTTTAGTTTCATATTCTCAAATTGGTCGGATTTTAATTCCAGACTTTGTAGGACATCATTTACAACTTTACTTGTTTCTTCATATGATTCTAATTCTGGAAAAACCTCAGTCATTGTTTCAATAATATCTGTTATATTATTTGTTTTACCTAATTGTTCTTGAACGAATAGTTCATAAGAATTCATAATGGAAAAATTAGATATTTTCTTATAAACCAAATCAATAAATAATTTTTTTTTCTCGGATGTATTATCACTTATATTAAAAATATAAGATAAACACGGTTGAATATTTTTCAGTTCAGTATCTATAATTTTATCAGTTAGATTATATGTCAAATTAATAATTTCAATATCATTATTTTCAAACGACTCAAATAAATTTAGTACATAATTTATATTATTTAAGTAATTACATATAATTTGAAGAAGTGGATTAAGATAATCATGTAAAATTTTAGTAAGTTTTTGAATAGATTTTGTTTCTTCTGTTAATAATGAAATAAAAGCATTTCCAAACTGGTCGAACTCTAAAATAATATAATCGATTTGTAAATTTTCAGGTGTATTGATAAAAATAGTAATTTTTTTAGGACCCGTGGTAATGTATTTTAAATTAAGTAATTTTTTGGAATTAATTGCTGGGATTTTAGTACCATCCGCAGTTTTTTTATTTGTATATAGTTTGATAATATTTTCGATTTTATATCCGGGATTATATTTAATGAATGGGTATAAAGGTGATGTGTGTAAAAAGTTGAATATAGTTTCAAGGGGGAATGAAATATTAAATTTCGGTAGTATTTTAAAAAAAAGATATTGTATTCCTTCATTTTGAAGTGTTATTGTTGACTTTGATAAAAGTAGTTGAGTGTTATTATATGTTTTCATAAATGCATCATTTTCAAAATTCGGTTTATTTTTATTTTTTGTCTTATTATCTGATAATGTTATGATATCTTTTTGAAATAAAAAAGGAAAATATGTTTTCGAAATAAAAGTTGATTGTTTTTTATTTGATACAGATGAAAATAAGTCAGTTGCTAAAACACAATAAATAATATTTTTATTTGGTTTAAAGAAATCAATTAAACATTTATTCATTAAAGTATCAACTAAAATATCTTCATTATAATTTTCTACTTGGTATGGATTCGTGCAAAATTTATAGTTATTATGTGATATTGAAATAGGAAATATAAATGTTTGTGGGCGATCAAATCCTAGTTCTAAAATATCAAAAAAGTCGTAAGTTTCTTTATTTTTCAACAGACTATGATCTATATCTGTAAAGTTGATACAAAATGATATAATATCTTGTTTTTTAATATGTGATTCAAAATTTCGTGTTAATTGCTTGAATACATTATATGTACCAAGTGTGATGATTGTGGTAGAATATAAATATATTTCATCAATAGAAGAAATTGAAATATTATGATTTTTTTCTAACGAAATTGCGGTTTTTGTATGAATATCATGAATAGTATCGTCGAGTGCGAATTTATAAGTTAAATTAATATCTGTTTCTTTTTTTCCATTATTATAAACGAGTTTCATATATTATTGATATATATTGATTTTAATTAAATAATAATTTATAATATTTTTAATATTTTATTAAATTATTATTTACACTTTTGAAACTTTCAAATGAACAGTATGAAATACAATAATATATATATATATGTGTGTGTATTACAATGGGTTTTGTCCAAAATTAAAAATGTGGTATTTTGAATCATATTCAGAATTATCTATATCAAAAAAATATTGATAGCTCATATGCGATTTTACCCTAAAAGATTATTTGTTTCATTTATCAAAAAATTCGGAATTTTGTTTAAGATATCAGTCACGAACAGTCACGTTGAGGTGGGGGGGGGGGTCGAGTACGGCGCCGGGCGGGCGCCGCCTCCGCAAAAGACTATGTTCCACGCAGCGTTACACACATGGTGCGCCTTCTCTTCTTTTGATACCCAGCGACACCCATGGCGTGCCTTCTCTTCTTTTGATACCTCGTGACACCCATGGCGTGCCTTCTCTTCTTATGAGACAATTTATTATTAGGAACATTAATTTTTTTTTTTGATTTCATATAATATATGAATAATAATTTATTGTACAAATAGTTGTTTATAGTTATATTAACTAGTTGTAACATTTGAATATATTACAAACTTCTTCTTGTGTTTTGTCTTAAACCAAATAATATTGAACGGATGTTTCTTTATAATCACTATTTTTTTGGTGAGGCATTATATAATATAACTAGATAATTTTTGTAATAGTTAATAAAGTAAAGTAAAGTAAATAAACATATTTTATGGAAATAATAATACATATGAAAACATTTAGTAACAAATTAAATATTCACGAAGATATTAAGACAGCATTTGATTATTTTATCAATACAAATGAAGTACCAAATTTATTATTTCATGGTCCATCAGGAGGTGGAAAACGAATTTTAGTAGATGATTTTATAAATAAGTTATATACTGAGAAAAAAAAGGAATATGTAATGTATATAGAATGTGGACACGGTAAAGGAATAAAGTTTATACGTGAGGAAGTAAATTTTTTTGCTAAAACAAATTGTAGTGAGGTTGATTTTAAAACAATAATATTATTAAATGCGGATAAATTAACGATAGATGCCCAATCAGCATTAAGGAGAAGTATTGAAATGTTTTGTAAAACAACCCGATATATTGTTATTATTCAGAATAAAAATAAGTTAATTAATCCACTTACATCAAGATTTTGTGAAATCTTTGTCCCTTTACCTAAAATAAATAATGAAATAATAAATTTACATAAATACAAACAGAGTAAGTTATTTTGGACACACTCACAAAAAAATAATGCGATTATAAAAAAAAAATTAAATCAACTAAATGAACAAACAGAATTATCTAATGAATTAATATTTGAAATAGTAGATGAATTATATAACAAAGGTGTGTGTGGATTACAATTGATAGATTATTTAGTAAAAACTGATATAGATAGTAAATTTTTATTAGCTGCTAATAAAATGAAAACACAAATAAATAATGAACGAAATTTGATGTTAATTATACTAATGTCTTATTCATTTCGTTCTAAAAGTTCTATTAATAATATATTATCATTATAAATGGACGATTTTAATCTAGGAAGTTTGCATGAGTCTAGAAATGAATGGATTAGTAGATTAATTACTGTTATAACACCATCTGTATTCAAGGGAATAAAAACAATATTTGATGAATCTATAAAAGTATCGTGTGTTGAAAATCAAAAATCTAAATATTTGATGACGTTTCAAAATTTATTAGTTCAAGTACCTAAATGGAATAATGAACTAATTAATAATGAAGTAGACAGAATAACAAATGAATCAAACTGCTCATATATAGAAGATTTAATTACTTGTGTACATATTATTCAGTTAAAAGCATTAACATGTGTCCGGGTTGGTAGTAATGAAAAAAATGTAAATATAAATATTCCTAAATTACATGATTTCATTCATCGGGTGTATATTAATTCTGCTAGATCAGTTTATTCAAATATTTATCTATTTGAACAAGATATACTTCCACTAGAAATTCAAAAAAATTATAATAAGGTTGATATGTTAATAAAAGAAGCAATTATAGAAGCAGTAAGACAATCGATGCCTATTGATGAAATTTTACGATCTTATTTGGAAGATACAATGGATTCAATCCCTGAAAAATCAAAAAGTGTTATGGATTCTCAAACGACAACCGAAAGAGAAACAAAAAAAGAAACCGATAATATGGTTTTACACACAGATAATCAAATAATAAACGAATTACCAACCGAAACATTAAATGCTATTAATATAGAAGCAAATGTAGACGATTTCAATATTAACGTAGAACCAGAGAAATTATCAAGTAACACAGAATTATCACATACACCAGATTTCAATGAAGCGGTCATGAATCAAACACTTGAATTAGAATCAGCTGTTCCAAAATCACTAGAATCACCATCATTATCAATTGAAGAAGTTAATTTAGATTCTACAAATGATGATGACCGTGTTACTTTTGATTTACCAGAAGAAGATAGTACTTTTATAATTAGTGATTTAAAAGAGTCAAATATAGATACGTCAAATATAGATACTCTACTCGGTGTAGAAACATTAGAATAAAATTGATATTAAATATATAAACATATTATTTGATATCTTTGCTAATGAGTAGTATTTTGGTAACTTTACCTTATGTCGTATGTGATATATACACACAACTACCTTCAAATATAACATGGAAGTTATCTACATTACCATGTGGTAAAAAAGAATATGATGTATATGCTTGTGAAGTCGAGTCAAAATTGTATATTAAACCATATAAAAAATATAATCAATATGAATTTGAAACATTATTCATGTTTGAATGCAATTGTGGTAATTATAATGAGAATAAAGTTGTTTTGGTTAAAGATGCTAAACTAAAATAATAGATATTCAACATGACATATTAGTTTCTAAAACAGATACATATAAGTGATAAAAATTGAATATTAAATATAAAATTAAATATAAAATTAAATATCCAGTAAAAATATTATTAACACTTATACATAAGTTATTATAAAATATATAATGGAGTTTTGGCCTTCTCCTACAAAAAATACTAGTATAGAAAATATTCTACTAGAAGTTATATATAATAATATTTATAAAATAATTTATAAAAATAAAATATCTATAAATTATTTACGTAATATCATAGAAATAGAATATAGTAAATTTTATAAAAATTATATAACCCCATCATTAGAGGTGTGGTATAAAAAAGACTCAAAAATATTATTGAATAATGTAATTGATCATATAGTGGAATTTCAAAATAAAAAAAGACGGCTTCGAGGAATAATATGGACAACGGTACTATTGAATAAAATATATTTTGAGTCTTTATGTAAATATTATCATCCCGAAGGTTGTTTTGCGAAAATATTATATAAAAAATATGAATTAAAAAAATGTAGATTAATATGGTAACTAAAACAATAAAATACTAAGTAAATTTTACACCAATGAAACTTTAAAATAGGATAAAATGAGATCATTTTTGAAAAATGGACACTTAATAATATTATATGTTAGCGATTGTCCTATTTTTAAAGTATCAATGATGGTAAAATTTAAAAATGAACATTTTTAAAATCCAGGTTTATCAGTAAAGATTTGAGGAGTTGCTGATGTTGTAGATGAAGGATTTATTATTTTTTTTAAAAAATTTTCGTATAAATGTTCGTAAACAATAAAGTGAACACTAGATGAAATTCCGAATAGTATAAAACTTTCTTTTAAATGTGTCTTTATTTGGTGTTTTTTTTCCTCATCATTTAATTCCGTGTTGGTATAAGTAAAAACAACACTATAAATTAAGAATAATATAGATATAATTAATGCGTTAAGTATATATAAAACAGTCATATAAATAACGTAAATAGTGAATATCTTTAAAAAAAACGCAAAAATTTATATAAAATTTTTTTCAATTATATCGTCAATATTAATATAATTATGTTTCTTAATATTTTTTTTAGAAACAATATATTGCTTAAATATTTCTTTATCTAATTGTGAATGTGGTGTATGATTATGAACTTGTCTTGCTATCATTTTATATAATTTAAAATCAGGATATCTTTCTTCACCGTCACTTTTATAAACAATATTTCGTTGTTTATCATCTTTACACCATTCTAATATTAATTTTTGAATATCATCATTATTATCATCATTAAAGTCATCCGTACTTTCATAAAAATAATCAATAAGAGAACAGCCTAATCTACATAAATCAAAACTATAATTTGGGAGAACTTCTTCTTTATTTGGATTATAAAAAGGTGGAAAATTATATTGAGTAGATGCATCACCATCTTCGGAAAAAGAATTACTACAAAATTGAATATTTTTGTATTTAAATATACTTCGTCCAAAATCTATAATTTTCCAAATTTTGCCAAATGTGGGGATTTTGTAATATAATCCTTTATATTTATAGATAATAAATTGTTTATCTGTATGTGTATACATAATATTACTAGTATGTAAATCATTATGAGTTAATGAAAATAAATCTTGATAAATTATGAGAGTAAATATGACTTGGAGTAATATTGCGCTCCACATATCTATACTAACATCTTCTTGTTTAATGAAGTGTTCTAATGTGTTTACTAATTTTTCCATAATAATAATATTAACTGGATAATCTTTGATATACATGTAAATCTCATCATCTTCATCATCTTCATCATCTTCATCCTCTTCATCATCTTCATCCTCTTCATCATCTTCATCATCATTATCTTCATCATCTTCAGCATCTTCGCCATCTTCGATATTTTTATCATATTCACTATCTTCACCATCTTTATCTTTTGTACAATTACTATTATTAGTTGTGTTAGAAGATTTAGACGAATAAGAATCATCATCATCATCATTGTGTTTATTATCAATTAAATCAAAACATTCATCTGTAATTTTATTCATAATAAATTCATTTATCTCATTATTACAAATATTTTTCTGTTCATCATCAGTATCTTTATACTGTGTATTATCGTGATAATCCGTTTCTATAGTATCAATTGATTCATATTGAATAGATATTTCATCATTTGATTCAATGATTTCTAATGGTTTATTAGATTTTTTAATACCATTATAGTTTGGATAATCATGAATAATTTCATTAAAAGAAGAATCGACTGAAAAAAAAGTTCCAAGATTATTAAAAAAATCTTTTGAATCTATAATTACATCAATTTCATCATATATGTTATACTTAAAATCTTTTTTCAACCCAAGAAAAGATCCATGGCAATTAATACAATTAAGGATATTATATTTATTTAATAAATAACTAGAAAGATGCGTAAATAAAGAGTCTACATATGTCAAGTTATTATAATCATATATATATTTAAAATCTTTAATAGATGATTCAAATGTAGGTAATATAGAATGATTATAAGAAATATCCGGTATTTTGCCCATAGTATATTTTACAGGGTCAAATAAAGGTGCGAACTTGAGAAAAACCTCTTTTGTTATTTGTTTTTCTTCAGAATCAATAAGAATAGATTTTATAGTATTATAAGATTCAACCTTAATAATTTCTTTAATATTATAATTATTAGATAATATAATTTTATTACAATTTGCGTTATTAATAACAAATAGTTGCTCTAAAATAGGCGAATAACATTGAGATTGACTTATATTAAGAGTTTCTAAATTTATACTATTTATATCTTTAATTTTGACATAGTCTATATTAAATTTCATTTGTAATTTAAATCTATAAATAAATATGAGAAATCAAACGTTAATATGTTAGCTAGGTATGTTTAGATAATAATGCGTTATAATAATAAATATCGTATAACATACATTATTAAATGACATTAGAGTTAAAAAAGTTTAATATGAAATCGATTGAATTTAAACCAAACGAGAATAAAGGTCCAGTTGTAGTATTAATAGGTCGTCGTGATACAGGTAAATCATATTTAGTAAAAGATTTATTGTATTATCATCAAGATATTCCAATAGGAACAGTTATTTCAGGAACTGAAGCAGGAAATGGATTTTATTCGGAACATGTCCCAAAATTATTCATTCATGAAGAATATAATACAGCGATTATCGAAAATGTTTTAAAACGACAAAAGTCTGTTTTAAAGCATTTAAAAAAGGAGAAAGAGTCGAATAGAAGTGTTTCAATGGATCCCCGTACATTTTGTATATTAGATGATTGTTTATTCGATGCCACATGGACAAAAGATAAGCTGATGAGGTTACTATTTATGAATGGTCGTCATTGGAAAATAATGCTTGTAATAACTATGCAATATCCGTTGGGTATTCCGCCTAATTTGAGAACAAATATTGATTATGTATTTATACTAAGAGAACCATATATAAATAATCGTAGGCGTATTTGGGAAAATTATGCGGGTATGTTTCCTACATTTGAATCTTTTTGTCAGGTGATGGATCAATGTACAGAGAATTATGAATGTCTTGTTATTGATAATAATGCGAAATCAAATAAATTACAAGACCAAATTTTTTGGTATAAAGCCGATACTCATCCTACTTTTAAATTAGGTTCAAAAGAGTTCTGGGACTATTCTAAAGATTTAGATTCAGATGATGATTTACCATATGATCCGAATGCGTCTAGAAAGAAGAGTATGGGACCACGAATAAATGTCAAGAAAGGGGTTAGAAGATAGATTTACTGTTTTTACAATTTGATTTTTATCTCTTTATCGTCTTTTAGTCTTACATCATCACTATTAAATAATTCTTTTTCAATATCAGAAACTGATACTAAATTGTTATCGGATGCGTTTACATTTACAAGGTCGCCTTTTTCATTAATATTTTGTGATAATTTATTACCATGTTCATAAGCCTTTTGTTTGTTTTCCGCAATAGCTTGTTCTTTCGAGGATTTAATACGCTGTTCGAATTCATTTTTAGCTTTTTCTTCGTTAACTTTCTTTTCATTCATCAGATTATTTAATTCTTCTTCTAAATAATCAACTTTTTTTGTTTTATACGCCTCTGGATGCCAAGGAACCCAATTACCTACAGGCCCAACATAAATATCATGCGATGGATCAATTTCTCTTAGTAATTTACATCTCATTTCTGCCTCAGGTTGCGTTTCATAACATCCACGAATTTTAATACCTCGAACATTAGTCTGAAACTTATGTTGTTTATTAAATTCCGCTTCTAATTTTGTTTCATGTTTATCTAGATAATTTTTGAAATCATCGGAACAATTTAATGTTGTTATTTTTTCTTTTTCTGATTCAACAAAAACTTTAAAATCTGATTCTAATGATGTGCTATCTATTTTATACTTATATGAAATAAAAGAAAGAAAAGCATCAAAAACACTTAATGATTTATTCAAATCATAATTATTAAGGAATTTTTCAAACATAAATATGTTTTTTGATTTTATAATTTCTTCCGGAGAAATAAAAGAAATACATGCGAATTGTTGGCTTGGTATCGACGGATCAACAGATAGATGATCAATATATTCACTCATTTAAATTATATATACTTTTGTATTTATATATTTTTATAAATAAATTATCATCTTTTTTATATTATTTATTAATCATTTATTAATCATTTATTAATCATTTATTAATCATTTTTTTTTCTTGAATAAATATATACATAAAAATGATGGGTGTGAATGATAATGTCATGGATTTATTCAGACGTTCTATTAAGTACTTATTCGAAGGTTTAGTTGTCGCCTTCGTAGCAAGCATTATGCCAAAAAAATCACTTTCTTTAGATGAAGTCGCTACTTTAGGTGTAATTGCAGCATTAGTCTTTGCTATTTTAGATACATTTGTTCCTAATATGGCGGTCTCTGCCAGATCAGGTGCAGGCTTCGGTCTAGGTGCTAATTTAGTCGGTTTCCCTGCAATGTAAACAGTTTTAATACCTAAAGTTGGTTAGTTGAAATTAATATAATTATAATAATAAATTTACAGCATAATATGTTGTAAATTTATTATCGGTTTGATATATTATAATATGAATATATTATATATGAAAAATATATGAATATATCAAAGATAAAACCAGATATATGTATGAAATATTATCAATATTTATAGCTAACATAATATTGATAATTAAAATTATATAACTACTTTTTACATAACTAAGTTATTTTATTGTTTGAGTATAAATGCAAGTATTTAGAGAACAACCTCCATTAAATATTTTAATAGATTTATTAAAATTATTAAATCAAAACATACTACAATCAAATCAGGTTATTTTAATAAATTCATGTTCTTATAAAAAAGCATTAGCACACGGTATTTTATTTGAGTTTTTAAATAAACTCAAATGTTATTATTATAATTCAAAAAGATTTTTTGTAACAAGAGAAATTAATTATAAACGATTAATTACAATACTTAGACAATTATCTAATGCTCATGGAATAATATATAATTCAGATATGCAATATCAAAATTCATCTTATGATATATGTTATACTTTTTATTTACCAAATACAGGTTTAGTATTACACCTTTGAACATTTAAAACGCCGACTTGATTAAGTTATTTTTAGGGAAATTATTTGTTTAAATAATTTACCTAAAAAATATCTGGATTAAATCGGCGTTTTAAATGTTCAAAGGTGTAAAAACATGAATAATATCATTAGTAAAAAAGGATAGTTCGATAGCATCTTCATGTAAATTATTAAAGTGAGTCATATACTTACTAATTATTTTTAAAATTTTAAATTTGTCACTATCATTTAATGATGAACATTGATTTTTAATATAGATGGAAAACTCGAATAATATATCAATTACTGAAATCCCAGATTCATTAATATTAAAAATTATATCAATAGCTTCATTTAGTTCATTTGATTTTATTTTCTTTAGAAAAGAATCAAATACCTTGAAATTAATAGCTGTTATCAATTCAAAAATATTATCTTTTGACACAATATTATCAAATATGGCTAACTTTTGTAGTGTGTTAAATAAAATTTTATAAGAGTTATTAGAACTAGATATAATTGTGTCAATGAGTGATTGGTCTTCAAGTTTAATGGTTTCTTGAACTACAATTTTTTCACATTTTTTTTTTAACATATCATCACTAGGACGTTGTAATTCGATATAAATTGTTCGACATTTTAAGCTATTATGTACTTTGAGTGGGTTATTACAAGTTACAATACAAGCAATATTATCACTATATTTAAAAATAAAATTACAAATAACTTGTTGACTGACTTCACTAAATTCATCAATATCATCAATAGCGATTATTTTTTTTTTATTATGTATACTTGATGCGATTTGACAAAAAATTTTTACATTTGTTCGACAGAATTGTATTCCTTGGTCTTTCATATTATTCATAAACAGAATATTAGGATCCGAAAAAATATTGATTTTATTATCATAATAATAGTTTAAATATGATATTATTAAAGATGTTTTACCACTACAACTAGGTCCTGATATAAGAAAACTATTATTAGTTTTTAATAAATCTGTATTATTAATATTAAAATCTTCTATTTTTTTTGGCGAATATTTTTGTAAAAAATTGCAACTCATTACTAATTTATAATAAAAGAAATTTAAGTTAAAAATAGATATAATAAAAAAATAGATATACTAAAATGGAAAATTACTACGAAATACTAAATATTGCTGATACTTCATCACAAGAAGAAATAAAACAAAGATTTCGTGAACTACAGCTCGAAAAACATCCAGATAGAAAAAATAATGATAAAAAACTACAAGAATATCATAAAATATGTGAGGCTTTTAATTTTTTGAGCGATCCTAATAAAAAAGTTCAACTAGACCGTCAGTTACAAACTAAACTTATTTTACATGATGGTAATTTTGATAACATAGATAACACTAACGAAACAGAATTGGATTTTCTAAAAGATAAATTTTTAACAAATTATCTAGGTACAATTATTGATAGAACAAAAACAAATAAAATGAATAATATGAATAATATGAATAAATTAAGTAAAATAAATTTGCCAAATGATATTTTACGAAATGTAGTTAGTAGTAATAATATGAAACAAATATTGGAAACATTAGTTGAAAATACTTTTGAAAATGAGGCTATAAATGAAAACATACAAACGATCAATTATACAAAAGTTATTACTTATACTCAGGCGTATAATGGTTGCGTTATACCAATCGATATTGAACGACAAATAAACACATCGAATAATGTGTTAGTAAAATATGAGCGAGAAACATTCTATTTAACAATTCCTATAGGTACTGATAATAACGAAATATTCACAATAGTAGAAAAAGGTAATATTTCAGGACAAAAAAAAGGTGATGTACAAGTTGTTATAGAGTTAGAAAGAAATAGTGCTTTTAGTCGTGATGGATTAAATCTTATATATTATAAAAATATAACATTGAAAGAAGCTTTATTAGGATTTACTTTTTCATTTGAACATTTAAATGGTCAAACATATAACATCCGAAATTATGGTCAGGTTATACAACCAAATGGAGAAAAAACTATTCCTAATAAAGGATTTAAAAGACCTAATATGGAAGTAAGTGGTGAACTGTGTATAATATTTAATATAATATTACCCGAAAAAATAACGGAAAATATCAAACAATTTGCGAATTTGTTATAAATATATAATGGATTAATAAATTAACGTGCGAATTGTAATCCACAAAGTCCATTTGTAAAATTAATTATATTCCACCTTTCTTCAAACAATATTAAATCATATGTATACTCATAAACAGAATTAGGTGGTTTTTTTATACCAATAATCGCACCACTATCAGGGTCACAACTAATTTCAAATGTTCCAACTTCGTCAAATGGAGGTGTGTGAGTAGTTATTTCTAATTCGACATTTTTATGAGAACTTAGATTCATTGAACCAGAAGGTTGTAAAGTAAAAGGTGATGTGTTTAAACAAAAATTATAATTATATACAAATGGTAGACTTGAAAATGAACCTTGAGACTGTGAAAATACTGAACAAAACTTAAATAATCCTCTATCTAGTACATTTTCACGATATTTTCCGTCAACCGAAATTCCGGCTGTCAATAAAATTTCTTTAATATTTTCATCATTAAAGTTTCCCGTTTGTTTTATAGGTGAATCTATATCATCTATATCCGTTAAAATAGGTGGTTTATTGATATATTTCCAGTTAGTATAATTTGTCCATTCATTATATTTTTTTACATCACTTCTTCTAAGAGCAAACATCCAAGAAGCTACTAATGATGATGAAGCCATATTTAATATCGCTGAACTAGCAATATCGTAAAATATAGTCTGATAGACTTCTTTTATTAAATATTTTTGTGGTTTTTGTGTAAATACATTTCGTTCTTCTTCTGATAAAAAAGCATAGTTAGCAATTAAATGAATATCGCTGTTCCAGTCACTACGAGTATCTGTATAACTATCTTGATCTTTAGGTGGACTTACTAAAAAACGATGAAATTGATGGTATGTTTCATTTTGGTTAGATTGTATGCGGGTGTCAGTGTCATTGTCTACAGGATCACCTGTAATATTTAATATAGTAAATATTTCTTTAACCGGACGAAATTTAATATTGATATTTATTTCACTATATTGTAGAGCAACTAATGGTACAGCCTGTTGACTATTATATGAAAACCATGTAGTTATAGGTATGTATAATGTGCGTCCACGAATAGATGGTTCTCTCGTGTAATCCGGATTATATTTAGTATTAGGATAAAAACCATTATTGTTTATATTAGCTGGATCATATAATTCAGGAATATTACCGGTCATATCATTAAATACTTCACGTTTACTATGCGAATAATCGCGATGAGCTATACAATTAATATATGTACCTGAATATTTCTGTAAAGTTTGTCCACCACTACTAATTTCGATTTCTTCGATCATTTCAGTACCAATATTTCTAATCCATTGAAATTTATATGGTATAGTCGTATTATATAAAGGACTCCATATATTAGGTAGATTCACTACTAGATATGTGTCCATCAATAAATCACCATGTCTTGGAATTTTAAAAGAAAAATATGATGGGTCATTTATTTTCAATGTTTTTTGTCCAGTAAAATCAATACGAAATTTTTGCATACCAAAATTAGTGTATTTTAAGTATACTGCTTTAAAAAAAGATTTCTTCGGGTTGTTATTTAAAATAACATTTTCTTTTCCAGTACTAACTAAATTCATTAATCCTCCTGGCATTATATTAAAATTTATATATAAGATTAAATATTTTTTTTTAAATATACAAAATATATAATATATAATATGTATCTTAATAATGAATACTATAACATATATAAATTTCAAGTTTCGTCATTAGTTATACTCTCAATATTATCTATAATTTCCAATTATTATTTTTATAAAAATGGCTATAATAATGTTTTATTCTGGAGTTTAATACTTAAAACGGCATTCACAATCGTTTTTCTAAGTTATTATATACAGTATGATGATAAAATAGAAGGTTTTTCATATAATAAGGGAATCCAAACTATTACACCTAATAATAACTTATATGACTCAAAAATTGTAAATATGCATGTAAAAACAGCAGCTGACCCATTGAGTACATATTCTTCTATTTATGGTGAGGTATTATCATTAAATAAACTTGATTTAAATATGAAATCCGGTGTGAGGGGGTTAGTTCTTAATGTAATATATGATTCTATGAACTCACCTGTTGTATGCTCAGGATATTTAAAGGGGAATTCTTTTAAAAAAACATCAAATAGTTTATCTTTTATTGATGTATTAACTCATATTAACTCTACAGCATTCACTGATGGAAAAACTGATCCATTATTTTTGATAATAAAAGTTTTCAATACATCGACAGAAAATAAATTTGGTTCTATAGCGAAAGGGTTAAAAGAGGTATTTGATGAAAAATTAAAGAAAAATGGAGAGTATTTAAAATATAATAAAGATTTCAAATTTAAATACGCATTAAATAAAGTTATACTTTGTGTATCTAATGTTGGTATAAATGAACTAGATAATGAATTAAACGAAATCATGTTTAATGATATAACTGAATTTAATGTAAATTCAGCATTAGGTAATGCGGTGGTATTATCAATGGTATCGCTTTGTTTAATAATACCTAGTGATAATAATCAAACTATAGCGAACTGTTCTATACCAACAGATGAATATTTTGACTATGGAATACAATTTATTGCAATGAAGTATATTAATGTTACAGAATCTAATATGACAGAGGATAGTTGTGTAAATAAATATAATGAAAAGTTTGGTGCTCATGCGTTTATTGAAAAAAAAAATATAAATATTTCTAAAAGAATACAAAACATCTAAATTATTAAACACATAATGGAAATCAAAATATATAATATATATATATCATGCAAAAGTACGAGGAACTAGAATTAAATATATTAAGGCAAGCGGTTGATAAGGTACAAATCGAACAAAAAACTAAGTTGGCTAATTCTATTGAAGTAATAGAAATTATAAAAATTGTTGAAGATTTTATTACTAAAAAAAAATTGATATGCTATGGTGGAACGGCTATAAATAATATATTACCCGATGATGATAAATTTTATGATAAAAATATGGAAGTACCAGATTATGATTTTTTTTCAATAAATGCGTTAGATGATGCTAAAAATTTAGCTGATATATATTATTCTAATGGTTATATTGATGTTGAGGCTAAAGCAGGTGTACATTTTGGTACATATAAGGTATTTGTGAATTTTATACCTGTTGCCGATATCACATCAATATCTAAGGAAATATTCAATAATTTGAAAAAAGACGTTATTTATGTCGATAATATTATGTACGCTCCACCTAATTTTTTACGTATGTCCATGTTTTTAGAGCTTAGTCGTCCACAAGGAGATATTAGCAGGTGGGAAAAAGTTTTAAAACGACTTATTCTTTTGAATAAACATTATCCTATGAAACATCAGTTATGTGATACTATTAGTTTCTCTAGAAACGAAACTAATAAGTTTATTCAACGAAAACGTAGTGTTATTTTTTCTACATTAAAGCATGCTTTTTCTCGTGAGGGTGTTGTATTTTTTGGCGGTTTTGCGTTTAATTTATATTCTCAATACTTACCTAATTATATTAAAAAAAAAAGAAATTCCCCCGATTTTGATGTTCTTTCTACAAATGCTGAAAAGACCGCGAATTATATTATAAGAGAACTTAAAGATGTTAATATTAATAATACTCGTGTAGTATATCATAAAGCAATAGGAGAAATTGTACCAGACCATTATGAAATTGCTATAAAAAATGAAACTTTAGCGTTTATCTATCAAACAACAGCATGCTATAGTTATAACGAATATACTATAAAAAAAGATGGTCTAAAATTACGTATCGCAACTATAGATACTATTTTACATTTTTATTTAGCATTTCTTTTCACAAATCGAAAATATTATGATAAAACTAGATTATTATGTTTGGCACAATTTTTATTTGTATTACAACAAAAAAATAGACTAAAACAAATTGGGTTATTAAAACGTTTTAGTATTGATTGTTATGGTATTAATGAAACTATTGACAGCATTCGACATAAAAAAACACAAAAATATAAAACACTTGACCCAAAAACAAAAGAATATGAAAAATGGTTTTTGAAATATGCACCAAAAACTAGGAAAAAACATTAAGATATATAAAATGAACAATACTCCAAAGCTTGTTGATTATAATTCATTGTCTTATTTAAAACATGAATTGAAAAAATCTAATCATACACAAACATTATTAAACACCTTCATATTAAATACATTTTTATTAATCATATTTGGAATTACTATTGCGATTGTATTATATATTAGATATAGTAAAAAACATCAAACCCCTGAAATTAAACGTAAAAATGATTTACAGATTTTAGAAAAAATAACAACTTTAAAAAGTGGTATCAAACAAGAAGATCCTGAATTAATTACCAATTTACCTAGATTTAGTACAGTTATGTAAAAATGAAATATAGATATTTATTATAGGTTAAAATACTTATGGATATTGACGATAAATTAAATGAGTACTATCGTTTTAAGAAGCGATATATTAAAAATAAAAAAAAATGTATTAATTGTAATCGTGAAGTAGGTACTCAATTTATTACTGAAAATTGGGATAAAAAACGAGTATATAAAATTAAATGTGGTGATAATGATAAACCATGTGACTTAAATAAAGAAATCATTATAATTAAAGATATTGATACAAAAGAAAACTTACATCTATTAAAAAAAACAAAAGATGATTTAGAATTAAAAATATTAAAACAAAAAAATGAGAAATTATTTTTTTTAGATAATGATGTTAAATTTGATGAAAACTTTAAAAAACTTACTAATTTATACGATAAGGTTACAAAAGAATATAGTACTATGTTTGATAAACTAGCATCAAAAACTAATACATATAAATTAGCGGTTATTGAATTGATTGATGTCGTTAATGAAAATAGTGAAATAGAAAATACAACAGAAAGAATAACTCATTTATTAAAAACGGTTAAGCCTATATCTATTAAAATGAAATCATTTCTAGAATTACATCAAATTAATGAATCTGAATATAAATTACATATAAATTATCAATAATATTTTTTGGATAAAATAGGTAATGATTAGATATATTGTTAGTGACAAAATGTTCAGTTTTTGTCACTAACATCTTTTAAATTTTCAAATATGTTATTATATTCTGTTAATATAATATATATATAAAATATATGTTACTGTATAAGCTATTTCGATTTAAATTTTTTATTTTAGGGATGATTGTTGGTATAATACTTTTTTTAATTTACCCACAAAAAAAAGTTGTAACTATTTATCCTAATGATGATAATAAAAATAAAATACAATATAAGGATAACGCTGATAATTGTTATGAATTTAATGTATATGAAGTGGAATGTCCTATGAATCCATCAGAAATAAAGATAATACCGATTCAGTAGAATACGAACTATGCTAAATGCTATACTTCTGTATATACAAATTCCGTTATATTTGATTCATTATATAAAACAGATGTTGATAGAACACCATATTGTTTACGCCTTTTTAATTCTAAATTCGCAAAGAAAGTATAGTCTATATCATTATACCAAATACAATCGACTTGTTCAGGAGTCATATCTTTGATAGATGGTATAAGAATAAGTTTTTTTACTCCAAAACTTACACTATGTTTAGTTTTTTTGGTGTTACATAGATTATTCAAATATTGACTTACTTCTATTTTCATATTTTTATTCATGATAATATTTAAGTCCCAATTTATGTCCAATTTAAAATCCATCAAAGATATAGATATATTTTAATAATCAATTTTTATATTATTATTATTATTATTTCTACAAAATATATATAGCTTTATATAAATGGGAGTAAGTCGAATTTTATATTCGAAAAATAGTCCAATAATGTTATCAATTGTTATTGGTATAGGAATAATTTCATTATTATTTTCATGTTCAGATACGAATTGCGAAGTTGAATACAGAGGTCCGGAAAAAAAAGATCTAAATAAAGTATTTAGAAGTGCTAATACTTGTGTTCGTATTGAACCAAAACAAGCTAAATGTAATAATAATAAAAAAAACGTAATATTTGCGTAATTTAGTATTTTTTTTATTAATAGTAACTTGTAAAATGAACGAAAGTAATATTACTAATATTAGTATGTTACCTAATAAGTATGATGCTCAATCATTTAATACAAATAATCAAACTAACAATACAAATCAAGTATATAATTCAAATATTAAATTAGAAACATCTGAGTTACCTACACAAGATATTCCTATTACAACAACTAAAATAACAGCAGATGAAAATACAAAAGTAAATTTTGTACCTGAAAGCGAAAATGAAACATATTATATTCCACAAACTAATGAAAAAACTGCTAGTAATAAATCTTTATTTAGTATGCTTGATGACTATGAGTTTGATGACTTTAAAATGCCAATCATTGTTTGTTTATTATATGTAGTTTTACAACTTCCTATTACACAAACAATAATAAAACAATTATTTTCATTTAGTTATGATTCTGACAACAAAATTACGTCAATGGGTACATATTTAGTTGGTTGTATATTTGGAGTAGCATATTTTATTATTGATAGACTGATCAATACTTTTTAAATAACTATGGTTAAATTTTTTTAATTTCAATACCACCTTTTTCTAAAAATTCATCAACAATCTGGTCATTATTATAATCATTTATATAATAAATTTTTTTTATTCCACTTGCTAATAGAAGTTTTGTACATATAAGACAAGGATAATGTGTAATATATGCTTCTGAATTATAACAACTTACACCTCTTCTAGCACAGTCAATAATAGTATTTTGTTCAGCATGAATAGTCGCAACTTCATGACCATCTTTTATAATAGATTCATGTGGAAATCCAGGTAAAAATCCATTATATCCTTGTGATATGATTCTATTTTCTTTCACTAAGATACAACCAACACGTAATCGGTTACAACTAGATCGTTTAGCCGCAATTTGACATATTTCTTTAAAATATAACTCCCAAGATAAGCGTGGTTCTGTATCATATTTACTCATTATGTTCTATCTTTTTATTCGTATAATATCTTTAATTTCATTTTTATTTTTATTTCATTTTTATTTCATTTTTATTTCATTTTTATTTCATTTTTATTTCATTTTTATTTCATTTTTATTTCATTTTCTGTATATTTATAACAAGAAATATAACTAAATATGACACGATAGCTAGTAAAATTGTAAATAACCACATTGGTAATATTGTTTTATTAGCATAACCAGCACCAAATTCTCTAAATGTACCTTTGGGTGTAAATATAAATTGAGGTTTTAGTTTAAAAACTATGAAATACATAAATAAAAACAACAATAAACAGTATGCTATTTGATTATTTTCAATAGTTTCATATTTTTTCATATTTATAATACACTATATATATAAAATAATATTATACATGGTACGTTATGTTTTTTTTTTATATTAATATATATTAGATGGCGCCAAATAAAAAATCTATAAAGTTAATAGGTTCTGGTGGGTTTGGATGTGTCTATCAACCCGCAATAAAATGTAAAAATAAAGAAAATACAAAAAAAAACGTTAGTAAATTAATGTTACAAGATGATGCGTTAGATGAATATTATAAAAATGAATTAATTAAAGGAGAACTAAAAAAAATAAAGAAGTATAATCAATATTTTATATTTGTAACTATTTTATGCGATTCTAAAAAATTAGAAGTGATACAAGAAAAAGATGTATTGAGTTGTGGAAAACATGAAGTAGTAACTGAATTTAAAAGAACAAGATTCGATCAACTTGCGGTTTTGAACATACCATATGGTGGATATTCATTAGATAAATATATAATAAATGTTAACAATAATAAAGATACACGAAATATGTTTGTGTATGAGATGACAATATCATTACAAAAATTATGCGAATTTGGTATTAAAGAAATGCATAATAATAATGTATATCATAATGATATAAAAGCTCTTAATATACTATGGAATGACGATAAACTTATGCGTATTATAGACTGGGGGTTAGCAAGAGTAGGACGTCCAAATATGATTATAAATCATTACAAGGGATTTCATTTTAATTATCCATATGAAAGCTTATTATTTAACTTTGAAGATAAATTACCCGAGAAAAAATATAAGCAAATAATTTCTAAGATAGTTAAAGAATATAAAGATATTAAAGTTTTAAGATATAAGGAAGATATTATAACTTTTTTATCATTAAATTCAAAGGCAACAGATACAATTGTTATTAAAAATCTAGAAAAATATCTATTATCAATAGCTAATTTATGTACAGTTGATAAATGTTTTTCAAGAGATTATTTTATCAGTCATTTTTATATAAAACAAGATTATTGGGGTATAGTATTATGTTATGTAGATTTAATCCGGTATGAATATAATTTTTCTGCTAATACCAAAAAAAAAGTTAACAACCTATTAGAATATATCACCACGTCGATAGAGATAAATCCCGATGTATTTATAAATTTATTGTCACAAATAAATGAGAAAAATTGAAAACAAAAACAATCTAAAATATAAGTAATATAATATATTATGTTGAAAGATAAATCAAACATCGTTGGTATTCAATTTAGTATTCTTTCACCTGATGAAATTAGACGTGGTTCAGTTGCTGAAATCGTATCGAGAGATACATATGTTAATAATAAACCTATTATTGGTGGCCTATTTGATCCTCGAATGGGTGTATTAGAACCTGGCTACTTATGCCCAACAGATGGTTTAGATTATATTAATACACCAGGATATTTTGGACATATTGAATTGTCGCGACCAGTTTATTACTTCCAATATTTATCTACTGTTATGAAAGTTATGAAATGTGTATGTTTTAAATGTAGTAAGTTACTCATATCTAAGAATAAATTTTATAAATTATTAGAAAAAGAGACAAATGAATCACGCTGGAATAAAGTATCTTCTCTTTGTAGTAAAGTTAAATATTGTGGTGAACATACAGAAGGTGGCTGTGGATTTAAACAACCACATAAAATTAAAAAAGAAAATGTTGCTTCTATCACCGCTTATTGGGATAAAGATTCTGCTACAGAACTTGATATGGAAGAGACAGAATCAAATGAATCTATTTTGAAGTTATCAGTAGAACAAGTATTGACTATACTCAAAAGAATTAGTGATGATGATATTAAATATATGGGATTTAGCCCAGTATTCTCTCATCCAGCATGGATGATTTGTCAAGTTTTAGCAATTCCCCCTCCTGCCGCAAGACCATCTATTAAACATGACGCACAACAACGTAGTGAAGATGACCTTAGTCATATTATAGTGAATATTATCAAAGCTAACACTACTTTAAAAGCAAAAATCAAAGATAAAGCACCACTTAATATTATTGATGATTGGACAAATATGTTACAATATTTTATTGCTACCTTAGTTGATAATAAAATTCCAGGTGTAGGTCCGGTCGCTCAACGTTCAGGAAGACCGCTAAAAGCAATCAAAGAGAGACTTAGTGGTAAAGGTGGTCGTGTTCGTGGAAATCTAATGGGAAAACGTGTAGATTTTAGTGCGCGTTCCGTAATCACACCCGATCCCAATCTATCTATTAATGAACTAGGAATTCCATTAAAAATTGCTAAAAATATTACTAAACCTATGATAGTTAATAAAATAAATTGGTCTTCATTGATGAAATTAGTTCAAAATGGAGCAAATACTTATCCCGGTGCAAATATTTTACAAAAAAAAAATGGTGATAATATTTCGTTAAAATATGTTGATTTAAAATCTATAAAACTAGAATATGGCGATATTGTTCATCGCCATATGATGGATGGTGATGCGGTTCTATTTAACCGTCAACCTACATTACATCGTATGAGTATGATGTGTCATATTGCGAAAATCCTCATGGTTGGAGATACATTTCGAATGAATGTCGGTGATACAAAACCATATAATGCTGATTTTGATGGTGATGAAATGAATATGCATATGCCCCAAGATATCCTCTCTGAATTAGAGTTGAAGAATATTGCTGCTGTATCAAACCAGATTATTAGTCCGGCACAAAATAATCCTATTATTGGTATTTTCCAAGATTCTCTTCTTGGTTGTTATAGATTTACAAAAGAAAATGTTAAACTTTCAAAACAACGTAGTATGAATCTACTAGCATATTTACCATCATTGAATATTTCACAACTTCAAGAACAATTAAAAACTAAAGATAATGTTTTAAATGGACAAGATGTGTTATCCCATATTTTAAATAATGTTTCTCTTCAATATAAAACCACACAATTCAAGCCTTCTGAAGATTACGCAACATCAAATAATGTGCTAGAAATTCATAATGGCGAATTTCATCGCGGATTTCTAGATAAAAAAATTCTGGGTTCTACTACAACCGGTATTATTCATAGAATTTGTAATGATGTGGGAAATATTCCTGCGGCAAATTTTATTGATAATATACAAAATATTGTAACGGAATATATGAAAACATCCGGTTATAGTGTTGGTATGAGCGATTTAATATCTAATAAAGAAACCACCCAAAAAATTAATGACCTACTTGATAATTATAAAAATGATGTAAATACGTTGATTGACCAAACACATTTAAATCTGTTCAAAAATTTGACTGGAAGAAGCAATAGAGAAGAATTCGAAAATCAAGTAAATACTATTTTGAATTCGGCTGGTTCAGAAGCAGGTAAAATTGGAAGACACAGTCTTTCAACACAAAACCGCTTTGTCATTATGGTGAATGCTGGCTCAAAAGGCTCTGATTTAAATATTTCACAAATGATTTCTTGTTTAGGACAAGTTAGTGTCGATGGTAAGAGAATTCCATATGGTTATGACAATCGGACATTACCACATTTTACTAAATTCGATGATTCTCCTGCCGCACGTGGATTTGTTGAAAATAGTTTTATTAAAGGTCTTTCACCACAAGAATTATTCTTTCACGCAATGGGTGGTAGAACTGGCTTAATTGATACTGCTGTAAAAACCTCTCAAACTGGATATATTCAAAGACGACTTGTAAAAGGTATGGAAGATTTGAAAATTGGATACGATAATACAGTAAGAAATAATAGACACAAAATTGTACAATTTACATATGGGGATGATGGATTTGATACTACTCGTATAGAAAATCAAAAATTACCTCTTTTAGCTATGGATTTGAAAAGTATATATAACTATTTCTCGTTTAAATTAGACGAAGATACTAAACTAGTATTTACTACTACTAAAATAAGTGAAATGCAGTCTAAAAAACATCAAACTCTCTATAAAACATGGTATAAAGATATGGTTAATATGATGATTCAACAACAACATGATATTATAAAACATGTTTTCAATTTCAATGACGCTGATAAAGTACATTGCCCCATTTCATTTGTTCATATTATTGATTCTGTAAAACATCAGTTTCGTCAAGAAAATACACTTGTAGATATTACTTTTATGGAAGCTACTATAAAAATTAATAAAGTATATGACGTGGTTTTGAATGGCTTCGAATATAATAAACCTAATAGTTTGTTTAAGACATTATATTACTACTATTTGAATCCAAAGTATCTCTTATTTGTCAAGAGATTTAATAATTATAGTTTAACTATTCTACTCGAAAAAATTGTATATTATTATAAAAAAGCTCTTGTGCCACCTGGTGAAATGGTTGGTATTCTTGCCGCACAATCTATTGGTGAACCAACTACACAAATGACACTTAATACATTCCATTTAGCTGGTGTTGCTAGTAAATCTAATGTTACACGAGGTGTTCCGCGTGTCGAAGAAATTCTATCTTTATCTGATAATCCAAAAAATCCATCGATGACTATTGCATTGAATTGTGAAGATGCTAAGAGTCGTGAAAAAGCAAATGTTATTCTCAATATGATTGAAGAAACCACACTTAAAACTATTGTTCAAAATCTACAAATTTGCTTTGAACCAAATAAGTATCATGCTAAAAAAGAAGATATTAAAGTTGTCACCCACTTTATTGAATTTGAAAATATGTTGAGTGAATTTAATGAAGAAGATTATACCGATACTCAACCAGATAAATGTAAATGGATTATACGCCTAAAATTAGATAAATATATTCTTATTGAGAAAAATATTACATTAGATGATATTGATTTCTGTTTGAAATCTATTTATGGTGATGATATCTCCACTATTTATAGTGATTATAATGCTAATGACCTTATTTTTAGAATTAAAATCAAAAAAATAAAACAAGCTAAACAAGCAGTAAAAAGTTTAGATCAGTCAGATGAAATTTGTTATGTTAAAAATTTCGCAAATAATATGCTAAATAATATCTCTTTACGTGGTATTAAGGGCATTTCTAAAACATTATTACGTAAAGAACCATCAGCATTGAAATATATTGATGGAAAATATCAAAATCAATCTCTTTGGGTTTTAGATACTGTTGGAACAAATTTACTCAATGTATTAGCTTTAGATTATATTGATTTCAAAAATACATATACTAATAGTATCACTGAAATGTATCGAACTCTTGGAATTGAGGCAGCTAGACAATCTATTTATAATGAATTTCTAGAAATTACTGAAAAGGATGGTACGTATATTAATGCTCATCATCTAGGTCTTCTCGCTGATAGAATGACTTATTCCTATAAAATGATTTCTATTTTTAGACATGGTATTAATAATGATGATATTGGTCCTATTGCAAAAGCATCATTTGAAGAAACACCTGAAATGTTCATTAAAGCAGCAAAACATGCGGAACTTGATGATATGATGGGAATATCTTCTAATGTTATGTGTGGACAACTCGGTAATTATGGTACTAATTGTTTCCAAGTTATTGTAGATCACACAAAATATATTAGTGATACAAAACCTATTATGGATTCTAAATTAGAGTTAGATGATTTGTTACACCAAATTAATCAACAACCCGATGAATATTGCTCCACTTCTAATATAACAATTAATCAACAAATCAACAATATTCCACAAGAAAATATCGATAAATCAATGATTGATAGTGATTATAATATTGATTTCTAAGCTTTAAAACACTATTATTTCTAATCTAAAAACACTATTATTTTATTTTTTGTTTTTTATTTGTATACTTAAAATTATTTTACACATAATTTTAAGTCATAATTTATATTTAAATCGAAAAAGGTGTCACCACATCCATCTTTAATATGGCTTAATAATACTTAATAATAAATATGTAAAGAAACAGTTTGCCGCGGAAGTTTTTGGGAACAAGTAAAAAATTTACAAAAAACGTAAAACACACAAAAAACATTTTACCTATTAAAGAGATAAAACAATTGAAAAAATACTTTGTAAGTTTATATGATATATTTTATAATGAACCAAGTGATACACATGTAATAATAATAAAGTCAAAATTAATAAGATTTTAACAACAGATAGTGTTCTATAGGAGTTTAAGTACGATGATAATATAATATATTATTATAGTATATTATATTCTTGAATAATCTCTATTTCTTCATTATCTGCTTTTTTTCGTGTGACCAAATTTTCAAATTTATTTTGCCAATCATTCTTATCATTAAATACATCTTCTTGTTTTAACCTAATGATATTAATCTCTTCATTCGTCGCTAGTTTTTCTTTGATATAATCACGTATTTGATTATGTAAAGGAGAAGCCCAATTAGAAACTTGTTGATAATGCTGTGCCCCATCAATTTCAACAATAATTTTCAAGTCATTTTCAAATTCAATATAAAAATCGTATTCATAAAATGTCCCATGTGTTTTTTTTAAGTTTGCCCACGCAGGTTTAAACTTGTGTATGAATTTAATATAACACAACACATATTTGCTGTTAGTTAAATAGTTATTGAATTTCTTTTCTGTTTTTAATACACAGGTTGGACACCATCGACCTCCAACTATATGACCAAGGGTACTATTAAAATCATTACTACAATCATCGCATGTAAACCAACATTTTTTGTCTGAACTTTTAAATACATATCTCGGTATTAATGTCCCGTTTTTTGTGGCATGCCAAGATTGTGCTTTTTCGTGTGAGGCGAACGACTTATTCAAACAATGTTGGCAATTAATATCACTACATAGTTTTTTACTTGAACAAAAAGGACACCATTGTCCACGAACAACATCCCCAAGGATACTATCAAAATCATGACTACAATCACCACATTTAAACCAACGTTTTTTATTCGATTGTTTAAATACGTCCCTCGGTACTAATATCCCGTTTTTTGTGGCATGCCAATATTGTACTTTTTCGTGTGAGGCGAACGACTTATTCAAACAATGCTGGCAATTAATATCATCACATAGTTTTTGAGGTGGATTTGAACAATACGGACACCAATAACCGTAGTTAACATTAAGAAGTTGACTATCAAAATCATGACTACAATCACCACATTTAAACCAACATTTTTGTTTGGTGTTTTTGAATACATCTCTTGGTTGTAATTGATTATTTTTTGTAGGATGCCAAAACTTTACTTTTTCGTGTGAGGCAAACGATTTATTCAAACAATATTGGCAATCATTATCACATAGTTTTTTGTTTGAACAATACGGACACCAGCTACCTCTAATAATCATATCAAGTGGACTATAAAAATCATGCCTACAATAACCACATGTAAACCAATACTTTTTACTTGAACTTTTAAAGACATTCTTAGGTTGTAATTGCTTATTTTTTGTAAGATGCCAAAACTGTGCTTTTTCATGTGAGGCAAACGATTTATTCAAACAATGTTGGCAATTAATATCATCACATAGTTTTTTAGGTGGGTTTGAACAATATGGACACCAGCTACCGCTAATAATACTATCAAGTGGACTATAAAAATCATGCCTACAATAACCACATGTAAACCAATACTTTTTACTTGAACTTTTAAAGACATTCTTAGGTTGTAATTGCTTATTTTTTGTAAGATGCCAAAACTTTGCTTTTTCGTGTGACGCAAATGACCGTTCATATTTGGGTAAACTAGGCATAATATATCTACTATAAATAGATTTATTACATTTATATCAATTTCTGGTGACAAAAAAAATATTTAAATTAATCATCAGGAGGGTTTGGGTGGTGGAATCTTGGTTACCCTATAAATTAATAGGTAAATCATTCTAATAAAATATCATTCACTATTCATAGCCAATTTAAATATCTAAAAGTAGTAACAAAAAGTATGCAATAAAAAACCATAATGATTAACAATTAGTTTATTCGTTATTCAAAAATCATAAACTTTAATCTATAAAGATCTATAATTCAAAATACTATATAGCATTTAATTTTATTATATAGCATTTAATTTTATTATATAGTATTTAATTTTATTATATAGTAAATATAAATGTATCTTCAACTCGGCGACATTATTAAGATATTATCTCCACAATTGTCCCAATATCATTTATTTATATTCATTATATCTTTTGTAAGTTCATCGCATTTACAAATACGCAATATTTCTACTAACGAACTATTTCAATTCACTATTTCTAATAACATATTAGATGAGCCAAATATACAACAATTGTTTCTAATTAAACGTCATGAGCATTCTGGATTCGTTTTACAAAATAATCTTACATTAAATTCATGGATTGATGTTTATTTTACTAGTAATATACCCTTCATTTTAACATGTAAAATTTCAAATATTGAAGAAGATATGATTGAACTTTCATTATATGATTCTTCTAATAATATTGATGGAGTTTTTTATATAGATTTCGCATATCAAGGAATACCATTAGATTTATCTATTGATAAAATAATAATTCGCGACCCACCAGCATTTTTCATTAAAGCAGACGACCAAATTATTAATGATGACCAAAATATCACAAATTTATTAACGGAAAAAATTATTAATATTGATAGTATTTTTATACACTCTGATTTAGACGCTATTGAAGTAACTGAGATAAAGAATTTTAATAATCGCAGATTTTCTCTAAACGCACAAGTAAATGATTTAACAGAAGAACTTTTAGTTGGACATACATCATTATCTAAATTTCAAATTCAAAATATATCATTAGTTCTTGAAAGATATAAACAACTATATCAACAAAATATTAGTAATATTAAACACCATCCATACTTTTATAATTTTTTAGATTACACATGGATACTTCCGGTTGTTATTAATAAACCCACGCTTTTTGATTTAGATGAAAGTCTTCATGATGATACCGCTTTTCATGTAGAAAAATATAAAAAAAATCTAGATGATTTAATAGAAAAAATAAATATCAGCTATACGACTAGTAGTGATAATCCATATAATTCATATCTTAATGCTATTATTTATTTTCATATATTATCTAACTCACAACCACTATCATCAAATACTCATAATATATCTATTGATAATCTACTCACAATATCTTCAAATGGTATTACAAATTTAGACCATGTTGATTCTTTTTTACTTTCAACTACATCATTAGGGAAAACAATTATCAATAAAAAATTTGATTTTGTTGTCTCAAATATACATAAGGCTTCAATTATTAAATCCGCTATCTTTCTTTCACTAACTCATTCATTGTTTAATTCATATAAATTATCTTCAACATTATTAATTAATAAAGCTTTACTAAACAGTAAATGTTTATATGATTTTAAATTTATGGAAAAAACACCATATTCAACCGTTATTATAGATGATACCACACCAGTTTCTTTTGAAAATTTATTAAAAGAAAATATTCATTTTGAAAATGATATTAAACAAAGTAGTCCATTTGATTTATATCAGAATAAAATTACACCAAATATAACTAATTTAATACAACATATATTACCACACACTAAACTAAATAAATTATCACTTTACTCTGTATTACAAGAACTATCTAAATTATCCATTACTACACGTGATATTAAATATGGCCATTTACTATTTATAGATAAATATATTCAAAATGCTATTATTGAACTAAAACGACGTATTATCAATAAACGTTCTTCTTCTAGTAATATATCTATTACTAAATATGAAAATCCTTTTCCTAAAAAATTAGCTAAATATATTGAATTATATCATCTACATGATCCAATATCATTATCTACAAGTGAATGTATATCACGTATGCTTATACATGATAATATGAATTTATTTAATAATTCATTGTTATTAGATCTTTCTGATATTGTAGATCACTCACAATTATCTTCTATGGCAACTAAATTTTTAAAATTTGATAATGATAACAGATTTAAAATAAATACAAATAAATGTAATAAATTTGTTTTGAGTAAACAGTACCATTCTATGGTACAACTTACATCGGATGATAATAGAGATATATTTTTTGACCAAGAATTTGATACTACCAGATATGATCTGTTAGACCCATCTATAAAAGATGATCAAACCGCATCTATTGATATTCTCATCAGTAAATATAAATTCAATAAAGCTGACGCATTAGATGAATATAATGCTATTATCAATAAGAAAAAACTAGTAAAACCAGGTCATTTTGCTAGTGTCTATAATGATGGTAATATTAAGTTTTTTATTCGTAATGAAAAAAAATCTTGGGAAAGTACATCTCAGTTTGATGGATTAACTGGTTCTGATATTTTCTGTAATATTCAAAAATCTTGTTTTAAATTAAATACTAATATATGCTCAACAAAACCAAATATTGAAAAAGAAAATAAAATTAATATTTTACATGATTCATTAAATGAATTTGATAAAAAATATATCCGTACAAAAGAAGTTTTCAAAGAAAATAATATCAAAAAACATGAAGCATACAAACAATTGTTATATTCTTATAAATTACGTGCTAATCCTGTAAACCATCCATCTAATAATGTTTTATATAATTTAGGTTCATCTTATATACCAGAAGATGTCACTTTCTCTCCATATTACGAAATCACACAGGCTATATTAGCAATTCAGGATTTACCTACTAAATTCACATGTATTATCAAGTTATGTAGTAAATTTACTCGTGAATCTAATTATATGAATATTGATGAGAATCCATACTGGAGATATTGTTTACAAACCAATGCTAAATTATTACCTACCTTTTTATTTTCACTTGCTTGTGTTTTTTTGAATAATAATGATAATTATCTTGATAATCTTAATAATATTTGTAGAAAACAGGGGGTTCTAAGTGAAGATGGTGACAAAATTATTGATATTCACTCTGGGTATGTAATAAAGTATATAGATTATGATGATAACACTATAGATTATAGCCCATTAAATCAATCTATATTAGAACAGCTTTCTCAAACACAAAATATGATGGATAGATTTGTCACTACATTCAGTATGCCTCCTAAAAAATTAGCTTATATTGTTAATGTTATTGATTCCATAACCAAACACATGTATATTTCTTTAAATTTACAAAGTAAAGAATTTATTATTAAACATGTTGTTGATGATTTTAATAAAACATTATTAAATACTAAGCTAGAAGGTAATAAACTTATAGCTATTGAATCATTTTATATAATTTATTTTACCTTAGCTTATCTATTAATAGAAATTACTACGTCTATCCCTTCATTCATTCCTAAAAAACAATTCCCAGGTTGTGTTAAAGCTTTTGATGGATGGCCGGTTGATGATAAATCTAATAATAATGCATTGATTTATTTATCTTGTGTATCATTTAATATTTCTACTAAACAAACATTACCTTGGAAAGCTCTTAAAACGCCACAATTACATGATGGTAAAATTGGGATTGAATCTGTTTCAAATAAACTTGAAAGTATTATAGATAAATATGTTTTATATAAACCAATTGTTCGTAATAAAATTAATCATAAAATTGCATATTTAGATAAAATGAAGAATTTTAAAAAAATAAATGAAGAATATTCGTTATTAAAATGGGTTGGTTTTTTACCACCACAACGCTCCTTTAAAAAAAACTTTTCCATTACTAATAAATTAGATGGTCTATCTAATCAACAGTTTTACACAAAATCTATGTACTATACTCTATCCGTTTTTCATTATATTCAAAAATATATTCATGATAACAGTATTAAACACACAGACGTTACTATTGACCCTTTTATTGAAAAAATAACAGTTTCATATAATATTACGGATACTATCACTTTCAAAAACACAGATGTATTAAAAGATATACGTTTTTTATTTACTTTGAGTCAAATTATAAACGATTATAAAAAAAAACACGCTATACATCATATATCTAGTCATAAAGTATTTAATATTCATATTCCACAAGCTCTTAAACATATAACAACACAGAAAAAAATAATGGACTCTTATGTCTTTAACTTATTAAAAAATACATCTAGAATTACCGAATTATCCGCATTTATTCCTAATTTACCTAATAAATTAATTTTTATTCATGATGACCCTTCTACCACATTTGAAAAAATGGGAATCAATATTACTCCTAGTATATTTCATAATATTTATAAACATGTTAATACACAACATTTTCTTCTATATGATACTCATAATAATGTAAATAACTACTTTATTTTATTCGACTTTTTGAAATCAACTACACTCGACTATTATGCCAATGATGATATTCAAAAAACATTTACTATATTTCAAAATATTCTTACTAATTATATTGACACCGGAGAAGTTTCTATAAAATCAACAACAAGTTTTAAAAACATATTATTCGAAAAAATAACCTTGTTTAAAATAGATATTACTGAATTTATTCATGAACACTCCTCCATGAAAATTAAAAATAAGAATAAATTAAATAAATTTATAAATGAGTTATGTGATAGTTCATTAGATATGACGTCTTTTTGGAAACCATTAAGAGAATCTAGTTACGATAATAATATATTTGATTCTATAGAAAATGAAACTATATTAAGAGGGTGTAATTATTTAAAGTCCATTGGAAATATGTTATTTCATTCATTACCTACTTCTATTATCAATAATGTTCAATATACAAATATTAATATCCCATCGCATTGGGAATTATCTGATGTACATAACGATGATATTTCTAATTTTTATAAAAAATATTATTCGTTCATGAAGAAGTATGATGAGTGTCAAGAACAAATATCAAAAATAACTACTGAGTTAGAACCTATTAAAGATTATATTTTAAAATTTATGAATTTACTTTCACCATTAAACAATACGTCATTTGACCATGACTTTATATATATATTTTTACAATACTTATTATTCTTATATTTACATCAGTTTTTACAATATAAATCATATGACGACGAAATATTAACTACATGTTTAGCTGATTTTATTTATGATGTATTTAATATATTTGGTCCGGAAAATAACTTCAAATTTATAAATTATTCATATGATTCCATTTATTCTAATGTTAATCGTATTAAAGAACATGAAAAAAATACTATTACTGACATGCTTCAAGAAATGAGTAAAGAACAACGCCAAGTTGATACTGAATTTAAAAAATATAGTATAGGTTTTTGGTCTAAGGGACAAGAAAAAGGTTTACGAGAATATCAAAAAACTAAATATGATGAAGATAGGGAAGTTGAATATAATGACAAAAATCAGTTTATGTTTAATTTACACGCTGATATGTTTAAAGACTATAATGAAGAATATTTAGAAGATACAGAAGCATTTGATATGGCACATATTTTTGATGACGATGATGCACCAGAAGATTTTGATGGCGAATAAATAAAAATAAAAAAATATAATGTATAAATATAATAATGAAGTCGGGGTATATTGCTATTGGTTTACTACTTTTATGTTGTGTGTTATATTACGCATATAGTAGCAGAATTACTGCTACTGGATTAAGTGATATTGTTGATTTATCTAATGGTCCTATTACTATTGAGGGTAGTAATGTAATGTTACCAACATCATCTACACCTGCTTTTACACACTCTTTGTTTATATATTTTAAAGATGGAGAAAGTGGTGAGACTATGAACATAATTTACAGAGGTGACGCGACACCTTATGAAGAATCCATATATCTAACTGGTGGTACTGAACCAAAAGTAACTTATAAAATAGGCTATACACTTGATGGTGCTGATTCTGTTAATCAGACAACCAGTCTAGTTATACCGATTCAAAAATGGGTACATATTACATATGTAATAAGTGAAAATACAATTGAAACTTATAAAGACGGAACACTTATGTATAGTGAATACTTTACAAACTCTAACTTAAATAGTAGTGGTTCTGCATTAGATGGTAATGATATTGAAATTGGTGTATCAAACCCAACTATTAGTGGCTATATAGCAAAATATAAGTACTTTAATAAAGCACTTAATATAGATGAGATAACAGCTACGCATAACGATTTACTTAGTGAAATTGGTAGTTCTAAAACACATAATGATTATGGATTATTACTTTCTTTACGTCAAGGTAATTCTGAATTGTCTAATTTATTTAGCATTTAAATAAGCTAATTTTAATAGATTATTTTATTATTAAAAATAAAATAATGATAGCATATATGTAGTACCGTATAATATTATAATAAATTTATGTAGGTAGCAAAAACGAAGTGCCGAAGGCACCATCCTACTTTTTTTGTTTTTTTTAAGAAATTTCATAAAATGTTCAATTTTTTTTAATAAAACGGACATGTCCGTTTTTGTTTTATAAATATAAAAGTTGTCCAAAAAAAACAAAAAAAAGTATATGGTTTGGTTATGTAGGGAATACTATTAAAAAAAAGTTATTTATGGTATTCTACATAATTTTTTTTGGACAATTTTGTGTCAAAATTTGACAATTTGTTACAGAAATTTTAGTAGCAATATGTTTCAAAAAAAATGAGACGAATAACAATAACGAAAAAAAGTATCTGGTAGCAAAAAAGTAGCAAAAAGTAGCAAAAAATATATTTATATATTGGAATATTTTCTTTTTTTGTTTTTTTTAAGAAATTTCATAAAATGTTCAAATTTTTTTAATAAAACGGACATGTCCGTTTTTGTTTTATAAATGTAAAAGTTGTCCAAAAAAAAAACAAAAAAAGTATATGGTTTGGTTATGTAGGTAATACTATTAAAAAAAAGTTATTTATGGTAATCTACACAAAAATTTTTTGGACAAATTTTGTAAAAATGGACAATTTGTTACTGAATTTTTAGTAGCACAAAATAAATATTAGTTTATTACTGGTTTCAATAACAAAAAAAAACAGGAAACGATAATTATTACAAAAAAAGTAGCAAAAAAGTAGCAAAAAAGTAGCAAAAAAGTAGCAAAAAATTAGCAAAAAATTAGCAAAAAATTAGCAAAAAGTGTTGAGTTAAAATATTATAAAAAGAAAGACATTAATAAATAATATGGAGTTAAACTCTGTGAATAATAGAAATAAACAATACAATGATATATTAAAAAAATTAGACTTTAGACATTGTAATATTACATTGAATGCTTCAGGAAGATTAATAATTTGTTTAATAGAATTTCGAGAAATGATAGAGATGAAATATGTGATTCAAGCTATATTTAGTACATATGAACCAAATGAAATCGGGTTAGCTATTGTACATGGTAATAAAAATAAGGTGTTTGTTGAAAATTTGTTTGGTCATTTTGAAAATATAAAACTAATAAAATATGATTTTGATAACGTAAATCGTGGAGTATATAGTGCAATATTAAAAACTCCAGAATTTTATGAACAATTCATAGATTGGTCTCATATATTAATATATCAGACTGATGCGTTGTTATTGCGAAAAATAGATGATATATACTTTGAGTATGATTATATTGGAGCTCCTTGGATATTATCGAATCAATGGTGTAAGTATAACGCAGGAAATGGTGGATTTTCTTTACGTAATATAAAAAGTTGTATACGAATTTGTGATGTAAATAGAAATAAAATTATAATGACACAAATAAATAAAGGTAATGAGGATGGATTTTTTTGTTCACAAGATGATTTCAAGTACCCCCCAATTAATTCGGAATTACATAAAGCATTTTCAGTAGAAAGAGTAAATTATCCGACTCCTATAGGAACACATCAAATTTACCATAATTTTTCAATGAGTCAAAAAGAATGGGATGATTTTTTAGTATATATGGAAAATTGCTTAATTAATAAAAATAAACCTATTATCGACAATAATAAAATAGTATTATCATCAAATACTGAAAATGTTTTACAATTATTAAATAATAATAAAATAATAGAGAAAGAAGGTTATACAAAAATAGACGAAAAATTAAATGATAAAATATGTATTGGAGAATTTACTTTTGAATTAACACACAAGGCAAAAAATAGATGGGTTATAAATTCATTAACAAATTACGAAATTTTATTATGTAAAACCTATAATCCTGATACATTTGTTAAGATATATCAAGTACATGATTATATAGAAAGTATAATTCATAAAAAAGAATCTGGTGTATGGTATAAAGAAACAGACGATAATATATATGTTATTTTTTATCCTGGTTTTCCTAATGGTGGAGAATGTTGGGCAGATATAAATGCGAATGGTCATTATAATCATTGTCGTGATTTACCAAAAGAAGGTGCAATTATTTTAAAAAGTAAAAAGAACGAAGAGACCAAAATATCAAGAGTAAATAAAAGTATTTCAAATATAAATAATAATGGTAAAAATATTTTGGCATTTGATTTATTTACGGGTGTAGGATTTTATAATCAATTATTTTCACTAGAATGTGCGATATATATTTCACATATAACAAAACGCTATTTGGTTTTGAATATAATGCATCCTTTAGTATCATGTGGAAAACCGAATAAAGATTATGGTACAATAGTAGAGTATGTAAGTAATAAATTTCAAAAATATTTAGAAGGTTTTGAGATAAGAGAATATAAAAACTATGTGCAACCCTCTGAATATGAATTACAATTATCGAATAAATTATCTGGTTGTATTTTTGTAGATACTATATGTGATGAAAAACAAATTAAAGAATTTGCGAATGGAAGACATGTAATACCAAAGAGTCAAATAACCCGACTCTTTGATAATTCTAAAGAAATAATATATATATCAAAATCTAATGCTTCTAGAGTTTTTTATAACTTCTTGACAACGGATGAGAATTATTTAGCAATGAATAAAATATGTTATGATTTATCGTTTTATAATGATATGTTATCTAGTATAACAAATAATATAACAAATAATATAACAAAAGAAGAGCCATTGGGATATATAGGGTTACATTTAAGATTAGGTGACAGGCATAAAGAAATAAATAAAAATGATGGAAATAAAATAATAGCCAATCTACGTAACTGGTTAGAAAAAAATAATTCATCTAAAAAACCAATATATGTGATGATGGATAAGAATTTTGAAAAATTACAGCAAGAACTATATGAATATAAATTAATAAATACAGAAAGTTTAATAACAGAAGAAATTAAAAAAAAATTAAACACAAAGTATAAAAATACGATTATTGCAGAATTTTTAATACAGAAAGGAATATTAGAATACGCAGATATTTTTATAGGAACACAGGGAAGTACAGTATCAGTACATATACAATATATAAACTATTTGCTTAATAAACCACACGAGTTATGTACATTTTCAAATTGTGTTTCATATAATAAAGATACATTGATACATAATGAAACACAACCAAATAAAAATTATACATGGAATAAAACAAAATATTTAGGAGGCCATCCTATATCATGGTCGTTCTTTTTCCCGGATAATATAATAAAATTAGATAAATTAACAGATATAGAAAAATCGCCAATATATGATTTACAAACAAGTGTAACAACACCAATAAATATACAACTAGAAATAATGCGTGAAGAAGGAGAATCAATTAAAAAAGAAGTTATCAAAGAAGAAGTATTGAATATAGTAAATGAAGAATCCAAAGAACCCAAAGAATCAAAAGAATATATATCGGATTCTAGACCATTTATATCAATAGATTTTTGGAAAGAAAATTCGACAGTATTTATTGAGCGAGACAATATGGAAAAAGAAATAGAATCTGTATTAGAAGTAGAATATAAACCTATAATAGGAATTAAAACAGATATTATACTAAGTTATGTAGAATATCTGGCTAATATAAAAACTAAATTTATATTAGTGACAGCATCAAATGATGATCATTGTCCACCATATTTATCATATCCAAGCGAGCAGTCAAAAGATATAAATAATAAAATATATAAATTATTAGAGAATGATAATTTAATAAAATGGTTAGCTAAAAATCCATGTATTATTCACTGTAAAATAGAACCATATATTTTAGGTCCAAAATGGCAGTGGAAAACTACACGATTCAATGGGGAAAATAAAAACACACATATGCGAATATTTAAAAAACATTGTTTAACACCGAAAAAGAATTTATATGATAAAGAAATGAAGAAAAATCTATTATATTTTAATTTTACATCACAAACAACAGGAACCCCACTATATTCACATCATAAAAATATAAGAAATAATATAAAAAATAATTTATCTAAGCATTTTGAATGGATAAATAACCAACCATTTGAAGAATATATAGAAACATTAAAAACATATAAATTTTGTATAGCACCACCTGGTAGAGGAATTGATACACATCGTTGTTGGGAAGCATTAATGGTGGGAACAATACCTATAGTCGAATCTAATACATTAAATAATTTATATATAAACTTACCAGTAGTAGTAGTAACAGATTGGAGTTCAATAACCGAAGAATATCTAATAATAAGATATCAAAAAATAATAAAAGAGCAAAATTATGACTTTGATAAATTATATACATATTATTGGAAAAATAAGATATTTAATATGAGATTATAAAATAGAAAGAGTCAAAAATGTTTTAAAATTATACTAATGTATAATATACAATACTATGCATACTATGAAACTAATAAAATCTCTGGGTAGAACTGGTAATTCATTATTATGTGTTGTAAATGCTATTATATTTGCAATGGAACATGATATAGCAGTAGTTGATTTTACAGAATTGCATTGGTGGACATCACAATTATTACCAAAAGGTGAAAATGAACTAATAAATAATTTACAAATTAACATATCACCAAGTGATTTGAATAAAGTATATGAAATGAGGGGTCTTGAGTTTCACGATTATATTCATAAAATAAAACCAGCAATAAAATGGAATAAAACTATTAATAAATTTGAATCATGGTTTTGTGGTTTTTATGTTAATGTTGGAACATTTGAAGAACGAAGATATGTTGTACAAAAATATATTTCACCTATTTTGAATATACCATCATTAAAAAATGAAGATATGATTAATTCGAATGATTTATTAATACATTTAAGAAGTGGTGATATATTCAGTAATAGAGGACATTATGCGTATATTCAACCCCCACTATCATTTTATATTGAAGTAATATCATCAAGAACATGGAATAAAATAATAATAATAACAGAAAATGAACATAATCCTTGTTTTTCAAAACTAACAGAAAAATATCCAAATATAATCTCGTTTTTACATAATAAACAAGAACGAAGTGGTGGTAATGGAAATGGATTTCAACATGATTTAAGTTGGTTGATAAATTGTACTCATTATGTTGCTTGCCAGTCATCGTTATGTCCATTGATAATTCAATTAAGTAAAACAATAAAGCATGTTTATTTGCCGTCATATATATTAAAAACAACTGGTCAAAATATTATCAAAGAAACACGTATTTGGTGGACAAATGAGTTTGCCAATAAAAATACAAATTTTACTAATGGAAATGTCGAGTATCATGTATTTGATTACGACAAGTATATAGATATACCTAAAAAAATATATGAATATAAAGAAAACGATAATATAAGTTATTTATTAGAATATAACAAAACTAAAACATGAAATGCTATTATACCTAAAATATAATAAAATAAATAGTTATATATTTATTTTAATATTATTCTCAAATAGTAAATTAAATATCGTTTGTATTAGGATTATTCTATCCTCCACAATAATCTAATACTGAAATTATATTATATTTTGATTATTCAAGATACCACATATTATGTGACTTCATTTTACATTTTTTTTGAGGAAACATAACAAAATTAAAATGAACAATATACGGATTAATATTATTATGTTCCTTATAAAAAAAATAACCATTTGGATATAATTCATTAGGTAATAATTGATAATTAATTTTTGGTGAGATCATGTTTAACCAATTCTGGTCATTACTATTTATGCAGGTGTTATAATCAATATTAAATATATTTTTAGTGTTTGAATTCGATTTTATAATATAAAATCCTGAGCAAATTTCATTTTTAGCAACTGATTTGAATTCATGTTGTGCGACAAGTTCTAGTGACGAATCTCTATTTATTCGAGACCATACATCAGAAAGAAAATTTATATTTCTGAAAACAATATCACTATCAAATAATATAATATATTCATTTAATAGTAGTTCTTGATATACTGCAAATATTTTTTGGAAGGTGACTTCTTTCCACCCAGACTTACTATATTGCACCACATTATTATAGGTTAATTGAGTTCTTTTAACTTTCAATTCAGGATATGTTTTAGAGAAAAAATCAAAACATATATCATCCATACAATATAGTACGACTTTTGTAAGGTCAAAATTAATATTTTTTAAAGAACAAATACAATTCGAAGTAAGCTCTTTATACCCAATATTAGTTATGGATACTAATTTTACGGAATCCATAATTTAATTATACTTATATTATATTATATTATAATTATTTGAACACAATTATATTTTTTTCAGGATTCCATTTACCAATAACCTCATTATTATCCATATCATATATTATATTATCACCAGAACTAGATTTATAATAAGTAATTCCGTCATATTCAAACTCGTCTACATCAATTTCTACATCAGAACCAGAGTCATCATTTTCATCATTTTCATCATTTTCATCATTTTCATCATTTTCATCATTTTCATCATTTTCATTATCTTCATCATTTTCATCATTTTCATTATCTTCATCATTTTCATCATTTTCATCCTCATTCTCATTATCATTATCATCAATGTGTTTTGATTTAATATGTTTTTTTTTAGTATTATTTTCAGAATCATAATCATTAGAACCATTCATTTGAATTTGATTGATTACATCATCAGCATTTAAAATAACCTTTTCTTTTTTTGGGCGACCGCGTTTTTGTTCTATACTTTTAATTTTTTTGGGGCGACCACGTTTTTTAACTTCAACCTCCAGAAATTGAATTTCATCGATAGTTACATCTAATGATTCAGCATATTTCAATACATCTTGTTTTGAAATATGATTTTTTTTCATATAAGTGCTGTATGGAATAACTTTACGGTCTTTTATATCAGTATATTCCATAACATCAGTCTTAAGTCTATCATTAATATTACCTGCGGTAGGTTTTTCTGTTGAATTTTTTTGTGTTTGATTAAAGCACATTTTACAATAATTATTTTCATGAATATTCTTTGTACATTGAATAAATAATCCATCCGCATATTTTATACCCTGACAGCAATCTGTTTTTACATTACCATTCCATGGTAAGAATTTAATATTCTTTTTCTTTTTAAGAATATTATTATCGTCGAGTTTTTGGTTAAGTTCATCGTAATCAATATCATATTCACCGCAAATATAACGAATAACTTTATCCATATTAAATATAATAATTTAATAAATACAATAAAAAAATAATAATTTAATTTTTCAATTTTTATAAATTGTAATATATATATACATAGAATTAGTAGGTATTGTTTTATATTATAAATAATAATAGTACTACATATATAAACTAAGATGTACAGAATTATCCTCATCCGATTTTTTAATAAGTTTTTCAACTAGTTCGCGAGAAATAGTAAGTGGGAATTCAACTTTAAGAGACGAATTATCATCAAATAATTTAGTACCAGGAGACATAAGATGATATAGATTGATTTTACGATAAATAACTTCTAGGCATCGCTTAAGATTACGAACACCTTTTTCATCACCTGTAAAATGATCGATAATATGTTTAATAATATCGTCTTGAAATATAATTTCTTCATCGATTTTGACGTCTTTTTGAATTTTAGGTAGAAGATAATTTTTGGCGATTTGAATTTTTTCTTTAGTACTATATCCATTTGTTTGGATTTTATACATTCTATCAATTAAAATAGGATTGATTTTACTTTCATCATTATAACTGAATATAAAGAGACACTTATTTAAATCAAAATCAATTTCAGAGAAGTATTTATCATGAAATTTATCATTTTGTGAAGTATCAGTGAGATGTGTTAAGATCCCGGTAATTTCTTCGCCTTTAGGTGTATCGCTAATTTTATCAAGTTCGTCAAAATAAATTACAGGATTCATAGATTGTTTTTGAATTAAGATATCAACAATTTTACCCCATGTACTCCCTTCATATGTATAACTATGGCCTTCTAAGAATGAACTATCAGTAGCACCACCTAGGGAGATAAATGAAAATTCGCGATTAAGTAGTTTACTAATACCCTCTTTTACAAGAGTAGTTTTCCCTGTCCCTGGAGGACCTTTAATAGCAATGGCGGAGCCGACAGCATTGGGATTAGTAATCCATTGCCCAATAATTTGAATAATTTGCATTTTAGCATCATTCATACCATAAACCGCATCATTTAAAGAAGTAATAGCATTTTCCATATATGTTTGACATTTATCTTGCCCGTCTTCTAACGTAACAGGTAGATTATTAAATTTATTAAATGGAATTCGCATGAAAGCATCAACCCAATGTTGTAATTTATAATAGTCCCCGGCCATAGGGTCCATGTGACGAAGTGTATTGATTTTACGAAGAGCACATGCTTTAAATGAAAGTGGAATATCAGATTCAAGTAGTTTTAACCTATACGGTTTTTCTACCTTAATAACTTTATAAACTTTTCGCAATTCTTTTAGAATTATTAATTGGTCTGCGATGTCCATTTTTTCGAAAAATTTATAGTCATTTAAAGAGTTATTAGAATGTAAAGTTTTTTTGAATTTTTTGACATTTTTTTTCCTCTCTTTTTTTGTTTTTTTATCTTGGTCTTTTTTGAGTTCTTTTTCTTTACTTTTGGTAGTTTTAATAATTTCTTTTAGTACTTTTGAATTTTTATGTTTTTTATAAAACTCTTCGGTTAATTTTGAAAAGGAAGAAATGATTTCTTTATCGGAATATTTCTTATTGCGTTTACTACGACGAAGTTTTGTATTTGGTTCTTCCATAGTGTTGTTATCACTTTTTTTCCTTTTTTTTGATTTATTTTTAGTATCATTATGTGTTTTTTTGTTACGATGTTTTTGTTTATTGTTGTCTTCCCCTTCACCCACGTATTCGCCTTCACCATCATCTTCATTTTCATCTTCATCTTCACCGTCATCTTCACCCTCATCTTCCCCTTCATATTCACCATCATCTTCCCCTTCATATTCACCATCATCTTCACCATCATCTTCACCATCATCTTCACCATCATCTTCACCATCATCTTCATCACTTTCATCATCTTCATCACTTTCATCATCTTCATCATCTTCATCACTTTCATCATCTTCATCACTTTCATCATCTTTTGCACTTTCATCATCTTCTGCACTTTCATCATCTTCATCACTTTCATCATCTTCATCACTTTCATCATCTTCATAACTTTCATCATCTTCATAACTTTCATCATCTTCATCATATTCAGTGTCATCTTCATTATTATCATCTATCGTACAAATAATATGAATATCTTGTTCATCTCTACCTTTTTTAGTTTTTTTCTTACAGGTTGACGATTTCTTAATCTGTTTTGATAAATGTTTTGAAGGAAATAGTTGATTTAGAAATTTTTTATATTCTTTATTGTTTAACTCAAGTGTTGTTTCTTCATCACTTTCCGTACTACAATCATCTTGATTATCATCATCATCATGTTTATTTTTATGGGTTAAAGCTTCACGTTTTTTGATACGTGCTAGAGTTTTGGCAATATATTTTAAATTATCAGATTTTTCAGGCATATTAAATGTATTAATTAATCTTTATATATTAATTATCAAGAGCATTATTTCAATTTTTTATTAAGTAGTAGAAAAAAAATATAATATATTTTATAATAATTATAAATCACACACAGCGTTCGGGTGATGTAAAAAGTGTTGAAAAAAACTCAAACGAATGCTAATAAAATTGATAATGAGACTGAAGACTTTACGATTGTTAAATCTGGCTTGACTTTGGGTAAAGAAATCCAACAAGGTAGAACAAATAAAAAACTGGGTCAAAAACAACTTGCTTCTTTATTAAATGAAAAGCCGGCTGTTATTCAACAATATGAGAATGGACAGGCTATTCCTAATCCACAAATTATCAATAAATTACAAAGAACA
>Ga0209405_1000128_pt1 | contig 64303 bp, 57 predicted proteins | sample COGITO_mtgs_1105_6_FD_184803 | JGI IMG/M metagenome (GOLD analysis project Ga0209405, IMG submission 184803) | Pelagic marine microbial communities from North Sea - COGITO_mtgs_110516 (SPAdes) (version 2) | ecosystem: Environmental > Aquatic > Marine > Epipelagic ...
CCAGCATTATGGATGTAGATGGATTCACTATTTCCCATTGGATGGAACGCCTGTATTTAGAACGTTTAGAAGGTAAGTATAGCGCTATCGAAGCTCAACTTCTCGACTCCAAACACAATTGGGAAGCTGTATTGTTTTGGCAACTCGCCAAAAATTTTGGACTTAAAGTCAATGGTGACGCTTTTTTAAGCATTGCAAAATCAATGGATTTTTCGGTCGTTCGGAAATCACAACATGAAGTACACCACCTTGAAGCCTTGTTTTTTGGGCAAGCGGGACTTTTAGAAACCGAAGCACAAGATGTTTACATATCTGAACTCAAAAGTGCCTATGAATTCTTGAAATACAAATTTTCGCTTTCAAGAAAAGGCGTGTTGCCCGTACACTTCTTTCGCTTACGCCCGCCTAATTTCCCAACCCTCCGATTGGCGCAGTTGGCAGGAGTGTATAGCCGGTGTTCAAGTTTGTTTTCTTCAGTGATTGAAGCCAAATCTTTAGAGCAATTGTATGCAATTTTTCAAGGTACAACTTCCGCGTTTTGGGAAACACACTATACTTTTGAGAAACTCTCCAAATCCTCATCAAAAACGCTCACAAAAGCATTTATGAATTTGATTATTATCAATACTATAATTCCAATCAAGTTTGCCTTTAATAGATTTAATCGACATTCAAATCAAGATGAAGTTCTAACGATCATTCAAAACATACCAATGGAGCATAACAGTATTGTGGATAAATTTCATTCCTTGTACGCCTTTGGTAAAACCGCATTAGAATCTCAAGCGCTGATTCAATTGAAACACATGTATTGCTCAAAAAATAAATGTCTTCAATGCGCTGTTGGTAGTGCTCTTTTGAATCGAAATTCATAAATTGCACTATGAAATTATTTTACAAAGGCCTTTTCAATTTACAAAAATATGGGTTTTATGTGTGTCAACGTATCGCAGACCGTATCGGCATGCGCGCCAAAGTTGTTCGAACGTCGTTTATTTATCTGACATTCGTGACACTTGGTTTTGGGTTTGCATTTTATTTGTTTCTAGCATTTTGGATCCGTATCAAGGATTTGATATATACCAAAAGAACCTCTGTTTTTGATATTTAATTTATATGCATAACCCTTTTATAAAACTTTACAGATCAAAAATTAGTACTGCGATTATCTTGTTGGTAGTACTCCTTTTTACAGGGATTATAGGATTTAAGATTATGTCCGATTATTCTTGGGTTGATGCTTTTTATATGACCGTCATTACCATAACCACTGTAGGGTTTGGTGAAGTCCAGCCCCTCGATCCTGAAACCAAAATATTCACTATTTTATTAATTTTAACAAGTGTTGTTATTGTGGGATATGCGCTTACAATTATAACAGAGTATATAATTTCTAAAAATGTTATTTCTGAACTAAAACACAAGAAGATGCAAAAAAAAATTGATGCACTGTCCAATCATATTGTGATATGTGGATATGGAAGAAATGGAAAACAAGCCGCAAAAAAACTATTGACCCATAACCGCTCTTTTGTGGTCATAGAATCTAATAAGGAAACTATAGAAAAATATCAAAATGAAAACACACGCTTTGTTTTTGGAAATGCAAATGATGATGAGGTGCTTTTAGCCGCTGGTATCGAACGAGCGGAGTGCTTAATATCTGCGTTACCCAACGATTCTGACAATGTTTTCGTGGTGCTTTCTGCGCGACAAATGAACAAAAATGCTCGAATTATAAGTCGTGCTTCAAACGAATCTTCATACAGTAAGCTTAAATTAGCAGGAGCCAATAATGTAATTTTACCCGACAAAATTGGGGGCGATCATATGGCTTCCTTAGTCGTTGTTCCAGATTTGTTGGAATTTATTGATAACCTATCTATAGTTGGAAATAAATCTATCAATATCGAAGAAATTGCTGTAGAACAATTATATGACACTTCAAATATCAAAACGATTCAAGATTTAGAATTACGAAAAAAAACGGGGTGTAGTGTGATTGGATATAAAGACGAAACAGGTCATTATATCATCAATCCAGAAGCTAGTCAAAAATTAGTCCCAAATTCTAAGGTGATTGTTTTGGGACAGCCAGAACAAATCCAAAAGTTGAACAGCACTTATAATATTGATATTAAATAACCAAAAGTTAATTAAACTTTTAAGGCGCAGCTATATTTTAATTACTCATTTATTTTCACCATATTGTTGCCTTATTAAAAAAATTCCTAAAAATTTACTATGAAAACATTCATTCAAACTACTATTGCTTTAATTTTACCAGTTATATCTTTTGCACAAGAAAAGGGGCTGGATCAAAAAATTGATGAAGCATTTCAACCTGTTGCAGATGCCTTTTTTGATGCTATTTTCTTTACAGTATACAAAGGAGATTCATTTTCAATTCCATTTGTATTGGTCTTGTTAGTAGGTAGTGCGTTGTTTTTCACCATTTATTTTGGATTTCCAAACATTCGTTATTTTGGAAAAGCAATTAACGTAGTAAGAGGAAAATATGACCATGTAGATCATGGCGTTTCTGAAGCGATGTACGGCGATTCTACGCCTGGCGGTGATGCCATAGAAACCATTAAAGACGAAAGCACAGAAGGAGAGGTTAGTCATTTTCAAGCCTTGGCAACTGCGGTTTCTGGAACCGTAGGAAATGGAAATATTGCAGGGGTTGCTTTGGCAATTGCCTTAGGAGGACCTGGAGCTACGTTTTGGATGATTGTTTGTGGATTGTTAGGGATGTCTACAAAATTTGTAGAATGTACTTTGGGTGTTCAATTTAGAGATATTGGAAAAGATGGTACCGTTTATGGTGGTCCAATGTATTATATAAGTAAAGGCTTAAAATCAAGAGGGTTTGCTACAATAGGTAAAGTGACTGCTGCTATTTTTGCAGTCTTTTGTATTGGAGGCTCTTTTGGAGGAGGTAATGCTGCTCAATCCAATCAAGCAACTATAGTTATTAAAGAATTGTTTAACTGGGAAAGTACGGCAGCGGGAGCAATCGTTGGTGTTGTGTTAGCCGCATTAGTGGGAGTCATTATAATTGGCGGTATTAAACGTATTGCTCAAGTTACTGAAAAAGTAGTGCCGTTTATGGCGGGTATGTATGTTGTGGCTTGTCTATATATTATACTATCTAACTTTAGTTTAGTTGATGATGCCATTAATCTTATTGTAAGAGAGGCATTTAACCCAACTGCCTTTGGAGTTGGTTCTGTGATAGGCGTAGTAATTGTAGGATTTCAACGTGCTGCATTTTCAAATGAAGCAGGTGCTGGTTCGGCATCTATTGCGCATTCTGCAGTAAAAACAAAATATTCAGCCTCCGAAGGTCTAGTTGCCTTATTAGAACCATTTATTGATACGGTTGTGATTTGTACAATGACTGCTTTAGTGATTGTGATTTTTAATTTTGGTGGATTCTTTGAGTATGGAGGAGATGGTTCAGGTGTTGTTTTTATTGATGGCGTAGCCTATGAAGGCGCAGGAATTACATCTAAAGCCTTCGCTCAATATATTCCGTATTCAAATATATTCTTGACTATTGCAGTTGTGTTGTTTGCAGTGTCAACTATGATTTCATGGTCTTACTATGGTTTACAGTCTTGGAAGTTTTTATTTGGTAGAGGCAAAGTAGCAGATTTAGCATATAAATTATTATTTTTAACGTTTATCGTTATTGGTGCTGCAGCAAGTATGGGATCTATATGGAAATTCTCTGATGCGATGATATTCGCAATGATTTTCCCTAACATGGTCGGACTATTCTTCTTATTTCCTGTAGTGAAGAAAGAATTAATTAAATATCTGGACGCCATAAGAAAATAAATATGGTCGCCCCAAAATGAAATTTTACACCTACTTTTCACAACAACAACGCTTGGCGGTAATCGCATTGATTGTCGTTATTATTGTTGTGGAATTCTCTTGGGTATCCTATAATAAAACACCAACAGATTCCTTCGCTGTTGATCCTGCTATCTATTTGAAATTTCAAAACGAGGTAGATAGCTTGATAGTGCATCAATCTCGCAATTCGACTCCAAAACTATATCCTTTTAATCCGAATTACATAACCGATTATAAAGGCTATACACTTGGAATGAGTAGTCAAGAAATTAACCGTTTGCAAGCCTATAGGGCTACAAACAAGTGGATAAATTCGAGGAGAGAATTTCAACGAATTACTAAAGTGTCGGATTCATTATTAAAAACAATTGCGCCCTATTTTAAGTTTCCGGATTGGGTTACGTCATCATCGCAAAAACTGACATCAACTGCTAATACCTCCGTGAAATCATTCGCGCAAAAGTTCGATCTTAACAAAGCGACTGCGTCGCAACTTCAAAAGGTATACGGCATAGGTGCTTTTTATTCAGAACAAATTATTCGATTTAGAGATGCCTTTGAGGGCGGTTTTATTTCTGATTTGCAATTACAAGATATAAAAGGACTAAAACCAGAAGTGATTGAAAATATTCTTAAAGAATTTACCGTTCAAACGCCAAGGAAAGTTGCTAAAATAAGTTTAAATTCAGCGACTGTAGATCAATTAGTAACCATTCAACATATCGATTATGAATTGGCGTATGAGATTATAGAATTTAGAATGTTAATGGATGGTTATAAAGATATTGAGGAATTAACAAAAGTTAAAGAATTTCCCAAGGAAAAAATAGAAATTATTAAATTATATTTGTCACTTAATTAGTTTAGATATGGATTTTAATTATTCAGAAGAACAAACCTTAATTGCTACTGCTGCAAAAGAATTTGCAGAGCAATACATCAGGCCACACATTATGGAGTGGGATGAATCTCAGTTTTTCCCCGCAGATGTACTTCATAAAGCTGGTGAAATGGGTTTTATGGGTGTTTTTATTCCAGAACAATACGGAGGTTCTGGGTTTGGATACCATGAATATATCGCCATTATTGAAGAAATATCCAAAGTAGATCCTTCAATTGGATTGTCTATAGCAGCACACAACTCATTGTGTACAGGGCATATTTACTATTTTGGCAATGAGGCTCAGAAACAAAAGTGGCTGCCGAAGCTAGCATCTGGAGAATGGATTGGTGCTTGGGGTTTAACAGAACACAATACAGGTAGTGATGCCGGTGGTATGAATACAACCGCAGTTAAAGACGGAGATCATTATATTTTAAATGGTTCTAAGAATTTCATCACACATGGTCGTAGTGGACATATTGCTGTTGTGATTGCACGAACTGGTGAAAAAGGCGACTCTCATGGCATGTCGGCATTTGTTGTTGAAAAAGGAACGTCTGGATTTAGCTCAGGAAAAAAAGAAGATAAACTTGGAATGCGTGCCAGTGAAACGGCAGAGCTCGTATTTGATAATTGTCGAATTCATAAAGATAATTTACTAGGAGAAGAAGGCGAAGGATTTATTCAGTCGCTAAAGATCTTGGATGGTGGACGTATTTCTATAGGTGCTCTTTCATTAGGAATTTCTAAAGGTGCGTATGAAGCTGCCTTAAAATACGCCAAAGAACGTGTTCAGTTTGGGAAGCCTATTTCAAGTTTTCAAGGAATTTCGTTCAAATTATCGGATATGGCTACAGAAATTGAAGCTGCTGAGTTGTTGATACATAAATCTGCTTTTTTGAAAAACAATGGGGAAAAAGTCACAACCCTTGGCGCTATGGCAAAAATGTATGCTAGTGAATCTTGTGTCAAAATAGCAAATGATGCTGTTCAAATTCATGGCGGATATGGATATACCAAAGATTACCCCGTAGAGAAATTTTACAGAGATTCCAAGTTATGTACAATCGGCGAAGGCACTACCGAAATTCAAAAATTGGTCATCTCAAGAAATATTTTAAAATAACTATTGCAAAACAATAATTAAGTTTATATTTGCACACGAAATCTAAAAGAGGGGAGGTTAAAAGACTATGTTAATAATACCAATAAAAGAAGGAGAAAATATAGACAGAGCGCTAAAACGTTTCAAACGAAAGTTTGATAAAACTGGAACAAAGCGATCTTTACAAACGCGCAAGCAGTTTATAAAGCCATCTGTAAAACGTAGAGCACAAATTCAAAAAGCGCAATACATTCAAGGATTAAGAGACGCAGAAAACTTATAGTTATCTACATCAATACAAATCAAAAGCACCTTACATGTAAGGTGCTTTTTTTATTTATAACACTATAGTGTGCAGTGACTTATATGTTAAAAAGTTTGGTCAATTCATATTTTTTATTAATTTTGAATTTAACCAAAATCTATAATACTATGAACACAAAATCTTTTTTATTGTCAGGTATCGCTGGTACCGTTGTAAGTTTTTTACTAGGTTTCCTTTTCTATGGATTCCTCTTTACAGAACTTCATCCAGATGAATCGGAACCATACATGTTATTCATTTTTCTAGGATGCTTGTTTTACGCTTTCGCATTTTCCCTAATCTATAACCGGTGGGCAAACATTAGTACTTTTAATTTAGGTGCTAAGGCAGGGTTCTTAATAGGCCTACTGTGGACGCTTAGCATGAATTTTTTCATGTATTCGTCTGGATCTAGCTTAGATTCAGATTTTTTATTACTAGTTGCAATTGATGCTGTATCTGCTGCTATAATGGGAGGTGTAATAGCTGTTGTTATAGGAAAAACAAAAGCGTAAAACAGTTTTGTCATCAGGTTATATTCCCATTAGAAACCTCCAGTTTTTATTGGGAATATTATAATATTTTATGTATATTGGAATAGTAAAACCAAACTGAATGGCTGTACAAAACTTTATTAACTACCTATTACTAGAGAAAAAGTATTCTCCAAATACAGTTGTGGCCTATCAAAACGATATTGAAGCGTTTCAGTCTTTTTTAATTACCGATTTTTCTGATGCTGAGGTTTCAAAAGCAAATTATTCTCAAATACGAAGTTGGATTGTTCTGCTCGTAGATTCCAATATTTCAAATAGAACTATTAATCGAAAGTTATCGTCCTTAAACAGTTATTATAAATTTTTATTAAAGACGGAGTCTATAAATTCAAATCCTTTGGCAAAACATAAAGCGCTTAAGGTGAGTAAAAAAATTCAAATCCCTTTTTCTGAAGTAGAAATTAACAACGTACTTGATAGTATTTCTACAAATACATTTGAAGGATTGCGCGATAAACTTATAGTAGAACTTTTTTATTCTACAGGAATGCGTCGAATAGAGCTAGTTCAGCTACAGCTCCAAGATGTAGATTTATCTCAAGGACAGGTAAAAGTATTAGGTAAGCGGAATAAAGAACGGTTTATTCCTTTATTACCTTCTGTAATGCTTACGTTTCAAGCATATGTTAGTGCTCGTTTAAACCTTGAAACCGTAAAAAATCAACATGTTCTCTTTCTAACTAAAAAAGGAACTAAGGTCTATGAGATGTTAATATATAGAGTAATTACAAGTTATTTTGACACGATCTCCACAAAAGTAAAGAAAAGCCCTCACATCCTAAGACATTCTTTCGCTACTCATTTAATAAGTAATGGTGCCGATTTAAACGCTGTAAAGGAACTTTTAGGGCATTCGAGTTTGGCGGCTACTCAAGTCTATACACACAATAGTGTTGCTGAACTCAAAAAAGCATATAAGAAATCACACCCTAGGACGTTGTCTTAGTTATTAAGTCTAACCAATAAATTGTCACTATGAAAGTACTTACACAATCCGTAAATTTTAATGCCGATCAAAAATTAATCGACTTTATTCAAAAAAGAATGGATAAATTAGATTTATTTTTTGATAAAATTATTAAATCAAATGTTTATTTGAAAGTTGAGAATACGTCAGAAAAAGAAAATAAAATAGTTGAAGTTCAGCTGTCAATACCAGGTGATGTCATCGTAATGAAGAAGGTTTCTAAGACTTTTGAAGAAGGGTTGGACGTGGCAGTTCGGTCCTTAGAAAGGCAGTTAAAAAAGCGAAAAGAAAAATTACGTCAATTTTCATGAAAATTTTACAAAAAATGTTTTGAAACAAGAAAAATATATATACATTTGCAGTCCGTTAGAAATAGCGGGCTTTTTTAGTGCCTAATCGTACTGAAGAAAAGCCGATGTAGCTCAGCTGGCTAGAGCAGCTGATTTGTAATCAGCAGGTCGTGGGTTCGAGTCCCTCCATCGGCTCAAGTTCTTTAAAAGAGTGAAATATAATTTAAATTGAGGGGAGATACTCAAGCGGCCAACGAGGGCAGACTGTAAATCTGCTGACTACGTCTTCGCAGGTTCGAATCCTGCTCTCCCCACATTTAAATTAATGGATTAAATTAAATTGCGAGAGTAGCTCAGTTGGTAGAGCGTCAGCCTTCCAAGCTGAATGTCGCCGGTTCGAACCCGGTCTCTCGCTCAATTTTTTTGGCCGGTGTAGCTCAGGGGTAGAGCGTTTCCTTGGTAAGGAAGAGGCCACGGGTTCAAATCCCGTCATTGGCTCTTTTTTTGAATAAATAAATTGAATACAAGTAAGATTACTAATATTAATATAACTAAGAATAAATTTTAAAACATGGCAAAGGCAACTTTCGATCGTTCAAAACCACACTTAAACATTGGTACTATTGGACACGTAGATCACGGTAAAACAACTTTAACTGCTGCTATTACTAAAGTATTAGCTGATGCAGGTTATTCTGAAGCAAGATCATTCGATCAGATTGATAATGCTCCTGAAGAAAAAGAAAGAGGTATAACAATTAATACTTCTCACGTAGAATATGCAACTAACAATCGTCATTACGCTCACGTTGACTGTCCAGGTCACGCGGATTACGTAAAGAACATGGTTACAGGTGCAGCACAAATGGATGGTGCGATCTTAGTAGTAGCTGCTACAGATGGTCCAATGCCACAAACACGTGAGCACATCCTTTTAGGACGCCAGGTAGGTATTCCAAGAATGGTTGTATTCTTAAATAAAGTTGACATGGTTGACGATGAAGAGCTTTTAGAGCTTGTTGACATGGAAGTAAGAGACTTATTAAACTTTTACGATTATGACGGTGACAATGGACCTGTAGTATCAGGATCTGCACTTGGAGCTCTTAACGGAGAAAAAAAGTGGGTTGACACTGTATTAGAGCTTATGGAAGCTGTAGATGCATGGATTGAATTACCAGTTCGTGACGTTGAAAAAGACTTCTTAATGCCAATCGAAGATGTATTCTCTATTACTGGTCGTGGTACAGTTGCTACGGGTAGAATCGAAACTGGTATCGCAAATACAGGAGATCCTGTAGAGATTATCGGAATGGGTGCAGAAAAATTAAACTCTACGATTACTGGAATTGAAATGTTCCGTCAAATATTAGATAGAGGTGAAGCTGGAGATAATGCAGGTATCTTATTAAGAGGTATTGAAAAGTCTCAAATTTCTAGAGGTATGGTAATTACTAAGCCTGGATCAGTAACACCACATGCTAAGTTTAAAGCTGAGGTTTATATCCTTAAAAAAGAAGAAGGTGGACGTCATACTCCATTCCATACTAACTACCGTCCACAATTTTATGTGCGTACAACAGATGTTACAGGAAATATAGCTTTACCATCAGGGGTAGAAATGGTAATGCCAGGAGACAACTTGACAATTGAGGTTGATTTGATTCAGCCAATTGCAATGCATGTTGGTCTACGTTTCGCGATTCGTGAAGGTGGAAGAACTGTAGGTGCAGGTCAGGTAACTGAGATTTTAGACTAATACTATTATCACAATACATGAAAAGGTGTCTCGATTTATCGAGATACCTTAACGTGTATTTACGGGTTTAGCTCAGTTGGTAGAGCACTGGTCTCCAAAACCAGGTGTCGGGAGTTCGAGTCTCTCAACCCGTGCTAAGTAATTGGAGAAGCGTTTTAAACTAGAGAGCCCTAAATAAGCAGACTCAAATTAAATAAAATTATAAAACAATGGCAGGTATAGTAGAATATGTAAAAGAATCATTTGGAGAACTTAAAAACAATGTGAGTTGGCCAACTTGGGCTGAAGGACAAAGTCTAACAGTGCTTGTGGCGGTTTTTTCAATTATATTTTCATTAGCTATATGGGGTGTAGATACTGTTTTTGCACGTGTTATTGAAGAATATTTTAACTGGATCAAATAATACATACACCGATGGAAGAGACTAAAGTGGAAGAAACCAAAGCGGAAAAGAAGTGGTATGTTGTTCGTGCAGTAAGTGGCCAAGAAAACAAAATCAAAGCCTATATCGAAAGTGAAATTTCGCGTTTAGGATTAGAGGATTTTGTGGATCAAGTCTTAGTGCCTACTGAAAAAGTGATTCAAATTAGAAAAGGAAAAAAGGTTCAAAAAGAAAAAGTTTATTTTCCTGGATACATTATGGTGCAAGCCAATCTTAGTGGAGAAATTCCTCACATTATAAAGTCGATTACAAATGTGATTGGTTTTTTAGGTGAAACTAAAGGAGGTGAGCCAGTGCCATTGCGTCAATCAGAAGTGAACCGCATGCTAGGTAAAGTTGATGAGCTTTCATTAGAAGCAGATCAAAATGTAGCGATTCCTTTTGTTAAGGGAGAAACAGTAAAAGTTATTGATGGTCCGTTTAATGGATTCGACGGTACTGTAGAAAATATTAATGAAGAAAAACGCAAGCTTGAAGTGATGGTGAAGATTTTTGGAAGAAAAACACCATTAGAATTAAGTTATATGCAAGTAGATAAAATTTAATAATTGTTACACAAATATTAAGATTCGGGTTTATAGCTTCCAACGTATAATAACGAGTCACACTAAAATTAAAAAATGGCAAAAGAATTAGGTAAAGTAGTCAAACTACAAGTAAGGGGAGGTGCAGCGAACCCGTCGCCACCGGTCGGACCCGCTTTAGGTGCTGCTGGAGTTAATATCATGGAGTTCTGTAAGCAATTTAATGCAAGAACTCAAGATAAGCCTGGTAAAGTTTTACCAGTGGTTATTTCTGTTTACAAAGACAAATCATTTGACTTTGTAATCAAAACACCTCCAGCTGCAGTACAATTATTAGAAGCGGCCAAAGTAAAAAAAGGTTCTGGCGAACCAAACAGAAAAAAAGTAGCAAAAGTAACTTGGGATCAAGTAAAAACGATTGCTGAAGACAAAATGGTAGATTTAAATGCATTTACGATTGGGTCTGCTATGAAAATGGTAGCAGGAACAGCCAGATCAATGGGTATAACTGTTAAAGGTGGTGAAGCACCCAATTAATCAAAATTATTTGAAATGGCAAGATTAACAAAAAAGCAAAAGGAAGCAGTTGCTAAAATTGATAAGAGTAAAATCTACAGTCTTCAAGAGGCTTCAGTTTTAGTAAAAGACATTACAAACACAAAGTTTGATGCATCCGTTGATTTAGCAATACGTTTAGGAGTAGATCCTAGAAAAGCAAATCAAATGGTAAGAGGTATAGTATCACTTCCGCATGGAACAGGTAAAGATATGAAAGTACTCGCCTTAGTAACTCCTGATAAAGCTCAGGAAGCTACAGATGCTGGTGCTGATTACGTTGGATTAGACGAATACCTTGAGAAAATCAAAGGAGGTTGGACAGACGTTGACGTTATCATAACGATGCCAAGTGTTATGGGTAAATTAGGACCATTAGGTCGTGTATTAGGCCCACGTGGTTTAATGCCTAACCCAAAGACAGGAACTGTTACAATGGATGTTGCTAAAGCAGTAACAGAAGTAAAAGCAGGTAAAATTGATTTTAAAGTTGATAAGACAGGAATCGTACATGCAGCGATAGGAAAAACATCTTTTTCTGCAGACAAAATTCAAGATAATGCTCAAGAGTTATTATCAACTATAATGAAGTTAAAACCAACATCAGCAAAAGGGATATATGTAAAAAGTATATTCATGTCTAGTACAATGAGCCCTAGTATTGCTGTGGATTCAAAAGTGAGTAGTTAAACAATTTTATTATGACAAGAGAAGAAAAATCAAAAGTAATCGAAGCGTTGACTATAGAATTAGCTGAGAATTCAAATTTATATTTAACCGATATTTCTGGGTTAAACGCAGGAACTACTTCAGCATTACGACGTGCTTGCTTTAAAGCAAACATAAAGTTAGCTGTAGTAAAGAACACCTTGCTTGAAAAAGCAATGGAAGCTTCAGATAAAGATTTCGGAGATTTACCAACTATTTTAAAAGGTAATACTTCCGTAATGTATTCTGAAACTGGAAACGCACCAGCAAAAGTAATTAAAGCTTTTAGAAAAAAGTCAGACAAACCTTTCCTTAAAGGCGCTTTTATCGAACAAGCAGTTTACATTGGTGACGATCAATTGGATATGTTAGTTGACATTAAGTCTAAAGAAGAACTTATTGGAGATATCATTGGATTATTACAATCGCCTGCTAAGAACGTTGTTTCAGCACTTCAATCGAGTGGTGGCAAATTATCAGGTATCCTAAAAACGTTATCTCAAAAAGAGGGATAACATTAAAGAGTACGCACTTTTTACAAATATATATTAAATTAAAAAATTATTAAAACGATAGAAAAATGGCAGATTTAAAAGATTTCGCAGAACAATTAGTAAACTTAACAGTAAAAGAAGTTAACGAACTAGCAACAATTTTAAAAGATGAGTACGGTATCGAACCTGCAGCCGCAGCTGTAGCAGTCGCTGCTGGACCAGCTGGTGGTGGAGACGCTGCTGAGGCTCAAACAGAATTCGATGTAATTCTTAAAGCTGCAGGTGGATCTAAATTAGCAGTAGTTAAATTGGTTAAAGAATTAACTGGTTTAGGTTTAAAAGAAGCTAAAGGATTAGTTGATGACGCACCAAGCGCTATCAAAGAAGGTGTTTCTAAAGATGAAGCTGAAGGCTTAAAAACTTCTTTAGAAGAAGCTGGAGCAGAGGTTGAGCTTAAGTAAGCTTACCACTTAATTCCATACATTGGTTTAGGTCCTAGAGTTACACACTCTATGACCTAAACCCTTTTGTGTATTTATTATATACACTAATAAAAAAGTTATTTTTTTTAATCAATAATTCGTCCATCGATGTTAGCAAAAAAAGCTGAAAGATTAAATTTCTCGTCTATTAAAAATAGAACAGAGTATCCAGATTTCTTGGATATTCAGATAAAATCCTTCCAGGATTTTTTCCAGTTAGAGACTAAATCAGAAGAAAGAGGAGATGAAGGGTTGTACAACACCTTCATGGAAAATTTTCCAATCACTGATACACGAAACCAATTTGTGTTAGAGTTTTTGGATTATTTTATAGATCCACCAAGATATTCACTAGAAGAATGTATAGAAAGAGGTCTTACTTATAGTGTTCCATTAAAAGCAAGATTAAAATTATTCTGTACGGATCCCGAACATGAAGATTTTGAAACTATAGTTCAAGATGTATACCTTGGTACAATTCCTTATATGACGCCAAGCGGTACGTTTTGTATCAATGGTGCCGAACGTGTTGTAGTATCGCAACTTCACCGTTCTCCCGGCGTTTTCTTTGGACAATCTTTCCATGCTAATGGAACCAAATTATACTCTGCTAGAGTTATTCCTTTTAAAGGGTCTTGGATCGAATTTGCTACTGATATTAACAGCGTTATGTATGCTTATATCGATAGAAAGAAAAAATTACCTGTTACTACTCTTTTCAGAGCTATTGGATTTGAAAGAGATAAAGACATTCTTGAAATTTTTGATCTTGCAGAAGAAATCAAAGTTTCAAAATCAGGACTTAAAAAAGTTCAAGGTCGTAAGTTAGCTGCTCGTGTACTAAACACCTGGCATGAAGATTTCGTTGATGAAGACACTGGTGAAGTAGTCTCTATTGAAAGAAATGAAATTATTTTAGACCGTGATACCATCCTTGATAAGGATAATATTGAAGAAATTCATGAGGCAGCTGTCAAAACAATTCTTTTACACAAAGAAAGTTCACAGCAGGGTGATTATGCAATTATTCATAACACACTTCAAAAAGATCCAACCAATTCTGAAAAAGAGGCGGTTGAACATATTTATAGACAATTACGTAATGCTGAGCCGCCAGATGAAGAAACGGCGCGTGGTATTATAGATAAACTATTCTTTAGTGATCAACGTTACAACTTAGGAGAAGTAGGTCGTTACAGAATGAATAAAAAATTAGGCTTAGATATCGGAATGGATAAGCAAGTGCTTACTAAAGAAGATATCATTACAATCATTAAGTATTTGATTGAGCTTATCAATTCTAAAGCTGAAATTGATGATATTGACCACCTTTCTAATCGTCGTGTTAGAACTGTAGGTGAGCAATTATCATCTCAATTCGGAGTAGGTTTAGCGCGTATGGCTAGAACTATTCGCGAGCGTATGAATGTACGTGACAACGAGGTGTTTACTCCTATAGATTTGATTAACGCTAAAACGTTATCATCCGTAATTAATTCTTTCTTTGGAACCAATCAGTTGTCTCAATTTATGGATCAAACCAATCCTCTAGCAGAAATTACGCACAAGCGTCGTTTGTCTGCACTAGGGCCTGGTGGTTTATCAAGAGAGCGTGCAGGTTTCGAAGTTCGAGATGTACACTACACACACTACGGACGTTTATGTCCAATTGAAACTCCTGAAGGACCAAACATTGGTTTGATTTCTTCTCTTTCTGTATTTGCAAAAGTGAATTCTATGGGATTCATTGAAACACCTTACAGAAAAGTTGATAATGCAGTTGTTGATATTAAAGGAACTCCTATTTACTTAAGCGCTGAAGAAGAGGAAGATCAAATGATTGCTCAAGCAAGTATTCCTGTAGATGAAAATGGTAAAATTACTTCAGAAAAAGTAATTGCACGTCAAGAAGGGGATTTCCCCGTAATTGATCCAACTCAAGTTAACTACACGGATGTAGCACCAAACCAAATTTCATCAATATCTGCATCTTTAATTCCTTTCTTGGAACATGATGATGCCAACCGTGCATTGATGGGATCTAACATGATGCGTCAAGCAGTACCATTATTAAGACCACAAGCACCAATTGTAGGTACTGGATTGGAACGTCAAGTTGCATCAGATTCTAGAGTACTTGTAAATGCTGTTGGTTCAGGTGTTGTAATATATGTTGATGCAAATACAATCACTATTGAATATGATAGAACAGATGAAGAAACTCTTGTTAGTTTTGATTCTAATACTGTTTCATATCCATTAACCAAGTTTAGAAAAACCAACCAAGGAACGTCTGTAAACCTTAAGGCCATTGTTAAAAAAGGCGATAAAGTTAAAAAAGGGCAAGTTCTTACGGAGGGGTATGCCACTCAAAATGGAGAATTGGCATTAGGAAGAAACATGAAGGTTGCCTTTATGCCCTGGAAAGGATATAACTTTGAGGATGCGATTGTAATTTCTGAAAAAGTAGTAAGAAATGATGTCTTTACTTCTATCCATATTGATGAATATTCCCTTGAAGTTAGAGATACAAAGCTTGGAAATGAAGAGCTAACGAATGATATTCCTAATGTTTCTGAAGAGGCGACAAAAGACTTAGATGAAAATGGAATGATTCGTATTGGGGCTGAAATCAAGCCAGGCGATATCCTTATTGGAAAAATCACTCCTAAAGGTGAATCAGATCCAACTCCAGAAGAGAAATTATTAAGAGCTATTTTTGGTGATAAAGCAGGCGATGTAAAAGATGCATCACTAAAAGCTTCACCATCACTTCACGGCGTTGTTATTGAGAAAAAATTATTCTCAAGAGCAGTAAAAGATAAGCGTAAGCGTGCTCAGGATAAAGAAGATATTTCTAAGCTAGAAGATCTTTATGACACTAAATTTGATGATTTACAGTCTGTTTTAGTTGAAAAACTTTTTGCAATTGTTGGTGGAAAAACAGCACAAGGAATTTCAAATGACCTTGGTGAAGATGTTTTCCCTAAAGGAAAGAAGTTTACACTTAAAATGTTAAATTCTGTAGATGATTATGCACATTTAGTTTCTGGTAAATGGACAACAGATGCTGCTACCAATAAGTTGGTCTCAGAATTGATTCATAATTACAAAATTAAAGAGAACGACCTTCAGGGTAGTTTAAGACGCGAAAAGTTTACAATCTCTGTAGGAGATGAACTTCCAGCAGGTATCATAAAACTAGCTAAAGTTTATATCGCTAAAAAGCGTAAACTTAAGGTAGGAGATAAAATGGCAGGACGTCACGGAAATAAAGGTATTGTTGCACGTATTGTACGTCAAGAAGATATGCCTTTCCTAGAAGACGGAACACCAGTTGATATTGTACTAAACCCACTTGGTGTACCATCTCGTATGAACATTGGTCAGATTTATGAAACCGTATTAGGATGGGCTGGACAAGATTTAGGAAGAACGTATGCGACACCTATTTTTGATGGCGCTACACTAAATCAGATCAATGAGCTTACAGACGAAGCTGGAATTCCTAGATTTGGTCACACATACTTATACGATGGAGGAACAGGAGATCGTTTTGATCAAGCTGCAACCGTTGGTGTTATCTATATGCTTAAGTTAGGACATATGGTAGACGATAAGATGCACGCCCGTTCTATTGGACCATACTCTCTTATTACGCAACAACCTCTTGGTGGTAAAGCACAATTTGGTGGTCAGCGTTTTGGAGAAATGGAAGTTTGGGCATTAGAGGCCTATGGTGCTTCTAGTACGCTTAGAGAAATCCTTACCGTGAAGTCGGATGATGTTATTGGAAGAGCCAAAACATACGAAGCTATCGTTAAAGGAGAACCAATGCCGGAACCGGGATTACCAGAATCTTTCAACGTATTAATGCACGAATTGAAAGGTTTAGGACTAGACATAAGATTAGAAGAATAATAGGATTTAATTCATTATCATAACCATATATTATGGCAAAAAAGCAAGATAATATTATAGTACCGAGATTTAATAAAATTTCAATTGGTTTAGCCTCTCCAGAGTCGATCTTAGGAGCGTCCCGTGGAGAGATTCTTAAACCAGAAACGATTAATTACAGAACTCATAAACCTGAACGTGATGGTTTATTTTGTGAGCGTATTTTTGGCCCTGTGAAGGACTACGAATGTGCTTGTGGAAAATATAAGCGTATCCGTTACAAAGGGATTATTTGTGATCGATGTGGTGTAGAAGTTACTGAAAAGAAAGTTCGTAGAGATCGTGTTGGACATATCAACCTTGTAGTCCCTGTAGCACACATCTGGTATTTCCGTTCTTTACCAAATAAAATAGGGTATCTACTCGGGTTACCATCTAAGCAATTAGATATGATTATTTATTACGAACGTTATGTCGTAATTCAACCGGGTAATGCAGTGAATGAAGAAGGTGAAGCCGTAAAAAAAATGGATTTCCTTACGGAAGAAGAATATTTAAATATTCTTGAAACACAGCCACAAGAAAATCAATACTTAGACGATTCAGACCCTAACAAATTTATTGCTAAAATGGGTGCTGAATGTTTAATTGACCTTTTATCAAGAATTGATCTTGATACATTGTCTTTTGAATTGCGTCATAAAGCAAATACTGAGACTTCTAAACAACGTAAAACAGAAGCCTTAAAGCGTTTACAAGTTGTAGAGTCTTTAAGAGAATCAAACTTAAATCGTGAAAACAAGCCGGAGTGGATGATTATGAAAGCCATCCCAGTAATTCCACCAGAATTACGTCCGTTAGTGCCTCTTGATGGAGGGCGTTTTGCAACTTCTGATTTAAATGATTTATACCGTCGTGTAATTATTCGTAACAACCGTTTAAAAAGACTTGTAGAAATCAAGGCTCCTGAAGTTATCTTACGTAATGAAAAACGTATGCTTCAAGAATCGGTGGATTCATTGTTTGATAACACGCGTAAGTCATCAGCTGTAAAAACAGATTCTAACCGTCCATTAAAATCACTTTCAGATTCATTGAAAGGAAAACAAGGACGTTTCCGTCAAAACTTGCTTGGAAAACGTGTCGATTATTCAGCACGTTCGGTAATTGTTGTTGGACCAGAACTAAAATTATTTGAATGTGGATTGCCAAAAAATATGGCAGCTGAATTATATAAGCCTTTTGTAATTAGAAAATTAATTGAAAGAGGAATTGTAAAGACAGTTAAATCTGCTAAGAAAATCATAGACAAAAGAGAGCCTGTAGTTTGGGATATATTGGAAAATGTTTTAAAAGGACATCCAGTATTGCTAAACCGTGCGCCTACGTTACACCGTTTAGGAATTCAAGCCTTTCAACCAAAATTGATTGAAGGAAAAGCAATCCAATTACACCCCTTAGTATGTACGGCCTTTAATGCCGATTTTGATGGGGATCAAATGGCAGTGCATTTACCACTTGGACCAGAAGCTATATTAGAAGCACAACTTTTAATGTTAGCCTCTCACAATATTTTGAATCCAGCAAATGGATCACCGGTAACCGTTCCTTCACAGGATATGGTATTAGGCCTTTATTATATGACTAAGCTACGATTGTCAACTGCTGAAGTACCAGTACTAGGACAAGGCTTAACATTTTACTCTCCAGAAGAAGTTATCATTGCTTATAACGAAAAACGTGTAGATTTAAATGCACAAATTCGAGTGAGAACGGTTGATTTTAATGAAGAAGAAGAGTTAACAACTCAAATAATAGAAACGACAACAGGTCGTGTACTTTTCAATGAGAAAGTACCAGCTGCTGCAGGGTATATTAATGAAGTTTTGACTAAAAAATCATTAAGAGATATCATCCATGGTATTTTGAAAGTGACCTCTGTTCCTGAAACAGCAGCTTTCCTTGATGAAATTAAATCTTTAGGATACAATTTTGCCTTTAAAGGAGGACTGTCATTTAGTTTAGGAGATATTATTATCCCGCCAGAAAAGCATACAATGATTGCTGCTGCTAACAAGCAAGTTGATGGTATTATGGCTAACTATAATATGGGACTTATTACCAATAACGAACGTTATAACCAAGTTATTGATATCTGGACATCTACCAATGCTGAATTAACAGAGCTATCCATGAAGCGTATTAGAGAAGACCAACAAGGGTTTAACTCTGTATATATGATGTTGGATTCTGGAGCAAGGGGATCGAAAGAACAAATTCGTCAGTTAACTGGTATGCGTGGTTTGATGGCTAAGCCTAAAAAATCCAATGCTGGTGGTGGTGAAATTATTGAAAACCCAATTCTTTCTAACTTTAAGGAAGGATTATCAATTCTTGAATACTTTATCTCTACACACGGTGCGCGTAAAGGTCTAGCCGATACAGCGCTTAAAACAGCCGATGCGGGGTACCTTACACGTCGTTTAGTAGATGTGTCTCAAGATGTAATCGTGAACTCAGATGATTGTGGTACATTAAGAGGTATTTCAGTAAAAGCATTAAAGAAAAACGAAGAAGTTGTTGAAACATTAGAAGAAAGAATCGTTGGTCGTACGTCATTAAATGATGTATATGATCCATTAACTGAGGAAATTCTAGTCGCAGCTGGTGATCATATTTCTGAAGTTGAAGCGAAGAGAATACAGCAATCTCCTTTAGAATCTATAGATGTACGCTCTCCATTAACTTGTGAGGCTAAAACTGGAATTTGTGCAAAATGTTACGGGCGTAACCTTGCAACAGGTAAAATGGTACAGCGTGGTGAAGCCGTAGGAGTTGTAGCAGCACAATCTATTGGTGAGCCAGGAACACAGTTAACACTACGTACCTTCCACGTTGGAGGTATTGCAGGTAACATCTCTGAAGAAAATAAATTAATCGTTAAATTTAACGGAATTGCAGAAATCGAAGATCTTAAAACTGTTAAAGGTAAAGATAACGATGGAAATGCAATAGACATCGTTATTTCTAGAACCTCTGAAATTAAATTAGTTGATCCAAAAACAGGTATTGTATTGAGTACAAACAATATTCCTTATGGTTCATCAATATTTGTTAAAAGTGGTGATAAGATTAAAAAGGATACTGTTATTTGTCAGTGGGATCCATATAACGGAGTTATTATTTCAGAATTCTCTGGAAAAGTTCGATATGAAAATATTGAGCAAGGGGTGACTTATCAAGTTGAAATTGATGAGCAAACTGGTTTCCAAGAAAAAGTTATTTCTGAATCTAGAAACAAAAAATTAATTCCAACTTTACTCGTAGAAGATGCTAAAGGAAATCTTATAAGATCTTATAACTTACCATTAGGAGCCCATATTATGGTCGATGATGGTGAGAAGATCAGTTTAGGAAAAATCTTAGTTAAAATTCCACGTAAGTCTGCTAAGGCAGGGGATATTACAGGAGGTCTTCCTCGTGTAACAGAGCTTTTCGAAGCACGTAATCCTTCTAATCCAGCAGTTGTAAGTGAAATTGATGGTGTTGTTTCTTTTGGTAAAATAAAAAGAGGTAATCGTGAGATTATCATTGAATCAAAATTAGGTGATATCAAAAAATATCTTGTTAAGCTATCAAGTCAGATCTTAGTACAAGAGAATGATTTTGTAAAAGCAGGGATGCCATTATCAGATGGATCAATTACACCTAATGATATTTTAAATATCAAAGGCCCATCAGCTGTTCAACAATACTTAGTAAATGAAGTTCAAGAAGTTTACCGATTACAAGGGGTGAAAATCAATGATAAGCATTTCGAAGTTGTGGTAAGACAAATGATGCGTAAAGTACGTATTAAAGATTCTGGAGATACAATCTTCTTAGAAGATCAATTAGTTCACACTTCTGATTTCATCAAAGAAAACGATGATATTTTTGGTAAGAAAGTGATTGAAAATGCTGGGGATTCTGAAAACCTTAAGGAAGGACAAATTATCACAGCACGTGTATTGAGAGATGAAAATTCTTTACTAAAACGCGAAGATAAGGCAATTGTTGTCGCAAGAGATGCAAGTCCAGCAACAGCAACGCCAATTTTACAAGGAATCACAAGAGCTTCATTACAGACTAAATCGTTTATTTCTGCGGCATCGTTCCAAGAAACAACGAAAGTTCTGAACGAAGCAGCTGTCAACGGTAAAGTAGATACTTTAGAAGGTTTAAAAGAAAATGTAATTGTTGGTCATAGAATTCCAGCAGGTACAGGTCTGAGAGCTTATGAAAATATCATTGTTGGATCAAGTGAAGAATTTGAGAAATTAAAAGAAAAAAAAGAAGAATTAAACTTTAATTAAGCCCTATGAATACGCCTAAAGATCCTTCAAAAAAAGGACAGATTAATATCGAGTTAGATGATGCAGTAGCGGAAGGTACTTATTCTAACCTTGCTATTATTAACCATTCTGTTTCTGAATTTGTAGTGGATTTTGTAAGCATTATGCCGGGGACGCCAAAAAGCAAAGTGAAGTCACGTATTATACTGACGCCACAACATGCAAAGCGTCTTGCGAAAGCCTTACATGAAAATGTAAAACGGTTTGAGCAAGCTCATGGCGAAATTAAAGATTATGAGCAACCTCCGGTGCCACTTAATTTTGGGCCAACTGGACAAGCTTAATTCGTAATACAAAAAAAATCTCACTGAAAAGTGAGATTTTTTTTTGACTTATAGTTTTCCTAAAACTCAGACGTCAAATGGAATTTTATGGATGGGTATTTTTGTTCGGTCATTTGTAGCGAAAATATAGAGTCTGCAAAGAAAACCAATTGCCCTTGTTTGTCAGTCGCTAAAAACCGTTGCTTAATACGTTTAAATTCTACAAATTCAGGATGATTCATGCTTTCAGGTTCGATCCAACACGCTTTGTGTACATTTAGGTTTTCATAACTACACTTGGCTCCATATTCGTGCTCCAAACGGTATTGGATCACTTCATATTGGAGGGCACCAACAGTTCCAATTACTTTTCGTCCATTCAGATCCAATGTAAAAAGCTGCGCAACCCCTTCATCCATCAATTGATCTATCCCTTTATACAGTTGTTTTGATTTTAAAGGATCTGCATTATTGATATATCGGAAATGTTCTGGTGAAAAACTAGGAACGCCTTTGTAGTTTAAAACTTCACCTTCAGTAAGTGTATCTCCAATTTTGAAATTTCCTGTATCGTGTAGGCCTACGATATCTCCAGGGTAGGAGATATCTACAATCTCTTTCTTCTCAGCAAAGAAAGCATTTGGACTTGAGAATTTTAATTTTTTATTGTGTCGTACATGGAGGTATGGCGTATTTCGTTTAAACTCTCCTGAAACTATTTTAATAAATGCTAAGCGGTCTCGGTGGTTCGGATCCATATTGGCGTGTATTTTAAAAACAAAGCCTGTAAATTTATCTTCATCGGGTTCAACTAAGCGTTCTTCGCTGTTTTTTGGTCGTGGTTGTGGTGCAATAGATACAAAACAATCTAACAGCTCACGAACTCCAAAATTATTTAAGGCCGATCCAAAAAACACGGGCTGTAAGTCTCCGTTTAAATACTCTTCTTTGTTGAAATCAGGGTAAATCCCTTCAACTAATTCTAGCTCTTCACGGAGGGTTTCTGCGGCGGTGTCTCCAATAATAGTATTTAAAGTAGGATCCGATACATCAGAAATTTTAATCGTTTCTTCAATATCACGCTTACTGTCTCCCGTAAATAAATTGATGTTTTTCTCCCAAAGGTTGTAAATCCCTTTAAAATCATACCCCATTCCAATGGGAAAACTTAAAGGAGCGACTTTAAGATTTAGTTTTTGTTCAATTTCGTCCAATAAATCAAAAGCATCTTTTCCCTCACGGTCCATTTTATTAATAAAAACAATGATAGGAATGTTTCGCATTCTACAAACTTTCACCAATTTCTCGGTTTGTTCCTCTACACCTTTTGCCACATCAATAACTACAATTACACTGTCAACAGCGGTGAGTGTTCTAAAAGTGTCTTCAGCAAAATCTTTGTGTCCAGGCGTATCTAAAATGTTAATTTTGATGCCATTATATTCAAAAGCTAATACAGAAGTTGCTACCGAAATTCCACGCTGACGTTCAATTTCCATGAAGTCACTCGTTGCGCCTTTTTTTATTTTATTACTCTTAACAGCGCCTGCCTCTTGGATTGCACCTCCAAAGAGAAGCAATTTTTCAGTCAGAGTTGTTTTTCCTGCATCGGGATGCGAGACAATTCCAAATGTACGACGGCGTTCAATTTCACTTAAAAAAGACATAAAAAATAATTTTGGCAAAGATACCATTATTCCCTAAAAAATAGAGTTGAGTATTCTAAAGTTATCGCTTTTAATTTTTGTTTCTTTTTAAGACTTCCTCTAAACACCTATGGTGTTTCCTTTGCTTGTTTTTAGAGTACTGGATTCAAAATAGAAATCAATTTTCCCTAGGTAAAGTCCAAAACAGCCTACTTGATTCACAAGTACGGTTTTTCCAACGGCATTGGTTTCTTCGGTTGGTTTATCCAAAAAAGTATGGGTGTGTCCTCCAATAATCAAATCAATATCTTTAGTCGCTCTAGCAAGTTTTATATCAGATATTTTAGAGTTTATATTTTTATACTCATACCCCAGATGTGAAAGACAAATAATTAAGTCACAGTGTTCATTTTCCTTTAAAATTCGACTCATGTCTTGAGCAATTTCAATGGGGTCTTGGTAAACTGTTTCTCTGTAATCGTCTTTATTAACTAGTCCTTCAAGTTCAATTCCTAATCCAAAAACGCCTATTTTGATTCCCTCTCTAATAAAAGTCTTGTAAGGTTTTACGTGGGAATCCATCAGTGTATTAGTAAAATCATAATTTGCAGAAACAAAGTCAAATTTAGCATGCGGAAGCTGTGCATAAAGCCCGTCAATTCCATTGTCGAAATCATGATTTCCAATTGTAGCAACATCATAATTCAGCATGCTCATCAACTTAAATTCTAGTTCACCACCATAAAAATTAAAGTAAGGCGTTCCTTGAAAAATATCTCCAGCATCCAAAAGTAAGGTATTAGGGTTTTCGTTTCGTATGGATTCTACTAGTGTAGCCCGTCTTGCGACGCCGCCTTTATTGGCGTTCTGCCCATTATTTGGGCCAAAAGGTTCAATATGGCTATGGACATCATTAGTATGAAGAATTGTAATCTTTGTTGCGGTTGATTGCGTACAAGATAATCCGAAGCTTCCCAAAGATAGAAGTGCCGTAGATGCGGCTGTTTTTTGAATAAAATTTCTACGTTTCATGTGTGTCTTTATGTATTGTTTTTAACGGTCACCTGGTACATCCATTAATAATTTCCTTAGTTATCAAACCTTTGTTGTGGATGTTTCATGTGTCTTTATTTATTGTTTAAGCTTTATAAAACGTTGGTCTTTTTTTGGACTAAGTGTGTCATAGGTTTTGAAATAATCAATCAAAACAGTTCTGATCTTGTAATTCAAATCATAAAGTGTATCACTTTTTTTTAAAAAATACATTCGATCGCCACCTTTGTAAAGATAATCATTAGTCGCTATATAGTATGTTTTTTCCATCTCAACAGGGTTGCCTCCAATCAAAATTTTGTTGTATGTATTATCAGAATTTAAAACCAATTCAATTCCTGAAATGGGATGGGGTTTTCCAAATTCTTTTAAATAAGTAGCCATTTCTAGAACCACAGCTCCTTTTAGAGCGACCACAATGACACTGTTTTCAAATGGCATAAGACTGAAAGCAGTTCTAGTTGTAATATTTCCTTTGGATAAAATTGATCTAATTCCTCCATGATTCAATAATACCACATCTAAGTTTTTCCCTGTACGACTTTTAAATACGGGTTTAGAAAGTTCAAAAACAGCATCTGCAATCAAATTGCCAATCGCGGTGTTGTAGTCGCCATCATTTTTTGAGTAGGTGTCCTTTGAATAACTTAATATTTTATTCATGGATTTGTCTAGATTGATTTTATAAGGATCAATAATCGCCTCTATACCTTTGTTTGCTGGAAGTTGCTCCGATATAACCCTATTCTCAACGTTAATATTTACAAGTTGTTTAGAATTTTCACATGAAAAAATCAAGGAAATAAACCCAATAATTAGAACGAATTTATACTTCATTTATATTACATTTGTATTTGTCAATAAAGGTAAATGTTTTTTAAACAACTTAGATCCCTATCTCTCCAAAAAAATATTACTTTAGTTCTTAAGTCTCGGTTTAAGAATTTCAAAAGTAGTAAGGTCAAATCTATTGGTGTTATTTTTGATTATGAGTCCTATCATAATTATGATTTTTTTAGAAGTTTAATTAGTGATATTGGGTTAACTAATAATAAAATTCAATTTATTGCTATGTTAGATTTGGAAAAAAACAAACCAAATAGTTGGGATGTTTTTTTTAGTTTAGAAAGTTTTGATTGGTTAGGCCGTATTAAAAGTGTAGATATTGAAGAATTTATAAATCAACCCTTTGACGTACTAATTAGCTATTATAAAACTAATCAACTTGAACTTAATTTGATTACGGCACGTTCTAAAGCAAATTTCAAAATAGGTTTAACTAACGATGAACATCGATTACATGATTTTATTATTGATATTGAACCTAAAGACACAGACATTTTTAAAATAGAATTAACTAAATATTTAACCCAACTAAATAGGTTGTAAAATGAACACATTAATTGGAACTGGAGTTGCCCTAATTACTCCATTTAAGCCAGATTTAAGTATAGACTATCAAGCCTTGGCAGCGATCGTAGAGTATAATATCTCAAATGGTGTAAATTACTTAGTCATTAGTGGTACCACTGGTGAAAGTGTAACCATAACTGCTGCTGAAAAAAAAGAGATTGCAGAAACAGTTATTAATACCAACAAAGGGCGCGTGCCATTGGTTATTGGGATTGGAGGAAATAATACGGCAGCTGTTGTAGCCGAATTACAGTCTACAGATCTTTCGCCATATGCAGCCATTCTGTCGGTTGCTCCTTACTACAGTAAGCCCACTCAAGAAGGGTTCTATCAACATTTTAAGGCCGTTGCAGAAGCGTCTTCAATTCCAGTGATTTTGTATAATGTTCCTGGTCGAACAGCTAAAAATGTAGAAGCATCTACTGTTTTGAGACTCGCTAACGACTTCAAGTCTATAGTAGCAGTCAAAGAAGCTGGAAATAATATGGAGCAATATTTAGAATTAATTAAACATAAACCAAAAGACTTTTTAGTCATTTCTGGAGATGATGATTTGGTGCTAGGAGTGACCCTTGCAGGTGGATCTGGGGTGATTTCAGTTATTGGACAAGCCTTTCCAAAAGAATTTTCTCAAATGATTCAATTGGGGCTTGATGGAAATGTTGAAGACTCTCGTAAAATGGAAGCCCGTTTAATGCCTGTTATAAATTTGATATTCGAAGAAAATAATCCAGCCGGAATAAAAGCAGTGTTTAAGTGTCTCGGCTATTGTCAAGATTCAGTCCGTTTACCTCTAGTTCCTGCTACTGAAGCATTACAGTCAAAAATTTCAACCTTTTTAGCACAGTTTTAGTTAAATATTACTTAAACATTTAGTGCGGGAATTCAAACCAACTAATTTAGCTAAACTAATAGTTTTTTAAATCCGTTATAAATCCGTAATTTTGCCCTCATTCTTAAATTATTTATGAAGAATTTTATATACATATTAATCCTAGTATTTTCAATAAACTCCTGTAGTGAATATCAGAAGGTATTGAAGAGTGAAGATATTGCAGCTAAATTTAAATTAGGTACTGAGCTTTTTGATGCTGGTAAATTTGGCAAAGCAAACCGAGTATTTGTACAAATTGTACCCAAATACAGAGGTAAACCTCAAGCACAAAAGTTGATGTATATGTACTGTCGAACGTTTTACGAAACGAAAGATTATTATACTGCTAACTATCAAATGGAACGTTTTGTCGATGCATATCCTAAAAGTGAAAAAGTACAAGAAATAGGGTTTCTAGCAGCAAAAAGCTACTATGAACTTTCGCCTTTGTTTTCTAAAGACCAAACAGAAACGGTGGAAGCTTTAGATAAACTTCAACTGTTTATCAATACTTATCCTCAGTCCGAATATCTAGACCAAGCGAATATATTGGTAAGAGAATTAGATAATAAGCTAGAAAAAAAAGCGTTTAAGGTCGCCTTACAATACAACTTAACTGGACCATATCATCGCGATTATAACGCTGCGATTACGGCTTTAGATAATTTCCTAGTCCAATTTCCAGGGTCATCTTACAAGCAAGAGGCTATGTATTATAAATTTGATTCTGCTTACCAATTAGCTGTTAATAGCGTAGAGTGGAAACAGACTGAACGTACTGAAAAAGCACTGTCCTATTACAATTCATTACTGTATGCGTTCCCTGAGACTCAAGACAATGAAGGTATTCAAAAGATGTATCAAGCCTTAAAATCAATTCAAACTAATTCAACAACGACTAAAAGTTAATATTCATTATGGATTTAAAAAAAGTAAATGCACCCGTTAACACAGAAACTTACGATCGTAATAAAGTAGATGCGCCAACGCAAAATATTTATGAAGCGATTTCTGTAATTTCTCGAAGAGCAGAACAAATCAACACGGATATTCGAAGAGAATTGATTGACAAGCTTGAAGAATTTGCTACATTTAATGATAGCTTAGAAGAAGTGTTTGAAAATAAAGAACAAATTGAGGTCTCTAAATTTTACGAGCGCCTTCCTAAGCCACATGCTTTAGCAGTTCAAGAGTGGTTAAATGAAAGAATTTACTACCGTAACGTAGAAGAGGATTCTCAAGAACAGTAAAAAATGTCTATTCTACGCGGTAAACATATTCTTTTAGGAATTACTGCTGGGATTGCTGCGTACAAAACAGCATCCCTTGTTAGATTATTTATCAAAGCTGGAGCTGATGTCAAAGTCATTATGACACCAGCTGCGAAAGACTTTATTACACCCCTTACACTCTCAACACTTTCAAAAAACCCTGTCATGTCGTCTTTTACAGATGAAACTGATGACAATGCGGTTTGGAACAACCATGTCGAGTTAGGACTATGGGCAGATTTATTTGTTGTAGCCCCCGCTACAGCCAACACGCTTTCTAAAATGGCATCAGGTAACAGCGATAATTTTCTGATTGCGACTTATCTTTCAGCAAAATGTCCTGTCTATTTTGCACCAGCAATGGATTTGGATATGCACAAGCATCCCTCCACAAAAACGTCTATAGACACTCTCAAATCTATAGGAAACATTCTAATTCCTGCAACATCGGGAGAACTAGCAAGTGGATTGGTAGGTGAAGGAAGAATGGCAGAGCCAGAAGAAATTATAGAGCATATAGAATCACATGTTTTAGATAAACTACCCTTTTACGGAAAAACAGTCCTAGTAACTGCAGGACCTACCTACGAAGCTATTGATCCTGTTCGTTTTATTGGAAATCACTCTAGTGGTTTAATGGGGTTTGAGATTGCTAATAATGCTGCTCAACTCGGAGCAGAAGTTGTTCTAATAACTGGGCCAACACATTTCAAAGCTGAAAATTCTCGAATCAAAACAATACCTGTTGTGAGTGCAGAAGAGATGTATACACAAGCACATACCTATTTCAAATCTGTTGATATTGCAATAGCGTCTGCTGCAGTAGCCGACTATAAACCCAAAAATGTAGCGTCTTCAAAAATAAAAAAGGCATCTTCAACGTTATCTTTAGAATTAGAAAAAACAAAAGATATTTTGGCATCGCTTGGAGCGCTCAAATCTCACCAATTACTGGTAGGTTTCGCTTTAGAAACAAATGACGAAGTTCCCAACGCGATAAAGAAATTGAAATCTAAAAATTTAGATTTAATTGTATTAAATTCGTTAAACGACAAAGGAGCAGGATTTGGAGGTAAATCCAATAAAGTTACCCTAATCGATAAAAACTTAGTCCAAACAGAATTTCCTCTAAAATCAAAGGCTGATGTTGCTCAGGATATAATGATTGAACTTTTAAAACAAATCAATGCGTAGATTAGTCATTTTAGTTGCTTTTTTTATTTCGATTCATGTTAGTTCGCAAGAGCTTAATTGCACGCTAGTAGTCAATGCGCAACAAACAGGTAATGAAAATGTTCAAGTATTTAAAACGCTTGAAAAACAACTGAATGAATTTGTAAATAACACGCGTTGGACGAATAAAACATTTAAAACTCAAGAGCGTATAGAGTGTAGCATGGTCATTACCATTCAAGACTATCAATCCGATATGTTTCAAGGATCAATACAGGTGCAATCGGCTCGCCCAGTTCATAATTCGTTTTATGCAAGTTCAGTATATAATTTCAACGACAAAGACTTTAATTTTAAATATTTAGAGTATCAGAATTTAAATTTTAATTCCACACAATTTGAGTCTAATTTAGTATCTGTTATAGCTTTTCATGTGTATATGATTTTAGGAATGGATGCAGATACATTTGAACTCAATGGCGGAGATGCGTATTACAAACAAGCACGTGATATTGTAAATTATTCGCAACAAAACAACCCAGTAGGGTGGCAGCCACCATCAGGAGGCGACCAGACGCGAAGTGCACTCATTAGTAATGTATTATCGCCAACTTTCAAAGAATTTCGTACCGTATTATTTGCGTACCATCTACAAGGTTTAGATCTTATGGCTGATAACGTAAAAGAAGGGAAATCTGGAGTTGCTACTGCACTTACACAATTAGATGCTCTTCATAGTAGACGCCCAAACTCATTTTTACTACGTGTGTTTTTTGATGCTAAAGCCGATGAAATTACAGATGTATTTTCTGATGGTCCTGGTGTAAATATTGCTAATCTTGTTTCAACACTCTCCAAGATCGCGCCCACCTATTCAAGAAAGTGGCGCGACATAAAGTTTTAAATATTTTTTGATTTCATTTCAAATTAGTTTAGTAGAAAGTTTATCTTAGTTCCAACAAATAAAACGACACTTTGCTTTCAGAATTATCCATAAAAAATTATGCTTTAATTGATGCTTTAGAGGTTCAATTTGCATCGGGTTTTACCAGTATTACTGGTGAAACAGGTGCTGGTAAATCTATTTTATTGGGCGGTTTGGCATTGGTTCTGGGAAAGCGTGTCGATTTTTCAAACATCAATGATCCAAACCAAAAATGTATTATTGAGGCGAGTTTTAACATTGAAAATTTTAATTTAAAACCCTTTTTCGAAGAACAGGACCTCGATTTTGAGAGGCTTACAATTTTAAGAAGAGAAATTCTTCCTTCTGGAAAATCAAGAGCATTTATAAATGATTCCCCCGTTAATCTTGCCGTATTAGCAGCACTTGGGGGGCAATTAATTGATATTCATTCACAACAACAAACACAAGAACTTACTAATGATGATTTTCAGTTTCAAATCATAGATGCCTTGGCTAAAAATAGTGCTGCTATTGAAACCTATCAACAGCTATTAAAATCTTACAAAACATCTCAAAAACAATTAAGTGACTTAATCGCCGCAAAGGAACAAGCTGAAAAAGAACAAGATTATCAATCTTTTCTATTAAATGAATTGACGCAAGCAAAACTTCAAGACATTCATTTAGAAACCCTTGAGCTTGAATATAATACACTAAATAATGTAGAGTCCATTCAAACCGAACTTGCTCTAGCTAATCAGATTATAAGCACCGAAGATTTAGGAGTTGCTTCGAATCTTATCTCTCTAAAACAAGTATTTCATAAGTTGTCGGGTATAGCTTCGGTCTATAGCCCCTTATCTGAACGCATTGATAGTGTGGCAATCGAATTAGATGATATTTTTAGTGAGATAGAATCTGAACAATCCAAGTTAGAAGTAAATCCAAAACGTCTACAAGAAATTGACAGTACCCTCCAGACGGTTCATAATTTGTTTTCTAAACACACGGTAAACTCAGTAGCGGATCTTATAAAAATAGAAAACCAATTAGCAACGCAATTAGACACTTTAGCTTCTTTAGAGGATACAATCGCTGAAAAAGAAAACTCGCTTGAGTCAATCATTAAAGAGCTTGATAAGCATGCCGAAATCATACACAAACAACGAGTGCAAGTGCTTCCAGATTTAACTAAACAATTGGAAGCAATTCTATCAGATTTGGGAATGCCTAATGCCCGATTTAAAATGCTGCTAAACCCATCAGAAACGTTTCTATACAATGGAAAAGATCATCTAGAATTTTTGTTTACGGCTAATAAAGGCGCTTCATTTTTGCCTCTCAAAAAAGCAGCATCAGGTGGTGAGCTATCAAGAATTATGTTAGCAATCAAATCGGTATTATCAAAATATCAACAGTTGCCAACCATTATGTTTGATGAGATTGATACTGGTGTTTCTGGTGAAATTGCACACAAAATGGGCGATATTATGAACCAGATGAGCGCCTCTATGCAAGTGTTTTCAATCACACATTTACCACAAATTGCAGCCAAAGGACAATCACATTTTAAAGTTTTTAAACAAGACATCAAGAATGCTACTGTGACTTCCTTAAAGAAATTATCACAGGAAGAACGTATCGATGAAATTGCGCAAATGCTTGGTGGAAAAAATTTATCAGCATCGGCGATCGCACATGCGAATCAGTTATTGAATTAATGTTATCTTTGCCCAGAAATTAAATAAAAATCGACACTTAAATATATTATTATGTCTTACAATTTACTAAAAGGAAAACGCGGAATTATTTTTGGAGCTTTAGATCCCAATTCAATTGCATGGATCACAGCGGAGCGTGTTCATGAAGAAGGCGGTACGTTTGTATTGTCCAATGCACCGATTGCAATGCGAATGGGGCAGATTGATGAATTGGCCAAAAAAACAGGCTCACAAGTGATTGCTGCTGACGCCACTTCTTTAGAAGATTTAGAAAATTTAGTACAACAAGCAACGGAAATTTTAGGGGGTAAACTTGATTTTGTATTGCACTCTATTGGAATGTCAATCAATGTCAGAAAAGGCCGTGCCTATACCGATCAAAAATACGACTGGACACAAAAAGGAACTGATGTTTCTGCAATGTCTTTTCACAAAGTGATGCAAACCCTGTATAAACATGATGCTATGAATGAATGGGGAAGTATTGTTGCGCTAACGTATATGGCAGCTCAACGGGTGTTTCCAGATTATAACGATATGGCAGACAACAAAGCTTATTTAGAAAGTATTGCAAGAAGTTTTGGATACTTTTTTGGACGTGACAAAAATGTTCGTGTCAATACCATTTCACAATCGCCAACCCCAACTACTGCTGGAAAAGGTGTGAAAGGATTTGATGGGTTTATTGCTTATGCCGATAAAATGTCACCTTTAGGAAATGCGACGGCTCTGGATTGTGCCAATTATACCGTTTCCTTGTTTAGTGATTTAACCAAACGTGTGACCTTACAAAACTTATTTAACGATGGTGGTTTTAGTAATATGGGTGTTAGTGATGCCGTGATGGACAAATTTACCGATGACGAGTAAGTCACCAATACTTAAAATATAGATTTAAACCCATAGTTTTACTATGGGTTTTTTTATGCAACAACAATTCAGTTCAATTCAATGACTTTGTGTAACTTTGTTACTATGATTGCAAGTGATTTCTCGTTTATTATTCCTGTTTTTAACCGTCCAGAAGAGATTAGAGAACTTCTGGAAAGTTTTAGTGCTTTAGAGTCGCCTATGACATTTGAAATAGTCATCATTGAAGATGGCTCGACTTTAGATTCAAAACGCATTGTTGATCAATTTAAAGACGCTCTTAAAATCAGCTATTACGCCAAAGAAAATACAGGACCTGGACACTCTCGAAATTACGGAATGGAACGCGCCAAAGGCCGTTATTTTATTATTTTAGATTCAGATTGCATTCTCCCGCCAGCATATTTAACGGCTGTAATTTCTAAACTAAACACTCAATATGTAGATGGATTTGGAGGACCAGATGCGGCCAAAGATACATTTACAGATATCCAGAAAGCGATTAATTTTTCGATGACGTCTTATATGACTACAGGAGGTATTAGAGGAGGAGATATTTCTATTGAAAATTATGAGCCTCGCAGTTTTAATATGGGAATTTCTAAAGAAGCCTTTCAGTCTACCGGAGGTTTTGGACGTATTCATCCTGGGGAAGATCCCGATTTGTCCATTCGCCTCAAAGAAATGGGCTATCATCTACACCTTATTCCCGAAGCCTTTGTGTTTCATAAACGTCGAATTTCGTTAGAAAGTTTTTACACTCAAGTGAATAAATTTGGTCAAGCCCGTCCGATTCTAAATAAATGGCATCCTCAATCCAAACGTTTGACCTATTGGTTTCCAACAGTGTTCACGTTAGGATTTTTGATATCTAGTGTATTGGCTGGTATTGGTTTTTATTGGTTTATGATTATTTATGGACTTTATTTTTTTGCCGCTATGATTGGAGCTTTTCGTGCTTCAAACAGTGTCATTGTATCTTTTTTAGTACTGCCCGCCATTGTCATTCAGTTTTTTGGCTACGGATTTGGATTTTTAAAAGCGACCCTAAAATTAGGGCTTTCATCTAAAAACGAAACACTATTATTTCCAAATTTATTTTTTAGAGCACAATGATTAAAAAACATAAAAACAGAAAATTTAATTTAATTCAGGGCAAACGTTTGAATGTGTTTGTCTTGTTCTTGTTTTTGTCGTTTCTAATTTCATTACTCGTGAAGTTGTCAAATACGTATACACAAACACTTAAATTTGAATTGTCTCCTACAGCGTTAAAGTCAAACGAAGTACTATTATCGAAGGCTCCTAAATCAATTAACGTGACACTTTCAGGGAAAGGATTTGAACTATTGAAATATTATATTAAGACTCCCAAAATTGAGGTTGATTTCTCGCAATTAAATAAAGATAAAACCCATTATTTTTGGACGGAACGCAGTCAGTTTGAAAACATAATCGACTATTTTGATGCTAAAACTGTCTTAAAATCGATTAATCCAGACACCATTTTGTTTTCTTATGACCATCAATTTATAAAAAAAATCCCAGTTGAGGTTTCTGTAAACTCTAGCTTTGCTGTAGGGTTTGATTTGGTACAGCCATTTCGATCAGAACCCGACTCAGTTACGCTTATTGGTCCTGAATCTGTACTGAAAACAATCACATCCATACGTACCAAAACTTCAAATTTTACAGCGGTTAACTCAAATATTGATAAGACCGTTGAGTTGGATATTGCAAAGATATCTAACCAGCTTACGTATTCACATAAAAAAGTAATGATACGTGCAGAAGTTGAGAAATTTACTGAAGGCACTGTCAGTGTTCCTGTGACAATCGTAAATGTTCCAGAACATTTAAATATTAATTTTTTCCCAAAAGAAATTATGGTTATATTTTACACGTCACTTAAAACATATAACAGTATTGATGCGCATCAATTCTCTGTAGAATGTGATTTCAATGCATTAACAATTGATAATAATTATTTAAAACCTATTTTGGTAACTCAACCAAAAACCATTAAAACTGCTAAATTAATAACTACTGAATTTGAATATGTAATAACGCCTAAAAATGACTAAAATAGTAGGACTTACTGGAGGTATTGGAGGAGGGAAAACCACCGTAGCTCACATGTTTAAATTATTAGGTGTTCCTGTTTTTAATTCAGATGAAGAAGCAAAAGTATTGATGGATAACTCCATAGTTGTTAAACAAGAATTAATACAGTTGTTAGGAAAAAATAGTTACAAAAACGGTACGTTAAACAAACCTTATATCGCTACTAAAATATTTCAAGATAAGGCGTTGTTAAAAGAACTAAATGCCATAGTTCATCCTAGAGTTGCGGCTGCCTTTGATGCGTGGGTTTTAAATCAAACCACTCCATACGTCTTAAAAGAAGTAGCGATTCTATTTGAAACAGGGGCTCAAGCTTTTGTTGATTTGATTATTACGGTTACAGCCCCTATTGAAATGCGTATTGAAAGGGTTATAAGAAGAGATAATAAGTCTAAGAAAGCTGTTGAATTAATTATAGAAAATCAATTACCAGACTCAGAAAAAATTAGTAAATCTCATTATGTAATTGAAAACAAAACCCGTTTCACAACAGAAAAAAAGGTCTTAGAAATTCACAATAAAATTCTAAACATTATAAATAAACTCTAAAAATTTAACATTTGTGTTAAGCTAAGGTTAAAAGGAATTTTAACATAATTTAAATTCTTAATTTTGAATAATGAATAAAAAATTGTTCACTTTATTGGTCATTTTGATGAGCTTATCACTCATTGGAATTATTTTTGTTCAAGCCTATTATATTAATAATTCGCTTGAAACAAAAGAAGAGCAATTTACGTTTAATGTAAAAAAAGCATTAACATACACTACCAATCAAGTTGCCGATATTGAGTATAAAAAATATGTAAAAGCACTCAGTAAAATTATTTCAGAAGGCAAAGAACCAGACACTACAGCCATTCGTAGTATTACGGTTTATAAACAAGACAATAATACCAATCAAATTATTGTTTATAACACTGGAATTCTTGAAGAAAATTTTAAAGTTCCTTCTCTAATAGACCTAAATATTGATAGCCTTGGTTTGAGTAGTTTTAGGGGTAAAACAACGACCAAAATCTATGACAATAATAGTTTTGGAGGCGATCTTATTTCTACCACAGAGCAGTCTTTTGAGAAAGTTCTGAATATGGACAAATTACAAAAAGCAACTTTTGAGTCTCAATATAAATCAGAAATTAAAAATACGCCGATTCATCAACGTGTGTCTTCGTCGGGCATTCAAAAACTATTAGTTAAAAAGTTAAAAGAAGATAATATAGATATTGGTTTTGAATTTGCCATTTTTCATAACGATATAGGTACAAAAATTCAATCTGATAATTTTGATCAGTCCTTAGTTCCTACTATTGGCGCTCCCATTTTTTTGGATGATAATGACGATAGTAATTTCAAGCTTTTTATTAATTTCCCTGAACGTAAAAAATTCATTATTTCTTCAATTATTGGAGTTACGCTTTTATCAATATTATTTACTCTGATTATAATTATTGCTTACACTAGCGCTTTGTATCAATTGATTAAGCAACGAAAAATATCTCAAATGAAATCCGATTTCATAAACAATATGACACATGAATTTAAAACGCCTATTGCAACGATAAATTTAGCCTTAGATGCCATTAAAAACCCTCAAATCATAAAGGATCAAGACAAGGTAAAACGTTACCTTCAAATGATTAAAGAAGAAAACAAACGAATGAATGCTCAAGTTGAAAATGTATTACGAATTTCTCAACTCCAAAAAAAGCAACTTAATATCAGTAAAGACCGTCTTAAACTTCACGACCTAGTGGAAGACGCCATTACACATGTAGAGCTTATCGTAGAAGACAGAGATGGTTATATTAAAACACATTTTAATGCTGATAAATCATCAATTTTAGCGAACGAGACCTATTTCACAAATGTGATTGTTAACATTTTAGATAATGCCATAAAATACTCAAATGACGCTCCAAAAATTGATGTATACACAGAAAATGCAGGGAATAATATACTGTTAAGTATTAAAGATCAAGGAAAGGGTATGAATAAAGCCGTACAAAAACGTATATTTGAAGAATTCTATAGAGAATATACAGGCAATGTTCATAATGTTAAAGGACATGGACTAGGGTTAGCGAATGTCAAAAGGATTGTTGACAATCATCAAGGAACGGTTTCTGTTGATAGTGAAAAAGGCAGAGGCAGTATATTTACCATAAAATTACCACTAATAGCATAATATCATGGAAGAAAGCTTAAAAAAAATATTATTAGTCGAGGATGATCCGAATTTTGGAACAGTCCTTAAAGAGTATTTATCGCTCAATGGTTACGAAGTTGTACACGCCAAAAATGGAATGGAAGGCTTTGAGAAATTTAAAAAAACAGATTATCATTTATGTATTTTAGATGTGATGATGCCCTATAAAGATGGATTTACACTCGCTAAAGAGATTCGTGAAAAAAACACAGAAATCCCTATTATTTTCTTAACCGCTAAAGCGCTTAAAGAAGATGTTTTAAAGGGCTATAAAGTAGGAGGGGATGATTATCTCAATAAACCTTTTGATAGCGAAGTGCTTCTCATGAAAATCAAAGCAATTATTCAACGTAAAACGGTTGATACGCTTGCTGATAGTAAACAATTTGAGTTTACAATCGGAGAATTTGCTTTTAATTCTAAACTTCGATTTTTGACTCATAAAAGTGAAAAGCCAGCTAAATTATCACCAAAAGAAAACGAATTACTTCGTTTATTGATTTTACATGAAAATGATTTAATGCCTAGAGAAATTGCCTTGACCAAAATTTGGAGAGACGACAATTATTTTACATCGCGAAGTATGGATGTTTATATTGCCAAATTACGGAAGTATTTAAAATTAGATCCTAAAGTAGAAATTCTAAATATCCACGGCGAAGGTTTTCGACTCGTGGTTAATAAGTAATATATTAGAAACCAGCTTTTAGCTGGTTTTTTTTTGCACTTGTTTTATATAGTCTGTAATCTGTTTCGGATCTGTGTCGAATTTAAACCATTTGGTTGTGACATCTTTTTTGAACCAAGTAAGCTGACGTTTTGCAAATCGACGTGTATTTTTTTTAATTTCTGACACGGCGAATTCCAGAGTCCATTTTGAATCAAAATAGTTGAATAATTCTTTGTAAGCCACCGTATTGAGCGCATTTAAATCACGGAGTTTAAAAACCGATCGAGCTTCGTCCAATAATCCACTTTCTAACATCTTGTTTACACGTAAATTAATGCGATCATAGATTAAAGCGCGGTCAGCTTCTAAACCAATAGATATTGTTTTAAAGCCTCTTGGTTGTTTATTTTTGTTTAAAAATGTAGAATAAGGATCACCTGTCCCTTTGCAAATTTCAAGCGCTCTGATGATTCTATGTGGATTTTTGAGTGCAATAGTTTCATAGCACTTAGGATCGAGGCGTTTCAATTCCCCTTGTAGAAATTCTAGACCTTTAGATTCTAATTCCAAATTGAGTTGTGCTCTTAGTTCTGGATCAATATCAGGAAATTCGTCGAATCCTTTAATAACAGCATCCACATATAATCCCGAACCACCAACCATAATGACGACAGATTTGGATTGAAATAAATGATCGAGTTTTGCAATCGCTTCTTTTTCAAAATGACCAACACTATAGGCGTCTTTTATTGATTTGTTGTGAATAAAATGATGGGGAACAATAGCTAATTCATCGGCAGTTGGCGCCGCAGTTCCTATAGGGATTTCTTTAAAAAATTGACGCGAATCCGCAGAAATGATTTCAGTGTTAAATCGCGTTGCCAGTTCCAGACTAAGGGCGGTTTTTCCTATTCCTGTAGGGCCTACAATAGAAATAAGATACTTATTCATCATGAATTTTTTCACCACACTTATGACAATATTCTGCGTCATCTTGGTGGTAAGTTTCATTACAATTCACACATGCTTGGGTGTTATTTGGAATAAGTTCTTTTTCAGATTTAGTCATTTCTGAAGTAACAATTCCTGTGGGTACAGCAATGATTCCATAACCTAAAATCATAATTAAAGCCGCAATAAATTGCCCCAAAGCTGTAATTGGTGCAATGTCTCCATAACCAACAGTTGTAAGGGTAACTACAGCCCAATACACACTTCTTGGAATGCTTGTAAATCCACTATCCTGATCACTTTCTACTAAGTACATAACCGTTCCCAAAATGACACATAACACCACCACAAATGAAAGAAATACAGCTATTTTTGCACGACTCCGTTTCAATGCTTTTCCTAGATTTGCGCTTTCTCCAATGAATCGTGTGAGTTTTAGGATCCTAAATACACGTAGTAAACGTAAGGCTCTCAAAGCTACTAAGGAATGGGTTCCTAAAATAAAAAGTGAAATGTATTTTGGAATGGTTGATAGCAAATCAATTATGCCGTAAAAACTAAAAATATATGTTTTAGGGTTTTTAACACAAATAATACGCAGAATATATTCCAGACTGAACAAAATTGTAATGATCCACTCGGAAATGTTTAGAAGCGCTGCATATTCGGATTCAATATGTTCTACGCTCTCTAGCATGACTAGAAGAATGCTAATGAGAATAACAATTAAAAGAAGAACATCAAATAATTTACCTGCAGGCGTATCCGCTTCATAAATAATTTCATGAATCTTTTGTCTCCAATTTTTTGATTGATTTGATTTTAGCATATCTCAAAAATACTAAAAAAGTTTAGTCTTGAAGTTTAATTATTTTTAATCTTTTATGACGGCGCATAAAACTTTGAATAATATGTTGCGCATCCTTATTGTGCTCCATCGGGGTAATAATCGACTTTAATACAGCAGTTGTATGAATCTGAAAGTTTAAATTGAAATAGGCATAACCTCTAAAAACACCATTTTCAATCAAAATTGCACTACGTTCATCGACATCACGCCCATAATCGATCAGGATCATATTTTGATTTTTAAATGTATGCGATTCAATAATGCTGAGCACTCGTTTGTTATAATCCTCGGCAGGTTCTTCAGAAATACAAGCGCCTGCACAGGTTTTAATATCATACCCAAAACAGGAATTATTAGTTTTATACAATCCACAAAGCTTCTGACATAATTGTTTTTTTTCAATTATTTTGTTTAAAAAACTTTTGCCACTTTCATGGTTAGAAAAGGTAGTAATTGGCTTTTGTTTCCCTTTTATTTTTTCAATTTTTAAATTAACATACCCTTCAGTGTCTTTGAAACTAAACAATCCATGTGTAAAAACTGTTCGGCGAAGTGCGCGATTCAATTTGGGTTTGTTTCGTTTTATTTCTTCACTTTCTTTGAGTAAAGCTACTAATTCACTACCCGTTTCATCATAAGTCACGGTAGCAACCTCTAATTGAATTTTTTTAGATTTAGGAGTTTGACCCGTAAAGTGTTGATTGATTCTACTTTTGATGTTTTTGCTTTTACCAATATATACAATCTCTCCATCAGCTGTATGAATATAATAGACCCCCGTAACTGCCGGTAATTTAGAAATAATATCCGTTAATTTAGGCTCCATCTGATGTTTAGGATCGAGACGTACAGCCGCTTTTATAATTGTTTTTTCTACATCCTTTTCAAGAAGCATTTTAAAAAGCTTAACTGTTGCTGTGGCATCTCCAGCTGCTCGGTGCCGGTCACTAACAGGAATTCCTAATGAACGTACTAATTTTCCCAAACTATAGGAGGGAAGATCAGGTATTAATTTTTTTGAGAGCTCTACTGTACATAAGTTTTCACGTTCAAAATCAAATCCTAGACGTCTAAATTCTGTCTTTAAAATTCGATAGTCAAACTGAGCGTTGTGTGCCACCAAAATACAGCCTTCAGTAATTTCTACAATCCGTTTGGCAACCTCGTAAAATTTTGGAGCAGAACGCAACATTTTACTATTAATCCCCGTAAGGTTAACTACAAAAGGTTGAATTTCTCGTTCGGGATTAACCAGACTGATAAATTGATCTATAATAGTGTGTCCATCAAATTTATAGATGGCAATTTCAGTCATGCCTTCTTCATTAAATTTACCTCCTGTGGTTTCTATGTCTAATACTGCGTAGATAGTGCTCTTTTAAATGACGTAATTTCTAGCTCCAAAGATACTACTTCCAATGCGAACCATTGTACTTCCACATTCAATCGCTAGGGGATAATCGCCACTCATGCCCATCGAAACCTCTCTAAGTTTTGGGTTTATATTTTTTAAGCTTTCAAAAGTAGTTTTTAAAGCTGAAAACTCTTCCTTAATTTGAGTTGTATTGTCTGTAAAACTAGCCATCCCCATAACGCCAACAATAGCTATATTTTCTAAACGCTTAAAATCTTTGGAATTCAATAACGTATGTGCTGCTTCGGAAGTCATTCCAAATTTAGTGTCTTCTTGAGCAATCTTTAGTTGCAACAAACAGTTGATAGTTCGATCGTGTTTTTTAGCGTGTTTATTAATTTCATTTAGTAATTTTTCAGAATCTACGCCATGAATCATATTGACAAACTCAGCCATATATTTGACTTTGTTTCTTTGTACATTTCCAATCATATGCCACAAAACATCTTTGGGCATCTGTTGATACTTTTCGGCCATTTCTTGGATTTTATTCTCTCCAAAAATTCGTTGTCCAGCTTGATATGCTTCCATTAAATCTTCAACAGGTTTTGTTTTCGAAACAGCGACCAAAGTGACATGATTAGGTAGCTTTGATTTAACTTCAGTTAAATTGGTTTTTATAGACATAATTATAATTCGTAAATAGTAATTCCACTTCTTAATTTTGGGTAAATGTAGGTGCTTTTTGGGGGCATAACAGCATTTGAATCTGCGATAACCATCAATTCTTTGGTTTGAACAGGAAATAACCCAAATCCAACCGCATAATCTCCACAATCGACAGAAGATTTAATTTGCTCCAAACTGTTGGCGCCATGTACATATCCAATACGTTTATTTGTTCGAACATTTGTTACACCTAAAATGGGTTCTAGCAAGTGAGTTTGCAATATATAAGCATCTAATTGATCGATAGCAGAGCTATTATTCTGGTTTGACTCACGTAAAGATAAGGAATAAAACACACCTTCAATATACATTGAAATATCGTGTGTTTTTAAACTCTTATAAGGCGCTTTACCTTTATTTTTTAATTCAAAAACGAGACTTACTTTTTCTAAAAACGCACTACTACTTAAGCCGTTTAAATCTTTAACAACCCTATTGTAGTCGTATATTTTCAATTGACTTTCTGGAATTAAAAATGCCAAAAATCGATTAAACGATGCGTTTATTGGGGATTTATGTATTGCTTTTTTTTCTCGTGCTAAAAGTGCAGAGGACGCAGAACGGTGATGGCCATCAGCAATATAAAGCGAGGGGATTGTTTTGAAACCATCCTGAATATGTTGGATGTCTTCATGGTTTTCTACAGACCACAATTTATGAGTTTCATTTTCAGTAGACCAAGAATTAACTGTAGTTGAGTTTAATTTTGCAATTTTAATATGCGTCTCTAGCAGCGAACTATCCGTATAGGTGAGTAGTACTGGAGCAGCATTAAACTGTACCGTTTGTAAGTAATCTTTAAAAGTATTCTCTCTTTTAGAAATTGTAGCTTCATGTTTTTTGATCACATTAGTATCATAATCTTCAACACTAGCAGTCGCGATTACACCACAAAATATTCTGCCATTATCTTGAGTTGTTTCATAAATATAGAACGCCGATAAAGTATCTTTAATGAGAATCTTTGAGGTTATAAATTCTTCATACTTTTCTCGCACCAATTTATAGCGTTTTGATTTTTCAACAGCAAAAGAAGCATTTTTTTTTATATTAATAATACTTAAAAACGAAGCAGGATTTTTGCTTAGGGTTTCTTTTAATTCTTTTTCTGTGTATGATTTGTACGACTTTGAACTAAAGTTTTGAAGGGTTTCTTTTGATGGACGAACCGCTTTGAAAGGGTAGATTTTAGCCATAATTTTGGGGTGTTTACTGAGTAGATTTAAGAAAATTGATCAGCAACTACAATCGCTTTCCGTTCTTTTGAATAGTTATAAAAACCTTCACCAGTTTTGACGCCATATTTACCCGCGCGAACCATATTTACTAAGAGAGGATTAGGAGCATATTTTGGATTTTTAAAGCCGTTATACATGACCTCTAAAATTGATAAACACACATCTAGCCCAATAAAGTCAGCTAACTCTAGAGGACCCATTGGATGGCCCATTCCAAGCTTCATAACAGTATCAATTTCTTGGACACCGGCAACACCAGAATATAATGTTTCGATAGCTTCATTAAGCATTGGCATTAGAATACGATTGGCCACAAACCCAGGATAATCATTTACAATAACTGGAGTTTTATTAATTTTTTTAGTCAGATTTACGACAAATTCAAGTACCTCTTTAGCGGTATTATATCCAGTAATTATTTCGACTAATTTCATGATAGGCACTGGATTCATAAAATGCATTCCAATCACTTGTTCTGGTCTTGAGGTTTGTGCTGCTATCTGTGTGATAGAAATAGACGAGGTGTTTGTTGCTAAAATAGTGTCTTCTGGACACGCCACATCTAATTGTTTAAAAATTTTAAGTTTTAAGTCTACATTTTCAGTAGCCGCTTCGACGACCAAGCTTGCATATTCAACACCTTCAGTAATAGTTGTGAAGGTCGAAATATTGTCTAATGTTTCTGTTTTATCAGTTTCACTTATTTTATCTTTAGCGACTAAGCGGTCTAGGTTTTTGCTAATTGTTGCTAACGCCGTTGTGAGTGCAGATTCATTAACATCAATTAACTGCACTTTAAAACCAGCTTGAGCAAAGGTATGTGCGATTCCATTTCCCATAGCTCCAGCTCCAATAACTGCAATATTTTTCATAGTACTTTTTTTAAAAACAATCTATAATTTGATAAGCGACTCTCAAGGCATCTGTTCCATCTCTGAGCGTCACAATAGGGGGTGTGTTGTTATTAATAGCTTCAGCAAAACTTTCTAGTTCATCAAAAATAGCGTTGTTAGGTTCAATTTCAGGATTTTCAAAATAAATTTGTTTTTTAACGCCTTCTGCATTTTGTAAAACCATATCAAAATCTCCAGGTGTTTTTGGAGCCTCTTTCATTTTGACCACTTCCACTTTTTTCTCTAAAAAGTCAACACTGATATAAGCATCTTTCTGGAAAAAACGGCTTTTTCGCATGTTTTTCATAGAAATTCGACTGGCTGTTAAATTGGCCACACAGCCATTTTCAAACTCAATACGTGCGTTGGCAATATCGGGTGTTTCACTAATTACAGAAACGCCGCTTGCTGTAATATTTTTTACAGGGGATTTGACAACACTTAATATAATATCAATATCGTGAATCATTAAATCTAACACCACAGGAACATCTGTTCCTCGAGGGTTGAATTCAGCCAAGCGATGGGTCTCAATAAACATAGGCGACTGAATGTCTTCTTTAACGGCTTTGAATGCAGGATTGAAACGCTCTACATGACCCACTTGACCTCTTAAATTGTTTTCAGAGACCAACAAACGAATTTGTTCGGCTTCTTCGACGGTATTTGTAATTGGCTTTTCAATAAAAATATGTTTCCCTTTGGTAATGGCTTTTATGGCGCACGTATAGTGAGAAAGTGTAGGCGTTACAATATCAACAACATCTACAGCTTCGATAAGTGCTTCAATTGAATTAAAAAATGGATATCCAAATTCAGCTTCAACCTTTTTTCCATTTGATTCATCAGGATCATAAAATCCGGTGAGTTCATATTTTTCAGAGTGCTGAAGTAATTTAAGATGAATTTTTCCTAGATGTCCAGCTCCTAAGACGCCTGCTTTTAGCTTCATATTATGAGTTTTTTGTAAAATTATGATTTTTTAATTGCATTTTTAAAATACTAACAAAATTTTATCAAAAATTTCCTGATATGTTAATGGCTTACAATTAGTAAGGTTGAACATTACTCGTTGTTTAACTTATTTACAAATAAATTAAACATTTTATTATAGTCTATTTTCCGTTCATCAACTAAAAATTGCCGTTTATTACATGAATTTGCCGTTTATTACATGACGCTATGTACTTGGGATATACCACGATATATTTGTATTCAATCAAAACTATCAACAAACCAAACTTTTAATTAAATGACTTTTAAAACCTGCTATAGTGTTCTATTCATTGTTATGTTTTTCATAACTAATGTGTTTTCTCAGAACATAACGCCATCTCCTAAGTTGGTGAAATCTGTTATGACAGCAGTAGGTTCAAGAGCCGTTTCATATGAATATACAGATTTGACTGGTACAATAAGAATAACCAAAATTTTGCAAAAGGAAGAAGCGATTTACCGTACTTTAGATTTAACCAATCCAACCCTAAATGTGACCAATACCATTACAGAAACTTCAGGAGCTCCTACGGTAGACAACCAAGAAGCTATTCTTGAAATAATGAAAAAAGTATTTATTAAGGTCATTGCAAATCGAAGGAAGTTAGAATAATTTTAAATTTGAAAGAACTAGGGTTTAACTTATCTTTACTTTTTTAAATCAGAAGATTACTCTTCTATTCAATTCTATTTTTGAAAGATACGTTTAAACATAAAGGGCTACGCAAACAATTGGTGGCGACCTTAGTCGCTAAAGGCATTACAAACACAGCAGTATTGGACGCTATTGGTTCTATACCTCGTCATCTGTTTATGGATTCTAGTTTTTTGGATCATGCCTACCAAGACAAGGCATTCCCAATTGCTGCTAGTCAAACGATTTCTCAACCCTATACTGTGGCATTTCAATCGGAATTATTAGAAGTAAAATCGGGTGATAAAATTCTTGAAATAGGAACGGGAAGTGGCTATCAAACCGCAGTACTCTGTCTTTTAGGCGCACATGTCTATAGTATTGAACGGCAATTAGAACTGTTTAAAAAAACCAGTAAATTTCTACCGAAGATAGGCTACCTGGCCAAACGACTTATTTTTGGTGACGGGTATAAAGGCCTTAAAGAAGCCGCGCCTTTTGATAGTATTATCGTTACGGCTGGTGCGCCTTTTGTGCCAAAACCTTTATTAGCTCAACTAAAAATAGGTGGGCGTTTGGTCATTCCTGTAGGGGATAAAGATCAAATAATGACACTCTATATTCGTAATGGGGCCAAAGAATTTGAAAAGCACGAACTCGGAAATTTCAAGTTTGTACCACTTTTAGAAAATAAAAATTAGAGGCTAATCCCAAACAATACACCGTCATTAATAAAACCTGATTGGTACGAACGCACATAATCAATTCGAAGAAAACGATATTTCCCCCAACCAATATTATTAACACCTATACTGTACTCCTGATATGGTTTTTGGTTTTTAGTTGAAAACCCATGTAGCCCAACAATCAAATTATAATTTAATTTATTAAGTAAAGGAATTTTGCCTAAAATATAGCCGCTAAAATCATGCTCTAAATGGTATTCAAAATAATTTTCGGAGCTACTTAAATCATAATAGCCAAGGTTTTTAAAGCTTGACAAATAATTGTCTTCTAGGTTTACGTGGGTTTGATTTCCGTTAAGGTGCTTAGAGTCCATAAATGCAAGCTCAGAATTTCCAAAAAATGTACCGCCTAGAATGTTGTAACTAAAATTACCTTTGTTTTCAAGGCTCACATTTTGAGTCAGTTTAATACTCAAATGATCAAAATTGTAGTCGGTGATTGTGGCGCCCAGTCCTTTTTCAAAACTAAAATTTAGCTTCGGATATTTTGGATTGGTGATATTGAATTTACTTCCAGGATAGCTGAGGAATTTTTGTCCAAATCGAATGGTACCATCCAGTTTAAGTTTTATAATGTTATGGTTTTCAAAAGGGGCTGTCTCAAAATTATCAGGGGCAAGGGGATTATTGCTTGTGTAGATTTTGTTGTCTCTATTAAGAGTCGTATAATTTGCGGTATTGAAAAGTGCCCTTCGATTTTCAAAACTGGCAGACGTTCGAATCCTAAAACCATTAAACAGTTCTTGCCCATATTGAAATGAAATGAATCGCTTTTCAAATAATTTGATATAATTATTTTCAAAAAATAAACTACTGATATCATTTATCAAATTCGAAATGGGTTCTTGAGCGTTAAATTGCTCAACTTTTGTACCTGCATTGAACCCGATAGTTAAATCATCGATATTATTAAATTTATACCGAAACCCTAATGTGCCTCTCAATTTTTGAGTGTCATAACTGTAATTTATACGACTTTGAAATGATACATATTTTTTATACTCGTCATAGCGTTTGGTGTAATCGATGTCTACATTTGAATTAAACCCTTGTACCGTATTAAAATTTAATCCCGTTAGAGGACTGTTGATGCTGAACTGTTTATCCTCAAAAGAATTTTCGTAGGTATATCCCGAAATTAAGTTTCCAAACTTAAACCTATTGTTTTTAGTATCCACCGAATCTCGATAGGTTTTAGATTTTTTTAGGGTTTGTAAACTGTCTTTTCTAATATAATCTACGAGTTCTTCAGATGTTAACGGCACAGGTCGAAGGCGGTTCCAGTAGGTAGAGTCTTTTTTGTTTGCTTCAAGTTCAAATGCTAAAACTTCGTTGGTAAACACATTGGAACCAAAGTTGGTGTTCAGTTCATAATTGGAGTAATTGGCTACAAAACTCCCATCGCCATTAAATCCTAAAAACCCATATTTAAACCCAATCGTTTGGGAACGGATGACCCAACAATCAGCGGTTTGGTCATAGGATAAATTTTGTTTTATGGTGACTAAATCTGCAGCAGGTGTTTGAATTTGACTGCCTGTCACACTTAGTTCGAGCCCATATAAACGCCATTGGTCCTCTACAATAAAAATAAAACCTGAAAATACACGGTCATTTTCGCGACGTGGAATCACTTTAATTTTATTGATTAAATTTCCACGATTGTCATAAAAAACGCCTTCAAGTTTATAGCGGTAATAATTAAAAGCATAGTCGGCAATGGGAGACACGATTTCTGCATTAATCTCAATCGTATTTTTGTAAAAATTGTAATCGACGTCGCTGGCATTATTGAAGCTAAATCCGTTAGAATTGCCACTTACTTTAGAAGCACTTATTTTTTCGGTAAGTTGGTCGGGCTTTTGATATTTTATTTTTGAAATGGTTTCGGATAAATATAAAATCCCAGAGCGGGTAGAATCTAAACCAATATCAAGTTTTACCTCTTGTCCCAAGAATTTTTCTGGCGCATTTTTGATCCGAATGATGCCTTTAGAATAAAAATCGGCTGCATAAGAACTGATTTTTTCTAGCTGTCGTTTTCGGTTTTCAATGGTAGCTCTTACAATTCGATTTGCAGGGTTTTCGTTGGAACTAATCACCACTTCATTTAAGGATATGTTTTCTTCTAATAAAGTAATGTCTAAGGCGTAGGGGAGCTGTGTAATCTCAATTGTTTTGGTTTGTGTTTTATACCCCAAAAACTGAAATACAACAGCATATTTCCCTAATTTAGATACAGCTAACTCATAGGCGCCGTTGTCGTTTGAAGTCGTCCCAGTATAGGTGTTTTCTAAGTAAATATTAACGTATGGAATGGGTTGGTTGTCAATATCTGTAATCGTCCCTTTGAGTTGAGCAGATACGGATAGAGAACAGATGAGGAAAAATAGGAAAAAACGCATTAAATCTAATATAAGGTTATGGTATATAAGACTGTAGAACGTAAAAGTTGTTACAAGATTACTTAAAATTCTTCTTTACACGATCTAAGTCACGTTTGTTGTCGCGGTCTTTGATGGTCTCTCGTTTATCGTAGAGTTTCTTTCCTTTTGCTAAGGAAATTCTCAGTTTTGCAAACCCTTTTTCATTGATAAAAAGCTTTAAAGGAATGATCGTTAGCCCAGAGTTTTTCACCTCTTTCTCAAGTTTTTTAAGCTCTTTTTTGTTGAGTAATAATTTCCGTTCTGCTTTGGGCGCATGGTTATAATGATTCCCAAAATCATATTCTTGAATGGTCATATTAATCACAAAAAGCTCACCTCTTAAATTAAACTCACAAAAACTTTCGGTAATAGATGCTTTTCCTTCTCGAATCGATTTGATTTCGGTCCCCGTTAAAACAATACCAGCGATGTACATATCCAGGAGATCGTATGTAAATCGGGCTTTTTTATTTAATATGTTAACAGACTTTTTCATCAGTGTTCAAAACTAAGCAAAATATTTATTCGATGGCCAAGAGTTGATGAATAATCTCTCCAGACTCAGTAATATTTATAATGTATAGGTTCCTATAATTAGTGTCCTCTATTTGTTTGTATAGAGCTTGCCCTATAATAGTGTTCACTATAAATGGTGTTGTGTTGCTATGGCCAACAATTAACACAGTTTTATTTTTGTTTTCTTTTAGAAACTCCAAGTGGTCAAAGTTTTTTGGACTGTACAACGTTAGAGTTAGATTCTTTTGTTCAACAGTTGGAAGCGCTGTGTTTCGTGTTCGTTTATAATTTGTGGAGTAAATGGCATCAAAATTAATGTGATCAAAAACTAAACTCCAATGCGTAGCTCTTAAAATACCCTCAGTTATTAAGTCCGGATCTTTTTCGGATGGATTTGAGGTGTTTTTCTCTGCATGACGAATAAAATACAAAGAAGTTATGACGTTTTCATCAGAGTTTTGAGCCTGTAATGAACCCACACATAAAAGCAGTAGTAAGGCTGTTAGAAGTTTTTTCATTGGATGGATTTTAAGGTTTTGGATTTTATGTTCAAAAAATTATAGTTTTAAAAATAAAAAGCAATGCTGTTCTACAAGATAGAATATGCACTGCTTTTAACCAACTAACCAACGCTTATATGACGAGCTTCTTGTAGAATTGTTACAGTACTATTTTTCTAAGATGAAAGTCAGAATTTAACGTACTGATTTAGAGAAAATATTTAGGCTTTATTTCAGATTTTTTATATAATTTTGAACTTGATAGAACAGTTATATACACGCCACAATCACACATTAAAACCACACAGATATGGGAATTTTCGATTCATTATTCAAGTCAGCACCAAAAGACTCTAATTGGCCAGGAGAACAATTAGAAGTTTTAGATCAATTGGATGCTATAAGTACTGCATCATTAATTACGCCTCAATTAATTTTCAAGCACTCAACACGCTGTAGTATTAGCCGGTTTGTACTTGCAGATTTTATGAATCATTTCACATACTCATCAGATGAATTTGGGGCTTATTTTCTCGATTTATTAAATCACCGAGATATCTCTAATGCAATTGCAGAACGTTTTAATGTCGTTCATCAATCGCCACAAGTAGTAATTATAAAAGATGGAAAAGTTGTAGCGCACGCATCCCACGAGGGAATTAATGAGCTACAACTTAGTAAGTATTTATAATGATTTAAACGCCGAGTTCTTCAAAAAGTTCTGTAAGCTTTTGACTAGACGGGCGCGGCGCATCTGCATCCACAATATTTCCATTGGGATCAATTAATATAAATCGGGGAATTCCACTAACTTTATAAGTTTGTATGAAGTCTGCCTCCCAACCTTTACCAGTAAACAATTGCACGCCTGTTAATTCTTTTTCAGTTATCATAGTTTTCCAAGCGTTGTGTGCTTTTTCCATTGTTCCACTACGCCGGGCATCATCTACAGAAATACTAACAAACTCAATATTTCTGCTGTGGTATTTTGATTCTAATGCTTTTAGCGATGGAATTTCTGCCTTACAAGGCCCACACCAAGTGGCCCAAATATCAATATATACATACTTTCCTTTGAAGTCGCTTAAAGAACTGGTTTTTCCATTATGGTTTTCATAGTTAGAAAATGTAGGCGAAGGCGTTCCTTTTGCGAAAAGTGTTCTCATTTCAAGTTTCTCCATAAAATAACTTGTGTAAGATTTTTCCATCGCTTTGAAATCTTCGTCTTGATCCGTAAAGTATGCAGCATCAAGTTTTTTGTAGTCGCCTTTCAGTTCAGTATAAGCAGCTTTTAAATTCTTAAATGTTTTTGAAAATTCAGCTTCTGTACTGCTAAAAATATCGGCAGTTAGGTATTTTTCCTGAAGCAAACTATTTGCAATTATAAAATTACTTCGGTCTGCATCGTCACCTTCAAATTTTAAAGTTTCATCAAACCCTTTTGTGTCTAAGGAGAATGAAATAGTGTTGTTATTTTTTAAATAAATACGTCCCACTTCATTTCCATCGTAAAATTGGTAAATCCCTTCTTTTACATTAAGCGTATCGCTAAAGATGCCGTCGTCACTGAGTGTGATTTCTTTTTTATAGCCATCTCTATTACTGATAGTTATCGTTTTTAAGTCATTGGAATTTATGATTTTTCCAGAAAGAGTTGCGTAATTTTTTGGAGTTTCTAAGCAGGATCCAAATAATAGAATAGATATAAATAAAGCAAATAAGGGTTTCATAATTATTTTTGTATGTTTTGTTAGATTAAGTTTTGTCTAATTTACTAACTCAAAAATAAATATTTTATTCTGCATAATTAATAAATTAACAATTATTTGCGTATTTATTATGGAATTATCAAATTTGAGGAATATAATACGACTCCTATGCATATCATAACTACAAAACCTTTAAGCTTGTCAACCCTTAGAGTTTTAGTGTTTGAAAACACACCAATAGAACTTTCTGAAGAAGTAATACAAAATATTAAAGAGTGTCGTACGTATTTAGATCAAAAAATTGCGGCTACTTCTGATCCAATTTATGGAATTAATACAGGCTTTGGGTCTTTGTGTGATGTACGGATTCACTCTGAAAACCTAACTAAATTACAAGAAAATTTAGTGCGATCACACGCTTGTGGTACTGGAGATTTAGTTCCAAAACCTATAATAAAACTCATGCTTTTATTGAAAATCAAATCGTTGAGTTTTGGTCATAGCGGCGTTCAGGTAGAGACTGTTGATCGGTTGGTTTCATTTTACAATAATGACATTCTTCCCGTAATTTATACGCAAGGTTCACTAGGCGCTTCTGGAGATTTGGCGCCGCTAGCACATTTGGCATTGCCCCTAATTGGCGAAGGAGAAGTTTGGTATAAAGGCGAGCAAACTCCTGCTTCAGAGGTTTTATCTGCGTTTGATTGGACGCCGATTGTACTTCAATCCAAAGAAGGTTTGGCATTGCTCAATGGTACACAATTTATGACTGCTTACGGCGTACATTGTTTGTTAAAATCTTTCAAGTTATCGTATATGTTCGATCTTGTTGGGGCACTATCCCTTGATACATACCACGGTCGTATTGAGCCTTTTGATCCTTTGGTTCATTTAGTACGTCCACATAATGGACAAATAAAAACTGCGGCACGTATTCTTAATTTTTTAGAAGATAGTGAATTGATGAAGCAACCAAAAGAACACGTGCAAGATCCCTATTCCTTTCGTTGTATGCCACAAGTTCATGGCGCTACCAAGGACACGCTGACCTTTGTGAAAAACACATTTATCACTGAAATAAATGCGGTAACAGATAATCCTAACATTTTCACCGCAGATGATAAAATTATTTCAGGCGGAAATTTTCATGGGCAACCCTTAGCTTATGGATTTGATTTTTTAAAAATCGCGATGGCTGAGCTTGGAAATATTTCTGAACGAAGAACATATCAGTTAATTTCTGGTTTGCGTGGTTTACCTTCTTTTTTGATTGAAAAATCGGGGTTAAATTCTGGATTGATGATTCCACAATATACAGCTGCTAGTATAGTTAGTGCCAACAAGCAGTTAGCAACACCTTCGAGTGTCGATTCAATAGTGTCTTCAAATGGTCAAGAAGATCATGTTAGTATGGGGGCTAATGGTGCCACCCAGGCCTATCAAGTTTTAGAAAATATAGAGCGAATTTTAGCAATTGAATTACTTACTGCTTCTCAAGCCCTTTTTTTTAGAGATCAAAAAACAGCTCCTTTTTTGGAAGCCTTTGTGTCTAGTTTTAGAGCTGAAACCCCTAAAGTAATTCAAGACAGGGTTCTTCATAACGATATAACAAACGCCGTCAAGTTTATTCAAAACCTTGAGCTAGAAAACGATGTTTTATTCGATTAATGAGTTCATAAAAAAAAGCCCCACATTGTGAGGCTTTAGTATTAAGATTTTTTTGTCTCGTTCGACGTCGATATCTTGACGTCTAATTTAGAATCATCCTTACCAACATCTAGCGTAATAGTATCGCCTTCATGTATATTGGATTTGATAATTTCTTCAGCTAGGGCATCTTCAACATACTTTTGAATGGCACGTTTTAGTGGACGTGCTCCGTACTGTTTGTCAAACCCTTTTTCAGCAATAAAGTGTTTTGCTTTTTTACTTAATTTAAGCGTATACCCAAGATCTAATATTCGTTCTAATAGTTTACCAAGTTCGATATCAATAATCTTATCAATATCTTCTTTTTCTAAAGTATTAAACACAACGACGTCATCAATTCTGTTAAGGAATTCCGGCGCAAATGCTTTTTTAAGTGCATTTTCAATCACCGCTCGTGCATTTGAGCTTTCTTGTGATTTTTGAGCAGCGGTACCAAAACCAACACCAGATCCAAAATCTTTTAGTTTTCGAGCGCCAATATTTGAGGTCATGATAATAATCGTATTACTAAAGTCTATCTTTCGCCCTAAGCTATCCGTTAAAAACCCATCATCAAGAACTTGAAGTAGCATATTAAATACATCTGGATGTGCTTTTTCGATTTCATCAAGAAGCACTACGGCATAGGGTTTGCGTCGGATTTTCTCAGTGAGTTGTCCTCCTTCTTCATATCCAACATAACCAGGAGGTGCTCCTACCAATCTAGATATTGCAAATTTTTCCATGTATTCACTCATGTCAATTCGTACAAGCGTGTCTTCACTATCAAATAATTCTTTAGCCAAAACTTTGGCGAGCTGTGTTTTACCAACACCAGTTTGTCCTAAAAAGATAAATGACCCAATGGGTTTATTGGGATCTTTAAGTCCTGCACGATTCCTCTGAATAGCTTTCACTACTTTTGAAACGGCCTCGTCTTGTCCAATGACTTTACCACTAATGAGTTCTGGAAGTTTTGATAATTTATTGCTTTCTGTTTGCGCAATTCGGTTCACAGGAATACTGGTCATCATTGAAACCACTTCAGCTACATTTTCTTCGGTAACTACAATTCGATTTAATTTAGATTCGGTTTCCCATTTTTCTTGCGCTTCTGAAAGGCTTTTTTCTAATCGTTTTTCATCATCTCTTAGTTTGGCTGCTTCCTCGTATTTTTGTTTTTTGACGACAGAGTTTTTAGTTGCTTTTACCTCTTCAAGCTCAGCTTCTAATTCTACAATTTGATCCGGCACATCAATATTTGTGATGTGAACTCTAGACCCTGCTTCATCCAAGGCGTCAATAGCTTTGTCAGGTAGAAACCGTTCTGTCATATAACGATTGGTCAATTTAACACAGGCTTGAATGGCAGCATCTGTATATTCAACGTTATGATGATCTTCGTATTTGTTTTTTATATTGTTTAAGATTTCAATTGTTTCACTAACGGAGGTTGGTTCAACGATTACCTTTTGGAAACGACGTTCTAAAGCGCCATCTTTTTCTATATGCTGTCTGTATTCGTCAAGTGTAGTCGCACCAACACATTGTAGCTCACCGCGTGCTAAAGCGGGCTTAAACATATTTGAAGCATCCAAACTTCCTGTGGCGCCACCAGCGCCTACAATGGTATGAATTTCGTCTATAAATAAAATGATGTCATCATTTTTTTCCAACTCATTCATTACCGCTTTCATGCGTTCTTCAAATTGTCCACGGTATTTGGTACCGGCTACAATACTGGCTAAGTCTAAAGTAACAACACGTTTATTAAATAAAATCCGAGACACTTTTCGTTTTATAATTCGAATAGCCAGACCTTCAGCGATGGCAGATTTGCCCACTCCAGGTTCTCCAATAAGTAACGGATTATTTTTCTTACGGCGACTTAAGATTTGAGACACCCGTTGAATTTCTTTTTCACGTCCCACAACAGGATCTAGTTTCCCTTGTTCTGCCATAGCAGTAAGGTCTCTTCCAAAATTGTCTAGAACAGGTGTTTTGGATTTTTTATTTGCTTTTTGGTTTCCTGATTGCCCAATAGAACTGTCTTTGTTTTCGTCTTTAGGCTGATCTTCGCTAGGGAAAGATTCAGCTCTTGGGCTATCTGTATAGTCGTCGTCGTTTGTAATCATGAATTTAAATTGTTCTTTTACACTTTCGTAATTTACTTTCAGTTTATTTAAAAGTTTCGTCGTTGGGTCGTTTTCATTTCTTAAAACACAGAGTAGTAAATGGGCTGTGTTAATAGATTTACTTTGAAAGAGTTTAGCCTCTAAGAACGTTGTTTTTAAAGCACGTTCAGCTTGTCGTGTTAAGTGAAGGTTTTTTTTCTCGTTCGAGGCAATCATAATATTGGGGTTGGACGGACTTAAGATCTCTACTTTACGGCGGAGGTGACTAAGGTCAACGTCTAAAGCATTTAAGATATCAATTGCTTTGCCACTTCCATCTCTTAGAAGTCCAAGCATGAGGTGTTCTGTGCCAATAAAATCATGACCTAAACGCAGGGCTTCTTCTTTACTGAAAGAAATAACGTCTTTAACTCTGGGGGAAAAATTATCATCCATAAAAATTATTTGGTTTAAAAATACAAATTCAAAGGCATTAAATCAAAAACTATACCCAATTTATTTACAATATTACAAATGATAGTAAAAACTAATTAAAATCAAAATTTTTCCAACTGTATTTATCAACGATTTCGCTTCTTAAAATTGTTGATAAATTGAGCTAAAAAAGTCACTAAAATGCGCTACTATACAATTTGAAAAGTAGTATATTAGCTAGGTTATTAAATAAACAAAAATATAGTGTAACATGATAGAAGGTGAAAAGTTAATCCCCATTAATATTGAGGATGAAATGAAGTCAGCTTACATCGATTATTCGATGTCGGTAATAGTGTCAAGAGCACTCCCTGATGTAAGAGATGGTTTGAAACCTGTGCACCGTAGGGTGTTGTTTGGGATGCACGAACTTGGTGTTAGGTCGAATACTGCTCACAAAAAATCTGCAAGAATAGTTGGAGAGGTCTTAGGTAAGTATCATCCCCATGGTGATACCTCAGTTTATGATGCCATGGTTCGTATGGCTCAAGAATGGAGTTTGCGTTATATGTTGGTAGATGGGCAAGGAAATTTCGGATCGATTGATGGAGATAGCCCTGCAGCAATGCGTTATACAGAAGCTAGAATGCGAAAAATATCGGAAGATATGCTCGCAGATATTGATAAAGAGACTGTCGACCATAAACTTAATTTTGATGATACTTTAAAAGAACCAACCGTACTTCCAACTCGAATTCCAGGCCTATTAGTAAATGGTGCTTCTGGTATTGCTGTGGGTATGGCCACAAACATGCCGCCTCACAACCTTTCGGAAGTCGTGGATGGGATTACGGCCTATATAGACAATAAAGACATCGAAATTGATGAATTAATTACACATGTTAAAGCGCCTGATTTCCCTACAGGTGGTATTATATATGGTTATGATGGTGTTAAAGAAGCGTTCAAAACAGGACGTGGTCGTGTTGTAATGCGCGGAAAAGCTATCATCGAAGACGTGAATGGACGTGAATGTATTATAGTCACAGAAATTCCCTACCAAGTCAACAAAGCAGATATGATCAAGAAAACTGCAGATTTGGTAAATGATAAAAAAATGGAAGGGATTTCTACCATTCGTGATGAATCGGATAGAAATGGAATGCGTATTGTTTATGTTTTAAAAAGAGATGCTATCCCTAATATTGTTCTGAACAAACTGTATAAATATACAGCACTTCAGTCTTCATTTAGTGTCAATAATATAGCACTAGTAAATGGCCGTCCCGAAATGTTGAATCTTAAAGATATGATTCATCATTTTGTAGAGCACCGTCATGAAGTGGTTGTGCGTCGTACAACATACGAACTTAGGAAAGCTGAAGAACGTGCTCATATATTAGAAGGTTTAATTATTGCTTCAGATAATATTGATGAAGTTATAGCTATAATTAGAGGCAGCTCTAATGCTGAAGAAGCCCGTGAAAAATTAATTGAACGTTTTAAATTAAGCGAGATACAATCAAAAGCGATTGTTGAAATGCGACTAAGACAATTAACAGGCTTAGAACAAGATAAACTACGTGGGGAGTACGATGCAATCATGAAAACGATTGACGACTTGAAAGATATTCTTGACAAAAAAGAACGCCGTATGCAAATCATCAAAGAGGAGCTTGTTGTTGTTAAAGATAAATACGGAGATGAACGTCGTTCTGTAATAGAATATGCAGGAGGCGATCTATCTATAGAAGATATGATTCCAAACGAGCAAGTTGTCATTACAATTTCTCATGCAGGATACATTAAAAGAACGTCTTTAACAGAATATAGAACTCAAAATAGGGGTGGCGTTGGACAGAAAGCGTCTACTACCCGTAATGAAGATTTCTTAGAACATTTATTTGTAGGTACAAACCACCAATACATGTTGTTTTTCACTCAAAAAGGAAAATGCTTCTGGATGCGCGTTTATGAAATTCCAGAAGGTAGTAAAACGTCTAAAGGGCGTGCGATTCAAAATCTAATAAACATAGAACAAGACGATAAAGTTAAAGCGTTTATTTGTACACAAGATTTAAAAGATGAAGACTACACGAATTCGCATTATGTGATTATGGCGACTAAAAAAGGTCAGGTTAAAAAGACCTCTTTAGAGCAATATTCTCGTCCAAGAACGAATGGAATTAATGCCATTACGATTAAAGAAGATGATGAGTTACTTGAAGCAAAACTAACGACAGGTGAGAGTCAAGTGATGTTAGCGTTGAAGTCAGGTAAAGCCATCCGATTTGAAGAAGCTAAAACACGTCCAATGGGTCGTGGTGCTTCTGGAGTTCGAGGAATTACATTAGCACATGAAGCCGATGAGGTGATTGGAATGATTGCTGTTGATGATATGGAAAGTAATATCCTTGTAGTTTCTGAAAATGGGTACGGAAAACGTTCTAGTTTGGAGGATTACCGAATTACAAATAGAGGAGGTAAAGGCGTTAAAACAATCTCTATTACCGACAAAACAGGTAATTTAGTATCCATTAAAAATGTAACCGATGAAGATGATTTAATGATTATTAACAAGTCTGGTGTTGCAATCCGATTGGCTGTTGAAGATTTAAGAGTGATGGGACGTGCTACTCAAGGAGTTCGCTTAATAAATCTTAAAGGGAATGATTCTATCGCTGCAGTTGCAAAAGTAATGCGTGAAGATGAAGAGGAAATGGAAGCAATTGAAGGGGTATCAGAACATGGCGTTGAAAATTCTGCCAACCCTGAGTCAAATGGTACCGTTAATGATACTCAAGAAGAAGAATAAGTATTAAATATAACTATTAAAAAATAAAACAATGAAAACATATTTTGTGTTTGTGATAGCTTTATCCTTAAGTTTTTCTGCTGTTGCTCAAAAAAAAGAAATTAAAACAGCGACTAAAGAGTTAGTTAAAGGGAATTATGAAAAAGCAGGAGCAGCTCTTGATGCTGCAGAAGCATTTTTAGGTTCAATGGAAGAAAAATACAAGAGTCAGTATTATCTTCAACGAAGTATTTATTATTTCAATAAAGGAGAAGCAGATATTAGTGGAATTCTAAAATCTATAAAAGCTTTAAAATTGGTGTCTGGATCAGCGCTGGAACAAGGAATTAATGATCATACACAAAACTTAAAAGCACATTTAGTTAATAAAGGAAGTTCACTTATTGATGCTCAAGATTATAAGTCATCTGCAGATTATTTTGAAAATGCTTACAAATTATCTCCAAGCGATACCATTTACTTATTTTATGCTGCTTCAACAGCGGTAAATGCTAAGATGTATGATCGTTCTCTATCGATGTATGAAGAGTTAAGAGCTTTAAGTTTTACAGGAATTGAAGATAATTTCTACGCAACAAATATAGAGACTCAAGGCGAAGAATTATTTGCTAGTAAAGTTGTTAGAGATATTTCAGTAAAATCAAAGTCACATGTCAATCCTAGAGATGAAAAAAGTGCGTCTAAGTTTCCTGAAATCATTAAAAATATGGCCCTCATTTACGTCCAGAATGGAGATAATGAAAAAGCGCTAGAAGCCATGGCTATTGCTAGAGCAGAAGATCCGGAAAATATAAACTTATTATTAACGGAAGCTAATGTCTATTATACTATGGGTAACACCTTGAAATTTAAAGAACTATTAGAAATAGCTATTCAGAAAGATCCAAATAATCCTGAGTTACAGTACAATTTAGGCGTAATTTCATCAGAAATTAAAGATTTTGTGAGTTCTAAAGCATATTATTTAAAAGCTATTGATTTAAAGCCAAACTATACCAATGCTTATGTGAATTTAGCTGCTTTAATTTTAGGAGAAGAAGAGTCAATTCTTGATGAAATGAATGCATTAGGATCTTCGGCTGCGGATGATCGAAAATATGACAAATTAAAAGCAAAACGTAACCAGCTGTATTTAGATGCAATCCCTCATTTAGAAAATGCAATGAAATATGATCCTTCTAATTTCCAGGCGGTAGAAACGTTGGCAAATATTTATAGCGCTGTTGGTAATTCTGAAAAATATAAAGAACTTAAAGCGCTTTCAGAATCGTTAAAATCTCAAGAGTAATACTCTTTTAAAATACTAAAAAAAAGCCTTTCAAATTTTGAATGGCTTTTTTTATGAGATTATTTTTTTGATGACCCTCAATTTGTGAGAGTGTGTCTTGGTATCCACATTGTAAATACCACTTTGGTCTAAGAGGTCTATCCGAACTTTACCATGTGCATGAATGATTTTATGATCTTTCATGATAATCCCCACATGGATAATGTCTCCTTCATTATTATCAAAAAAAGCTAGATCACCAGGTTCACTTTCTTCAATAAAACTAAGGGCATCTCCTAGAGATGCTTGTTGAGAGGCATCTCTTAAAATATTGAAACCATTCAGTTTATAAACCATTTGTACAAACCCAGAACAGTCAATTCCGAAAGGCGTTTTACCTCCCCACAAATAGGGCGTGTTGAGGTATAAAATAGCAGTATCGATAAGCTTAGTTTTATCTTTAAGCCCAACCGAAGCTGTACCCTCAAATGTATGCTTTAAATAAGACAGTCCATTAAGTGTAGCCCCCAGCAAAATAGGGTGTAAGTGTTGTTTTTGAGTGGAGATAAAATCCACTAAATCTGTAGACATTAACGGATCTGACTTGTGAAGTATTTTGTAGTCTACTTCGTTAATAAATTGAAACTGTTTATTATCGATCCATCCTTCGTATTTATCAAATCCTAAACGAATGCGACTCCATGATTTACGGTGCTCTAAGACTTTAAAATGGTCGCCATAGAGTACTTGTGAAATTAATTCACTAGTATCAGAAGCTTCAGATCTTAAAGCGACAACGCTTAGGTCGCATAGGCCGTATTGCATTTACTATATATTTCGTTCTAGGATGAGTGCCGAAGCACCGCCGCCGCCATTACAAATTGCCGCTGCTCCAATTTTTCCATTATTTTGTTCGAGTACACTAAGTAAAGTTACTACGATTCGAGCTCCAGAACAGCCTAGAGGATGACCTAAGGAGACTGCGCCTCCATTGACATTTACAATAGACTCATCTAAGTCTAGGAGTTTCATGTTCGCCAAACCTACAATCGAAAACGCTTCATTGAGTTCAAAGAAATCTACGTCTGAGATATCAATATTTGCTTTCGCCAAGGCTTTTGGAAGTGCTTTTGAGGGCGCTACAGTAAACCATTCAGGTTCTCTAGCGGCATCAGCATATCCTTTTATAGTTGCTAAAGGGTGTAGTCCTAATTCTTCAGCTTTGTCTCTACTCATAAGCACCAGTGCAGCAGCACCATCATTTATCGTCGATGCGTTTGCAGCTGTTACTGTTCCATCTTTGGTGAAAGCAGCACGTAAGCCTGGTATTTTTTCTATACGGACATTCGTATACTCCTCATCTTTATCTACAATGATTGGTTCTCCTCGTCGTTGTGGAACTTCAACTGGAATAACCTCCGAATCAAATTTCCCATCATTCCATGCGTCCGTAGAACGTTTGTATGATTGCATCGCAAAAGCATCTTGTTCTTCTCGAGTAAATTCATATTTTGAAGCACAATTATCAGCAAAAACACCCATAGCTTGATTTGCATAGGCATCCACTAAACCATCTTTTTGAAGTCCATCTTCTAAAGCGATTGGACCAAACTTCTGTCCTGAACGTGCATGTTGATAGTGCGGAATTGAACTCATGTTTTCCATACCACCCGCAACAATAATATCAGCATCACCCAAAGCAATTGATTGGGTGGCTTGCATAATCGTCTTCATGCCTGATGCACATACTTTATTTACTGTGGTGCAGGGAACAGAATCAGGAATACCTGCATTAATTGCAGCTTGCCTTGCCGGTGCTTGACCAGTGCCGGCTTGCACCACATTACCCATCAATACTTCATCAACAAGTTCGGGGCTTAAATTAATTTTTTTAAGAGCACTTTTAATAGCGATTCCTCCTAATTTTGGTGCAGAAATAGAAGATAAGCCACCTAGAAAACGCCCTATTGGGGTTCTTACAGCGGATACAATTACAACGTCTTTACTCATAGTTTAGAATTTAGTGGGGTTGATGCGAAAATAACTAAAATTTGGGATATATAAAGTAGGATTATCTTAATATAGAGAGAAAATGCACTTCTTTTTATTACTTTTGGATATTGTCATGAATAGAGGATTAAAAACAAGTTGCGTATTAAATTGTTTTTAGTTTGTTAATTAGATAATTTTAAAAACAATAAATTAAAACACATGAAGGATATAATGAACCTTTTTCATAAAAACCATTCCTTGATTTATAAGGTTTTTCTTTTCGTGCTCACCACTTTTGTGATTGTCTATTTGTTTCCAAAAAGTGGAACTTTCAGATATAGTTTTGAAAAAGGAAAACCGTGGCAATCCGAAAACCTGTACGCTCCTTTTGATTTTGCGATTAAAAAAACTACTGATGAAATCAATACAGAAAAACAGCAAATTGAACTACAATCTCCTATTTTTTTCGATATAGATACTGCTGTGGTTGCTGCAATTAAAAATGAATATACAACTGCGTTTGAGCGCTTATTTTTTGAGCTACCAAAGGATGAGATTAAGATCGATTTATACTATAAAGGGGGTGTGCTTTTAGATCAGATTTATCAAAGTGGTGTGCTTCAAAATAAATATGATTATACTCCAAGTCAGCAAATTTCTATTTTGGTAGATAAGACACAAAGTGGTGTTAAACGCTTCGATAGTTTTTTTCTTCAAACAGATTTAAAATCGTTTGTAGAATCTAGTATCTATACTTTGGGTTTAGACGCCTATAAGCAACGGTATTTAGCACTATTTTTTGATGTTGTAAAGCCCAATGCGCAATTAAACAAATCAATTACGCAGATTTCGCTAGAGGAACGTTTAAGCCAAATGAAATTAGTAAGAGGGCGTGTTGATAAGCAAACTCTAATTATCTCAAAAGGGGAAGTAGTTCAAGGCGATAAATATGTCGTTTTAAACTCATTAGTCTCTGAATATGAATCACAAGTTTGGACCGATTCAAATTATACCCTGGTTGTAACGGCATATACTGTATTGGTTTCGCTAGCATTATTGATGCTGTTGTTATTTATGAAAAAATATAGGATTGAAGTGTTTTCAAACAACACCAAAGTAACCTTCATATTTTTTAATATTGTTTTGATGGTGTTTTTAACCACATTGGTTGTCAACTTCAATTCGTCTTATATTTATATCGTCCCGCTTTGTATTTTGCCCTTAATTTTGAAAGCTTTTTTTGATGCGCGTTTGGGATTGTTTACACATGTAATAACAGTTTTGTTATTGGGCTTTGTTGTAGCCAATAATTATGAATATATGTTTTTGCAAATAATAGCAGGAATTGTAACGATTCTTACAGTTTCAGAACTGTATAAACGGGCAAATTTATTTATATCTGTAGGTCAAATTACCTTAATATATATTATTTCTTATTTCGCATTTTTTGTAATTCACGAAGGAAGTATTGATAGTTTAAAATGGGAAACCTTTTTGTTATTTGTATTGTGTGGATTAGCAACGCTGTTTGTGCAACCACTAATCTATGTATATGAAAAACTTTTTGGGCTAGTTTCGGATGTATCCTTGTTAGAGTTGTCAGATACTAATTCTAAACTTTTAAAAGAGTTATCAGATAAAGCGCCAGGCACCTTTCACCACTCTTTAAATGTAGCAAACCTAGCAGAAGCTGCTGCCAACGAAATAGGAGCCAATACAATGCTTGTAAGAGTAGGAGCCTTGTATCATGATATTGGTAAGATGACTAATCCGACCTATTTCACCGAAAATCAATCTACAGGAATAAACCCACATGACGAGTTATCTCCAAAGGAAAGTGCACAAATAATAATCAACCATGTTATTGATGGTATAGAACTTGCAAAGAAAAATAATTTACCAGATCGAGTAATTGATTTTATTAGAACGCATCATGGAACAAGTGTTGTTTATTATTTTTATAACAAACAGTTAGAAGCAAATCAAGATTTTGACGCTGCTGATTTTGCCTATAATGGCCCTAACCCATTTAGTAAAGAGACTGCTATTCTGATGATGTGTGACAGTGTCGAAGCGGCTTCAAAGAGCTTAAAAGACCCGACATCTACCAAAATCAATAGTTTTGTGGAAACAATTTTATCCAAACAAATGGAATCGAATCAATTTTTAAATGCCAATATTACATTTAAAGAAATTGAATCTATTAAGAAGGTGTTGAAGCAAAAGTTGGCCAATATGTACCACTTGCGTATAGAATATCCGGATTAAATTAAAAATCCTTACAAAAAAGTAAAAAAATAGTTTGCGTTCTAGATAATGAAAAGTTACATTTGCAACCGCAATTTTAATTGCGCAAGTTCATTTAATTGGAGAGGTGCCAGAGTGGTAATGGAGCAGATTGCTAATCTGTCGACGGGTAACTGTCGCCAGGGTTCGAGTCCCTGTCTCTCCGCAATAAGTAAATTAACAATAGATAATCAATTCGGGGTGTAGCGTAGCCCGGTTATCGCGCCACGTTTGGGACGTGGAGGCCGCAGGTTCGAATCCTGCCACCCCGACTAAAGTGTTTTCGTTTATACGTGGACACTTTTAAAATTAATAGAATGTCTATTGTTTATTTTTTTTAGAATTCTTAATTTATTAAGAATAAATTTGATAACCAATTCGGGGTGTAGCGTAGCCCGGTTATCGCGCCACGTTTGGGACGTGGAGGCCGCAGGTTCGAATCCTGCCACCCCGACACTATGGTCGCATAGCTCAGCTGGATAGAGCACCTCCCTTCTAAGGAGGCGGTCCTAGGTTCGAATCCTAGTGCGATCACAAATATAATTTTGATTTATTTTAATTCCCTACGTTTCTCTCTGAAACGTAGGGTTTTTTGTTTCTTTTAAGGCCACTTATAGTCATTTGTTTTCACCTTTTTGTTTCACTATTGTTTCACCTACTCAAAAAAATGTTTCACCTACTTTTTGCAGGGCATAATTCTGTTCCACTTTTACTAACGTCACTTTTTTGTTCCATGA
>Ga0209405_1000130_pt1 | contig 63933 bp, 55 predicted proteins | sample COGITO_mtgs_1105_6_FD_184803 | JGI IMG/M metagenome (GOLD analysis project Ga0209405, IMG submission 184803) | Pelagic marine microbial communities from North Sea - COGITO_mtgs_110516 (SPAdes) (version 2) | ecosystem: Environmental > Aquatic > Marine > Epipelagic ...
CTAAAGCGTAGTTATTCTCGCCGTTTAAATGGTGATATGGCCTTTTACGTGTATCAATATCATCACACGACGTGCTTACAGTTTAGTAGATCTCGCTGTCAATACCAGTCGACCCCATTACTATAATATTCCTCCAAAGAGGGAGGCAAAGTTACAAAAAAACTTGTGCAACCGCTCAAATCCTGCTACTTTCGTGAAAAATCTTTAATTTTTTTTTATTTGCCTATGAAGTTTGCTGTCATTCAAGAACGAAAATCTCCCCCAGACAGACGTGTGGTGTTAGACCCAACGTCCTGTCAAAAATTACAATCTAATTTTCCATCGGCAGAACTTATAGTAGAAACCTCACCAATTCGTGTTTTTTCGGATGCTGAATATTCTAAAGCAGGTATAGAAGTCGTAGAAGATGTCAGTTCTGCTGATGTGCTGATTGGAGTAAAAGAAGTCCCTATTGAAGCACTAATTCCCAATAAAAGCTATTTCTTTTTTAGTCATACCATAAAAAAACAACCTTATAATCGCGATTTACTCCGTGCGATTTTAGACAAAAATATCACCCTCTATGATCATGAAACCTTGGTTAATGAAAACCAAAACCGACTAATTGGATTTGGATACTATGCAGGCGTTGTAGGCGCTTATAACGGAATTCGAACCCTAGGATTTAAAGACAATGCTTTTGATTTACCTAAAGCAACCACACTAAGTGGGCTTGAAGAATTACACTCAGAATTAGACAAGATTTCACTACCTAATATAAAAATTATTTTGACGGGTACAGGTCGTGTAGGGCAGGGCGCTAAAGAAATTTTAGATCATTTGAAAATTAAAAAAGTAGCCGTAGAAGCGTTTTTAAACACAGATTTTACAGAAGCTGTCTATGTGCAGTTGGATGTGTTGGATTATTGTGAACGTATTGATGGCAAACAGCTAGGGAAATCAGACTTTTTTCAATATCCAGAAGCCTACCGCTCAACTTTTGAACGTTTTACGTCGGCTGCTGATCTATTTGTTGCGGGTCATTTTTATGGTAAAGGTGCCCCTGTTTTTTTTACACGAGAACAAGCTAAAGCGGCGTCATTTAAGTTGAAAGTTGTGGCAGACATTAGTTGTGATATTGATGGTCCAGTAGCCTGTACAATTCGTCCTTCTACAATTGAAAACCCAATTTATGGCTATGACGCACAATCAGAAAGCGAAGTCGATTTTATGAATACGAACGCCATAGCCGTGATGGCGGTGGACAACTTGCCTTGCGAGTTGCCAAAAGATGCCAGTGAAGGCTTTGGAGAAATTTTTGTAAAAAATATTATACCATCTTTTTTTAACGCAGATGCCTTTGGTGTTTTAGAACGTTCTAGAATGACTCAAAACGGGCAGCTTACTCCAGCATTTTCTTATCTTCAAGCTTTTGTTGAGGGTACCGAATAGAACCAAAAAAGCCTATCCGTTAGGAAAGGCTTTCTGTAAAAAATAATGTATTCGTAAAAGTTAGACGATTCTAACATTTACTGCATTCATACCTTTTCTACCTTCTTTTAATTCAAACTCAACTGCGTCACCTTCATTAATCTCATCGATTATTCCAGTTACGTGTACGAAGTACTCTGTGTTTGAATCATCTTCTGTAATGAATCCAAATCCTTTAGATGCATTGAAGAACTTTACTGTACCGTTTTTCACTTGTATATAATTTTTAGACTACAAATGTACTATTATATTTAACTTATGCACGAATTTTAATATTTAATTAAGATTTTTTTTTAATTTATAACCCTCTCATATCTAGAAGTCTATCAGAATTTGATTCTTAGTTAAGTCTTCAAAAACCTCACGCTTTCGAATCAAATGTGCGGTTTCATTATACCATAAAACTTCAGCAGGTCGGTAACGCGAATTATAATTACTCGCCATCATAAAACAATAGGCCCCTGCATTTTTAAATTCCAAAACATCACCTTCTGTAATTTCATTAATAGGACGGTTATTGGCAAAGGTATCTGTTTCACAAATATAACCTACCACAGAATAAAAACGTTTCTTGCCTTCTGGATTTGAAATATTTACAATATCGTGCTGCGAACCGTAAAGCATTGGGCGAATGAGGTGGTTAAACCCTGAATCAATTTGTGCAAAAACAGTTGATGTGGTTTGTTTGATGGCATTAACTTTCGTTAAAAAAGATCCAGATTCACTCACAATAAATTTACCTGGTTCAAAGGCTAGAGTTAAAGTTTTACCATAATTTTTACAAAAAGTACGGAAACGTTGTGTAAGTTTTTCACCTAATTCTTCAATATTGGTTTCGATATCATTGTCTTTATATGGCACTTTAAACCCAGAACCGAAATCAATAAACTCGAGGTTGTCAAATTGGCGTGCAACATCGAATAAAATCTCACTAGCTTGAATGAATACATCAATATCCAGAATATCACTTCCCGTATGCATATGAATACCATTAATTGTCATTTTTGTATTTTCAACAATACGCAACAACAAGGGGGTTTGGTGTATAGAAATTCCAAACTTTGAATCGATATGTCCTACAGAAATATTGGTGTTTCCACCCGCCATAATATGTGGGTTTATACGAATACACACTGGAATCTTTGGATGCTTGGTGCCAAACTGTTCTAAAATGGACAGATTGTCAATGTTTATCTGCACTCCTAACTTTGCCACTTTTTCGATTTCTTCTAAAGACACTCCATTAGGCGTATAAATGATATTTTCTGCTTTGAATCCTGCATGTAATCCTAACTGTACTTCTTGAATAGAAACCGTATCCAAACCAGCCCCTAAATGATTAATGAATTTTAGAACAGATATATTGGTTAATGCTTTAGCAGCATAATTTAGTTTTAATTTTTTGACCTTACCAAAGGCTGCTGTTAGGCGGTTGTATTGCGCTTCCATTTTGTGTGCATCATACACATATACAGGGCTGCCATAGTCTTTTGTAATTTGTAGTAGGGCGTCTTGATTCATGATATAGTTTTTTTAATATATTTTAGACTGCAATAGTAAATCTAATCATTTCATAAACCATGAAAATATAAAAAATTGTTCTACTTTTACACAAAATGTTAAATAATAAACAAAAATGAAAACAATAGCCTCTTGTGTACAGGAAATTATAATTTCAAGACCATTTTTAGAAGAAGCCTTAGCGCGTGATATTATAAATTTCTCAGCGTTAGCTAAAGATTTAAATGCTACTATTTCTGAAATGTTACGAAAACCAGTCAAAGATGGTGCGATAATGATGGCATTGCGACGTTATGATTCACCAGCTAATGTTGGAAATGCGGTACGTTTAAAACAGATATTTAACAACTTAGGCGATATTACGGTACGTTCAAATTTGAGTGATTTCACATTTCAAAACTCCAAAACATTAATTCACAGTCATTCAAAAGTATTAGAAAAAATTAATACCAATCAACAACTATTTTATGCGTTTACGCGTGGGATTTTTGAAAGTAATATTATGAGTTCGACTTCGGAGAAAGAAAGTATTTTTGAGGTCTTTAAAAATGAAAATCTGATAGGTTTACAAGATAATCTTTCAGCTATTAGTATCAATTTACCAGAAGGAAACTCCAAAATAGTAGGCTTGTATTATCAGATATTCAAGCGCTTGGCATGGGATAATGTGACCTTATACGAAGTGATTTCAACCACAAATGAGTTTACTATATTGGTAGAAGACCATTTAGTAGATAAAGCATTTTCAATCATAAAAGGGTTGAAATATTAGAAGGGTAAAAAAAAACTAAGAATCTTAGAAATCAATTATAAAAATTATAGGTAAAACGCCTTAGGTTATTTACTTTTGCCGACTAAAGTTGTACCGTTTCCTCTTCGGAGGGACTAAAAAATTTATCTAAAGATGAACTTACACGAATACCAAGGAAAAGAAATATTAAGCACTTTTGGCGTAAAAATCCAAAAAGGAATTGTTGTTAACACGCCACAAGAAGCGGTTGCTGCTGCTAAAAAACTTACCGAAGAAACGGGAACAGGATGGCATGTTTTAAAAGCTCAAGTACACGCTGGTGGTCGTGGTAAAGGCGGCGGCGTAAAATTAGCTAAAAACCTTGGCGAAGTAGAATCGATTGCGGATCAAATTATTGGGATGCAACTCATCACACCACAAACCTCAGCAGAAGGAAAGAAAGTACACCAAGTTTTAGTTGCTGAAGATGTATATTATCCTGGTGAAACCGAAACCAGTGAATTCTATATTTCTGTTCTTTTGAATAGAACTACAGGAAGAAATATGATTATGTATTCTACCGAAGGTGGAATGGATATCGAAACCGTTGCTGAAGAAACACCACATTTAATATTTACTGAAGAAATCGATCCTGCAACAGGGATGTTACCATTCCAAGCACGTCGCGTGGCTTTTAACTTAGGATTATCAGGTGCTGCATTTAAGGACATGACTAAATTTGTAACCGCTCTTTATACGGCATATGACAAATCTGATGCGTCTTTATTTGAAATTAATCCCGTACTAAAAACAAGTGATAATAAAATATTAGCAGTTGATGCGAAAGTAACCATTGACGACAATGCGTTATTCAGACATAAAGATTATTTAGAATTAAGAGATATTCGTGAAGAAAACCCTATTGAAGTCGAAGCAGGAGCTCTAGGTCTTAACTATGTAGATTTAGATGGAAATGTTGGCTGTATGGTCAACGGTGCAGGTTTAGCAATGGCAACCATGGATTTGATTAAACAAGCAGGGGGAGAGCCGGCAAACTTTTTAGATGTTGGAGGTACGGCAGATGCAGCACGTGTTGAAGCTGCTTTTCAAATTATTCTAAAAGACCCAGAAGTCAAAGCAATTTTGATCAATATTTTTGGTGGAATTGTACGTTGTGATCGAGTCGCTCAAGGAGTGATAGACGCTTATAAAAACATGGGAACGATTAACGTGCCAATTATTGTGCGTTTACAAGGAACCAATGCAGACATCGCTAAAGAATTAATTGACAACTCTGGTCTGGATGTTCAAAGTGCTGTTGAATTTCAAGAAGCAGCAGATAAAGTTCAAGCTGTTTTAGCGTAGTCACTTTTTAAATATAGAGAATTAAAGTAGCCTTAAGGCTGCTTTTTTTTTTCAATTTAGAGCAAGATTCTTGCTGTTAATAGTCTTTTTAATCTGTAAAAAACAGTACATTCTTTAAATTACAATCAATAATCAACCAAAGAAAAATAATTTGAATTTCTTGATTCAGATCAATGTATAAGAGTTCTTAATAAAATAAATTTGCGTTAATTTAATTTTATCTTATGCATAAATTACAATTCGCTTTACTGCTAGTAACTTCTTTTTGCTTCAGTCAAACAGCTCCGGAATTAACAACGCAATTAACGGAAGATTACAATTTGGAAATGCCCTCCTTAAAACCGTATGTCATTTACATGAACGCATCTGTAGAAAATCCAGACACAATTGAATCTGTTACCTTGGGTATCGGTTCAGATGTGTTTACAGCAGTTGAAGAAACGGGGTTTTATTATTTTTTGTGGACACCTTCTGCTTATGGATCCCATGATATTCAAATTAGTGCAACTACCAATACTGGTGGCACAACAACCATTTCTAGAACCATAGTAGTAGTACAAAACGCTTCGTCAATCAATGTAAAGACTTTAAACGGTGTCATTATTGAATATACAGTGGATACTGATAGTAAATGGCATTACGGAACTTATACTTTGCCGCAGTCTGTGGGGGCTTTTGATACAATAAATGCAACTCTGACAGTGGAATGTCCAGAAATTGAAGGAGGATGTGATGACTGGGATCGATTATCACACATTGAAATTAAAGCACCTAATGGAAATTGGATTCAGATTATAAGGTATGTTACCCCTTATGGAATTGGTTGCAATCATGTTACCGACCTCACTAATTATAATTCGCTGTTACAGGGAGAAGTTGAATTCAGAGTATTTATTGACACTTGGGGATCTGGTGGTTGGCAATTGTCTCTAGATTTAGAGTATAATCAAGGGACTCCAAGTTATGACTATTCTTCTGTTACAGAAATTTGGGATAATGATTATGATTTTGGAGACCCCTCAAACTTACAACCAGTTGAATCTTACAATTTTAACCTTAATAGTGGAATTCAACAATCTTATTTATCTGTTTCAACTACGGGTCATAATTGGGGTGAAACTAACACTCTAAATGCTGCTCAATTTTTTGAGGCAACCCATTATTTAGATATTAATAATGAACAAGCGTTCATACAAAATTTATGGAATACTTGTGATCCAAATCCAGACAATTGTTCAGATCAACTAGGAACTTGGCGATTTAATAGAGCCGGCGGGTGTCCGGGATCAATAGCGCGTCCCGATATATATGACCTTTCTGGTTATATAGGATCTTCTTTTGATTTGGATTATCGATTTCACCCAGACTATGTAGATTTGTGTCATCCAAATAATTCCGATTGTGATGAAGAAACAATTTCTGGTTGTTATGATTGTGATAATCAATTTAACCCTTACTATAAGGTAGATGTTCACGTTATTAGCAAGAGTGATGAACCATTAATTTTTAGTGTGCCTCTTGGAGTTAATAGTTTTGAGAATAGTGAAACGTATGATTTATCAATCTATCCTAACCCAACCAATGGGAAGTTTTCTATACAATCATCTGTTCAAGATGCGGTAACAAAAATTAGAGTTTTAACCATTGAAGGTAAACAAGTGAAATCGTTTCATTTTAACACTAAAGAAGAGTTAATTAATCACGATTTTGACCTCAGTGATTTAACCAGCGGTATCTATTTTATAAGCATGAAAAATAAATATGGTTTAGGCACAAAAAAACTAATTCTTAAATAAGAAAAGCAATTATTTTTTAAGAATTATTAAATTGTGTTTTAGCAAGAAATAATAGCTACTTACCATGTTAAATTGTTAAGTTTTCAACGCTTCCAACTTTTTTTGGTAGTCTTTAATTTGATCTCTAAACTGTGCAGCATGTAAGAAATCCAAATCTTTTGCTGCCGACTCCATGAGTTTTCGGGTATCTCTAATTTTTTGTTCTAACTCAGGTGCTGCCAAGTATGCATTTTCCGGTTCTGCCGCTTTGAGCGCTTCTTGTTCGTAATAATAACTACTCACCGAGTTCTTAGTTAGTGCATTATTTAAACTTTTATTAAGCGCTTTAGGTACGAGTTTGTGTTTGGTATTGTAGGCAATTTGTTTCTCCCTACGGTACTCTGTTTCATCAATGGTTTTTTGCATGCTTTTGGTAATTTTGTCTGCATACATAATCGCACGTCCGTTTAAATGTCTCGCCGCACGCCCTACGGTTTGCGTGAGTGAACGTGCCGAACGTAAAAACCCTTCTTTATCGGCATCTAAAATCACTACTAGTGAGACTTCTGGAAGGTCTAAACCTTCTCTTAATAAGTTGACCCCTACAAGCACATCAAATATCCCTTTACGTAAATCTTGCATAATTTCAACCCGCTCCAAGGTATCTACATCACTATGAATATAGCGACAGCGAATTTGAATACGTGCCAGATATTTGGTCAACTCTTCTGCCATTCGTTTGGTAAGAGTAGTGACCAATGTGCGTTCGTCTTTTTCGACGCGTTGTTGAATTTCTTCAATCAAATCGTCAATTTGATTCAGACTCGGTCGCACTTCTATAATAGGATCCAATAGCCCCGTTGGACGTATCACTTGTTCTACAAAAACGCCGTCTGATTTTTCTAATTCATAATCTGCGGGAGTGGCACTGACATATAACACTTGATTTTGAAGACTTTCAAATTCTTCAAATTTCAAAGGGCGGTTGTCCATTGCTGCAGGCAAACGAAATCCGTATTCTACTAAGTTTTCTTTTCGACTGCGATCGCCACCATACATCGCATGGACTTGAGATATGGTCACGTGACTTTCATCAACCACCATGAGTGAATCACTCGGAAAATAATCCAATAAACAAAAGGGTCGTGTTCCTGGTGCTCGACCATCCAAGTAGCGTGAATAGTTTTCAATTCCTGAACAATAGCCCAATTCGCGAATCATTTCTAAATCAAATTCTGTGCGTTCTTTCAATCGTTTCGCTTCGAGGTGTTTTCCAATGTCTTTAAAATAGTCGTGTTGTTTGACTAAATCATCTTGAATGTCTTTGATGGCATTTTGTAAAATATCAGGTGAGGTGACAAACATATTTGCAGGATAAATCGTGATGCCTTCATAAACTTCGATGACTTTATTGTTATTGACATCAAAGGCTTCAATCGCTTCTATTTCATCGCCAAAAAAGTGAATTCTGAATCCATAATCTGCATAGCTTGGAAATACATCCACGGTATCGCCTTTAATTCTAAAATTACCATGATTAAATTCCCCTTCAGTTCTAGAATATAAACTTTGAACGAGCTTATGTAGTAGTGCCGTTCTCGAAATGACTTCATTGGTTTTTAGACTGATGACATTTTTCTGAAATTCAACAGGATTTCCAATCCCATACAAACAGGAAACTGAAGCAATGACAATCACATCTCTTCGTCCCGATAGTAGGGAAGATGTGGTGCTTAAACGCAGCTTTTCAATTTCTTCATTTATGGATAAATCTTTTTCTATATAGGTTCCAGAAACAGGAATATAGGCTTCTGGTTGGTAATAATCATAATAGGATACAAAATATTCAACGGCATTTTCAGGGAAAAACTGTTTAAACTCTGAATACAGTTGTGCGGCTAATGTTTTATTATGGGCTAACACTAATGTAGGTTTCTGGACGTCTTGAATAATATTGGCAACCGTAAAGGTTTTTCCAGACCCTGTGACTCCCAAAAGTGTTTGGTATTTTTCTTCGGACTCAATTCCTGCAACTAATTGTTTTATTGCTGCGGGTTGGTCTCCAGTGGGTTTAAAATCTGATGTAAGCTTAAATTGCATATCTGCAAAGCTAAGGGAAAGTAAGCGCTAGAGCAAAAAGAGATGAAAAATATTTCTTAATAGTACTTTAATAATTTAAGTATACCCAACCCGTTTTTGGTTTTGAATTCTCAACATTCAAATGCAACACATAAAAATAAGTTCCAACAGGAAGCAGATTTGTGCCTTTAAGGGAACCATAATTTGCTTTTCCATCCCATTTAATAGTATTATTTCCCTTAAAAATAATGGTACCTAAACGATTAAATATGATTAGCTCATGTTGTAAAAAGATATCGTAGAGTCCATCTATATTAAACCAATCATTATAGCCATCTCCGTTGGGTGAAAACCCTTGAGGAATTACAGGTTCACAGTCACTAACTACCAATTCTACTGAAAAAATGTCATAGCAAGGCTCTGCTTCAATTTTGATATATACTGTCTCTGTAGCGCTAGAATTTATATAATTCATAGGATCGATTATGGCTCCGATATCATCAATTAAATTTTCTAAAGTTTTATAATATACAGCAGTCTCTAAATTGAGTGTATTGTCTATTTCGATTAAAGCATCCGTTAAATTATAAAGGGCTTCATTGTTTCCAAAGTTACATCCGATTAAAGGCGTTAGTGGGGTAGTATCCGCAGATTCTAGAAATTCAATGGTGGAACTATCTGTATTATTAGTTTCGTTAATTTCTGAGATTATTCCAGCACCCATGCCATTGTCATCTACAACAACACTAAAATTTATTGTATTTGAAAGCGAAGCATCCACTGAGAAATTAATGCTATTAGATTCGGTTCCATTCATAAGGATGTCGTTCATCGTTTGTGCTTGTGCCACTAAGAAGTTATTGGCGTAAAATGCAAGAGGTGTATTTGCAGGTAATAATTGTGTGGAGTTCATGTTTTTTACGGAATAATCAATGGATAATTCTCGAGAATTACAACGTTGTTCCACGGCATCAATAGCGATGGTTGCATCGGGTAGTTGACTATTTAATACTGTGATAATATTATTCACCATTACTAAATCTTGTCCCGAAGTTAATTCTATAGTCGCAGATTCATCACCAACATTAATAGTATTCTGAATAGGATACACATCAATATCCATATTGTATAAGTTGGAATTGTTGGTAAAACTATTAGTACCATTAAAGGCATTGTTGGCAGGATTCAGAGGCGGGTTGCTGAGCGTTATGCCGTTCATTGACAACACTTCATCGACTGCTAAACCCGCATCGCCTTCCCATGCTATAAATCCAATTTTAGCTCCTGTGGTGTCCATGACATTTAGGTTGTTCAGTTGTATAGTGATACTCTCGGGAACACTTTCCAAACCGTCATATACATTTAATTGGTTCAAGGGAAGACTGGGATCAGAATAGATAATAGTTATGGCCCAACCCGCAAAGTTTGTACCTGTGGAGCAGTACGGGTCTGAAAGTTCAATAGCCTCTAAATTATTAAGAGTGTATAAACCGTTTCCTTCCGATTGAATTATGCCTGTCACATCAGCAAAGGCAGCAAAAAATTGCCGATTAGAATCCAAAGTATACGCAAATGTTCTCGAGGGTGTAATGGAAGTCGTGTTTAACGTGACATTAAAATCTCCAGATCCAGAGCCTGCCCAATAAAGATAAGCGGCTTCGACGGTTTGTGTTGTAGATAAATTTAAAGTTGCTGATGATGCGGCGTTAATGACACAATTAAAAGATATATTATTTTCGGAAGTATTTAGTGTATTCCCAATGGCTGTGTAATCTAATCGACCATTTAATTGATTAAATAGAGATATACTTTGAGCAGGTAAAAATTTCACTAGAAGTATAATAAAACTCAAACAACAGATGTTAAATTTGTTTCTCATAAGGATTGTAAACTTACCAAATATACCAATTTAAAGTACTATAAAATTTGCGTTTTAAAGCAAAATGACCTTTGTAATCAAGCTGCTCTGTAGTTTTTTTATTTTTACTAAAAACCAATAATCCGTAGTGGGCATTTTAGCACCATTAAAAGTACCATCCCAACATGCAGAGTTTGCATTTTCAGTTGATAGAATAATCCCAATACTAAGAGGGAAATTTCAATTTGATTTTGAAAAGGTTTCAAAACTTAAAAGTCCATTGATGCTGCCATCAATTATAGTGCTAACATTTGACACTTCGATACAGCCTTCTAAATGATGGATTTCTATAAGGTCTTCAACCTAAATACTAGAATCTATCGTAACGGTTTGGAAATATATGTTTGAGCAAAAGAAACAAAATAGAATTAATAGTATTCAAAATATAACCATCCACTTGGGGTTTAGGGTTTATTAGTAATGTAATTTACATAAATAATTTCAGAAGCGTGTTTGTTGTTTCAACGCTTTAATGAAAAATGCCCTTTAAATATTCTATTATCTATTAGTTTAACATAAAACCAATAATCGGAAGATGGCATTTTTTGTCCATTAAATGTACCATCCCATCCATTTCCAAAAGGGTTGAGTTGGATAAGTAGTTTTCCGTACCGATCAAAGATATTCACTATGCTATTCACCTGCTTTGGTGTATTAATTCCATATACATGCCAGGTGTCATTAAAACCATCACTATTAGGGGTAAAAAAATTAGGAAATCCAATTACTGATATATTTTCATTGGTGATTCCGCATTCATTTTTATCTCTTACATATGCTGTGTATAACCCTGGTATAACACCCGTAAACACATTAGAATCTTGATAGCCAGAAAATTCATTGCCTAGGGAGTATTCATAATCACCTTCTCCAGATACCGTAATTGTTACCGTATTATTTGCAACGCCATCAATAATTTCTATAGACTCAAAAGTTGCCAGATTTGAAGGAAGTACCGTTAATGTTCTTAGTTTTGAGCAGCCATTTATAGTACTTACAGTTACCGTGTAAGTACCCGTCTCATTGATTTGAATTTGTGAAGTAGTTGCCCCAGTAGACCATTCATAAAAAAAAGAGTTAGTTTGTCCATTTAAAAGTCCAGCATCTAAGGTTATAGTAGTTGGGAACGTATTTAAACAATAGATAACTTCATCTTCAATAGTAATCTGTGGAAGCTCGTGGACAACTAATTCAACTTGATTAATGCCGTAACAGTCATTATTATTTTCTATTCGGGCATAAATGATTTGATTATAAGCAGTACTGTTTGTGTAATTTGAATCTAAAGGATCAACTTCTAAAAGCGCATTTTGTGAACTTTCATAATAACTTAATGTATAGGTCGCAGGAAGTCCTGAAAGTACTGCAGCGTCTGCATCACTTAATGTGAAATTAAACATCCCATCCTCAGTACCGTCAGAATCACATGATTCCAAGACCGCATCAGTTCCTGTGGTGACATTAACAATTAATGTGAGTTCTGCAATATCAAAACAATTCGTATTTGTATCAATAAGTTGAACATATACTATTTGTGGGTTTTCCGTGTTATTAAAAGCGGTTCCATTTATAGCACCAATCGAGTTTTCAGCAGAGTTTAAGTTTGTGTAAAATTTTGTCGCCTTGTTGGGAACATTATTTATAAGTGCTGCATTTATTTCCGTTAAGTTAAAAATTGATAATCCATCATAAACGCCATCTTCGTCACATTGTGTTAAACTTAGGTCTATAACTTTAGGTAACGGGTTTATAACTAGATTGAAACTAGTCGTATCAAAACAGTTTTTATTTAAAATAGTTTCGATTCGAACAAAGACTTTTTCTGATTCAGGAATATTATTATAATATAAATTTGGGTGCGGATTTGATTTTGTATCGGCATCAGCTTGAGTAGAATGATAACTCACATTAAATTTTAAAGGATTTTGCACTCCTAAAACATCTGAGTCAAAATCTTGAAGGTTCGTTATTTTTTGTCCATTAGTGCTATCGCCGTCAACTGCATCATCACACTCATCATCAGGCGTTATACTGTTTGCAATTGGTGTGTCAAATACAGTTAAAGTAAATGATGTGGTATCATAACAGTCTTGATTTGAAGAATTTTCTATTCTTGCAAATAAAGTTTGAGGATTGCTGATATTTTGATAGGGCATTGATAGTGCATCCGTGCCTGTATCAGCGTTTTGTGGAGTTTCAAAATACCGAATTGAATAGGTAAGTGGACTTTGTCCATTTAATATGTCGGAATCGACGGTTTGGTTAAGATTGATATTAACAATTCCATCATTATTATCGTCACAAGCCAAAACATCATTTGGAATAAAGGCCGTTGGAACTTCTGAAATTGTAACTACTTTTGAAAATGTATTCACTTCGGTGCCTAAAGTTAGCGTAGCTGATACTGTAAAATTTCCAGCTGTTGTGTACACATGCGTTGGATTTTCAATTGTTGAAGTTGTAGAGTCACCAAAATCCCATTGGATACTATCAAAGCTTTCATTACTATCAATCGTAAATTGAGTATTACTCCCTAAACATGAATTATTGGCTTCAATTTTAGCTAAGAAAAAAGACTGAATAAACGGGGGGAGTCCTAAAATAGACATTGTTCCAATCGCTAGGGGTTGTCCTGCTTCTTCGTAGCCACACAATGCCCCCAATTCATCAGGATTATTAATAACATCTAGGCTAGATCTATAATTCAGGTTGATTACGTATATTTTCCCATTAGGTGCAAGTTGAAGGGCAAAAGTTCGATTTGAGCCCTGATAAACCGTAGTTTGAGAAGTACTCACATCCGCTGCATTTAAATCAAACTGGACCACACGATTATCATAACTCGTAAATAGTTTACTAGAATCTAATGAAAATTCCACTCCATACACACCAGTATTATCTAATAGTTTTACGGGATTACTCACAATTCCTGTAGCATCATCAAAGTCATAAATCCATAAACTTCCTGAATTGGAATTGTTTTGTCCTTGACGTCTTCCGTTTTCGCTGTGACAGATTGCAAGTTTTGTACCATCAGGTGAAGATTTTAAATACCCAATAGCGTTTCTGCGATAACCGTCTATCGAAATTAGGGGCAATATTAGTGTTTTTACTGGAATTGTATTCACGCCGTCAGCATCCACTTGAAACGCATAAAAGGTATCCATAAAATGGCTTACTACCCAATACGATTGTCCGTTGTCATGTTCTACAGCGGTTATTTTTTCAGAGCATTTAAAAGCGACTTGTTCGTCATTATCAGGATCATAGGTTAAAAGCGGTTTGTTTTTTTCGGTCCTTACAACGTCCCCATTACCGTTATTAAGCGTTAAATCGACCAATGAGTAATTGATGCCATTATTATAACCATCATCATCATCTGGAATTGAACCAGAATTCATAGAGTTGTCAACGTAAAAATTAAGCGAATTTCCATCGTTATCAGCTGGACCTTGATCTGGATACGCCCATGCATTATTATGATGAGGTTCATCTACTGTAAATACATAATAATTATCAGGATTTCCAGGACGAGGAATAATTAAACCCGAGGATGTACTAGAAGGATCTCCAAGTAATCCTGTACCGCTATTATAATTGGCGTTAGGCATGACTTGGTGGTTTTTGTCCCAAACATTACGTCCATCCGTATAGAATAATAAATTACCATTAAAATCAGAAATGGATGAACAGCCCTCGCTAGTGTTGATTGTAGAGGACGCTAAATTTGTAGGGGTAACGGCGTCTGAATTCAAATCAAAAATTAAACCAGCACCATTTCCAAAAAACCAATTAGAAGCTTCTCCTTGAGAGAAAAGGGGAAAAGATATGACTAGAAAAATAATAACTGAAACGTATTTCATCTGAAATAATTAGTTTGTTTTTTTTATTTATTTCAAAAAAGCGGCACCAAATTAAGGGTTGAATATACTACAAATCTCTCGTCTTTAATAATCTGTAAGATAAAAACATAAAAATAATTGTCCAGAAAATAACTATCAAAATAGAATCAAAATGAACTGCATAATCATAGCTTAAATCCGTATTTGATGGAAATTTTGTCATGGCAACTCGTTGAAAAGGTTGCTTTATAAGGTTGTACATTGAAGTTAACGGAAGAAAATCTTGTACTTTTTGAGCGATTTCAAAATTACCTTTCCATGTGATTAGACCTAAAATAATCCATTCTAAAATAAAATCTACAAATAAAAACCCTAAGGCAAACGCAGAGCGCTTTGCTAAAACACCCAAAAATAGACAGAACGAAAAGAATCCTACAAGTTTCACAAAATAGGCTGCTAAAAATTCTATTTGTTGAATAATAATTTGAAACTCATTATAGCTCGAATAGATAAGTCCTAAGGCTAATGAAATTATAAAAATAATAATAGTCGAGATGAATGAGAAAAATACAATCACATAGAATTTTGATAATATAAATTCTTTTTTACTTAAGCCATCAATAAGGTTTTGTTTTAATGTTTTGTTACTGTATTCATTCCCAATCATTGATACGACTACTATGGCAAAAAAGAATTTAAATAGTGCTGAAAAAAAAGTAGTAATATGCCATATAATCGGAAAATTAAAAATTCCTAACTCGCCTAGTTCGAGGGTGAAAAAACCAAAAAAGTTAATTTTTACAGCTGATAAAAGAATGACACATAGCGGTAGAATAAAGGATATAAATATCAGTATTTTACTTGTTCTATTGAGTAGTAGTTTTTGTAATTCTATGTTTAGTAATCTTCTCATTGCTTATCAGTTAATTGTAAGAATTGTTCTTCTAGACTTTCTTTTCGTTTTACCAAATGGCTCAAAACGATTTCATTTTCAAACACTAAACGATTAAACGCTTCGGCTTCCATTGGATGTTCTAGAAACGCTGTGATTAAATCATTTTCAACTTTAGTATGAGAGAAATTAGAATGCGATTCCAATAAGGAAATTAAGAGTTCTTTTTGAGGTGTTTTCAATTCAAAAAAACCATTGCTTGAAATCAATTCATCTACACGTCCAGAGTAAAGATTAACGCCTTTTCTTAAAACGACCACATGTGTACACACTTTTTCAACTTCATCTAGTAAGTGAGAAGCCAATAATATTGTTGTCCCGTTTTGGGCAATTTCTTTGATAATTTCTCTAATTTGATGTATGCCTTGCGGGTCTAACCCATTTGTTGGTTCATCCAAAATTAATATTTCTGGGTCATTTAAAAGAGCAGATGCAATAGCTAAGCGCTGTTTCATTCCTAATGAAAACGTACTAAATTTACTGTCGATTCTATCGATTAATCCAACAGTTTCTAACGTTTTCTCGATGTTATCATACGAAATACCTTTGATTTTACAAACTAGTTTTAGATTTTGATAGGCGGTCATATACGGGTAAAAATTGGGGCGTTCGATAATTGCGCCTACTTTTTTTAATGCTTGATGTGTAGTTAATTCGCCTCCAAACCAAGAAAACCCCCCAGAAGTTTTATTAACGACATTTAATACAATTCCTAAAGTGGTTGACTTTCCACTGCCGTTAGGGCCTAAAATCCCGTAGATACTTCCTTTTTCGATATCAAAGGAAAGATTACTAACCGCAGTTAATAACCCATATTTTTTTGTAAGATTTAAAATTTTGAGTACAGAATTCACAGATTAGTTTTTATTGAATAATACTAATATGACGATGATTGCATTCAATTGTTACACATTAAAAAAATAAAAGTTAAATTTGAATTTCAAGTCATGATAGGTGTCATTACCAATATTGGTTAAACAACTAAAGAAAAATGATTTGGTAGATGTTCCACACTTCAACTAAGCGCAGTCGAGATGTGATCGATAAAATAAACAAATAGAGACAAGTGAAAGACGATTTAAAAATATCATTAAAAAAACCAACCTATCCTGTATGTCCTGCACTAAAAGCCTACTTGCATAAATTTAATCGAACGATTCGATTACCAATCTTTTATGATGATTTACTCCGTTTTCAAGGGGCTGTTGAAGTATTTGATAAAAACGATAAGGATACGCTGTGGGTACGCACCTACTACAGCGATTCTGACCGTAAAGAGATTGATTTGAATTTAAAAAAAATATATACAACGCTTCATTCAGACGGAAACGAAAAAATGTTATCTCTACTAAATGTAGATGCGATTGATTATTGTACGTTTGGAAATTCTAAACCATTTCGCATAAAAATCAGGAATGTCCTTAATGATAATTACGCCTATTTTTATGTCAAAAAAGCAGATGCTTCCCGAATATATGGATTAGAACTTGAACATATGTTATCGCCTCATAACTTAAATTTTTTGGTTTACAATGATACTTTAATCGAGGAACATATTATTGGAATTCCTGGTGATGAGTTTATTGAGAATATGCTACCTCATTGTACGTCATCAGAAAAAGCTCAAATTGCAAAAGAATTTGTGAAATTCAATGAACGTTGTATGATTCGCTTGTTAGGCGATATGCGTTCATACAATTATGTGATTGTGCCTACTCATGATTTTGATCATGTGGTTTATAATATTCGTGCCATAGACTTTGATCAACAATGTTTTGAAGGAAAATTTAATGTGTATCGCCCTCAGTTTTTTAAAGAGAATTTCAAAATGGTTGATTTAGTAACCCAGAGATTCGAAAAACAATCTATAAATCAATACAAACTTGAAGAACGTTCTATTGTAGCGAAACGAATGTTGAGTTTTAAGAACCGTATTGATTTATTGATCCAATGTATGATTTCTGATACCTTGTCGACTTCTGAACACGAAACCTTACTCAAAACAAAAATATTCGAGTATACAAGGGATGTTGAATTTATGAAAAGTAAAAATATGGGTGAAATTTTAAAAAACTCTTTAAGCTTTGTAAAACGAAATTACCAGACCGAAAACACGGGGATTTTCTTTTAATTCCAGATATCGTCTTGGTCCAAATGACCATAATCATCGGATCCATAGCCATCTTCGAACTCATCAAAATGATCTTTGTCACCTTCAGTTTCAAAGACCTTTTCTGGCGCTTCACCTGGGACTTGTCCGTGTACAAACAATAAATTAGGGTAGTCAGTACCATGCGCTTCTTCTACAATTTCTCCGAGTTCCACCATAAAGGTCCACATACTTAAAAAATCATAGATATAAAGCAATTTAGTTCTAGTCTCCGATACGACTGAATCAATTGTCGTTTGACTCATGAGCTGAATATCAGTACCCCCTTCGCTTAGATCAAATAAAGAAATTTCTTCGCCTTGATTCCATTCATCATCACTCAAATAAAAAGACGCCATTTCACTGCCGTCAAATCCAAATGATTGAGTAATGACATTGTGTAAGTCTTCAAGAGAATCCGTATTTCTGATTTCAATATCTCTGAAAATATCCTCTTTGGTATCGTTGTCTAAAACAACTCTAAATCTAAAAATCATAGGTCAATAATATTGCACAAATATAAGATGCATTTTTGTTATGCTTGCTCATTTTGTCTTTTTTTATAAGCGCATTCTAGTAGAATATAGCACTGAATCCCAAATAGAATGGAAGCTAGAACCAAATGTAAAGGTTGACTCAAAAATGGAAAATCAAAATAATACATTAAAATTCCCGTAAACACTTCTAATATCACACAATAAATAACTAATTTTATTTTAGTAAACCCTAATAATTTTGATCTGTTAAGATGCCATAAATAGCCGTTTAATGCTAAAACTAAAATAGAGGTAGAGCGGTGTATGTAAAAGTTTAAATCTGGAGATTCTAACCACAACGTTTTTTGATACCCTATTAGTTTTGTTTGTTCATCTATAAATTGTCTTACTTGTGTCCCTAAAATAATTTGCACTAGTGAAAGAATTATCGCAAAAATAAGAATGCTAAAAAACAACTTGTGATACTTTTGAGGTTTATAAGAAGTTTTAGACGCAAATATTAAATACAGAATAAACGCTACAATTAGCAATGCCATCACCATGTGAATTGTAATCTTATAAGGCGCTAAGTTTGAATCGACGACAGTTTTTCCAAGCCATGCTTGAAATCCCATCCCAAACACTGTAAGCACAGATAGTATAGGAATCCACTTATTTTTTTTCCAATACCAAAATGATAAAACAGTAAAAATTAAAATTGGAATTCCAGAAAAAGCTCCGATCAATCGATTGATGTATTCTACCCAGGTATGCACAGGATCATAGGTGGTGTAATCATGTTTTGTATAGACGTCCCAGTTAGAGGCGTTAAACTCCTTACCAGATTTAAAATCGGACTTAGCTACTAAAAACGCTTCTTGATCCTTCAGAATCATCATGCCTTCCTCATAACTATGATTTGATTTGAACTCTAATTGGATACTTTTTGTTGGAGGAATATAGTATCCAAAACATTTTGGCCAATCTGGACAGCCCATTCCTGATCCTGTCATTCGTACAATTGCACCTGCAACAATGACAAAATATATGAGTACTAAAGCAATTTTTGTGAGGGTTCTAAATCTATTTTCCATCAGCGCGTGTTAATCCTAAATCAGTTCCTTTTTTTAACATCAATTCAAAAGCCTTTTGAGGGTCATTTGGAATCACACCTTCCAAAATAGCTTCTTTGATAAATTCTTTAATAATCCCTATCTCTTTAGAAGGTTTTAAGCCAAAAATTTCCATGATTGTTTCACCAGAAACAGGAGGCTGAAAGTCACGGACTTGGTCGCGTTCTTCAACTTCTATTATCTTTTCTCTAACAAGTTTAAAATTGTTATGATACTTCTTAAATTTATAAGGATTTTTAGTCGTGATATCTGCTTCACAAAGCGTCATTAAATCGTCTACAAATTCACCGGCATCAAAAACAAGCCGTCGTACTGCAGCATCCGTAATATTTTCTTGCGCCAAAACAATAGGTCGAGAACTCATGAAAACCAATTTTTGAACATATTTCATCTTATCATTTAGAGGCATTTTTAAACGCTTAAATAAATGATAAGCCATTTGAGAGCCTTTGAGCTCATGTCCATGAAATGTCCAACCTACTTTTTTACTAAATCGTTTTGTCGGTGCCTTTCCAATATCATGTAAAAGTGCAGCCCATCGGAGCCAAATATTATCCGTATGCCTAGAAATATTATCGACCACTTCTAAGGTGTGGTAAAAATTATCTTTATGCTTTTGTCCTTCCTGAACATCAACGCCTTTTAAATCGGTTAATTCTGGCATGATACGCTGAAGTAGGTCTGTTTTTTCAAGTAACAAAAACCCTACTGATGGAGTTTTGCTTTCTAGTATTTTTTGGAGCTCTACGTTTATGCGCTCCTTTGTTATGATTTCTATACGCTCAGACTGCGCTTTAATTGCGTCAAGTGAAGTGCTGTCAATCTCGAAATCGAGTTGTGTTGCAAAACGAATGGCTCTTAACATACGAAGCGGGTCATCACTATAGGTAATGGCAGGATCTAAAGGCGTTTTGATGCGTTTTTCTGCCAAATCGTTAAGTCCATTAAATGGGTCTAAGAGCGTTCCGTAGGTTGCCGAATTTAGACTGATTGCCATGGCGTTAATAGTGAAATCTCTTCGATTTTGATCTTCTTCTAAAGTGCCATCTTCGACACTAGGATTTCTACTGTCTTCATTGTAAGATTCTTTTCGAGCACCCACAAATTCAAGCTCAACGCCTTCATAATTAATCATGGCTGTTCCGTAGGTTTTAAAAACTTGAACTTTTGGAGAATTGGGTAAATTTTTAGCCACGCGTTTTGCAAGGGCTATTCCACTACCAATCGCTACGATATCAATGTCCTTTTCACGCCCACGTTCTAAAATGAAATCGCGTACAAACCCTCCAATGACATAACAATCTACACCAAGTTCACCAGCAGATTTTGAAATAAGCTGAAAAATAGGTGTTATTAGTGCATGTTTATAGTTCATTTTTGTGCGGTTTACAAAGCGACTCTACTCCTTATTTTCTAATAATTTTCACTTCCCCGTTAGTGCTCAACTTAATAATAGAAGAGGGCTTAGAGGATTTGTTTGTGCGCTCCAAATTTACGACATAGTCTACACCTTTTAAAATATAGTCTTCAATTTCTTGAAAGGATTTTGGAGTCGACTTTCCAGAAATATTTGCAGATGTTGATACGATTGGTTTTTTAAACCGTTTTAGTAGATCTGCACAAAACCCTTCTTTTACCATACGGATAGCCAAGGTGTCGTCTGCTGCTATAAGGTTTTCTGTAACCCTTAACGGTTTATCATAAATTATGGTAGTTGGCGCTGTGGCATACTCCAAAATGCTATAGGCTGCTTCTGGAATTTCCTCAATATGATAGTTTAACATATTAAAATCACTCACTAAACAAATCATCGCTTTTTGATCCTCTCGATTTTTAAGTTTATAAAGCTTTTCAACCGCTGAAAAATTAGTAGCGTCACACCCTATACCCCACACTGTATCTGTTGGATAAAGGATAAGTCCGCCTTGTTTAAGGACTTTAATCGTGTTATTGAGTTCGTTTGACATATAAGAGACCCTTTTGAATATCTAGTAATTAATTTAATTACAAAAATAGTTTTTATTAGAATGATATACATGTTTATATCTTGATAATTACGATATTGAATTTCAATACATCGGAGAAGTTTCCAATCCGTTATAAAAATTAAAATTGAAGGTAAATTGTGTTAAGACTATAGAAAGTTAAGTTGCTGTTTTTGTTTAAGCGAAGAAGAGAGATCACCGCCTTTCCATACAATAGATAGTAAAATCCATTTTTTCGGTTTGATTAAAAAGGTGACTAAAAAATAGTACTGAATACATTTATATTTCAAAAATGAATAATTTTTCTTGATCACATAAAGATATGAGATAAGTGCTTCTTTAGTTATAATTTCAGAAGCTCCAGTACTAGCGCCTTGATAATGATTAATTTTTGCACCTGGAACGATTACACTTTTGTACCCTAAATTTAGGAGTCTATGGCAAATGTCCATTTCTTCAAAATATAAGAAAATAGTGCTGTCAAAACCACCAACTTTCGAGAAAGCATCAGCTCTAAAAAACATAAATGCTCCATTAACAAAATTAACAGTCAAAGGATTTGAGTATGTTTTTTTTCTTTTTGGAAATTCCTTTGGATTAAGTTTCTCTAAAAACCCTCTACCAAAAATCAATTTCCGTAAGCCTTTGTTATGGTCAAAAGAACACACATAGTTGTTGTTTATGTCATAATTTTGAGCTGTTGAAACCCCTGTGTCAGGGTTAGTATTCATATAATTTGAGAGGATAGAAATACAGTCGTTTTTTAGAAATGCATCATTATTTAAAAACAATAAATATTTAGAGTTAGCATACTGAGCGCCAAACATATTGCCACCGCCAAACCCCAGGTTAATTACACTTCTGTGAAGTGCTACTAGCGGCGATTTTGTAAGGTCTTTTTTTAATGCGTTATAGTCCTCAATTTTAGAATTATTATCTACCACAATCACCTCAATTGGTATTGAAGGCCGAGTAAATTCTAAAATGGAAGCTACACATTTAACAGTATATGCTGAAGTGTTGTAGTTAATTATAATTATGGAGACCTCTTTCATACTGCTAAAGTAAAGAAAGAAATTATATTTTAATCAAATAGAATAATATTCTATTTTTGCTGTAGGCTCAAATGAGCTTTGTAGCCAGATAATAGTGTGTATGAAAAAAAAAATAGTAATAGTTGGTCCTCCGAGTTTTGGCTACCTCACAAAAATAAATGAAGCCTTGACTAGCTTTAGTGGGATAGAATCTACGATAGTCCTCATTGATAAATCTTCATTTAAATATAAGAATTTATTACATCGGCTACTTAATTCTTTATCAAAAATATTTTTAAATAAAAACCTCAAAAAAGAATATCTAAATTCATTCTTAATTGATAGCATTAAAAAATTAGGTCATCAAGATGTTATATTTATGATTCGTCCAGATTTATTATCTCCAAAAACCTTAAACTTTTTAAAAACTCAAACCCAGTCACTAACCGCCTTTTACTATGATAGTACAAGACGATTTCCTAAAAAAATCGACATTATCAATTATTTTGACACCGTTTATAGCTATGATAAACTCGATGTTGAAACCTATAATTTGAAGTTTTTAACAAATTATATTTTTGATGAAAGAGAGAATGTAAACTTTGAACAGTTGTTTTTCAATATTTCTACGTTTGATTATAGATACCAGTCTATGGAAGAATTGGCCAACTATATTGATGAAAAAAAATGGAGTAAGGAAATCTTAATTTATGGGTCAAACGGCCTAAAATCCGATTCTTTAACCCTAATCCATGAACAAATTTCAGTTGATGTTGTAGCCGACAAAATTAATAGGTCTAAAATTATTATAGAAATTCAACGTAAAGAACAAATCGGTCTCTCTTTTAGAGTTTTTGAAGCTTTAGGACAGAGGAAAAAATTAATCACCACCAATACAGATATTGTAAACTATGATTTTTATCATCCTCAAAATATTTTAGTTATTGATGAGGCAGCGATTAATATTCCGGAAGATTTTGTAAACTCTCCATATATCCCCATTAGTGACAAGGTTTTAGATAAATACCGTCTAAGAAATTGGACTAAAAAACTATTTGATTTAGAGTAAACTTCGATATATCTTAAGGTATTCAGAAGCTGCCTTATCCCAACAGAAACTTTTGGCACGCTTGATATAACGTTCCGACATAGATGCCTTGTCGTTAGTGTATTTTTGCATGCCCTTTTTAAAGATATCAACCATGTAAGAAGGATTGTAATGGTCCCAATAAAAAGCATCAGGACCACCAATTTCAGGCAAGGATGTAGTGTTTGATAAAAATACAGGTTTTCCAAATCGCATTGCTTCAATAGGAGGGATTCCAAATCCTTCCCGAAGACTAGGAAATAAAAATGCACTACAGTTTTTCAGGTAATACTGCTTGTCTAAATCTTCAATTTTACCAGTGATATGAACTCTGTTTTCTAAATTTAATTTTGATATTAGGGGTTTCAAAACCTCTTGTGCATAGTCTGTGGTGTTTTTGCCAGAAAGAATAAGATCATAGTCTGGTAGTAGTGCTAACATTTCAACAAGAGTATGAAAGTTTTTCCGCGCAGTAAACTCTCCAATACTAAATAAAAAGGGGCGTGAGCTGGTTTTTTTTGGAGTATATGACTCTGAAATTTCAATAGTTTGAATAGGATTTCCATTATAAATCACATATTCTGGAACTTCAGGAATTTTAAAATTTTGATGTGTGGATTTTTTTGCAAATTCAGATATATAGGTGATGGCATCACTTCGATCTAATTTTTCTTGAAATCTTTGACGTGTTTCAGAAGCTTTTGATTTGGAAGCTTCTTCTACAAAATTTACATCATGGACCGTTAGTAAATAAGGACTATTTGAAGCAGGTTCAATTTTTGTGTTCTGGTTCAAACTGTGCCATAGTGCATACTCTTGTCGAATTCTAAATAACGGATACCTTCTAAACCCAAAGTAGGGTTTATATTCAAAATATTTGCCAAATTCAGACTTCAATTTTGAATCATTTTTAGCGTGAAGCACCATTTTAAAATCAGATACCGCAGCCTTGTGCAATGCCTTAACTAGCTGGTAATTAAATTGTCCAAATCCAAAAAATAAATTTTTAATATTATGAGACTCTAAAAACACACGTTTCATAAACTTATTTGTTTAGAATTATGCCATAATTTTCTTATTTTATAATATTTAAGGAATGTGACAATAAATGTTTGTTTGCAAATCCGCCATCCATTTACTCCATCCAAAATTCCTAGCCGTAAAAAGTAGGCCTTAAAAAATGCCCAAGAGGGCCTGAAAATAATTTTGAAAAGAGATGCTTTAATTCCTAAATCAAAATAAGCTTTTGAGGCAATAGTTGAAAATTGTTCTACTTTCTGTTTATGCTCTTCATAATCCCTATAAATCCAATGTAAAAGATCTCCCTTAAGTGCACCGCTTTTTGCATTGTTTTTTAATTTATAGGAATCATGTGGGTTGATGCCTTTCCATTCGCCACTATGTTTTTTAAAAAGCCTTAATTTTTTGTCAGGGTACCAGTCAGAATAGTAAATCCATTGTCCACAATAATTATTTTTCCGATTTGTATAATATCCCAAATGTTTCCAATCGCTCTTAACTTTTAAAATGGATCTCTTCAAAGTGTCCGAAAGTGCTTCATCTCCATCTAAAGATAAAATATAATCAAAGTTTGCTTGTTCTACTGCAAAGTTTTTTTGCTCTTTATACCCCAAGAATTTTTGTTGAATAAAAGTAACATTATATTTTTCGCAAATTGTTTGAGTTCTGTCAGTAGAGTAGGAGTCTACCACAATGATTTCGTCAACGACATCTACCAAAGATGAAAGGCATTTTTCTAAATGCTCCTCTTCGTTGTAGGTAATAATAACTCCTGATAATTTTACCATAATGTATTTAAAAAAACACTTCAAAAACATGCCTTAAAGCACCACAAAATTAGGGTTTTTATAGGATTATTTAGCAAGATATTGGCTAATTTTATTGTTTTATAAATTGACCTTTACTCAAAAAAAATAATTTTACTTAAAACATTGAGTATTCATTAACCTAATAAATGTCGTAATATTGCCGAATGAAGATTACCCTCGCAAAAATATACATTCCTTTTCAAGCACAATTAACGACTCATATTGATTCTTTTGAAACCTCAGGAATCCAATTTGGAGATCTAGGAAGAAATTCAATTAAACTCTTCGACCTAAATGGAGAACAGATTAATATTAAATCTTTTAAAGTTCCTAATGTTATTAATCAAGTAGTGTATAATTTTTTTAGAAAAAGTAAGGCACAACGCTCTTTTGAATATGCATCAAAATTATTAAGTCTTGGTATTGGGACACCAAAGCCTATTGCATTCTATGAGTATCCCACCGTTTTTTTATTTAAAAAGAGTTTCTACATTAGTGAACATGTAAACTGTGATTTAACCTATAGAGAACTTACAACTAATTTAGAATATCCAGATTCTGAAACCATAATTCGTGCGTTTACAAGATTTACCTATAATTTGCACGAGAATGGCGTTAATTTCTTAGACCATTCACCTGGAAATACCTTGATAACAAAAACAAAAGATTCATATGACTTTTCCATTGTTGATTTAAACAGAATGAAATTTGGGAAGATGGATTTTAATACCAGAATTACAAACTTCGCTAAATTAACAATACATAAATCAATCATTGAAATAATGAGTGATGAGTATGCAAAATTAATTAATGAAGATTATGACAAAGTTTTTAATCTAATGTGGAAAGAAACTAGTGATTTTCAAAAAAAATTCTATCGTAAAGACCGAATAAAATTGAAATTAAAGTTTTGGAAGCGAGGTTAATCGTTTTAGTTCACGATATCTATACCAAACTCCGTAAGCGTTTAGTTTACATATGATATAACCAGCGTTTCCATCCAAAATCCCAAGTCTTAAAATATAGTTGCTAATAAACTTATATGCGGGTCTTATGTAGAAATGATACCCATTTGGTTTTTTTCCTTTTTTAAATAATTCCTGAGCTTTTAGCAGTGCATAATGCTCTATTTTATTTTTGTAATGGTTGACTCCTGAAAAAGAATAGTGCAACATATAATTTTTCATAATGGCCTTTTTCCCTTTAACATCCAATTGTTCATGAACAGTTTTATCATGAAAATAGGTTGCAGAACCATTTTTAAATAATCTAAAAACCTTATCGGTTTGTAAACCACTAAATCGCATTATTTTATTTTTAAATACAAATTTTCTTGGAAATTGATAAGCTATTGTATTCGTTTTGTTTTTTACAGCTTCTAAAATATTGTCTTTTAACTTTGGTGTAATGCGCTCATCAGCATCAATAAAAAGAATCCATTCTTTGGTGGCTTGTTTTATGGCGAAATTTCGTTGATCTGAAAAGTTTAAAAATTTACGTTGAATGGTTTTAACTTGAGGATAAGTCGCTAATTTTTCAAAAGTGCCGTCTGTACTAAAAGCATCTATAACAATGATTTCATCAACAAAGTTCAGATGCTTAATTAATTCATCAACATGTACAACTTCATTATAAGTTATTATTAAGGTTGATATTTTTGGGTGAAATTTTTTCAAGAGGATTAAGTATAGATGTTATTTTGAGTATGTTTAAATAATTGTTTTTGAAATAATCAGTAGCCTTCAATAAAATGCTTATTGTTCGTTTGAAATAGTTTTTAAATAATCTTTTAATACAGGTAAAATATATTTTGGAAGAAAGGCTTCATATAATAACTTAACTCCATTTTTTGTTTTTTTCTGCGTTTTAGTATCGTATAAACTCGAATTACAATCTTTTAAATGTATGGAAACATGAGTCCCATCATTTTCAAAAACATTCCAGCCTTCTTTTTTAATCCAAGGAGAAAAAATTGAAAATGTTGGAATATTTAAAGCTTTGGCCATATTTATTGCTCCACCTTCATTCCCAATTAAAGCATCACAATGCTTTGTAATAGCTAGAAATTCACGTAGATTTTTTCCAAAGACATTAAAATGAATATGTTTTTTTGTTTCGGTTTCACAAAAATCGTAAACAATTTTTGCTTGAGTATGTTGTTTGGGTATATAGTTGAATAAAATTTGCCCTTTAGTTTCTGTAACAATAGTATCAATAACTTTAGCCATGTATTTAGGAGGATAACTCTTATCATCCGAGCTTCCTAAAACACTAATCATGAACAAAGGGGTTTTAAAATTAATAGAATTGCTTTCTAAATAAGTTTTGCCACTGGATATTTCTTCTTTAGTTAAGTAAATTTTAGGGGCTATACTTTCTTTATAAATATTTAAAGGAGAAAGTAGTTTTAGTCTGTTAGATATTTCTAAACCGCTTACTTTATTTGAATGATTTATTCGTTTGATATTGTAATTATAAATAAATAAACTTTGTTTTTTATGATATGATATTTTCGTTTTAACGTTTAATAAAAAGCTTATTAAGTTACTTGATAATTTTGAGTAAACGTCAATTATGACGTCATATTCATTTTTTTTGATAGATTTAATAAAGCGCCATAACTTTAAATTACTCTTTTGAATTTCTGGAGTATATAAAATAATGTCATCTATAAATGGATTATTTTCTATAACAGGAAGCGTATGTGAGTTAATCAAGTAATGTAATTTGGCCTTTGGATACTTTTCTTTAATGGCTTCAAACAAGATTGTAGATGTTAAAACATCACCAATCATTTTTTGTTGAATAATTAAAATTTTCATAGTTACAAGTTGTGCTTTTCGACAAACATTATACGTTTATTTTAAATAATTTGGTGCTCGTTCTCCAATCCAAGTTTTTTTAATGAGTGCGTTTATATAATATTTAATCAAGTTTTTAAATATTATATATTGTAAATAACACTTTGGAATAAAAAACAAAATAAGACCAATAGCGCCTAAAAAAAACTTGGAAATCAAACCAAAAAATAAGAAAATAAAATGAGTTAAAAATCTGGTATTGCTGTAGTAATGATTGTTTATATAAACATGCTTAGAGATAATTACTTCTGTTTTTGTTAAAGCAGAAGTTTTAAGATTCAGCCTCGATGATCCCCCGTGATTATGAATAATAGAGGCGTTTCTGGTTAATGCTATTTTGCCGCCTGCGTCCGTAATTCTTTTGCATAAATCTACATCTTCAAAATACAACCAATAGTCTTCGTCCCAACCCTCTACTAGATCAAACCATTTCTTACTAATAAAAATTAATGAACCCGAAACCCAATCGGGAAAAATAATATCATTTGTTTCATTAAATTTTTGAGATAGTTTACTTTTATTAACACGCTTATAAATTGCTCGCGTTATGCCATAAAAGGTAGATAATTTTGGAAAAAACCTAATTTCTTTTTCAGACTTTCCTACAGAATTTAGCTTAGCACATGAAACAATACCATAATCTAAATTTTCTTTAGCTAATTGTAACATCGCTAAAAGAGCTTTTTTTTCAAGAATTGTATCAGGGTTTAAAAACAATAGAAACTCCCCATTAGCTCGATGAGCTCCAAAATTATTCCCACTAGAAAACCCGTAATTATCAAGGTTGCTAACAAATTTATATGTTGGAAATTTTTTGGAAAAAGCATCTAATTTGTTGTCATTCGAATTATTGTCAACAATGATTACTTCAAAAGAAAATGAATCCCGATCAATATCTTCTAAGCTATTTAAACACTTTTGAAGATGTGTCCAACTCTTATAATTTACAATGATAATGGATATATCATTTTCATTTGTATTAATAGCTGGTTTGTTTTTCAAAATCAATTTTTTAATATGCTAAATATAAGGATTTAAATATACTAAACCGCTACATTATGTGTTCTTAAAGCATCATTTAAGGATGTCTTTTTGTTGGTGCTTTCTTTTCGTTTTCCAATAATCAGTGCACAAGGAACATTATAATTTCCTGATGGAAATTCTTTAACATAGCTCCCTGGGATCACTACCGAACGTGCAGGGACAATTCCTTTGTATTCTATTGGTTCATCACCAGTTACATCAATGATTTTTGTACTCATTGTAAGTACAACACCAGCACCTAAAACTGCTTCTGTTTCCACGCGAACGCCTTCCACAACAATACATCGAGAACCTATAAAGGCATTATCTTCAATAATTACTGGCGCGGCTTGTAGGGGTTCCAATACACCGCCTATACCAACACCTCCAGAAAGATGTACATTTTTACCAATCTGTGCACAGCTTCCTACAGTAGCCCAAGTGTCAACCATTGTACCTTCATCCACATAGGCACCGATATTCACATAACTAGGCATTAAAATAGTCCCTTTAGAAATATAGGCACCATGTCGCGCAACAGCGTGAGGCACTACTCGGATACCTTTTTCGGCATAGCCAGTTTTTAACGGAATTTTATCATGAAATTCGAACGGTCCAACCTCAATGGTTTCCATAGTTTGAATGGGAAAATACATCACAACAGCTTTCTTGATCCATTCATTCACTTGCCAACCATCTGATGTAGGTTCAGCGACTCTAAGGTCTCCTGCATCTAATAAATTAACAATTTCTCTAATTGCGTCTTTAGTTATGGTTTCTTCTAAGAGTGCTCGATTTTCCCAAGCAGTTTCAATAAGTGACTTCAAGTTGTTCATGATGTAATTTTTTGTCAAATATAAGCTTAATAAGAACTAAAATATAACACACAATACATTTTGAATAAAATTTGTCAATTTGAGTAAATTTTATGCGTTTTCTATTAAAAATTAACTGATATTGATTTTGTACATAAAGATTCAAAACATAGGTCGTCATAAAATTGTATTTTCGCAATCTATGGGACGTCTTTTAGCAATTGATTATGGGAGTAAACGCACGGGGATAGCTGTCACTGATGAGCTGCAAATTATTGCTTCTGGGTTAACTACTGTCGACACCAAGAATCTTATTCCTTTTTTGAAAACTTATTGTGCAAATGAATCGGTTGACCTATTTTTAATTGGCTTGCCAAAACAAATGAATAATGAACTTTCTGAAAGCGAACCTTTAATTTTGAAATTTATAAAAATTTTAAAAAAAGAAATTCCTCATATTTTTATCGAAAGAGTAGATGAGCGTTTTACTTCTAAGATGGCATTTCAAACCATGATAGATAGTGGTCTTAAAAAAAAACAACGCCAAAACAAGGCCTTAGTAGATGAAATTAGTGCAACACTTATTCTGCAATCGTATCTTCACAATAAATAATTATAGAAGTATTATTTTATAATCCCAAAAATTGTATTTTTGACCTCTTATAATTAATAGTATGATTTTACCAATTGTGGCTTATGGAGATCCAGTGCTTAAAAAAAGAGCCTCTGAAATTTCTAAAGACCATCCAAACTTGAAAGAAACTCTAGCCAATATGTACGAGTCCATGTATGGCGCTTACGGCGTTGGACTCGCTGCTCCACAGGTTGGACTTTCAATTCGTTTGTTTTTAGTTGATACCTCTCCTTTTTCTGAAGATGAAGACTATTCTGTAGAAGAACAAGCAGAGTTGAAAGCATTTAAAAAAACCTTTATAAATGCTAAAATCCTTGAAGAGTCTGGAGAAGAATGGGGGTTTAATGAAGGGTGTTTAAGCATTCCAAACGTTCGTGAAGATGTGTTTAGAAAGCCAAAAATTAAAATTGAATATCAAGACGAGGATTTCAATACACATATTGAAGAGTATGAAGGCTTAATTGCGAGAGTTATTCAGCATGAATATGATCATATTGAAGGGATTTTATTTACCGATAAAGTATCATCTTTAAAAAAACGCTTATTAAAAGGTAAATTGAGTAATATATCAAAAGGAAAAACAAGTGTGGATTACCGCATGCGATTTCCAAATGTTTCAAAAAAACGATCTTAAATTAATACATACAATACATGGAATTAGATAAAGTTTTATCCATCGCCAAAAAACCTGGTTTATACAAATTAATTGCCCAATCTCGTGGTGGGTTTATTGCAGAATCGCTACTTGATCAAAAGCGAATTTCGGTAAGCATCAGCAGCAATGTGAGCTTATTGAGTGAAATTGCAATATATACACTAGCGGAAGAATTGCCATTAAAAGACGTATTCTCAAAGATTTTTGACAAAGAGAACGGCGGACAAGCAAGTACGAGCCCGAAAGCTTCAAAAGATGATTTAGAAGCGTATTTTTTCTCTGTACTTCCAGATTATGATGAAGACCGTGTTTATCCAAGTGATATCAAAAAAATTATAAACTGGTACAATTTATTACACCAACATAAGCTCCTCGATTTTAAATCCGAAACTTCTAGTACAGAAGAAGAAGAATAAACAAAAGCAGCTCTTAGCTGCTTTTTTTAACACCCTATTTTAGAATGTTTGCACACCTAACTAAAGAATTTAACTACAATTGGAAGTTAGCGGCCCCCGTGATAATGGGCATGCTAGGCCATACGTTTGTTGGGCTTGTAGATAATATTATGGTAGGGCAATTAGGATCAGCAGAATTGGCAGCCGTATCTCTAGGAAATAGTTTTTTGTTTATAGCCATGTCTTTGGGGATAGGGTTTTCAACAGCAATAACTCCACTGGTTGCAGAAGCAGATTCTGAAAACGACTTCAAAAAAGGAAAATCAGCATTTAAACATGGCTTGTTTTTATGTATTGTTTTAAGTCTGCTGCTTTATGGTATGATTTTATTGGCCAAACCGCTCATGTATTTCATGAAACAACCTGAAGAAGTAGTAGTTCTCGCCATGCCTTACTTGAACATTGTAGCGATATCTTTAGTTCCGCTTATTATTTTTCAAGGATTCAAACAATTTAGTGATGGATTGTCTTTGACAAAACACGCGATGTATGCCACTATTTTTGCCAATATTTTAAATGTAGGTTTTAATTATGCATTGATTTTCGGGAAATTTGGATTCCCAAAACTAGGAATTATTGGGGCAGGTATTGGCACCTTGATTTCGCGAGTAGCCATGATAATTATCATCTGGTTTTTACTTAAAAAAAATATAAAAGCACGAGCATTTGTGACAGGTATTAAATTGTTTATTTTGGATAATTTAATGTTAAAGAAAATTATAAATCTTGGCTTACCAAGCGCCCTGCAAATGTTTTTTGAAGTTGCTATTTTTACCGCAGCAATCTGGTTGAGTGGAGCGTTGGGTAAAAATGCGCAAGCCGCAAATCAAATTGCATTGAATTTATCTTCGATGACGTTTATGATTGCTATGGGTTTGAGTGTTACAGCAATGATTCGAGTTGGTAACCAAAAAGGATTGAAAAATTATATAGAACTTCAACGGATTGCGAAATCTATATTTTTGATGGGAATTCTATTTGCCTCATGTTTTGCGTTACTGTTCTTAGTGTTTCACGATGTGTTCCCAACCTTTTATCTCGATTTAAAAGATGTAAATAACTATTTGGACAACCAAGAAGTGGTAGCAATTGCTTCGAAATTATTACTTGTGGCGGCCTTATTTCAGATTAGTGATAGTATTCAAGTCGTATTCTTAGGCGCGTTAAGAGGCTTGCAGGATGTTAAAATACCAACTCTAATGACATTTGTGTCTTATTGGATGATTGGATTCCCTACAAGTTATTTTCTTGGAAAAGAAGACGTCTATGGAAGTACAGGCATTTGGATTGGACTCTTGGTAGGATTAGGGTCGGCATCAATTTTTTTATATATTAGATTTATATATCTAACAAACCGTTTAATACAAACTCATAATAACAGTTAAGCATGGAATTGCCAAAATTTATTCTCGGAGATAACACCAAATTTCCAACAGCCATTTATGTGATTCACACAGAATTCCCACGTTTCATTATCAATTTGGAAACCGATGAGGTGGAGTGGTTAGAAGATTTTGATACACAAGATGAAGAGGAATTGCTCTCTGAAACTGAAACCGCTATTGCAGAAGCGACTGCTTTTTATGATTCTGAAGTTTCAACTTACGACAACTAATTATGTTAGACCAACTGATTGAATTTGACCGATCGCTATTGCTATATCTTAACAACTTAGGGTCGTCAACTTGGGATGGGTTTTGGTTGATAGTTACAAATAAGCGGACTTTTATTCCCTTGTATATTGTCTTACTTTACCTAATGGCTAAGCGCTTAACAACGAGAGGAATTGTAATTCTTGTATTATCTATTGCTGGTATGATTTTGTTTACGGATCAAACCACCAATTTGTTTAAATTTACTTTTGAACGTCTTCGTCCTTGTGCGCAAGATGGTATATTAGAGTTTATCAGACAGGGGAAATGTGGGGGTTATGGCTTCTTTTCTGGACATTCGTCCAATTCAATGGCAACAGCTATTTTTACCGGTTTAATGTTGCGACCCGTTTACAAAAAGCTTATCTATATCATGATTATGTGGAGTATAGTGGTAGCATACAGCCGCATCTATTTAGGACTTCACTATCCGTTGGATATAGTATGTGGCTTGTCTTTTGGATTACTAGCGGGCTATTTGTTTTATACGATCTTTAGTCGCCTAAACGCCCGTTTTGTGAAGGTTCAATAGATATTCAGCTACTGCAAAAGGTGAACGTTTATTGTCCGCAATCAATGCCATTTGGGTTTTTAGTTCTTTTGCGATAGTTTCGTCCTGAAAAAACCGATCTTTTAATTGGTCTTCAATAGTCTGAAGCAACCAAAAGGCGTTTTGTTCTTGTCGTTTTTTGGTAAAATACCCGTCATTATTCGTGTGATTTATATAATCCGTAATTAAATCCCATGCGGCATCAATACCTTTGTTTTCAAGCGCACTACATAGTACCACTTTAGGCGTCCATTTAGAAGCTTTAGTAGGGTAGAGGTGAAGGGCGCGTTTAAAATCCATCTTAGCTAATTTTGCAGCCGTAAGGTTATCCCCATCAGTTTTATTGATAATAATAGCATCTGCCATTTCGATAATGCCGCGTTTGATACCTTGAAGCTCGTCGCCAGCTCCGGAGAGTTTTAGTAATAAGAAGAAATCAACCATACTGTGCACTAGTGTTTCACTCTGTCCGACTCCAACAGTTTCAATCAGAATTACATCGTATCCTGCGGTTTCACAAAGGGTGATGGCCTCCCTGGTGTGGCGTGCTACACCTCCCAAAGCATCTCCGGCTGCTGATGGACGGATAAATGCATTAGGATTTTTAACCAAGGTTTCCATTCGGGTTTTGTCGCCCAAAATACTCCCTTTACTTAAACTGCTTGTTGGATCCACTGCCAGTACAGCGACTTTTTTGTCAAGCCCTGTCAGATAGGTTCCTAGTGCTTCTATAAATGTACTTTTTCCAACTCCAGGAACTCCAGTAATTCCAATTCTAATGGAGGGTTTCCTGTGTTCTAAACACATTTGAATTAGAGTATTCGACTTAGTTTTGTGTGCAGCATTATGACTTTCAATCAGCGTAATGCCACGACTCAATGCTGCTGTGTTTCCTGCTATGATTTCTTTTAGTAAATCCGCTATTGAAGGCTGTTCTTGGCGTTTCTTTTTTAAATTAGAAATGGCCTGTTGGCTCGTGGTATCTGGTGTTGAAACCCCTGCTTTTTCTTGAAGTGTTGTTTTATTTGATGTCTTTGTATTCACCTTTAGCGTATTGTTGCTAAATTAATCTAATTTTTTAGATTAGTATTATTTTTTTGATTGTTCGTATCTTTATGCCCTATTTACTACAATGGATTTTAATACATTTTTATTTAGATTATCAAAAACCCCAGTCAAGGTCATAGCGCCAATACTTGATTTTGAATCTTATGTGCCGATTGATTTATCAAAAGACAATAACGCACTTGAAAATTTTGACACGAGTTGTTCCCAGTCATGGATTACATATGTTAATAATTACCTTCAAACTCGAAACAAACTAATTGCTTTTGGCGGCTATTTAGAGGTGCGATCTATTTATTCTAGAAGCGCCTATTTTAATGCTGAAAGCCTGTCAGATGAACGTAATATTCATTTGGGAGTTGACTTGTGGTGCTCCTCTGAAACACCTGTGCTTGCTGCCTTTGATGGCGTTGTGCATAGTTTTAAAGATAATACGAATTTTGGGGATTATGGGCCTACAATTATCCTTAAACATTGCATAGACTCTGTAACGTTTTATACGCTCTACGGTCATTTATCTAGATCATCAATTAAAACTTTAAGTAAAAATAGACAAGTAGTTAAAGAACAAACTATTGGATGGCTGGGTAGTTCAGAAGTAAATGGTGATTATGCGCCACATTTACACTTTCAAATTATTAAAGATATAGATGGCTTTGAAGGTGATTATCCAGGCGTTTCTTCACAAAATGGTTTGGCCTATTATAGTGATAATTGCCCCGATCCGAATTTGATTTTAAAGTTATATTAGCAACAATTTTCACCCGCACTACACAGCGTTTAAGTATTTAAATTCGATAAACGGACTTTTGGTTTTTCTGCAATTCCACAGTTGTCTTTAGCTAGACAGTCTGTTTGTTGTTTAGTGAGTAAAAAGTATTTCCCATCAAAATCGAGCCCGAATTTACCAATGGTGTCTGCTTGATATTCGACTTCAATTTCGAAGTCTTCTATGTTAAAAATTTATTCAGAAAGTTCAATAATACTCAATAGTTTTTATGGGTGCAATCCGTGGTCATAATCGTTTGAACTCCAAAGTTGAAAATTGACCATGGTCTCGTTTCGGACCGTACCCCCACAATCAATGAATTGTTTTGTAATTTTTCCAACTTCTGTCACATGAAAGTAAGAAGGGACTAATGTACCATTGGGTAATTCAAATCCAATGGCTTCTGATTATTTTAATATATGCTTGACTACTGATAAATGCATAGGGCGGTTTTGGGTTTAACACAAATATACACTTGATCATTAAACCTTTATCCTCGTAAACAATAGTTACTTATTCATTGGTAAGTACCCATTCGCCTTTGGCAATAAGCGGTTCAGCCTGTTTGTATTTGGTGGTCTTTTTCTCGCCACTCATGACATGCTTAATCGTCACACGATCATTACGTCCAATTTTCGGTTGGTCTCTAGTAATCGTCTCCACTACTTGCGGTTGGCGTTGCGTATTTCCTGCTGCTCTCGATGCTGCAGAACGCTCGTCTAAGTTTTGGATATTTTCTTTAGACGTCTGTGTATTCTCACGACGGCGTGTTTTTGCTTCTTGAATTACATTGGCTGTTTCCTGAGGAATTTCACCCTTAAATAAGAACGAAATCACATCCTTATTCACCTGATCAATCATGGTTTTAAACAATTCAAACGATTCAAACTTATAAATCAATAACGGATCTTTTTGTTCATGAACCGCCAACTGTACCGATTGTTTCAGCTCGTCCATTTTTCGTAAATGCGTTTTCCAAGCATCGTCAATAATCGCTAATGAAATGTTTTTCTCAAAATCTGTTACCAATTGTTTTCCGTTGGTTTGATACGCTTTTTCAAGATCAGTTACCACTTGCAATGATTTAACACCATCGGTAAAAGGCACCACAATACGCTTAAATTTATCACGCTGTGTTTCATAAACATTTTGAATCACAGGGAAAGCCAATTCAGCATTACGCTCCATTTTAGAGATATAATGTTGAAAAGCAGTTTTGTATACCGTTCCAGAAATATCTTGAGCCGTCATACTAGAGAATTCATCTGCAGTAATAGGTGAACTCATAGAGAAATAACGAATCAATTCAAACTCAAAGTTTTTATAATCGTTATTAGCTTTGTTATCTTCTGTAATAATTTCAGAGGTGTCATAAATCATATTTGCTAAATCAACGCGTAAACGCTCTCCAAATAGGGCATTATAGCGACGTTTGTAGACCACTTCACGCTGAGAGTTCATCACATCGTCATATTCTAAAAGACGTTTACGGACTCCAAATTGATTTTCTTCTACTTTTTTTTGCGCCCGCTCAATCGATTTTGAAATCATTGAATGCTGAATCACTTCTCCTTCTTCAAGACCCATACGGTCCATCATTTTGGCAATACGTTCGCTACCAAAAAGACGCATAAGATTATCCTCTAAAGACACATAAAACTGTGAGCTTCCTGGATCGCCTTGACGTCCCGCACGTCCACGTAATTGTCTGTCTACACGACGCGAATCGTGACGTTCTGTACCCACAATTGCCAATCCACCTGCTGCTTTAACTTGCTCAGACAGTTTGATATCTGTTCCACGTCCCGCCATGTTTGTAGCGATAGTGACTTGTCCAGGTTGTCCTGCTTCCGCAACAATGTCCGCTTCTTTTTTGTGCAACTTCGCATTCAAAACATTGTGTGGAATTTTACGAATACTCAACATTTTCCCTAGCAACTCACTAATTTCTACATTAGTTGTTCCAATTAGTATAGGACGCCCTGCTTTAGAAAGTGTAGTTACTTCATCTATAACCGCATTGTATTTTTCACGTTTGGTTTTATAAACTAAATCTTCGCGATCGTCTCTAGCAATAGGGCGGTTGGTTGGAATTTCGATGACGTCCAATTTATAGATTTCCCAAAATTCACCTGCTTCCGTCACTGCTGTTCCTGTCATTCCAGAAAGCTTACGGTACATTCTAAAGTAATTCTGTAAAGTTACCGTAGCAAACGTTTGTGTTGCCGCTTCAATTTTTACATTTTCCTTGGCTTCAATCGCTTGGTGTAGACCATCACTGTAGCGACGGCCATCCATAATACGTCCAGTTTGCTCATCGACAATCATCACCTTATTTTCCATCACCACATATTGAATATCTTTTTCAAATAGGGCATAGGCTTTTAACAGCTGACTAAGGGTATGAATACGTTCCGATTTGACACCAAACTCTCTAAATAATTCTTCTTTGAGTTCCGCTTCTTTTTCCGCTGGAAGGTTTTGAGTTTCAATTTTAGAAATTTCCATGCCTATTTCGGGCATTACAAAAAAATCGGGGTTGTCTTTTCCAGAAAGATATTCAACGCCTTTATCAGATAATTCAATCTGATTATTTTTTTCATCAATAACATAATAGAGTTCTTGATCCACAGTGGGCATTTCTCTATTGTTGTCCTGCATATAAAAATTCTCTGTTTTTTGAAGGAGTTGTTTAACCCCTTCTTCACTTAAGAATTTAATTAAAGCTTTGTTTTTTGGAATTCCTCTAAATACCCGTAATAATTGGAGTCCACCGTCTTTAGTATCGCCAGCAGCAATCAATTTTTTTGCTTCGACAAGAACCCCAGTAAGGTATTTGCGTTGAATCCCAACAATATCTTCTACTTTAGGTTTAAGCTCCATAAATTCATGACGATCGCCTTGAGGAATAGGACCAGAAATAATTAAGGGTGTTCGGGCATCATCAATCAATACAGAATCAATTTCATCGACAATCGCATAATGATGAGGACGTTGTACAAGATCATCTGGCGTATGTGCCATATTATCTCTTAAGTAATCAAATCCAAACTCATTATTTGTGCCGTAGGTAATATCGGCATTATAAGCGTTTTTACGCTCTTGTGAATTCGGTTTATGGTAATCGATACAATCAATACTTAAGCCATGAAACTGAAAAATAGGCGCCATCCAAGCGCTATCTCGTTTCGCCAAATAATCATTCACGGTTACTAAATGCACGCCTTTACCTGTGATGGCGTTTAGATATACTGGTAAGGTTGCTACAAGTGTTTTTCCTTCTCCCGTATGCATTTCTGCAATTTTTCCTTGATGCATTGCAACACCACCGATAAGCTGTACGTCATAATGTACCATATCCCAAGTGATTGCTTTTCCTGCAGCATCCCAAGAGTTGGCCCAAAGGGCTTTATCGCCGTTTAGTGTAACATAATCTTTTGTTCCCGAAAGCTCGCGATCAAATGGACTTGCAGTCACTTCAATCTGAGGCGTGTTCACAAAACGTTTAGCTGTTTCTTTAATCACCGAAAAGGCTTCAGGAAGGATGTCATCCAAAACCTCTTGTGTTTTGGCATATACATCATCTTTTAAGCCATCAATTTCTTGATAGATGTCTTCTTTTCTATCAATATCCTCTGTGGTATCTGCTTCTACATACAAAGCTGCAATGGTATCTTCGAGTGATTTACAAGCCTCTAAAATAGTCGCTTTAAATTCATCCGTTTTTGCTCTTAAAGCATCATTGCTTAAGGCTGCAGTAGCGGCTTCAAATGTTTTTATTTTGTTAACGACGGGCATGATTGCCTTTACGTCTTGTTTGGATTTATCTCCAACGAATACTTTTAGTACCGAATTCAGTAAACTCATTTTAGGGTTTTATTTTAATAATCTTTAACTGTAAAGACAGTCAAAGATACAGTTTGTTGTTATTTTGATTGTGAAATAAACAAAAAAAAAGCCTCTATTGAGACTTTTTTAAATAATTTTTGAGTTTTTTAATATTCATCTTCATTCCAAAGATAATCTTCATCTGAGGGATAGTCAGGCCAAATCTCTTGAATAGAGTCGTAAGAATCGCCTTCATCTTCAATAGATTGAAGGTTTTCCACAACTTCTAGTGGAGCTCCTGTTCGTATAGAGTAATCAATTAATTCATCTTTAGTAGCGGGCCAAGGCGCGTCACTTAGGTAAGAGGCAAGTTCTAATGTCCAATACATGTGTTGAAATATTTAATTTTTGCAAAAATAATTTTTTACATGAAAAATTCAAGTAAAAAAGCATTTATTTCATCAATAAAGTTATGAACGTTCAAATATCATCTGGAAAACTTAAAAAGTGTTAGTCCGTGATCTGTGTTAATAATGTCAATATTTAGGAAGGTTTGTTAGGAATCCACTTGATTTCTTCCGCCTTTAACTCTTTAGACAATTTTCGTGCCAATACAAATATGAAGTCAGATAGCCGGTTTAAATAGATCAGGACTTCGGATTGTGTGGGCTGTTCGGTATTAAGTTTTGAGATCGCTCGCTCTGCACGACGACAAATACAGCGTGCAATATGACAGAATGACACAGTTTGATGGCCGCCTGGCAAAATAAAATGCGTCATCGGAGCAAGTTCCAAATTCATGGCATCAATATGGTTTTCCAGGAATGTAATGGCTTCCGGATTCACGAATGAAATTCCGAGCCGTTTTCGCTTCGTTTCATCCTTTAGTTTCTCAGGGTCGGTCGCTAAAATAGCCCCAATACAAAACAATTGCTCTTGAATTTTAATAAGCATTGATTTGCTGTCATTCGAAATGTTTTGATCCCGTATTAATCCGATATACGAATTTAATTCATCAACTGTTCCATAAGATTCTATTCTCAAATCATGTTTTGGCAAACGTGTGCCTCCAACAAGACCCGTAGTGCCTTGATCTCCTGTTTTTGTATAAATCTTCATGTGTTGATGTTTTGGTTCCGCGTAATATTCTGCCTTAAAGTTAAACGTAATATTTTAATCACCAATTAATTAGAGTCTTATTGTAAAATGTTCTTTAGGTTGTGCAGTTCTAAGAAACAACAGACCCCAGTAAAAGGTATCAATAGACACAGAGATTTCTGATGCTGACTTAAGCTGGTTCCAGTATTTAAATTGAGATTGAGTTTCACGGATAGAGTCAACAAGAATCATGGAATCCCGATGGCAAATTTCTAGTAAGTTTTCGATTGAATGCTGCTCAACAATGGCAGCGTCTACATAAATCAAACAGGGCACTTTTGAAATTATAGATTTAGTTTTGATTAAATCCTCAATCGTTTTAAATTTAGATGTTTTGTTTTCAATATTCAAAGCATACTCGAAATTCTCTGAGATGGATTCAGGAACAAAACAGCTTTCAAATTTAAAATAAGCGCTTAACCGAATTAAAAATTTTGATTTAGAATTGGGTTTAGAAAGCTGTTGGTAGGTAGTGTGATTTGTACGGTCATAAAAACACTTAGTCACCAAATCAAACACAAAAGGGGAGTGGACGCCATGCTCGTTTGTAGAGTGCCACCAAAATTTAAAATATGCTAATAAAGGGTTCAATTTAGCTTTTCATTTAATTCTAGCCACCGCAATTCCTTGTCTTCAATAACCTGGTTTAAGGCTTTTAAATCTTCAGAAAGAGAATTGATAGTGTCCATGTCTATATCGGGAACAAGAAATTTAGCTTCTATTTCTTTTTTGTCAAACTCAAGAGATTTCAGTTTACTTTCCAGATTCTTAAGCTCTTTTTGTTCGTTAAAACTTAATTTAGTGTCAGATTGACTCGTCGTATGAGCCTTTAATACTGTTAATTTTTTTGGTTCAGTGGCTACAGGGGTGCTGTCTTCATATGTTCTGAAATCGGAGTAATTTCCAGGAAAATCCTCGACTTTTCCTTCCCCACGAAATACAAATAAATGATCCACAATCTTATCCATAAAATAACGGTCATGAGATACCACTAACAAACAGCCTGGAAAATCGAGCAAGAAGTTCTCTAAGACATTTAAGGTTACAATATCCAAGTCATTTGTAGGTTCATCCAGAATTAAAAAGTTAGGATTTTGTATTAATACCGTACACAAATACAGTCGTTTTCGTTCGCCACCACTAAGTTTTTCCACAAAATCATACTGCTTTTTTCGACTAAACAAAAAGCGTTCGAGCAGCTGTTGGGCACTAATTTGTTTGCCTTTCATAAGCGGAATATAGTCTCCAAATTCACGAACCACATCGATCACTTTTTGCATCGGTTTTGCTTTGATGCCATCTTGAGTATAGTAACCAAACTTGATCGTTTCCCCTTGTATGATCTTACCGCTATCGGGTTTTAATCCGCCTGTTATCATATTTAAAAATGTTGATTTCCCAGTCCCATTTTTACCGATAATACCAATGCGCTCGCCACGTTGGAATACATATTCAAATTTGTCTAAAATAACTTTGTCTTCAAATGCTTTAGAGACCTTGTAAATCTCCAAAATTTTACTCCCTAAGCGTTCCATATTAATTTCCAACTGAACTTGATGATCGTTTCGTCGCTTGCTGGCACGTTCTTTTATTTCATAAAAATCATCAATTCTAGATTTAGATTTCGTTGTTCTTGCTTTGGGTTGTCGCCGCATCCATCCAAGTTCTTTTTTAAACAGTTGTTTGGATTTATTGGTTTCAATCGCTTCACGCTCTATTCGCTCTTCTTTTTTCTCAAGATAGTAAGAGTAGTTTCCTTTGTAATTATAGATACAACCTTCGTCTAACTCGATAATTTCTGAACAGACACGTTCCAAGAAATACCGATCATGCGTGACCATAAATAGGGTGATGTTTTCTTTTGCAAAAAAGGTTTCTAACCATTCAATCATTTCCAAATCCAAATGATTGGTAGGTTCATCTAAAATGAGCAAATCAGGTTTACTCAATAGCGTATTAGCTAAGGCCAACCGTTTTTGTTGTCCTCCAGATAGTGCACTCACTTTTTGGTTTAAATTTTCAAGCTTTAACTTAAAAAGTATTTGTGTGTATTGAGTTTCAAAATCCCATGCTTGATACCGCTCCATATCATCAAAAGCCGCCTGATACAGCTTACTATCTTCTGGATTTTCTAGCGCCGCATGGTAGGCGTTAATGACTTTTAAAATCGGATTATCCGAATTAAAAATAGTTTCCTCAATGGTTAACTCTTGATTTAAAGTAGGTTCTTGAGATAAAAATGTGGTTCGTAAGCCTTTGCGGTAAATAATTTGACCCGTATCAGGGGCGTCTTTTCCTGAAAGTATATTTAAAATAGACGTTTTTCCAGTGCCATTTTTGGCAACAAATGCTATTTTTTGATCTTTATGAATGCTAAAAGAAAGTCCTTCGAACAGATTGAGTTCGCCATACGACTTTGATATATTTTCTACGTTGAGGTAATTCAAAATTTTGTTTTTGCAAAGAAAAGATAATTATCCACGATTTGCAGCCTTGAAATGATGAATTAAAAATAAATATCGAATACAAATCCCCAACAGCAGCGGAATCAGCCCAATTGCAAAGGATTGTACTCCGGATAACCAATGTAATCCCATTAGACTTAGAAGTATCAAAAGAAATTTTATATAGCTTATGCCACGATTATTGAGTCGAGTCTTAAGCAGTGAAGGCATAAATAAAATATTAAGTGCACAGGCCCATAAGAGGTTATAATTGTAAGCAGTAGCCGTATGATCAGTAGCAAACCAGAGCAGTAGTAAAAAAACACCTATAAAACCTGTAGCGGCGAATAGGCCCAAATCAAGCCATTGGGTTCGCGTGTTGTTTTTATAGTCGTTATACGTGATTACAAGCAGGATTAGCGCTAAAATACTCAACACAAAAAGCGGGCTATTCAAGACACTATTATAAGTAGCAGTGTCAGAGGGATTTAGATATTTTGTTTCTGATACTAGAGGAGCATCAGTTGTTTTTATTCGCGCATTTTCAAGAAGCTGATATAAGTATTTAGGCAAGAACAGGTGCTCTTCAACAGTTGCAATCTGATCAATTTTTGAACCTAATGCGATATCTATCCCAAAGCTCCCCCAAGAATTCTGATTCAAATCTGATCGAATTAAATTTCTAAAGCTTAGTTGTTCAAAGGACTCAGAAGGATAATAAACTATTGGATTGTCTAAAGTAGTTTCAATTCCCTCTTTAATTTTTGTTGCACAATTGTTATAGAAAAAATCATAAGGATAGGTTTTATTGTCGGGCTTGATGTTTTCTTTCAGCAGTAAATAAAAGGCTGTTTTTTGTTCCGAACTCAAATTTAAGACCTGTTCTTTTACGGAACGTTGTTGATATTGGTATTGATTAAAAAAATCATCAAATTCAGACTGTCCAACTTCATAATCGAGTTGTCCTTGTACAAACCTCAAATAGAAGCCTTCACTTTCGAAATCATAACGTCCATAATCAAAAACGATATCAAACTTATAAACAGGATCTTTTACACGAATAGCAGAATGTCCAAAAGCATCATTTAATACATAACCAGGACCTATTGTCAAAATACTGACTTGTGATTTTTCTGACAATTGAAGCTGCGCGTATACGGTGCATGAAACGATTATCGCTAAAAGAGTAATTATTTTTTTAAATTCCATTATCTAAAAATACTTAAATCAATTTTGAGTGAAAACACATTGGAGTAAAGGGCGGCACTTTGATCTCCTATATCTGTAAAGGCATAATCTAATTGAAATCCGTTATACTTGAATCCGAGTCCAAAATTGGGTTGAAATGTTAAAGGACTTGAATTATCAATTTGTAGTTCATTTTGAAAATTCCCTAAACCTGCTCTTAAAAACACCAAATCTGTATAGGCAAATTCAAAGCCAAGCGCTGGATTAACACTCACAAATGAGGTTGATATGAGGTCATTGTTTTGTTCAAATCGTGCAATTAAATCGAGTTCAGTTCTAAGGGTATAATCATAGTTGAAGGTGAAAAGTTTTGCTATTCCTAACTGTAATTTTGGAAGCGTAAGTTCGGTTGTTGCGGGTTCTTCTTGATTTTCACCAGGAATTGCATTTTGAATGTCTTTTAAGCGGTCTTCATCAAAAGCCCATGCATTAAAAGTAGTAGTGATGTCTCTTGCCATCAGTCCAAATTGCCAACCATTAGATTCAAACTGAATCCCTAAATCTAAACCAAACCCCCATGACGATGCAAAGTCGCCAATAATACGTCGAATTACTTTTGCATTGACGCCGTAATTTAAGCCATTTAAGGGAAGCTTACGCGCATACGAAAAGGTTAGCGCATAGTCCGCCGCCGAAAATAAATTAATACGGTCATAATTGACAATGCCTTGTTGGTCTATAAGCTTTGTGGTATCTAAAATATCATCGACTCCAAAACGAATTAACGACAGTCCAATCGCACTTTGATTATCTAAAGGCATGGCATAAGCGATGTAATTATAATTTGCAATATTTGCAAAATAACTAGAGTGCATAATAGCAGCTTCGCTATCTTCAAGATGTACTAAGCCCGCAGGGTTCCAGTAGCCAGAATTTACATCAGAGGTAGTGGCCACAACCGCATTACTCATCCCTAAAGCCGCTGCATCTACGCCGATATTCAAAAATTCGTTTGAATAGTTACGAGACGTTTGTGACACTAAAAATAAAGGTGTCAAAAAAAATAAGACTAGTTTTATTACTTGCAAAGGGCTTTTTTTTTAATCTATCAGTAAACACTACTTTAAACTCTGTTTTTTTTTAGATATTGTAGGTTCTTAACTGAAAACAAAAATAGTTTATTATTTTTACTAAAAAAATACAATTACTAGTGAAATCATATATACCTAATTTTATAACATTATTAAATTTATTCTCTGGATGTGTGGCTGTCATTTTTGCCTTAGAAGGTAATATGAAGTTGACCGCTTTTTTTGTGTGTCTCGGTATTTTCTTTGATTTTTTTGATGGGCTCTTGGCTCGAAAATTAAAGGTACAAAGTGAGCTCGGGCTTCAACTTGATTCTTTGGCGGACATGGTTACAAGCGGTTTAGTACCAGGTTTGGTGCTATTTCATTTATTTGGTTTAGCCACGCAATTTTCTTGGAACCCCACAAATTTACTCCCTTATTTTGGGTTATTAGTCACCTTAGCTTCCGCTTACCGTCTTGCGAAATTCAATATTTCAACCAATCAAACCGATGCCTTTATTGGCTTGCCAACCCCTGCCAACACTCTTCTTATTATAGCTTTGCCGTTAATTTTAGAATATCAAAATAGCACTGCTTTAAATGAAATTATTTTAAATCCTTGGTTCCTAATGGGACTCACAATTGTGAGTTGTTATTTATTAAATGCACCTATTAAATTGATCGCTTTAAAATTTAAAACATGGGACTTTAAAACTAATGCGATTAGATACCTATTGATTATTTTATCTGTAGCGCTCCTTGCTACTTTTCAGTTTGTTGGGATTCCGTTAATAATTTTAATCTACATCCTTTTGTCTTTCGGTTCTAAATAATTATTAAATAAACTAGTTCTATGGCTTCAGGCTTTTTTGCATTACTCGATGATATTTCAGTCTTAATGGACGATGTCCTTACCATGAGTAAACTATCCGCTAAAAAAACTGCGGGAATCCTCGGGGATGATTTAGCAGTCAATGCCGAAAAAGCATCTGGTTTTGTGTCGTCTAGAGAACTCCCTGTATTATGGGCGATTACAAAAGGGTCTATCATTAATAAACTGATTATTTTACCAGTTGCGTTTTTACTTAGCGCTTTTTTACCTTCAGCAATTAAAGTGATATTGATTTTAGGAGGTCTTTATTTAGCCTATGAAGGCGTAGAAAAAATTTATGAATATTGCGTTCCACATAAACTTAAATCTGTAGATTCATCTACTGAAGTGGTATCTAAATCTGTTCTTTTAGCGCTAGAGAAAAAGAAAGTGAAATCTGCGATTCTAACAGATTTTATTTTATCAATAGAGATTATCATCATCGCTTTAGGAACGGTTATGGACCAGTCGTTAGCCATTCAAATAGGGGTAGTGACTATTATTTCCATCCTTGCAACGGTTGGAGTTTATGGGATTGTAGCCCTTATTGTGCGAATGGATGATTTTGGATTGAAGCTGATTCAAATGAGTAAAGGTCACAAAACCCTTCTAAATTATAGCGGCGTTGCATTAGTGAATGCGCTTCCCATTGTGATTAAAGTCTTATCAGTTGTTGGTACTGTAGCGCTTTTATTGGTTTCTGGCGGTATATTTATTCATAATGTAGACGCTTTACATCACCTTTTAGAAACTTTACCAGGGATTTCTAGAGATTTAATCTTTGGGCTTATCGTAGGGCTAATAACCCTCTTAGTAGTACGTCTATGTAAACTAATTTTAAAACCGTTTTTAAAACTGGCTTAAGAATTTAAAATTCTAATTTTTTCTTACGCAATTCAAAATTTTGCCCGAGATAGACTTTACGAACCATTTCGTCACTGGCAAGGACTTCGGGTTTTCCTGCCTTAAGAATACTCCCTTCAAACATTAAATAAGTACGGTCTGTAATGGCTAAGGTTTCTTGTACGTTGTGATCGGTAATTAAGATGCCGATATTTTTCTTTGTGAGTCGTGCTATAATACGTTGAATGTCTTCCACGGCTACAGGGTCAACTCCTGCAAAAGGTTCATCGAGTAAAATAAAACTAGGATCGGTGGCTAGGGCACGTGCAATTTCAGTACGGCGTCGTTCGCCTCCAGAAAGTAAATCACCTCTGTTGGTTCTGATGTGTCCCAAGCTAAATTCATCAATTAAGGATTCCATTTTATCAACTTGTTCTTTCTTAGACAACTTTGTCATTTGAAGCACACTCAAAATATTGTCTTCAATACTTAGTTTTCGAAAGACGGATGCCTCTTGTGCTAAGTATCCAATGCCGCTTTGCGCTCTTTTGTACATTGGGTAAGACGTAATTTCTTTATCATCTAAAAAAATGGCACCACCGTTGGGTTTAATCAAACCAACCGCCATATAAAAAGAGGTTGTTTTTCCAGCACCATTTGGGCCAAGCAGTCCAACAATTTCGCCTTGATTGACTTCAAGTGAAACATCTTTCACAACTTTTCGTCCATTATAGGACTTCATTAAATTTTCGACTCTTAATTTCATGTGTTTTCTTAAAGAATTTTAAAAATAGTAAAATGAATCCTACTATTCATCATCTCTGGATACTTTATATATTATTTAACTAAGCTTCTAGAACATCTAAATATTCATACGCCCGTCTTAAATGAGGGATAACAATGGTGCCTCCAACGAGGGTTGCAATACTCAATGCTTCCGAAATTTGTTCTCTACTCAACCCTTCTTCATGGCATTTTTCTAGATGGTAACGAACACAATCGTCACAACGTAAAACTGCAGAAGCCACAAGACCTAACAATTCTTTTGTTTCGGTGTTTAAGGCACCTTCCTGAAAAGCATTCGTATCCAAATTAAAGATACGTTTGATCACGGTATTATTTTCTGCTAGAATTTTGGTATTCATTTTCTTGCGATACGCGTTAAATTCTTCGACGTCGTTAGCCATTTTTTTCTTTTCTTTTTTGGTTTCGTAATACTAGTTTTGAGATCAGTATGCTGACTTGATATAAGATCAATACGGGGATCGCCACGATAACTTGACTTGCAATATCGGGTGGGGTAATAATAGCAGCAAAGATTAATACAATAACTAAGGCATACTTTCTGTTTTTCCGTAGAAATTCAGGAGTAACCAGTCCTATTTTAGTCAAAAAATAAATAATAATAGGAAGCTCAAAAATAAATCCAGACGCTAATGTGGATGCTCGTATGAGTCCTATATAAGAATTTAAATCAAAATCGTTATGCACCTGATCCGCTACAGAATAGGTTCCTAAGAAGTTAATAGAAAGCGGACAAACAATGTAGTACCCAAATAAAACCCCAATAAAAAATAATATAGAGGAGATAAAAATAAATCCTCTTGAGCTGTTTTTTTCTTTGCTGTAAAGTCCAGGGCTGATAAATTTCCAGAATTCATACAATACATATGGAAATGCAACAATCAATCCAAAAGTAATAGACGTCCAAATATGTGCAGAAAACTGTCCCGCCATGGTCCGACTTTGAACTTCAAAATCAAAATTGGTATCACAAAAACTCTCAAAGCCTAATAATTTTGAAGCATTACAGAGAAATTCATAGGTAAAGAAATCGGCTTTTGTAGGGCCAAAAATAAGAATATCAAATATAAACCCTTTGGCTAAAAAAGCTGCTGTAGCTGCAATCATAACGGCTCCTAAAGCTCGGATAATATGCCATCTTAATTCTTCAAGATGGTCTAGAAAAGACATTTCTTTTTGTGCGCCCATAACTAGATAATTCCTTCTTTAATCAAATCATGAATATGAATTATTCCTGCATAATTCCCATTATCTTCAACAACAAGTTGAGAAATCCCATGCGTATCCATGAGTTCCATGGCTTCAATGGCCATCGCATCAATTGAAATCGATTTTGGATTTAGGGTCATGATATCTTTTGCATACAGCTTAGAAAAGTCGTTTGTTTTCGCGAGCATTCGTCTTAAATCACCATCAGTAATAATCCCTTCAATTTTTTGATTTGCTGTAACTGCGGTCACGCCTAGACGTTTTTCTGAAATTTCTATAATTACTTTTTGGATGCTAGCATTAGGTTTTACTTTCGGTTTTTCATTAAGCACTAATAAATCACGAACTTTTAAAAACAATTTTTTTCCCAATGCACCTCCAGGATGGTATTTTGCAAAATCGTTTTTAGAAAACCCACGACTTTCTAATAGGCAAACGGCCAAGGCATCTCCAATAACCAGTTGTGCGGTAGTGCTTGTTGTTGGTGCTAAGTTGTTGGGACAAGCTTCTTTTTCGACATATGAATTAAATACAAAATCAGCTTGATCTGCTAAAGTTGATTTTTGATTTCCTGTTATGGCTATAAGTGTATTGCCAGCATTTTTTAAAAACGGGATCAAGACTTTTATTTCTGGAGTATTCCCACTTTTAGAAATACAAATGACAATATCATCGTTAAGAATGAGTCCTAAATCGCCATGTATGGCGTCTGCAGCATGCATGAAAACAGATGGTGTACCCGTAGAATTTAGGGTCGCTACAATTTTATTGGCAATTATGGCACTTTTTCCAATACCAGTTATAATGACACGACCTTTAGATTTATAGATCAATTCTACAGCGTCTGCAAATGAGTCGTCAATAAAATCTGCAAGTTGAGAAATTGCTAAACTTTCAATAGCAATAGTTTCTTTTGCTAATAATACTATAGGATTTTTTGAATTCAATTTTTTTATATTTTGGTTGTGTACTTATTTAAATATATCTATCTTTAATTCGCGATACAAAAAAACAAAAAAAATAGGACTGTTTTTGTTTTTATTACGATTATCGTTCAATTAACCATTTTTTTTTAACAAAAGACAAGAAATAAATCATAAATGAGTATTTCGACTATAGAATTACACAAGGCACTTAAAACCTTTTTTGGGTTTGATAAATTTAAAGGGTTACAAGAACAAGTTATTGTTAGCCTTTTAGAAAAGAAAAACACTTTTGCCATTATGCCTACAGGTGGTGGAAAATCGCTTTGTTATCAATTACCTGCATTGATGCAAGACGGCACAGCTATTGTGGTGTCTCCATTAATAGCACTCATGAAGAATCAAGTGGATGCTATTAGAGGTATTTCTAATCATGAAGGCATTGCACATGTTTTGAATTCCTCTTTAAATAAAACAGAAGTTAAACAAGTGAAATCAGATATTGAGGCTGGAATTACAAAGCTTCTCTATGTTGCTCCTGAATCTCTTTCTAAAGCTGAAAATATTGAGTTTTTAAAAGATCAAACGATTTCATTTATGGCCGTGGATGAGGCCCATTGTATCAGTGAATGGGGACACGATTTTAGACCAGAATATAGAAACTTAAAATATATTATCACTCAGATCGGAGATAATATTCCTATTATAGGACTTACAGCCACAGCAACTCCAAAAGTGCAAGAAGATGTTTTGAAAAATTTAGGAACAACAGATTCTCAAACATTTAAAGCCTCCTTCAATAGACCAAACTTGTTTTATGAAATACTGCCAAAAACCGATCAAGTTGATAATGATATCATAAGATTTGTAAAACAAAATGAAGGCAAGTCTGGGATTATTTATTGTTTGAGCAGAAAACGTGTCGAAGGCTTATCACAAATTCTTCAGGTCAATGGTGTCAAAGCTGTGCCCTACCATGCAGGTTTAGATGCCAAAACACGTTCCAAACATCAAGACATGTTTTTGATGGAAGACACAGACGTTGTCGTGGCCACAATTGCCTTTGGAATGGGAATTGATAAACCAGATGTCCGTTTTGTTATACATCACGATATTCCAAAAAGTATCGAAAGTTATTACCAAGAAACTGGTCGTGCTGGTCGTGATGGAGGCGAGGGCCACTGTTTGGCGTATTATGCATATAAAGATATCGAAAAACTTGAAAAATTCATGTCTGGTAAACCTGTTGCCGAACAGGAAATTGGATTTGCATTACTTCAAGAAGTAGTCGCTATGGCGGAAACATCAATGTCACGTCGTAAATTTATTTTACATTATTTTGGGGAAGCATTTGATAACGACACAGGGGATGGCGGTAACATGGACGACAATGTGCGGAACCCGAAACCACAGTCGGAAGCTGAAGATCAAGTAAAATTATTACTTGATATAGTATCAGAAACTCACGAAAAATATAAAAGTAAAGATCTTGTTAATGTCATTATAGGATTTGAAAATGCACTTATAAAGTCGCACCGCACAAACGAACAACCCTTTTTTGGTAAAGGGCTTGATAATGACGTTTTGTATTGGATGGCACTTATTAGACAGGTGCTAGTAGCCGGTTACATGCGCAAAGACATTGAAACTTATGGCGTATTAAAACTGACGACTAAAGGCCGCGAATTTATAGAGAATCCAAGCTCATTTATGATGACTGAGGACCACACATATCATGAACAAACGACTAGAAATTATAATAATACTTCAAGTGTTGTGGATGCGGCGCTGATGCGGATGTTAAAAGATCTTCGTAAATCAAATGCTAAAAAACTAGGCGTTCCGCCGTTTGTGATTTTTCAAGATCCATCTCTAGAAGATATGGCGCTTAAATATCCAATTACAATCGAAGAATTATATAATATTCATGGTGTAGGAGAAGGGAAGGCCAAGCGTTATGGAAAAGACTTTGTATCTCTTATAAAGCGCTATGTTGATGAGAATGAGGTAGAACGTATGGAGGATATGATTATTAAATCTACAGGGTTAAACTCTTCATTAAAACTATATATAATCCAAAATATAGATAGAAAACTACCATTTGATGATATTTCTTCTGCCAAAGGTATGACAATGACTGATTTTGTTAGAGAATTGGAAGCCATTGTGTTTTCGGGTACAAAATTAAATATAAATTATTGGGTTGATGAATTATTTGATGAAGACCAACAAGAAGAAATTCATGACTACTTTATGGAATCTGAAACGGATGATATAGAAGCAGCTATCGAAGAATTTGATGGGGAATATGACGATCAAGAATTACGTATTTACCGCTTAAAATTTATAAGTGAAGTCGCTAATTAAGCGCATTTTCCACAAAACTATTCAGGAAGCTTTTTTGTTTATAATTCCTTCTTATATTTGCAGCTGTAAAAAAACAATAAATATAGACACATGACTGACGGCTTATACGCAAAATTCAACACCTCTAAAGGTGACATTTTAGTAAATTTAGAATTTGAAAAAACACCTGGTACTGTTGGTAATTTCGTTGCCTTAGCACAAGGAAACTTAGAGAACTCTGTAAAAAATCAAGGTGATCCCTACTATAACGGCTTAAAATTCCATAGAGTCATTCCCGATTTTATGATTCAAGGGGGCTGCCCACAAGGCACAGGAACAGGAAATCCTGGTTATAAGTTTGAAGATGAATTTCATCCGGATTTAAAACATGATAAGCCTGGGATTCTATCTATGGCAAATGCTGGACCTGGTACTAACGGAAGTCAATTTTTCATCACTCATATTCCAACCGATTGGTTAGATGGAAAACATACGGTTTTTGGAAATGTTATTGAAGGTCAAAATATAGTAGACACTATTGCGCAAGGCGATGTTTTGGACACTTTAGAAATTATAGCAGTTGGTGCTAATGCTGAAGCATTTCAGGCTGTGGAAGCTTTTAGAACTTTCGAAGGTTTAAGAGAGAAAAATCGTGCTAAACAAAAAGCAGCTGTAGAAGCTGAACTAGATAAAATTGCCGCAGGCTTCGAAAAAACGGATAGCGGATTGCGTTACCAAATTCTTCAAAAGGGGAGTGGAGCACAACCTACAAAAGGGGCTACAGTTTCTGTACATTATAAAGGGCAGTTGTCTGATGGAACTGTATTTGATTCCTCATACAAAAGAAAAGAACCTATTGAATTTGCTTTAGGAACTGGTCAAGTAATTTCAGGGTGGGATGAAGGCGTTGCACTTTTAAGTGTAGGTGACAAGGCTCGTTTTGTAATTCCAAGCCATTTAGGCTATGGAGCCCAAGGCGCTGGTGGAGTGATTCCTCCAAATGCGAACTTGATTTTTGATGTTGAGTTAGTAGCCGTTAAATAATTAAATTTAAAATGTTACAAAAAGCACCTTTTAGGTGCTTTTTGTGTTTTATGTTAGCTGTTCATAAACATCTTTGAATAATACTTAAAGTTTCAATACTTATTTGTAGATTTGTTCGCGTTTAACAACGCATAATGACAAACACTACTACGAAATATATTTTTGTTACTGGAGGCGTAAGTTCTTCGTTAGGTAAAGGAATTATTGCTGCATCTTTAGCAAAATTGCTTCAAGCCCAAGGTTACCGCGCAACAATTCAAAAATTAGATCCATATATTAATATTGACCCTGGAACATTAAATCCCTATGAACATGGTGAATGCTATGTGACTGATGATGGCGCAGAAACTGATTTGGATTTAGGACACTATGAACGTTTTCTAAATGTCCCAACTTCTCAAGCAAACAATGTAACTACAGGTCGTATTTATCAAAGTGTCATTGATAAAGAACGTCGTGGTGAGTTTTTGGGTAAAACCGTACAAGTCATTCCTCATATTACCGACGAAATTAAACATCGTGTTCAGATTTTAGGGAAATCTGGAGACTATGATATCGTTATTACAGAAATTGGGGGTACTGTCGGAGATATAGAATCTTTACCGTATGTGGAAGCCGTACGACAATTAAAATGGGAAATGGGTTCTGAAAATGCACTTGTTATTCATTTAACCTTAATTCCATACCTCTCTGCAGCAGGGGAGTTAAAAACTAAACCCACGCAACACAGTGTGAAAACATTGATGGAAAGTGGTGTGCAAGCGGACATATTGGTGTGTAGAACAGAACATAAACTAAGTGACAGTATTCGTACTAAATTGGCTCGTTTTTGTAATGTTAAAAGAGAAGCAGTCATCGAATCTATTGATGCGTCTACAATTTATGATGTTCCCAATTTAATGTTGGAAGAAGGCTTGGATAAAGTCGTCTTAGAACAATTAAAACTAGAATACCATACTCCAGATTTAACGTCTTGGAACAACTTTTTAGCAAAACATAAAAACCCTAAAAGCGAAGTCGTTATAGGATTAATAGGAAAGTATGTCGAACTTCAAGATTCTTACAAATCCATCTTAGAAGCCTTTACCCACGCTGGTGCAGCTAACGAAGTTAAAGTTAAAGTAGAGTCTATACATTCCGAATACCTCAAGCCAGAAAATATCGCCACCAAACTAGCCCATTTAGATGGAGTATTGGTAGCGCCTGGGTTTGGAGAACGAGGAATTGAAGGGAAGATCGAAGCCATTCGGTATGTGAGAGAACAGCACATTCCATTTTTTGGGATCTGTTTAGGGATGCAAATGGCCGTGATTGAATTTTCGAGAAATATTTTAGGTTTAGCTGAAGCAAATTCATCTGAAATGGATGCTTCAACGCCACATCCTGTAATTGATATTATGGAAGCTCAGAAAAAAATCACTGAAAAAGGGGGGACCATGCGTTTAGGGGCTTGGAAATGTGACCTAGCTAAAGATACCAAGATCGCATCGATTTACAATACAACTTCCATAATGGAGCGTCACCGCCACCGTTATGAGTTTAATAACGACTTCAAATTACAGCTTGAATCTGCTGGGATGATCGCTTCGGGTTTCAATCCAGAAACTGGACTTGTTGAAATTATTGAAATTCCTTCTCATCCTTGGTTTATCGGGGTACAATACCATCCTGAATATAAAAGTACAGTGGCCAATCCACACCCGTTGTTTTTGGCATTTATAAAAGCGGCTTTAAAATACAAAACAAAAAAATAAGACTCATTGATTTGACATCAACCATTCGGTAGTTATGTCATTTATAATTTAAAAGAAATGGAAGAAAAAAAATTAGACATAAATTCAATTATTGGGTTTTTGCTCATAGGAGGTATTTTACTGTATATGTTATGGCAAAATCAACCGACGCCAGAACAACTTGCGGCACAAGAAGAAGCTAAGCAAGAACAATTAGCAAGCGAAGCAGCTACGAAAGCAGCAGAATTGACAACTAATACAGATGCGTTCTCGAATCCTTCTTCATCAGATTCGTTAGCATTAGCACGTTTTAAAAATACGGTTGGCGATTTTGCTTACGCCCTAACATTACCTTCTGCAACATCCGACATAACTCGTTTTGAAAATGAACTTTTAGCGCTTAAAATTGATAATAAAGGCGGATTTATTTCGGAGGTAAAACTAAAAAGCTTTGTCAATCATGATTCAGTACCTGTCTATCTAATTAAAGACGGCAGCTCTACATTTAATCTAAATTTTGCAACTACCGATAACCGTACACTCAATTCATCTGATCTTTATTTTGAACCCACACTAAGTACTTCAGGAAATAATCAAGTCCTTTCCATGCGTCTTAAAGTCTCTGAAACGCAGTTTCTAGAATACCGCTACGAATTGAAACCTAATGATTATATGTTAGGGTTTTCTGTACGTTCTCAAGGCTTATCAAATGTTCTTAACACCTCTCAAAACGTTCAACTCGATTGGAAATTTGATGCCCACCGTCAAGATCAAAGTATTTCGTTTGAAAACCGCTACACACGTATGACCTACCAGCATGAAGGGGATAAAGTAAACAAACTCTCTCAAACTGGTGATGATGAGGAAACAGAGGTGGATTTAGCATGGATTTCTTTCAGACAGCATTTCTTTAGTTCTATTTTAGTTCCAGAAGTCCCGTTCAAAACAGCAGATTTAAAATCGTTTAATTTGGTAGAAGATGAAACGGTTGATACTCTTTTTACAAAGCGCTATGAAATTAGCCTTCCATTGGATTTTTCTGGTGGCGAGTTGACGCATAACATGGCTATTTATTATGGGCCAACTTATGATACTATTCTAAAGCAATACGATCGAAACTTAGAAGCGAGTATTCCTTTTGGATGGGGGATTTTTGGGTGGATCAATAAAGCCGTTTTTAGTCCTTTATATGCATGGTTGACCACCTATTTGCCTTATGGAATTGCGATTATAGTGATGACTATTATGGTGAAAATCTTGTTATCTTTTGTGCAGTATAAGCAATTCATGACGCAAGCCAAAACAAAAATTTTGAAACCAGAATTGGATGCACTTCGCGAGAAATACAAGAACAATAAAATGAAATTGCAACAAGAAACGCTGGCGCTTCAAAACAAAGCAGGTGCGAGTCCACTGAGCGGTTGTATCCCTGGACTGTTGCAAATGCCAATTTTCTACGCCCTGTTTATGTTTTTTCCAATTGCCTTTGAATTACGTCAAAAACCATTTTTGTGGGTCGATGATTTAAGTTCCTATGATTCCATCTTAGAACTTCCGTTTAATATTCCTTTTTATGGCGATCACGTGAGTCTATTTCCAATTTTAGCCTCCATTGCCATCTTCTTTTACATGAAAATGACTACGGGACAACAAATGGCTACACAACCAACCCAAGAAGGTATGCCAGATATGGGAAAAATGATGAAATACATGATTTACTTTTCCCCTGTACTTATGCTAGTATTCTTTAATAACTATGCATCAGGCTTGAGTTTATACTACTTTATTTCCAATTTGATTAGTATTGGAATTATGATCGTGATTAAAAACTTCATTATAGATGAAGATAAAGTATTGGCTAAAATTCAAGTCAGCAAAGCAAAACCCAAAAAACAAAACCGTTTTCAAAAGAAAATGGCTGAAATTATGGAACAAGCCGAGGCACAAAAAGCAGCCCAACAGAAACGAAAGAAGTAATAGTTGAGTACCAAGTATTAAGTATCATGTACTAATACCTATTACTAAAGTTCCATATTTCTTGATATGTATACACGCGATGTGACACTCTTTTTGATGTGTCGGTTCGCGTGTTTTTTTTTTTTACAAAAAATTGGATTCTAAACAAAATCCTATAAACCCTTTGATCGAGCAACTAGGCGCAGTATGTTAACTTGCTGATTAAAAGTTATATAAGGCACAACTTAGGTCGTTTTGAATCCCGCATCTTGCTTTTTATTCTCTATAATCCTGATTTATAAACAATAATTGTATTTCCCAGTCTTCATGCTATTGTGACCGTTTATTACATCATTTGGCCGTTTATTACTTAAGTCTTTCAATTGGGGCGAATAATATTGAGTTTTGCGAAAGCTAAGTTTAGTAATCCAAAAGTTTAAAGCTTTCAAATTTTAGTAAACCATAATTTAAATCTATAATCTATCTATATGAATACAAAAAAAACAATTATAACTTTAGTTTCCTTAGTCCTTATGGGCTTTGGCGCACTTCAGGCTCAGGAAGCCCTACTGTCCTCTGGTGGCGATGCTACTGGATCCGGCGGAACCTTAGCGTACTCGGTGGGTCAGCTTGTAACAGATGAGATGTCAGAACCCAACAAAGGATCTGTTGCACTAGGTTTACAACATACATTTGAGAGTATAACCCTCTCAACATCGAACTTTGCAACAGCTTTTGGCTTGAAAGTATTTCCAAACCCTGTAACTCAAAATTTAAAATTGAACATTGAAAACTACAATAATGAAACTCTGTTTGCAGAGTTATTTGACACTGCTGGACGGTCTATTTTAAAGCAAAAAATAAATGCAAATACAACCAGTTTTGATGTTAGCAATTTGCGATCGGCAAGCTATATACTTTCTGTGAGTAAAAATGGACAACAATTAAAAACATACAAAATCATTAAAAACTAATAACTTTAAATCTAATTATATGAAATATTTATTTACTTTACTATTAACTGCAAGCATGAGTTTCTTATTTGCTCAATCCCCCCAGGAAATGAGTTATCAAGGCATTGTAAGAGCTGCAAATGGTGACCCAGTAACCTCCCAGACGATAGGAGTGCAAATTAGCATTCTATCGGGCAGTGCCACAGGGACCGTAGTTTATGCAGAAACACATTCCGAATCCACCAATGTCAATGGACTTCTAACCTTGTCAATTGGTACTGGAACAATTGTTAGTGGTACCTTTAGCTCAATAGATTGGGGTGCTAATACCTATTATATTAAAAGCGAAGTTGATCCCGATGGAGGTACAACTTATGAAATTACAGGAACAAGTCAATTGCTAAGCGTGCCTTACGCACTCTATGCGGCGGATTCTGGCTATGCGGCGGATTCTCCAGGAGATGATCTTGGAAATCATACAGCTTCCGATAACTTAATTCTTGGATCCAATGCGATCTCTGATATAAATACTGAAGTAGGAACAGCAGGCCAAGTATTGTCCAGTACAGGAAACGGAGTTGACTGGGTCGATGCCACTATAACTCCTAAATTTGTAGATGGAGACACGGCTACAGATGCCGTATTTGCCACTGGAAATGTTGGGATTGGAACAGCAGATCCAGAAGGCGTTTTGGATGTCACATCTACAAATAGCGGCCTTATTTTACCCCGAGTTGCCAATACTGCTGCAGTGAGTACTCCAGTAAATGGGATGCTTATTTATGATATATCCACGACCTGTGTGAAAGCCTATGAAAACAATACTTGGACAGGCTGTTTATTTACACCCTTATCTCCGAGTGATACCATCTTAGCACAAATTGGTCTTGAAGGTGATAATCCTGATAGTGAGAACTCCGTAGTTACGGTTGCTGAGTTAGAGATGATTATCCCTTTACTAATAGGCTTAGACTCAGCTAATGAAACAGCGTACCAAGATTACATTGATATCTATCCTGATCTGTTTTCAATGCCAGCCACGCAACAAGAAGTACAAGATATGGTGGATGCCTTGAATGGAGCCCCCAATCCAAATTTAACTGCAGCTAATGTGACCTACCAAGGTACGTCTGTAATAGATGCAACTGGCATTGGCTACAATGGCGAAGCTGTACCTACCGCTTCTACCATAACAGTAGAACTCACCAATACTTCAACAAGTCTTCAGGTCTATAGCCTCATAGCTACTGACATTACCACAGGATTAAGCTATAGGGCTACAGGAACCATCGCTGGAAGTGCAAGTGGAGCTGCTGTTGTCCTTAGCCCTAATGGGGCAGTGATGCCTGATTTTAGTAGTGGTGTAATAACCATGGCACTTATGGGGACTTCTAGTACGCTAAATCTAGTGCCACGTATAGATGTGAAGTCTATAGCCACCAGCGACCCTGATTGGGCGTATAACGATGTAACCTACGGCACTCAAACGTGGATGGATAGAAACCTGGGAGCAAGACGTGTAGCCACAGCCCTAAACGATGTATACAGCTATGGAAACCACTACCAATGGGGAAGACCAGCAGATGGACATGAAATTTCAGTTTGGAACGGAACTACGCATACCTCTGGTAGAGGGTTTTATGATGCTACAGCATTAGGAGCTTTAGCAACTACAGATGTACCTGGCCATAATAATTTTATATTAAGCAGTGTTGCCCCTTTTGATTGGAGAAGCGACAACAACAACAATCGTTGGGCAACAGCCAGCCAAGGCCCTTGCCCTGCAGGCTACCACGTACCTACTGATGCAGAGTGGATCACAGCAGATGCTTATAATAATGGTGCTGCCACCAGCGGTGGTGCTACCGTGGGTTGGGATAACCGTGCAGAGGCCTTTGCCTCTGATCTTAAGCTGCCTTCGGCTGGTAACCGTACTCGCCTCACTGGTTTACTCCTTCATCTGGGCGTTAATGGCTACTGTTGGAGTAGTACGACAAATAATACTAGTGCTCATCACCTGTTCTTTATCGGTTCAGTTGCCAACACTACCAGCATCAGTCGTGCCTACGGCCTTCCAGTCCGTTGCCTCAAAAACTAGGGCTTTTAATTTTTTTTGTGGTGGCTCCTTGGAGCCACCACTTTTTTTAGTAAATACTGCGAAGCGGTCTTTTTTTTTTTTGTTGTTGTTGTTGAATATTTTAGATATGTCAACAATAGCCACTAAAATAAAACATCCAAGTACAACGCATCTTTTATTGTTTAAAGAAGGCGTTTTTTGGGTTGTTTATGAACAAAGTGCCTATTTCAAAGCAGAGCTCAAAAAATATAAACCAACAAAAAAGTATTTTAAAAACATTAATAAAACTGTAGTTTTTATTGGGTTTCCAAATGCAAATGACTTAATAAATAACTTAGATGTCGTTCAAGATGAAATGAAACAATCAGGGTGCTAATGGCAAGAACTAATACAGTATAAATACTTGAAAACTGAACGTCAACAGTACAACAGTAAATACGAATGATAACAATCGTCCAAACGGCTTTTCTGTTCGTTGCCTCAAAAATTATAATATAGGTCCTGTTGTGTTTATTAAATTTTTAAACCTTATCTTTTTAAGCCAATCTGAAATTATAAAACGTAATAGATATGAATAAGTTAGTTTTTTTATTAATTCTAATCAGTAACAGTGTCTTTGCCCAAGACACATACACCATAAACGGGCATTTTCCTAATTTCCCTAAGAGCAGCTTTGAGTTAAAAGGCTACGAGGGTTTTCAAGAAATGGTGCTATTAAAAACCAATAGCGATTCAGAAGGAAGATTTACATTAACCTATCCAGCAGATTATGTGGGTTTTGCCCAGTTGGATATGAATGGAGCATATTCCAACTTACTTTTTTTGAACAAAGAAAACTACAGCCTCTTTTGGGAGGACCTCACCAAACGAGAGGATCTGCAAGTATCAGGAAGCCAAGAGTATGATGCATTTGTCAAAGGAATGAAAACCTTTCAAAAAGCAGAGGCAAAACTGGCTGGATGGCATTACTTACTGCCACTGTATGAAAAAGATAGCCTAAAACAATACCAAATTACATCAGAACTGGATATAGTAAATAATCTATTTCCTAACTATGTGAAATCTTTACCAGAAGATGTATGGGTAAGGCAGTATCTACTCACAAAGGGTTTAATTGAGCAAATGCCCATGAGTGTAAAAACGTATTCCTGGAGAGCACCACAACATGTTACTGAGTTTATGGCTATAGACTTCACCGCATTGATGCACTCGGGCTTGCTAAAACAAACTATAGAAGGGTACACCTATTTGGTAGAGCGTTTTCCGATGGAAGAAGTAACACCCTTACTTAAACAAGCCATAGATAAAGTAATTGTAGGGTTCAAAGATGAGCCTTCCATTCAGCAAGAGGTAGCACAGCATTGGTTTACGTTTTTAGAGCGTCACAGTTTGTTTGGTGCGGCGGAATATTTAGCCCTTAAAATGCTAAACGATGAGAGCTGTATACTTGATGAAAAGAGTACTAATCTCTTTGAACAATACCGAAAAATGGCCAATGGGAAAATAGCACCTAATATAGACCTAGATGTAGAAGGCTCTCCGGTGACAGACCTAAAAAGTATCGATGCACAGTATAAGTTGGTGGTATTTGGGGCCAGTTGGTGTCCTACGTGTAATGAAGAGTACTCTAAATTAAAAGAGAAGTATGCTAGCTTAAAAGCCAATAAGGATGTAGAAATAATTTATATAGCAATAGATACCGATACGGATGCTTTTGAAGCCTACTATGGAGATGCACCATTTATAACCTTTTGTGACGGTAAAGGGTGGGGCACTCAAGCAGCACTAGACTATTATGTGTCTGCTACTCCGACCTATTTTTTATTAGATGCAACTAATAAAATACTGCTAAAACCAAATTCTGTAGACCATGCCAATACTTGGATGAAGTCTAGAGGGGTGGTGAATTAACATCACGACATCTCGATACAATTTTCTTCGAAAATCACTCGATGTGACACGTATTGTGAGTTATGAGTTATGAGTGTAGAGTACTACTGTCAGTGCGCGTGTTTTGCAACGCAGTTGGAAAATGTTTCGAGAACGGTTGATGTGACATTCTGAAGTATTAAGTAGTAAGTATTAAGATAAAAGAGTTTAGAGCCTAGACGAAAAAAGATGTCACACTGAGTGCAGTCGAAGTGTCGGTTACCTACCAACAGTAGGTCAATATGTTGTAAAAACCTGTGACTAAGAAGCACATTCATCCAAAAGAAGCCTAGCAGGGCATTAGAATAAGTTGTAAATTTGCAACATGCGTTTAGCATGTTAAAACCATAAAAAGACAGTCATGAAAACAGTCGTTGTTGGTCTCTCAGGAGGTGTAGATTCTAGTGTTGCTGCCTATTTGCTAAAAGAGCAGGGGTATAATGTGATCGGCTTGTTTATGAAAAACTGGCACGATGATTCCGTGACCATTTCTGATGAATGTCCTTGGCTAGACGACAGCAATGATGCGATGTTGGTGGCCGAAAAACTAAACATTCCTTTTCAAACTGTGGATTTAAGTGAAGAATATAAAGACAAAATCGTCGATTATATGTTCAATGAATATAAAAATGGACGCACTCCAAACCCCGATATCCTTTGTAACCGCGAAATTAAGTTTGATGTGTTTCTAAAAATTGCCTTATCTCTAGGTGCAGATTATGTGGCAACAGGACATTATTGCCGAAAGGGCCGTGTAGACCAGTCAAATCCTCCGATTTATAAACTCCTTTCAGGGGTCGATTCAAATAAAGATCAATCGTATTTTCTATGCCAATTGTCGCAAGCACAACTCTCAAAAACTTTATTTCCAATTGGTGAATTAACCAAACCCGAAGTGAGAGCCATTGCCACAAAACTAGATTTAGTAACAGCAGATAAAAAGGATTCTCAAGGCTTATGCTTTATTGGAAAAGTACGTTTGCCCGATTTTTTACAACAACAGTTACAGCCTAAACAAGGTCAAATTATAGAAATTCCAGAAAGTTTTGAAGACTATAAAATTACGGCACCAACCTTTGAGACCAATGAAGAAGCGCTTGTTTTTGGAGCGCGAAAAATAAAATATAAAAGTTCAGATGGCGCCGTTGTGGGGACACATCAAGGGGCTCATTATTTCACTAAAGGACAGCGCAAAGGCCTGGCAGTTGGGGGCACTGTAGCCCCACTTTTTGTTATTGATACGGATGTTGAAGATAATATTATTTATACTGGTCAGGGTAAAAATCATCCTGGATTATACCGATCAGTGTTGTTGGTTCAACCCGGTGAAGTGCATTGGGTGCGTACTGATTTAGCAATAAAAATTGGTCAATCGCTTGATGTAATGGCACGTATTCGCTACCGTCAAACCTTGGAGGCGGCTACATTATATGCCACTACAGAAGGTCTTTATGTGGCTTTTGATTCACCACAATCCGCGATCACAGAAGGTCAATTTGTAGCATGGTATATAGACGATGAATTAGTTGGTTCGGGAGTAATTTCTTAACTTGTATCCCTATTTTAATTCCTAGTATATGCGCAATATATTACTTTGTTTTATAATCTGTCAGTGCTCCATCTTTGCTCAGCAAGAGGCTTGGGTATATCTCTCAGATAAGCCCAATGCAGCAACTCAGTTAGCAGCTCCAATAACGATATTAACCCAGGCTGCAATTGATCGGAAAACCAAT